>WNGB01028801.1_pt1 | contig 11378 bp, 8 predicted proteins | sample 5400681 | NCBI WGS metagenome assembly WNGB01 (sample SAMN13153367, study PRJNA577476) | soil metagenome | isolation source: 115 cm soil or saprolite under grassland replicate 2 | place: USA:California | collected 2016-06-15 | reverse complement strand
CGCGAACAAGCCTGGCGGGGAAAAATAAAGTGAAATTGCAAATCGTAATTCGTAATTCGTAAATTCACCTATGTCCGTTGACCAGGCTGTTATCAAAGCCGCGCAGCAAACCCTCGATGCCCATCTGCGCGAAATAGTCCAGTGGCATTTTTCGCCGGAGACCGGCTGCCCGTTCTGGCTCGATTGGGCGACGAAGAACTTCGATCCGCGCAAGGAAATCAGGACCTTCGCCGACATGGTGAAATTCCCGCACTTTCAGGATGAATGGCTGCGTGACCTTCAGCCCGAAGTCTGGGTGCCGGCGAAATACAAGGGACGACCGTTCAACATTTTTGAGACCGGCGGCACCACCGGCATGCCCAAGCAACGCATCGGCTGGGACGATTACAAGGTGGACTACGAGGAATTCTCCGGGAAAATCTCCGACGAACACTTTCCCCTGGGCGGAGCGTGGTTGATGGTCGGTCCGACCGGCCCGCGCCGCTTGCGTCTGGCCATCGAGCACCTCGCCAATTTCCGCGGCAGCTCCTGTTACTTCGTCGATCTCGACCCGCGCTGGGTGAAGAAGGTCATCAGCAACAAACAATCCGACCAGGCCAAAGCTTACATGGAACACGTGGTGGACCAGGCGGTGACGATTTTGCAGCACCGCAAGGTCAGCGGCCTCTTCACCACGCCGAAACTCCTCGAAGCGCTCGCCGAGAAAATCAATCTCTACGACGCGGGCATCCGCGGCGTGTTCTGCGGCGGCACCACCATGGCCCCGCAATATGTCCGCTTCATCGTCGAGGAAGTGCTCGAAGGCCGCATCGGTTTTTATCCCACTTACGGCAACACGCTGATGGGTCTTGCCGCCAGCGTGCCGCTGCGGACGGAAGACAAATTCTCCATTGCTTACTACGCGCCCCAACCGCGCGCGGTCCTGCGCGTCGTGAATCCCGGCAAGACCGTGGAATTGGTAAATTATGGCGCCTGGGGCCGCGTGGAGTTGACCACGCTGACAAAGGAGTTTTTCATGCCGCGCTTCCTCGAGCGCGACGAAGCCATCCGTCGCGAACCGCGCCCGCCTTACGCCTGGGACGGCGTCGCCGAAGTCCGCCCCTTCGGCGCCATGGAGAAGCATATTGTGGAGGGCGTTTATTGATCTGCTCCACCTCCGTGCTGGCGCCATTGAGAAATCGTGAATCGGGATAGGATTCGTGAACGTCGGGCAAAGGGCTTCAAACCATTCATGATCGAAAGGGCAGAAATGCTTTCCGTCGCTCGCCGTAACGGCGGGCACATTATCGGTGTCACTTACCGAGCAACCATTGGAATTGTCGTTTAGCGGGCGCCTGAATCCGGGCCGATCAATTCCCGGAGAGTTCGCGAGACCAGCCGCCCAAAGAGAATATGTCGGTTTGTAAACAAGCATTCAACTCAAGCAAGGAAACGCGTGTCCAATCGAACACCCAAAAGATGGGGGCGAGCCTCGCTCTATGTTATATTCTGCCTTGCGATCAGCGCCAGTGCATTGGGTCAGTATAGTCAGTACACTTACGAGCGGTTGAGATCGTTTGACTTTGCCACAGGGTCTTTTCCTCGAGCCAAGCTTACCGAAGGTAGCGACGGGAATCTTTACGGCACGACAGAAAGTGGTGGAAGCAATGGCGTTGGCACCGTGATCAAAATGAAGAAGGATGGTACCGGCTTCTCGGTAATCTTGCATTTTGGATTCTTAAGCGATGACGGCAAATATCCCCATGCATCTGTGATCGAAGGAAGCGACAGCGTGCTTTATGGAACCACGTACTTCGGGGGCACGGGAGAGCGTGGAATCGTGTTCAGGATTAACAAAGACGGTACGGCTTACGCAGTTCTGCACAGGTTTGACTCTGCGGCAAAAGATGGAACCAACCCCGAGGCGGCTCTAGTGGAAGGAAGAGACGGCAAGCTATACGGGACAACCGTGACCGGCGGCCCCACTCCCTTAGGCACGGTCTTCAGAATGAACAAAGATGGAACCGCTTACGAATTAATTTGGAATTTCGGGAGTATCGGAGGTGACGGGAACGGGTATTATCCGATTGCGTCGTTGCTGGAAGGGAGCGACGGATCCCTATATGGGACGACTTCAAGCGGTGGAAGCGCGTATCGCGGGACAGTATTCAAAGTGAACAAAGACGGGATGGGATACGCGGTTCTTCACAGCTTTCAAGGGCAAGACGTTGACGGCTCTCAGCCGGAGTCGCCATTGATCGAAGCTAGCGATGGCGCACTTTACGGCACGACACGTGGCGGAGGCGTACGGACAAACGCCACCTCCGGTACTGTGTTCAGGTTGAATAAAGACGGAACGGGTTACCAAATCTTGCGTACATTCGAGGCGGGAGGCAGCGACGGACTAGACCCCTGGGCAGGTTTGGCCGAAGGGGTTGATGGGATGCTTTATGGTACGACCTATCAGGGTGGGAGCAGCAACAACGTTGGCACTGTCTTTCGGTTGAATAAAGACGGAACGGCCTACTCAGTGATCGTAAGCTTTCTTGGAACCGGCGGCGATGGAGGAAAACCCCATGCAGCGTTGCTCGTTGGCAGCGACGGCGTATTATATGGCACAACGATGGTTGGCGGAGAGTTCGGATATGGAACTGTATTTAGTATCATTCCCCCGCAGCCAGCAAAGCTCAGTCTTGTTCGTGAAACTAACGGACTCAAGCGAGTCACGGGAATAGGCAGTCCAAGCACCGCCTACGCGATCCAGGCAACCGAGCAATTGACGGCGCCTGTCTGGCAAGCTCTCGTAACCAACATCGCTGACATCCAAGGAAGGTTTGAATTGCTTGATACTAATTCGGTGAATTATGAAAGCAGGTTCTATCGGTCCGTAAAGCAGTGACGCGTTGATGTCGCCGGGGTTGCTTCAGGGCTGACGCGTCAATTATTGCGCGTTGCGGATTGAACGGGTCGCGCGCTGTCGGCGTCTGATTTCGGGTAACACCCGCCCTGGGCGGGTCCGTTCCGGCGTGCCCGGGCCAGCCTGATCCGAGAGCCAATCGAATGAGCAAAATATCCGGCAAAACCAAAGAGCGAGTCGCCCAGGACGCCCGGCTGAACCCGCGAGGGGCTGTCTCCTTTGTTCCCGCCTTTGATTACCAGCCGCGGACACGGATCATTTTTGGTCTGAACAGCGTGGACAGCGTCGGTGAACTGGCCCGCGAACTGGGCGCGCGAACCGTGCTGGTGGTCACCGATCCCGGCATTGTCACAGCCGGTCACGCGGACCGGGTTGAACACATTCTCCAATCGTGCGGCCTCGGCGTGGTCGTATTCGACGAAGTCCGGGAGAACCCGACGACGCGCGACGTGGACCAATGCCTTGCGGTCGCGAAGTCGGCCGGGATCGACACCATCGTGGGCCTGGGTGGCGGAAGCAGCATGGACACGGCAAAGGGTTGCAATTTTCTCCTGACCAATGGAGGACGGATGAAGGACTACTGGGGCGTGAGCAAAGCCGGCAGACCGATGTTGCCGTTCATCGCCATCCCGACCACCGCCGGCACCGGCAGCGAATGCCAGTCCGCGGCGCTCATTGCCGACGAACGCACCCACCAGAAAATGGCGTGCCTGGACCCCAAAGCGGCGGCGCGTATTGCCGTTTTGGATCCCGCCTTGACCGTTTCGCAGCCGCCTCTGGTCACGAGTCATTCAAACTGACGGTGCCCGGTTTCCCGCGTGTCCTGAACAATCCGAAAGACATCGAGGCGCGGGGGCGGATGTTGCTGGGCGCTGCGCTCGCGGGAACCGCCATCGAAAACAGCATGCTGGGCGCGGCCCATGCCGCAGCCAATCCGCTCACCGCGCGTTACGGCATCGTGCATGGCGAAGCGGTGGGCATCCTGTTGCCGCACGTGGTGCGGTTTAACGCGAAGGACAACGCCGCCAAACGGGCTTATGCCGAATTGGCGTCTGCGCCGGAAATCGCGTGCGTCAGCGACGGATTGGATTCGGCGGCGGAAGCTTTGGTGGCGCGATTGGAATCGCTGTTGAATGCGGCACAGATCGCGCCATCACTCGCGGACCTCGGAGTGGCACGGTCAAAAATCAAAAACCTGGCGGAAGAAGCAGCGAGGCAGTGGACCGCGAGTTTCAATCCGCGGGGCGTCTCAACCCGGGATTTCGAGGGTCTATACCGCGCGGCTTTTGAACCGCGCGGCAATGGAGACGGAGCAGGCTCTTAATCTTAATTTTAATCTTACTCGTGATCCCGCTCTCCCAAAGCCGTCGAAAGATTAAGATCAGGAGCAGGATCAAGAGAAGCGATTCTCACCTGCGATAAAGGCATCTTACCTGCTCTTGACGATATTGCCGGCGCGGGCGCGTCGGCCTACAGTAACTTGTTCCAATCGCCGCAGGGTCTCTCAAACGTCGCCATGCGGCGATCTCCTTTCACGGCAATGGGACCGAAGGATCTATTATTTGTAATCGTACCATCGGGTCACACGCCCGAATCCCGAGGTTGCGGTCTGCAAATCCTGGGACAAACAGCAACGTGACACGATTCAGACGGTCCAATCATTCTGATGCGCAAGCATTGGATTTGCATTGCAGGAGGCTCTTGAGCCTTCCGAAGACAGTCGCGCGCGAATATCGGAATCCACTGCTACGGAATGCATTATCATCAGTTCATGGTGGATTCGCAGCGGCAGTCACAATCACATACCGAACCGCCCTCGGGACGTATTTCGGTATTCGAAAAGGGAAGACTCGTCGGCTCTTTTGAGTCGTGGCGTCAGGCCGTCCAGTTTATCCGTGCCCACCATTTGCGCCGGGCGACGCTCGTGCCTGAATCTCAGGTGACAACCATCCCCAAGCGATCGAGTCCGACGATTGGGCCTGGCGCTTAGCCCGGAACGGGTCAGCGCATTGCGCAAGCCACAACCGCGAGGGGGCAAGCACCAATTCATCCGCCTCCCCGGCCTTGAGAAGAGGTTTACATTTCCACTCCTGGGGCTTTAATGCGCTCATCACCACTTATGAGCGCCGCGACTCTCATTTTGACTCGGGCGCAACAGGGGGATCCAAGTGCTGCCAGCGAACTCCTCCCGCTCGTCTATGATGAGCTCCGGAAACTCGCCGCCGCGCGCATGGCCAATGAAGCCGCCGGCCAAACCTTGCAGCCTACCGCGCTGGTTCACGAGGCGTGGATGCGGCTGGTTGGCAACGCGAACCCGCAGTGGAACGGTCGTGGCCATTTCTTCGCCGCGGCGGCTGAGGCGATGCGGCGCATCCTCGTCGAAAACGCCCGGCGCAAGCGACGCGTCAAACACGGGGGAGATTGGCAACGCATTCATCTCACTACGCTCGATGTCGCGATCACGACTGATGATGAACACCTGCTGGCTTTGGACGACGCTCTCGAAAAACTCGCGGTTCGCGATGCGCTCGGCGCTCAGTTGATCAAACTTCGGTTCTTTGCCGGGCTGCCGAACGTCGAGGCGGCGCGGCTGCTGGGAATTCCCGAGCGCACCGCCAAGCGCACGTGGGCTTATGCGCGGGCGTGGTTGTTTGAGGAGTTGAAAAGGAATTTGTGAGGTAGGGCGCGTCACTCCGTGCGCGCCGTTTCAGGCGTGCGGGCGCGCGGCGCGCACGGAGTGACGCGCCCTACCAATCGCGCTAAATATTTGGCCCAAAGCCGCGCTCTGCGGCGCACTGATGAGTGGAACAGCAATTTCAGGTGACTGCCATGGGTGACGGATCAAATCGCGAAAAAGAGATTTTCGAGCACGCGCTTGACCTGACGTCCGCGGAGGAACGCCAGCGCTATTTGGAGAGCGCGTGCGGCGACGACACCGTTCTGCTCGCGCGCGTCGAGGCCCTGCTCCGGGCGGATGCAGCGGGCGAGGAGTTTCTGCCGGAGCAACCGAAGGAGACGGCGCGGATCATCAGCGAGAAGGCCGGCGACAAAATTGGCCGCTACAAGCTCCTTCAGCAAATTGGCGAAGGCGGTTGTGGCGTCGTTTACATGGCCGAGCAAAGCGAGCCGGCGCGTGGCGCTCAAGATCATCAAGCTCGGCATGGACACGAAGAATGTGATCGCCCGCTTCGAGGCCGAGCGGCAGGCGCTGGCGCTGATGGATCATCCGAACATTGCCAAAATCTTCGACGCCGGCGCGACCGAGACGGGACGGCCGTACTTTGTGATGGAATTGGTGCGCGGGGTCAGGATTACCGACTACTGCGACGAAAATAGTCTTTCAACTGAAGAGCGGTTGAAGCTGTTCACCCAGGTTTGTCAGGCGATCCAGCACGCGCACCAGAAGGGCGTGATTCACCGCGACATCAAACCCTCAAACATCCTCGTCACCGTCAACGACGCCCTCCCCGTGCCGAAGATCATTGATTTCGGCATCGCCAAGGCGACGAATCAGCAGCCGCTCACGGACAAAACGCTCTTCACCGCATTCGAGCAGTTCATTGGCACCCCTGCATACATGAGTCCAGAGCAGGCGGTGATGACGAGCCTGGACATTGACACGCGGACCGACATTTATTCACTGGGTGTCTTGCTCTACGAGTTGCTGACGAGCAAAACGCCGTTTGACGCGAACGAACTGCTCAAGGCGGGACTCGACGAAATACGCCGCACGATCCGCGAGCAAGAACCACCGAAACCCTCCACGCGCCTGAGCACACTCGACGGCGCGTCGCTGACAACGACCGCCAGGCATCGGCACACCGAACCGCCGAAGTTGATCAACCTGATTCGCGGGGATCTGGATTGGATCGTGATGAAGTGCCTCGAGAAAGACCGCACGCGCCGCTACGAAACCGCGAACGGTCTGGCGATGGACATCGAGCGGCATTTGAAGTGCGAACCGGTCCTCGCCCGACCGCCCAGCCATCTTTATGAGTTTCAGAAAACCGTCCGGCGACACAAGTTCGGCTTCGCGGCGGCAACGGCCCTGATCATGGTGCTTGCGCTCGGCGCATTCGTGAGCACTTGGGAGGCAGTGCGCGCCACGCGGGCCGAGGGCGAGCAGATCGGTTTGCGCCAGCAGGCCGACGAAGCGCGCGTCCGTGCCGAGGGTGCGGAGCGAGAGACAAAGCAACAACTTTACAACGCGCTGCTCGAACAGGCTCGCGCCACGGTGAAAAGTGGCGAACTGGGTCAGCGTGTTCGCGCCCTCGATGCGCTTCGCCGTGCGGCGGCGATTTCCAACGCGGTCGAACTGCGGCGCGAAGTGGTTGCGGCGCTCGCCTTGCCCGATTTGCGCTTCGAACGGGAACTCCTGGCGGGGTCGGATTTCACGTTGATACTGTTGGATCCGAGCTTCGAGCGAATGGCTCTTTGCCGCGGGCGGGGTCCGGTCGAGATTCGTTCGGTTTCCGATCACCGGCTGCTCATTTCCCTGCCAGCCAGCACTAATCTCATGGCGTACCTCGGCAAGTGGAGCGCTAACGGGCATTTCCTAGCCATCAAGCGGGACTACGATCCGGTGGGCCGACGTGCGGATGTGGAAATCTGGGAGGTGGCGACTGCGCAGCGCATTCTTCTGTTTCGAGACGTGCCATGGGGGCGGGTGGCATTTCATCCCCATCTCCCGCAGGTGATAGTGATATCCCACGACGGATCTGCGGCGGTTTGGAACCTGGAAGATGGAAACTTGATGACACGATTCACACTCCCGGCAGTGCCATTCGATCTGCAGTATTCGCCGGATGGAAAAAGATTTGCCCTTCGCTACGTCCGCGACGATCCGCGGCCAACAACAATTCCCATTGGAGTCGTTTCGGTACACGATTCGGCTGAAGGCGCGGTTCTGGTGTCTCAAGCCATTCCTCCCGGCTTGCATTGGCTCGATTGGCACCCGAGCGGGCGCTGGATAGGGGTGGGCGGAGAGGATGGCTCGGTTAACTTGATCGATTCGCAAACCGGAGAGTCCCGCACATTGGGGCGGCACAGGGCACAGGCAAATACCATCGCATTTAGTCCGGATGGCCGGTACTTGATCACTGGCGGATGGGAGAGGGAATTGATTTGCTGGGACCTGCAGGCGATGCGGCGCGCTTTTACGATAGCGCTTGGCAGTTACCAACTGGCCTTTCGGGCCGACGGCCGTCAGTGTGTGGTAGTAACTCGGCCTGATCTGCGAGTGCAACTGCATGCATTCGAACGGCCCACGACCCACCGTGAGTTTGCGGAAGAATTGGGCGGGGGCATCCAGCACGGGGCCTTCTCACGCGATGGCCGATGGCTGGCGGCTTCAGGGGAGAAATGCGCTGGCGTCTGGGACCTGGCTGGTGGCGGGCCGGCCGCTCTCAACGACGCCGCTTACGGGGCTCATTTCTTTTTCACCCCGGATACGCAGGAACTATTCGGCTCTCGCAGCAGGGGAAACGCATCTGATTGCTTTCGTTGGCGGTTGACGTCCGCGGTCCCGCAAAGTGGGACCGGCGGCTCACCCCGCCTCGACGCACTTCCACTCCGCAGACGTGAGGACTTTACCTCCCTCTGCTTGAGTTCCAACGCGGTTGTGATGACCTGTTCCAAAGGGTCGCAGATTCTCGCTCCAGAGGAGATGGAGACGGGCAGTGACCGCTGGGTTCCCACTTCCCCAGGTTTAAACGGCGTTTCGCCGGAGGGGCGCTGGTTGGCCATCTACGGTTCGTTCCACCGTCACTTTATATTTACCGCGTGCCCGGATTGGAACACGTTGCCAAACTGACGCATCCCGCCAATATCAACGGTTTTGAATTCTCTCCGTTGAGTGACGAAGTGGCGATCTATTCGTCGCGCCGGGGAGTGGAATTCTGGAACACGACAACCTGGGAGCGAACGCGTGCATTGACGAACTTCATACACATCCTCTACCCGCCGGATGCCCGAAGCCTCTGGCTCAGGAAAGACTGGCGGACGGCAGGGTTGTATGACGCGCGCACACTGGAGCCAAGACTGTTGCTGCCCACGGGAGTGCTCCCGCTGGCTCTCAGCCCCGATGGGCGCCACATGGCCGTGAGCGTGAACGCGCAACGATTTCAGGTTTGGGACCTGATGGAGGTGCGACGCCAGTTACGCGAGCTCGGATTAGATTGGGCTGAGGAGCGAACCGAGGCGTCCGCTCCCAAACACTGACAGGCGCTCGCCCATAATGTCGGTACGGGCGACTCGCCTCTCGCAATAGAGGCTCCGAATTACCCTCTGTCCTTCTGGCATCCAAACGCTGTCTCCTCCAAGCGCGATTGCCCTGAAGTGGGCGGCTCTAGGCACGAAAGATTTTTGGCCCAATCCCGTCCTGCCACGTCGCACTGAGGGGTGCAACAAAAAACCTCAGGCGCACGCCGCCTGGGAAAGCAAAGATCAAACAGTAGGCGAAAGGAAAACATATGAAGACTAGTTTCCAGAAATCAATCGGCTCGATCCATTTCAACTCTTGCCCTCCTCGCCGAAAACGGACTCCTGGGGGAATTCGATCGCCGCTCAGGTTCGCGCTGCTTCAGGCGATGATTGCTTTTGCGCTTCTCGAGCTCGCGTCACCTCCAGTCGCGCGCGCGGACGCCGTGACCGACTGGAACGCGATTGCGTCGGCGGCGATCGTCACGCGCGCCGGGCAGCCGCCGCCGGTATCGGTGCTGAGTTTCGCGATGGTGCAGGGGGCGGTTTATGACGCGGTCAACGCGATCGACTGTGGTCACCAGCCGTACCTCGTGCAACCGAGCGCGAATCCGACGGACTCGAAGGCGGCGGCCGCGGCGACAGCGGCGTTCCACGTGCTCGCGGGGCTCTTCCCGGCGCAATTGGCGACGTTGCAGACGCAATATGATAACTACATATCGGCCTTGCCCGACGACCCACCGGGATCGAAGGCGGCGGGGATCAGTATCGGTGAGACGGCAGCCGCAGCCATGCTCGTCGCACGGCAAGGCGACGGACGCTTTGGGCCGGCGCCCGCTCTGTACCCGCCAGCGCCGGGCATCTGGCGGCCGACACCGCCGAACTTCGCGAACGATCCCGCGCCGTGGGTCGGCAACGTGCGTCCGTTCCTCGTCCCGAACGTAGAAATGCTCCGCACCGACGGGCCGAACGCGCTCACCAGCGGCGCCTACGCGGAAGACTTCAACGAAGTAAAGGAGATCGGCTCGCTCACGAGCACGACCCGAACGGCGGACGAGACCGATGCTGCGATCTTCTGGCAGGACCATCTGCACGCGTTCATGAACCGGCTATTCCGCAACCTCGTGGCGAGCCAGGGGCTGGACATCGCGCAGAGCGCCCGCCTCTTCGCTATGGCCAACTTGGCTGCGGCAGACGCCGCGATCGGCTGCTGGAACGACAAGTACTACTGGCAGTTCTGGCGTCCGATCACGGCGATCCGCGAGGCCGATACCGACGGCAACCCGGCCACCGAGGCCGACCCGACGTGGCTGCCGCTGTTCGACCCGGCGACACCGGTCGTTATCCCGCCGCCGCTTCTCACGCCGCCCTTCCCCGACCACCCCTCGGGGCACGCCTGCGGGACTAGTGCGTTTATGCACACGCTCCAGAACTTCTTTGGCACCGACAAGATCGCCTTCAGCGCCTTCAGCAACAAATCCGGTACCACGCGGAGCTTCGACCGGTTCTCGGATGTGCTCAAGGAGGTTATCGATGCCCGAGTCTGGGGTGGCATCCACTTCCGCACAGCCGACACGCAGGGATCGGTCCTCGGCAACAAAGTCGCTCACTACCTTCAGAAGCACTACTTCCAGCCGGTCCAATGACACCGACGACGCACGGGCCGCCTCGGCGGCCCGTAAATGCAGCCTTAATGGAGCAATGAAGTGACACACGCAACGCCAGCCTGGCCAACACCGGCTGGCACTTCGGTCTTTGGGAAATGATCGCCTCAGCCTCGCAGCATCCTTCTTTTTCTTTGTCGCGATTTTCGTCCCCTTTGCGCCTTGGGGTATGAAAGCACATGCCTAAGAAATTCATCACTCCGCGGTGCTGGAGCGGCCTGAAGGAGCAGGAGAGCTGCGGGTAAGCATGGCGGTGGAGGGCGCGACGGTGGAGCCGACCGCCTACGGCGCGAAGCTGGTGCTGGAGCAGTCCGGGCGCAAGATTGCCTGCAGCGGGTTGCACGTCGTGGACGCGACGGGCAAGGAGTTGAGCGCGCACATGGAAGTGGCGTCGGGCATCCTGCCTGACGTAGAGGGCGTGCATCTTGCCGCCCGGAATTGGGCACCGGATCTTTTGAGGGCTTCTTTGCCAGACACGCCTGAATCCGCCGGGCTGGAAGCCCCGGCTCTACGGCAGGCAGGGATGCCTGCCGCTACAGCGCTCGCCGGGCTGGTGAACGACGTCGAGGCGGTGTATCCGGTGCGCATCGACCCGACCTCCAGCGATGACAACCGTTTGA
>WNGB01019039.1_pt1 | contig 11378 bp, 11 predicted proteins | sample 5400681 | NCBI WGS metagenome assembly WNGB01 (sample SAMN13153367, study PRJNA577476) | soil metagenome | isolation source: 115 cm soil or saprolite under grassland replicate 2 | place: USA:California | collected 2016-06-15 | reverse complement strand
GGAGGAGAAGCGCGAAGGCATCGTCGGTCGCTAACCTCGGGTGACTTGGGAACGAGTTCCACGAGGGGACCGGCCAATCCATCCAGGACGCCTATGACGAGTACATCGCGCGCACGGGGCCATAGAGGTAGGGGCCACCACAGTGCCGAGTTCGATAGACGAACCCTCGGACCGAGTGCCGAAGCTCTTCTTGGCCGTTGAGACGGAGGACGGCACGTCGACGAGGTCGTACCGCCGGACGAGGTCGTCGCGAGGTCGGCCGAACTTGCTGAACACTTCGGCTCGCGGTCAAAGGGGTCAGTCGCGGCGATCAAGAAGGCCGTGTACTTCGGCGGCTCGAAGTCGCTTTCGGAAGGGTTGCACGTCGAGCGCACCGAGTTCCTCATGGCAGATCAGTCAAACGACGGCCAGGAGCTGATGCTCGACTACATGGAGACCACCGACGCCACCGGGGAGCTGCCCCTCTACAACCCGGACACGTACGCGCGAGCGCTCGAATCGGGCAGGGTGCCTGGGCGCCGCTCGACGAACGGGCGGTGAGCTGGCGATGACCGCTCCGCAGCCCCTCACCCGCCACGACGTCGAGCGCGCAACCGGGCTCAGTTCAAGGACCGCAGGCGGGGTTTCCCGTAGGCGGGCCAGTGAGGAGAGTGCCACTGTGACCACTACATACAAGCACGCGCAGACGAATACCGTCGATGTCGGCGGAGCGAGATTCGCGTACCGGCAGTTCGGTGCGGATACCGGCGTGCCCGTGATCTTCCTCGTGCACTTGGCAGGGAACCTCGACAACTGGGACCCGCGGGTGGTCGACGGCATCGCCGCAAAGCACCGGGTGATCACCTTCGACAACCGCGGCGTCGGTGCCTCCACTGGCAAGACGCCAGACACCATCCAGGCGATGGCCAAAGACGCCGTCACGTTCATCCGCGCGCTGGGTTTCGACCAGGTCGATCTTCACGGATTCTCCATGGGCGGCATGATCGCCCAGGTGATCGCCCAGGACGAGCCGGAGCTGGTCCGCAAGCTGATCCTCACGGGCACCGGCCCGGCCGGTGGCAAGGGCATCAAGGAGGTCGTGTGGGTCGCGCAAGTCGACACCCTCCGCGGCCTGCTGAGTCGCCAGGACCCCAAGCAGTTCCTCTTCTTCACCCGGACCGCGAACGGCAAGCGTGAGGGCAAGGCGTTCCTGGCTCGGCTCCAGGAGCGCACCATCGACCGCGACACACCGACCACCGTCAGCTCGTACTTCGCGCAACTCAAGGCCTGCCGCCGCTGGGGCAAGGAGGAGCCTCACGACCTCTCACTCATCCGCCAGCCCGTACTCCTCGCGAACGGCGATAACGACCGGATGTTGCCGACGCCGAACACCCTCGACATAGCCCGACGTCTGCCGAACAACGAGTTGGTGATCTACCCGGACGCCGGCCACGGCGGAATCTTCCAGTTCCACGAGCAGTTCGTCGACAAGGCTCTCGAGTTCCTCGCGAACTAGCCCCGAGAAGGCCGTGGGCGTCCACCAGGCAGCGGAGGAGCCCGCGCCGGTGGCGCGGGCTACTGCGCGGGCTCCTGACGTCGTGGACGGCGCTCGTTTAGTGGGGCCCCACTCGGTGTTCGGAGCAAACCGAGCCAACCCTTCATCAGGTCGGTGGCTCGCTTTCCATGGCGGGTCGCGCACCAGCCGCGGGCGCGTCCCGAGCGCCTCGGCGGCCCGGACGCGGAGCGTCCAGGGTCGCGGACCGGCCGCCAGGGGCGTGTACCCGCTTGGCCTTGGAGGGGTGGTCGGCGGAGCACGGCCGAACCGCGTTCGGCACGCCGGCCCGGATCCCGCGCCGAGGCCGGGGGAAGGCCCGAGCCGAGTGTGCCGAGCAGGCGTTCTTGCCCATGCTGCACGGGTGCCCATAACCCGTTTCGGCTGACTTGTGTCGTCGCGGCACGATCGGTGTTCTGAAGGGGAACGTCCTGGTCGGAGGCGGTTTCCGAGATCGTCCAAGGTCGTGCCGGTGGGGCACTTCTTGCCCGTCGTCGTCGCCCCAGCTCGGCGGATCACGGTGGAAACGCGCTGGTCAGAGCGAGTTTGCCTATCGCGGTCCCAGGCGGGACCGGCAGCGCATGGGCAACCCCACGACCAGCGGAAACAGGCCATCGGCTGATCCTTGAGGGCGGGTTCGTCGTCGATGACGGCCGCGATCGGCGTCTGGACGAACGCGCCCGAGTGCTGGGGTTCGACGACCTACGCGGGTACCTTCAGGCCCGCTGTGACGCCGGCTTCAGCATCCCCCGGATCGCCACCGAGCTGGGGGTGGGCAACTGGCAGGTGCAGGCGGCGCTGGCACGATCCGGGGTGCGGCTGGCGCCCCGCCCGCAGCGGCTGGCAGCGCAGCGACGGCGCTACACCGAGGAGCGGATCGCCGCCCGCGTGGCCGCGCTGGGCTTCGACGACGTGGGCACGTACCTGGTCGACCGGGTCCTGGAGCGAGGGTGGCTGCTGGCGGAGGTGGCCGCCGAGCTGGCGGCGCATCGGGTGACGGTGCGGCGGCTGCTGGAGCAGGGGTGGTCGGTCAAGCGGATGCGCGCCGAGCTTCGGGTTGGCCGCAGGTGGCTGGTAGGGGAGCTGGCCCGGTTGGGGCTGCGACCCTGACCTGTGGGTCCGACGGTGGCGGCACGGTGCTAGGAGGGCGCTGAATAAGGCGTATTGTCCTGGTTGGGCTTCGCCTCGGCTGGGATGATGGGATCATGCAGGGTATGGCGTACGGGGCGGCTGATCGCGGGGTGCTGGACGCGCGGGTGGTGGTGGGTCATCTGGTCCGGCCGGGCAGTGTGTTTGCGTTCTTGGCCGACCATCGTGGTGAGCTGTTCCCCGATGAGGCGTTCGCGGAGTTGTTTCCCTCGGGCACGGGCCGTCCGTCGATCCCGGCCGAGGTGATCGCCTCGGTGCTGGTGCTGCAGACGCTGCACGACCTGTCGGATCGGGAGGCGGTTGAGGCGCTGCGCTGTGACATCCGGTGGAAGGTGGCCTGTGGGCTGGCGCTGACCGACGAGGGGTTCGATCCATCCACGCTGGTGTATTGGCGGAGGCGGCTGGCCGCCTCCCAGGCCCCGCATCGGATCTGGGATGCGGTCAAGACCGTGATCGAGGCCACCGGCGTGATCAAGGGCAACAGGAGGCGGGCGCTGGATTCGACGATCCTGGAGGACGCGGTGGCGACCCAGGACACCGTGACCCAGTTGATCGCGGCGATCCGCCGGGTGGGGCGCGAGGTGCCGGGCGCGGCGGAGTGGATCGCCGCCGGGTGCGCTGGCCATGACGACACCAAGCCGGGCAAGCCGACGATCGACTGGGATGACCCGCAGGCCCGGGACGCGCTGGTGTCGGCGCTGGTCAACGACGCCACCCTGGTGGTGCAGGCGTTCGGCGACGCCGAGCTGACCGGCAAGCAGACCGAGGCGGTGGCGCTGCTGGCCCTGGTCGCCGGGCAGGACGTCGAGCCGGCCGAGGGCAGTGACGGCACCGACGGGCGGTGGCGGATCGCTCGCACGGTCGCCCCCGACCGGGTGATCTCCACGGTCGATCCCCACACCCGGCACACCCGCAAGAGTCCCCAGGACCGGCGCGACGGCTACCGCGCCCACCTCGCGGCCGAGCCGCAGACCGGTCTGTTCACCGACTGCAAGCTCACCCAGGCGACCGGGGAGGAGGGCAGCGACGCCGCCGTCGCCGAACAACTGCTGGCTGGCGAGGGCTCCCCGGTAGAGGCCTACGGCGACTCCGCCTACGGCACCGGGGGCCTCCGCGCGGTCCTGGAGCAGGCCGGACACGCTGGGGTCATCAAACCCAAGCCACTGGCGCCCGCCGTGGATGGCGGGTTCACCCTGGACGACTTCACCGTCGAGGAGGCCGCCGGCACCGTCACCTGCCCGGCCGGGGTGACCCGGCCGATCAGCCTGCGACGCAACGTCACCTTCGGTGCCGCCTGCCGCGGCTGCCCACTGCGACACCGCTGCACCACCAGCAAGCACGGCCGCGCGCTGATCCTGCACCCCCACGACGCCCTGCTCCGCCAAGCCCGCCGCGACTGGGCGCGCAGCGCCCAGCTGCGCGAGCTCTACAGCCAGCACCGGCCCCAGATCGAACGCGGCATCGCCCAGCTGGCCCGACACGGCGGACGCCGCCTGAAGCTGCGCTACATCGGCGTTACCAAGAACGACTTCTGGCTCCACCTACGCGCCGCCGCCCTCAACCTCGGTCGCATGCTCAGCCTCGGGCTCACCCGCCAGGCCGGCACCTGGGCGATCGTGGCCCGCTGACCGCCTCTGGCAGCAGGCCAACAAGCCACGGCCTGGCCGCTCCTACCACCTGGTCCACGCCCGCCAGCATCCGGCCAGTCCAATCCCACCGCAACAGGACCTACCAGCACAACGACCACCGCAGTGTTCGCCAGGACCATCCACCGGTCAACCGGCCAACGCACCGGAAGACGCCTTATTCAGCGCCCTCCTAGGCGAGCGTCATGCCGCAACGGGTGCTGCGGCACGGTCTCGCGCTGGGTGTTCTCGTCGGGTTCACAGGTCTCGAACTGCCGAGCCGGTGGAGCTCGGCGTGACAGGCGGCTCCCCTGCGAGCTGGGGATGGGAGCCGCAGCACGCCAGCGCCGCTGTGGCCGTTCGGTATTGCGTCGTTCACCCGGGCGGCGGCGGGGCCGCCGGGTGGCGGGTGATCGACGGATGAACGAGCCGCCGGCACGCGTGCACGGTCGCTGATCGGCCGGTGATCGAACCGGATGCGCTGTCATCACGGCGGGAGCCGGCCCGGTTGCAGGGGAGCACGGCTGCCCGGGTGCGCGGAGCGACCTGAGCTAGCCAGGTGTCGGGCCGGGACCCAGACGGCGGATTCGCCGGGCCGCGGTGGCGCTGCATGTGCAACGCCACGCCGCTTGGCGGACTCGGCGCTGGCTGGTCGTCGGTGCTGCACGCTCGTCGGCGGCTTGGAGGCGCGGATGTCCTGTTCAGCGTGATCGAGACACGATCGGGATTCGGGTGCCACACTCCCTCCACTGCCTCCAGCCGTGGAACTCGGCCGGCGGCGCCAGCAGCCGTTGGCGAGCAAGGAGTCGGGCATGCCCCACCCCAACCCTTCTGGGTCCACGCCAGCCGCCCGCGAGGCCGCCGCCGGCCAGGGCCGCGGCCGCCCTCGACGGCCACGACCGGGGCCGCCAGGGTTCACCATCGAGGTGCAGCTGCTGGGCGGTGAGGCCGGCCGCCGCCTTGACCAGGAGCAGACCGAGGCGATCGCTGCGGTGCTGGCCTGGCTGGCCGTCCACCCTCCCACTCCCACTGCCGCGGCAGGGTCGGCCGCCATCGGCACGTCCGTCGGGCAGAGCACGGCGACGCCGGCCGGGATGCGGCCGGTCCGGTCGAGCCCGGCAGGGGGCAGCGGCTGCGAGCACGCAGAGGGGGACGGGCAGCAGCGGGGGTGCGCCGACCTCCAAGCCGAACCGGCCAGGCCCCTCCGGCGGGCCGGGCAGCCTGGAGGGTGGCGGGTCGTGGTCGAGCTCTCCGGCAGCGGTTCGCGTCCAGGCGGTGGGGCTGGTGGGAGCGGGCCGGCCGGTTGGGGAGGTCGCCCGGGCGCTGGGCGTGCACCCGGCGGCGCTGCGCCGCTGGGTCTGGCAAGCCTGGCAAAGGTGGGGGACCGCCATGGGCCTGCCGCAGCCCGACAGTCCCGACCCTCCGGCTGCTCGCAACGAGGGCCAGACGGGATTGCCTGATCGTCCGTAGGGCCCCTACGGCTGGCTGGGCCTCGGTGACCGAATCCAGAACGCCGGGCAAGGATCGCCGCCGCGACGCCCTGCAGCATGCGCGCCGTGGCTCCTTGACCGGCGCTAAGCGGCCTGCCTGAAGTTCTGCACGTAACCCTCGGGCAGCCAGGGTGAGCTGTGCGGCGCGGCGGTCGCCAGCATCTGCGTGGTGGTGCGCTCACGAAAGAAGGCATGCACTTGGCGGACGCGGCCCTGGATGGTCAACGTCGGGTTGTTGGCCAGCCACGCCTTGAGCGCGCCCCAGATGCGCTCGACCGGGTTGTCGTGGGGGCTGTAGCGCGCCCCGTGCAGCACCCGGATCCGGGGGTGGGTGGTCAGCCACCGTTGGACGATCTTGGAGTGGTGGATGATGACGTTGTCGCAGACCACCGCCACCAGCGGCGCCTGAGGGTAGGCGGTCAGGAGCTGCTCCAGGAACGCGGTGAAGCTGGCGCTGATCGCCTTGCGGGTCACCTGGTAGCACCACTGGCCGCTTTGCAGGTCGACCGCGCCGAAGATGGTCCGCCGTCGGTTCTTGCCTGGAGTCATGACCTGCTGGCGAGTCCCCCGGGCGATCCAGGTGGCCCGCACCCACGGCAGCAGGTTGATGTGGGTCTCATCCTCGGCCAGCACCACCGAACCGTCGGGCAGGTCCCTGAGCTGCTGCTGGAGGGCGGCCAGCACCTGGTCGCGGTCGGGGTCGCCCTTGGCGACCAGGCGGGGCCGCCGCCAGGCGGCGACCTCGCGCACGCGGCGGTGCAGGGTCCGCAAGGAGATGGTGGGGCGGCCCAGCCGCTGCCACAGCCGTGGGATGGTCCAGGCGTTGGGCTGCTGGAGCAGCCGCAGGATCTGTTGGGTGAGCTTGGGGCTGCCCAGCCGTGGTCGGCCGCTGCGGGGCCGGTCGGCCAGTGCGCGGGTGCCGTGCTGGTGGTAGCGGTGGATCCAGCGGCGCACGGTCGAGGGGTCATAGCCGAGCAGGCCGGCGATCTGGGCTGCTGAGAAGCCCTGCTGGGAGAGCAGGATCATGACCAGGCGGCAGGCGCTGCGGTGGGGGCCGTGCAGCAGGCCCAGCAGGTCGCAGGGGTCGGCGGCGGGGCAGGAGGGTTTGGCGTACACGCTGGGGGGACGCATACTGGCGGCGGCCTCGTCGGGTCGTTGTGGTTGCAAGCTCCAACGACCCGCGAGGCTACTTCATCAGCGGTCGCCGCCCCCAGTTACGTGCAGAACTTCTGGTCACCCGCTTAGTGCTCCGTTCCTTAAGCGCGGTATAGTTTCTCTGTCCGCCTTGGGTTACTCGTGCCGCCGCCGGCGGACGAGGGGAACCCATGGCCAGGCCGCCGCTGTCCGCCCGCCCACCAGCCACCCCGGCCGAGGAACACACCCTGCGCAAGCTGGCCGCTGCTCGGCATGCGCCGGCCAGCCTGATCCAGCGCGCCCGCATCATCACCGCAAGCTGGGACGGCGCCAGCGTCGCCGAGCTCGCCCAGCGGCTGGGCTGCCACCCCAAGACGGTGTACAAGTGGCTGCACCGCTTCAACGATGCCCATGGGCTGGACGGGCTGGCCGACCTGCCCCGCCCGGGCCTGCCCCGGCGGCTGACCGAGACCGAGCGCGGCCGGATCATCGCCCTGGCCCGCTTGAAGCCGCCCGGCCGCCTGCACCAGGGCGGCGAGGGGCTGCTGCCACCGGCCCAGCCGGCGGCGCCGGCGCACTGGACCCTGGACGCCCTGGCCCAGGCCGCAAAGGCCGAGGGCATCCAGGTGGGCCGCAGCCAGGTCCGCCGCATCCTCATCAGCGAACGGGTGCGCTGGCGGCGGACCCGCTCGTGGACGACCAGCACCGACCCCGACTTCGCCCCAAAACAGCGCAGGTCATCGCCCTCTACACCGATCCGCCCGAGGCAACAACGGTGCTCTGCGCCGACGAGCTCGGCCCGGTGATCCCGCGCAGCTTCCCACCCGCGCCCGCCTGGACCCCCGACGGCCACCGCGTCAAGCCCTGCTGGACTACGGCCGCGGCCCGGAGAAGACCTGGGTGTACGGCGCGCTTCGCGTCGGCGACGGGCAGCAGGTGACGATGACCGCACCCTCCCGCAACTCGATCGGCTACCAGCAGCTCCTGGCCGCCGTCCAGACCGCCAACCCGGCCGGGACCATCATGGTGATCACCGACAACCTGTCCAGCCACACCAGCCTCTCGACCCGGACCTGGCTGGCCGACCATCCGCGCATCCAGCACACCTTCATCCCCAAAGGGGCCTGCTGGCTCAACCTCCAGGAGGGCTGGTGGCGGCAGTTTCGCCACCAAGCCTTTGCCGGGCAGTCGTTGCCACCCCCCAGGAGATCACCCTGGCCACCTGGGTCGCGACCTGCCAGCTCAACGCCCGCGCCCGCCCATGGGTGTGGGGCCGCCTACCACCATCCCCACGCCACCGACGCCACGCCTTCACCTACCGGATCTAAGGAACGGAGCATTAGAGGGTGTCTGAAATGCTGGTCGTGGCCGGGTAGGCGTTGGCGTTGCGGCTGGTGGTGGGAGATGCTCGCGCCATGCCCAGACCCGCCGCACGTTTCCGGTTGACCCCTGACCAGCACGCCGAGCTTGCTGCGCGGCTGCGCCAGGCCACGCTGGTGCCCCGCCTGCGGGTGCGCCTGCAGTGCGTGCAACTCCGCGACCAGGGGTGGACCGTGCCCCAGATCGCCGAGCAGCTGACGGTCAGCGAGGCGACCGTCCGGCGGGCACTGCGGCGGGTGGTGGCCGGTGGACTGGACGCGCTGGCGGATCGCCCCCGGACTGGCCGCCCACCCAGGCTCAGCGACCAAGACCTCGGCGCGGTCGAGGAGCTGCTGCGCCAGGCCGCCCGGCGGGGGCAGGTCTGGACGATGCGCCAGCTGGCCGCGTGGCTGGCGGCAACCCGCGGGGTCCAGATCAGCCGCGGTCGGCTGGGGGCGCTGCTGCGTGCTCGGGGCTGCCGCTGGATGCCGGCCACGCCCGGCGCGCGGTAGCCGCACGCGCAGCGCCTGCCGGGTGGTCAGCGGGTGCGGGCCGGGCGGCGGCCAGCCGGCGGAGCAGGAGCTGGCTTGCGGCCAGGTAGATCACCGCTTCGGAGGTCGCCGGCAGGAACTCGTAGTCCTTGCTGAGGCGACGAGACCGGCCCAGCCAGCCGAAGGTGCGCTCCACCACCCACCTGCGAGGCACGACCGCGAAGCGAGGGACCTCGGGCGGCTCGGCCCCTGGGGGCAGCCAGCGTGCCCGGCGGCCACCATCGCGGCGCGCCACCACCTCCAGCGTCACCCCGAAGCGCTGCTGGACCCAGCCCAGGAACTCTCCGCGGTAGCCCTGGTCCACCCAGCCATGCCGCAGCCGGGGAAACCGCCGCCAGTCCAGCCGCCGCAGCAGCCCGGCCGCGCCGTCGCGGTCGCTGACATTCGCGGCGGTGACGTGGGCCTTGCAGACCAGGCCGAGGGTGTCGACCAGCAGGTGCCGCTTGCGCCCGTTCAGCTTCTTGGCGCCGTCGTAGCCGTGCGGCCCCCCTTTTCGGTGGTCCTGACGCTCTGGCTGTCCAGGATCACCGCGCTGGGGGTGGGCGCACGGCCCTGCCGACCGCGCTCCTGCTGGCGCAGCCTGGCCAGCACCCGCTCCCATACCCCCTGCTGCCGCCACACCCGCCAGTAGTGGTAGACCGTCCGCCACGGAGGAAAGTCGTGCGGCAGCAGCCGCCAGACACACCCCGAGCGCAGCCAGTACAGCATGGCGTCCACCAGCTCCCGGCGGTCGTGCATGGCTGGGCGGCCACCCGATTTGGGCGGCGGGATCAGCGGCGCCAGCAGCGCCCACTGCGCATCGGTCAGGTCGGTCGGGTAGCGGCGACGCGGCGGAGCCACCCTACACTCCTTACAGGGCAACAGATCCAGCGGACCGCTGCAGCATACAGCCTTTTCAGACACCCTCTAGTGGTCTCTCAGAAGTTCGCGCACGTATTGGCTCGGCGGACACACTCGCTCCTGATGGAACGCAGGCGCCGAGTTCGGCGCCGACGCAGACGACTGCATGTCGTCCCCTGCGAGCGTGGGCAGCGCTGACATCGACGCGCTCGCTGGCAACCCACGGTGCGCTGCGGCTGGAATTCGACTTCCTCGACGTGGTCGTGGCGGCGGACGGGACGCCGTACGCGAGTCTCGTCGACGGCTGCACGGCCGAGGAACGCCACTCCAGGCCGGGCCAGGGGATCGTCGGCCACCTCGTCTCGGGGCCACCGCTGGTCGGGACCGCGGGGGAGCAGCGACCGCGCGTTACGCTGCCGCGGCGCTGCCGGCGGCCGCTGCGGAATCCGGCTGCGGGAGCCACGGTGTCGTCGGTTGGCAAGCGCCTGGATCTACGTCAACGGCCGGAGGGTGCGTACGGTGCGAGGCCGCCGGCTCCGCGCGCCAATCCAGCTCGTCCGCCTTGCGCGCGGCCGGGTCCGGGTCATGATTGTGGCCCGGACGAGCACCGGGCGGACGGTGGTGCACACGCGCCGCTATCGGACGTGCGCGCGCTGAGCACCGAGCACTGGGCACTGTCACAGGCGGCGCCTCTATCTCGTCTCAGAGGGTAATGAGACGAGAGGAGCAGTCATGAAGGTCTTCGTAGCCGGCGCTACAGGCGCTCTCGGCAGAGAGCTCGTCCCGCAGCTCGTGGCGCGAGGCCACGAGGTGGTCGGGATGACCAGGACCGCGTCGAAGCAGGATGGGCTGCGGGCGTTGGGGGCGCGGCCGGTCGTGGCCGACGCTCTCGATCCCGACGCGGTCGCCCAGGCGGTGGCCTCCGCCGAGCCGGAGGTGATCGTGCACCAGCTCACGGCGCTGTCCGGGAAGATGAGCATCCGTGACGCGCGGCACCCCGACCGCTCCTCCATGGCGAAGATGACCAACCGGCTGCGTACCGAAGCCACGGACCATCTCTTGGCCGCCGGCCGCGCCGTGGGGGCACGGCGCTTCGTGGCGCAGAGCATTACGGGTTTCCGATTCGCCCGCGCGGGCGGGCCGGTGCAGACCGAGGCCGATCCCCTCGATCCCAATCCGCCGGCGACGCTGCGGACGGGGCAGGCCGCGATCCGCCACCTGGAGGAGGCGGTGACCGGGGCGCACTGGCTCGAGGGCGTGGTGCTCCGCTACGGCGGCTTCTACGGTCGGGGGACCGGGATCAGCCTGGCTCCGGATGCGGTGGTGGCAGCACCGATCCGCAAGCGTCGGTTCCCAATCGTCGGCGACGGTGGTGGCGTCTGGTCGTTCGTCCACATCGACGACGCCGCGGCGGCGACCGCGATTGCGGTCGAGCGCGGCCAGCCGGGTATCTACAACGTCGCCGACGACGAGCCCGCGCCCGTGCGGGAGTGGCTGCCAGTGCTGGCGAGCGCGCTGGGCGCCAAGCCACCAAGGCGCATCCCACGCTGGCTGGGGCGGCTGGCGGCCGGTGAGGCGGCGACGGTCATGATGACCGAGTTGAAGGGTGCCTCAAACGAGAAGGCGAAGCGCGAGCTCGGCTGGAAGCCGCGCTATGCGAGCTGGCGGCAGGGCTTCGCGCAGGGACTCGGCTGAGCGA
>WNGB01016981.1_pt1 | contig 11378 bp, 8 predicted proteins | sample 5400681 | NCBI WGS metagenome assembly WNGB01 (sample SAMN13153367, study PRJNA577476) | soil metagenome | isolation source: 115 cm soil or saprolite under grassland replicate 2 | place: USA:California | collected 2016-06-15 | reverse complement strand
GCAATAACGAGCGCAATGCCTGCGAAGAGGCTCAGCAGGAGAGTCTGGAAGCGCCGTTCCGCGACCGAATTCGACAGGCGCTCATCCATCCTGGTGACCTGATAGACCGGCTCATTCGGGTCGATTGCTTGCGCTTGATTGCGAATGGCGGCAGCCAGCCCAGATAGATTAGCCATACCATCTGGATTGTTTTGATCGGAGACGCCTCGCACAGCCAGGGTCAGGTGGGGCAACTCGAAGTTCGAATATTGCAGAAACGGGAGGTAAACCTCATAACTAACCCTCTGGTCTAAACCGGAATGACGAGTGTCGCTAACCACTCCTACGATGGTCGCCGGGGACCAAACCAACAACCGATGACCGATCGGATTCTCGTTGGGGAAGAATTGCCGTGCAATCGTTTCGTTGATGATTGCGACTCTCGGCGCCTCCTTGCCATCTGTTGCAGCGAACGGTCGTCCCGCGCGCAGCTGAATGCCTATCGTCCGAAAGTAGTCTTGGCTGACGTGATTTAATGCGATAACCGGCCCTGTTCCTGGCCTGAACCATGGACGTCCCTGGATGAACCTATCTTGCTTCAGGGTGACGGCCGGCGCGGTGAGCGGAAGGAAACCGGTCAGGCCGGCGGACTGGACACCGGGCAAAGCCTGGATGCGTGCCAGCGCTTCCTGGAAATAATAGCTGCGTTTTCCTGATTCCAGCGGGTAATTGTTGGCGCTGGGAGAGAGGTTGAGCGTTAATACGCCGTCTGGATTGAAGCCCTTGGGAACGGCCATCAGGCGCAGGAAGCTCTTGATCATCAGCCCGGCGCCGATGAGTAGGACCAGGGCGAGCGCTAGTTCTGCGATCATCAAAGCAGGCAGCGTCCGTAGCCCAGGGCCACTCCGTGACCTGGCGCTCCCTGCCGTAGACTGCGCCTTGAGCGTTTCATTGAAATCGACCTTTGACGCTTGCAGGGCGGGAAAGGTGCCGGCGAGCAGTCCTGTTAACAGCGCCACCAGGCAGGTGAAGCCAAGAACGCGGCCATCCAGATTACTCTCTTTGATTCGCTCGATCCCGTCAGGGCTCATTGCAACCAGCAGCTTGACGCCCCACTTCGCCACGAGCAGCCCGGCGCCGCCGCCAATAGCCGACAGCAGCAAACTCTCGGTCAACAATTGTCTCATGAGCCGCAACGCGTGGGCGCCGATCGCCGATCGTATCGCCATCTCCTTTTGCCTGGCCGCCGCCCGCGCGAGCAGCAGGTTGGCCACGTTGGCGCAGGCGATGAGCAGGACAAACAGAACAGCTCCGAACAGAATAAACAATACCGATCGCAGATTGCCGATGTAACTGTCTCTGAGCCAAATCACCGTAACCTGTCCATCCGTCCGTTCGGAAGGAGCATCATCTACAGGCTGCAGCCGGGCGCCGGGCCGGGGGGTGGAGCCCGTAGAAATCGAAGTTATCCTTTTATGCACGTCATTGCGAGAAGGCTGCTGCTTTCGCTCTCGGATGACAGGCAAACTCGCCCTGGCAGCTTCCAGCGTCAGGCCCGTTTTGAGCCGCGCGATGACACTCACTACGGTCACTTCCCCTGAGCCTTCCTCAAACTCTTTAGTGACATTGAGGGCAAGCGGGATCCATAGATCAGATCCTTCGGGAAATCGAAATCCGGGTGGCATGATCCCGATGACCGTCCGGCTTTGATTATCTATCGTGACCGACCGGCCAATCACCTGCGGATCGCTACCGAAACGACGCTGCCACAGGCCGTTGCTCAGGACTACAACCGGCGCGCCGGCCACCGTATCCTCTTCAGGCGTGAAGGCGCGACCGAGCGCAGGCGCGACCCCGAGCGTAGCGAACAGATCAGCGGAAAATAATCACTGTCTCTGGCATCGGGGACAATCACGAGCCGGTCAGGGTCTCGATATGGGAGCGGCCGCAGCAGTACCGCATCCACCACGCTGAAGATTGCCGTGTTCGCACCGATTCCCAACGCCAATGTGAGTACGGCGACGAATGTGAAGCCGGGATTTCTCCGCAGCATCATCAGGCCGTACCGAAGGTCCTGAAAGAATGTATTGATAAGTCTGATTCCACGCATCTCGCGATTCGCCTCCTTCAGTAATGTGACGTTTCCGAACTGGCGGCGCGAGGCCCAGGCGGCCTCGGCCTCGGTCATCCCCTGGCTAACATATCGGTCGGTGAGCAAGCGCAAGTGCGTCTCGATCTCGCCATCAAGCTCTTGATCCGCTCGTCGATCTCCGAACAATCCTCGAAGTTTCGCTGCCAGGGCGCGCAAATAGTGGGTCATCTCTCCTCCTAGCCTTCCAGCTTCAAAAGGCGCCCGATCACCCCTGCGATCCGCTCCCAATTCTCCGTCTCGCGCGCGAGCTGTTTTCGGCCGCTCTTGGTGATCGAGTAGTACTTAGCCTTGCGGTTGTTTTCCGACGTTCCCCACGCTGAAGCGATCCATTTCCGCTGCTGGAGCCTCAGGAGCGAGGTGTAGACCGTTCCCTCATTCAATTGCAGAACATGCTCGCTCACTTGCTCAATCCGGCGGGCGATCCCATACCCATGCACCGGCCCCAGCGCATCGAGAACTTTCAGGACCATCAGATCAAGCGTTCCCTGGAGGACTTCCGATTTCTGCGCTTCTGCGCTTCTTCCTTTGGACATGTCAAGGAAGATACCCTTCTTCCATTGTAATGTCCACAGATAGACGATAAATTAGAAGTAGCCGCGAAGATCCGCTCCTCCAAACAATCCATACGGATTTCATATGTCTTTACCCTACGGGCTTTCAGTGTACCGGGCCAATGTCATAGTGCGACAGCAATTCGCGGACTGACCCGGGGTTTTGAGAGTCAGGCACTAACGGATTTGGCAGCCAGTCAACGGCGATGGTCGCGTGTATAGCCGGCAGTTTACCCCGCTCCATACCCCTGAAGCGTCAAAATATCTTTGGAAAGAACCTTCCCGTCCGCTTCATATACTCGCGGTACTCGTCGCCGAACGTTTCGATCAGCCGCGTCTCCTCAATCGGCGTCCGGAGCAATAGGGCAACGAGTGGCGGAATTATCCCGACCGGAAGCCACCATAGCGCGGTCAGCAGTGTCAGCGCGGCGCAGAAGATAAATCCTGTGGTGTAGAGCGGATGGCGCACCCAGCGATACGGTCCGTGCCTGACCAGCTTGTGGGTTTGGCGGGTAATATGCGTTGGCGTGATGTTTGAGCCGATGCTGACTAAAATCCAAACAAAAACTGGTATCGTTCCAATGGCGACAAGCGCGGCAATCCAGCGTACCCAATCGGGAAGAGGCCACCGCGCCCACGCGACCCACCGGGGGTTAACTATATATCCGAGCACGGGGAGCAAAACGATCAGGCTCAGCAGGCGAAGCGCAGCAACCAATCTTCGCCCTTCGGACGAGCGCATCGGGCCGCCTTCGCGTTCGGCTTTACTTCGGAAATAGCCCGAGATGACCACGGCGACCGCAAGCACTAGCGCAGTTATCATACGGAAAAGGACTTCGTTATTCACCGTGGCCTCCAATTATCGCCTGGCCAATCACCCGCGGATCGCCGCCGAAACGGCGCCGCCACAGGCCGTCGCTCAGGATCACAACCGGCGCGCCGCATACCGTGTCTTCTGCATGTGTGAAGGCGCGACCGAGCGCAGGCGCGACGCCGAGCGTCTCAAACAGATCAGCGGAGACGTAGCCCGCAACCAGTCGCTCCGGCTCGCCGCTTCCCGTGAGGTCGGCAGTATGAATTTGGTAAGCGGCTAACTGTTCAAACGCTTTCGCCTGGTCGCGCCATTCCAGAAAACGCCTCTCAGCAAAACTGACCATCACAAGCCGGTCAGGGTCCTGGTACGGGAGCGACCGCAGCAATACCGCATTCACGACGCTGAAGATCGCAGTGTTCGCCCCGATCCCCAGGCTGAGCGTGAGCGCGGCCACGAAGGTAAAGCCGGGATTTCTCCCCAGTATCCACAGGCCATACCGAACATCCTGAAAGAGCGTCTCGATGAATCTGATTCCACGCATATCGCGATGCTCCTCCCGTAGCAATGTGACGTTCCCGAATTGGCGGCGCGCGGTCCAGGCGGCCTCGGTCTCGGTCATCCCCTGGCGGACATATCGCTCGGTGAGCAGGCGCAGGTGCATTTCGATCTCGTCATCGAGCTCTTGCTCCGCTCTGCGGTGTCCGAACAATCCCCGAAGTCTCGTCGCCAGTGCGCGCAAATAATGGATCATTTCTACTCCTGGCCCTCCAGCCTCAACAGGCACCCGATCACTCCGGCGATCCGCTCCCAATTCTCAGTCTCGCGCGCGAGCTGTTTACGGCCGCTCTTTGTGATCGAATAGTATTTAGTGTCACAGGACACATAAATTGTCGTATACGACAAGAATTGCGACCGCAGCAATCACCATACCAACATTAACCGCGTTCAGGTTGGGCTGAGATGCGGGGTTGTCCATTCTGATAGACGTGGCTGTCCCTAACCGAGTATTAACCACATTCTTCGGAAAACCTCCGTTAAGCCCATATCCGATCCGGCGCCCCTCAAGTCCGAAGGAATGCTCTGATCACGGAAAGGTATTCTTCACGCTTGATAAGGGATGCGCCATGTCCAGCACCGATAAACGTGTGAACCTGGGCTTGAGGGTAGAGGGCCTTTAAGGCTGCCCGCTCTGGCGCCTTAATAATCGAGTCATTATCAGATTCCAGAATGAGTATCCTTCCGGTCCAACCGGCCAGCTCGCCCGGCGCGAAAGTATAGTGCCGCTCAAGGTCAATCGCGTACTGGTACCTGCTGATCCATTCTTCCTTGCTCAAGCCGGCAGTCAATTCTTTAAAATAAGCCTGCCAGAACGGCTTCTCGTCTTTGGCCGTTGAAAGGAGCCTGGAGATTTCCCATTTCAAGGCCTTATGAAACACCCACGTTGGGAGTAAGCGCAACACGTTCATTCCAAGATTGCTCATTCTAGCCCGCTCTGGGTTGGGGACTCCGGTATGAGAAAGAATCAGCTTGTCTATCCGATCCGGGTATTTACGCACCAGACATTGAGCCAGACCGCCCCCCATTGAGCCACCGATCAGAGCGACCGACTTCATCCCCTCTGAATCAAGTAGACTGACGAGCCCGCTTAACAAGCGATCCACAGTTGGAATCAATGGGTAATCAGGAACAATCAAACGGTAGTCATCTTCAAGCTCCAGGATGTGACGAAATGCAACTTCGCCTCTCCCGATGGCGCCCGGCAAGAGTAATAGCGCCGCCCCTTTCTGCCCACCCGTAAGATATTTCCAGCGGACGCCGCCAAACTCCAATTGTCTGGGCAAATGTGTGGCGCGGAACCGGATTAACAACTCCCATTGTTCCTGGGGCACACCCTGATAGAAATTTTTGAAATCGCTTTCCATATCGTTTAGTCACTATCACTTTGAGTAAAATTGTTTCGACGCTTCACAACCACATCCTGAATTTTCTGATGTAAAGCGCTTTGATCGCCTGCGTCAGCGCGCTGTAAACCAGGAGCGTCGCCGCGAGCCAGAAGAAATAGGCCGTTGGCAAGGGCGACATTCCCAGATAACCGGCGAGCGGCGAGAACGGAATGCAGATCCCAACAGCCATGATCGCCACCGTCAGCAGAAGCAATGGAGGCGCGGCGCGGCTCTGAAGAAACGGGACCTTCGCCGTTCGAATCATGTGAACGATCAGCGTTTGCGACAACAACCCCTCGATGAACCAGCCGGACTGGAAGAGCGACTGATGTTCGGGCGCGTTGGCGCGAAAGACGAACCACATCAACGCGAAAGTGGTGTAATCGAAGAGCGAGCTGATCGGGCCGATGAAGAGCATGAAGCGTCCGATGTCCCGCGCCTCCCACTTGCGCGGCTTGGCCAGGTATTCCGCGTCCATACTGTCGAAGGGGATGGCCGTCTGCGACAGATCGTAGAGCAGGTTCTGCGCCAGCAGTTGCAGCGGCAGCATCGGCAGGAACGGCAGCAGCGCGCTCGCGCCGAGCACGCTGAGCATGTTGCCGAAGTTCGAGCTGGCGCCCATCTTGATGTACTTGATGATGTTGCCGAAGGTGCGCCGCCCTTCGATCACGCCTTCCACCAGAATCAGCAGGCTTTTTTCCAGCAGGACGATGTCGGCGGACTCTTTGGCGATGTCCACCGCCGTATCCACCGAGATGCCGACGTCAGCCTGGCGCAAGGCGGGCGCGTCATTGATGCCGTCGCCGAGAAAGCCAACTGTATGTCCCCTGCGTTGCAGCGCCTTGATGACGCGCGCCTTCTGCGTCGGGGAGAGTTTGGCGAATATCGTGGTTCGTCCGACCAGCTCTTCAAGCTCTGAGTCGGACTTCCGCTCCAGGTCGCGGCCCAGGACGGACTGTGGCGCCTCGAGGCCGACTTCGAGGCAGATTTTGCGCGTGACGACTTCGTTATCGCCGGTCAACACCTTGACCTCGACGCCGTGCTGCGCCAGGGCGCGGATGGCATCCGCCGCGGTCTCTTTCGGCGGGTCGAGGAAGGCGAGAAACCCGGCCAGCGTAAGATCGCTTTCGTCTGCGACCGAGTACGGAAATTTCGGCCCGGCCATTTTCTTGTAAGCCACCACCAGCACGCGCATGCCCTCCTCGTTCAACTCGCGCGCAACGGCCTTTGCCTGCCGCCGCAGAGCCTCGTCCAGTGGGACGATGTCGCCGCCGCTCTCGGCTTGCGCGCAAATGTTCAGTAGCTCTTCGACCGCGCCCTTGCAGATAAGCAAGTGTTGATGACGCTCTTTCTCGACGACGACCGTCATGCGCCGGCGCGCGAAGTCGAAGGGGATTTCATCCACCTTGCGATAGTCCTCTTCGAGTTTCAGTTGATGGCGCAACTCGCCGTGCTCCAGCACCGATATGTCCAGCAGATTTTTCAGGCCAGTCTGGTAGAAGCTGTTGAGATAACCGTAGTGCAGGACTTCCTCTTTCGTCTTGCCGTGGGCGTCGAGATGGCGTTCTAAAATGATCTTGTCGTGGGTCAGCGTGCCTGTCTTGTCGGTGCAAAGCACGTCCGTCGCGCCCAGGTTCTGGATGGCGTTGATGTTCTTGACGATCACCTTGCGCCGCGACATCGTCATCGCGCCGCGCGCGAGGTTAGCCGTCACGATCATCGGCAGCATCTCGGGCGTCAGGCCGACGGCGACGGCGACCGCGAAGAAGAAGGCTTCAGTCCAATCGTCTTTGGTCAGCCCGTTGATCAGAAAGACCAGCGGCGTCATCGCCAGCATAAATCGAATGAGCAGCCAACTGACCGCAGCCATGCCTTTGTCGAAGCCGGTCAGCGCGCGCTTACCGGTGACGCTCCTGGCGAGCGAGCCGAAATATGTGCTTCCGCCTGTCGCCACGACCACGGCGGTGGCGGTCCCGCTGACGACGTTCGTGCCCATAAAGCAGAGGTTCGCCGCCTCCAGCGGATTGGTTTTGGTGTCGGCGCGCGACGCAGCCGCTTTCCCATTACCGAGTTCCGACGGCTCATACTTCTCGACCGGCAAGGCTTCGCCGGTGAGCGCGGCCTGGCTGACGAAGAGGTCTTTGGATGTCAGTAGCCGCACGTCAGCCGGAACCATGTCGCCGGCCGCGAGGTGCGTGATGTCGCCTGGCGCCAGGAGCTTGATCGGTATTTCCTGGCTTGCTGACCCGCGCTGATGAAGTGTTGAGCCGAATCCATTGGCGCTTTGAGAAGCGGCGGCCCGGCTCGGGTCTATGCGACTGACGGTCGCCGTCGTCCTGACCATGGCTTTCAGCTTCTCCGCGGCCCGGCTTGAGCGAAACTCCTGGAAAAACCGCAGCAGCCCGCTGATCAGCGCCATGATTGAGATGATGATCGTCGCTTTAAGATCGTCCGTCAGCCAGGAGACCACCGCCAGCCCGATCAGCAGGATGATGAACGGGTTTTTGAAGGCGAGCGGCAGTTGCGCGTACCAGCGCGGCGGTCTTTCGTGCGCCACCTCATTGTACCCGTACCGGTCGAGGCGCGCTTCGGCTTCAGCTTCAGTCAGCCCTTCCCTCGAAGTGTCGAGGGCCGCCAACACCTCATCCACTTCTCGTGACGACGCTTCGGCGATTGTCATGAATGCGTCGTCAGGCGCCCGTCTTTTGGCTGCAAGTCTGGCTTGCAGTTTGGCTCTCAAATACTCTCTCGGTGAGACGCCGCTGCGGGAGATTCCCGCGAGCGGCAGCATGGATTTCATGATCTTCATGATTGCGCCTCCTTCGCAGTCAAGATGTTGGCGTCGCACTCCGGTCTTGACGCTTTGTCGGATAATGCCTCCGGCCTGTGTTGTTCGATCTCCGACGCAGATCGCGCGACGCAGGGGCCAACCGTGTCACCGGCAGTCGTTGTGAAGCGCCGGCGGGCGTACAACGAGCTTAATGGCGAACTCGGTCGGACCGAACGAAGCCGTGCTACTTCGCCGGGTTTGCCGGTTTTGAAGGTGTCCGAGGTATCAGATTTGCCGAAAAGAATGGCGGGATGACTGACCGCCTCATCCACCTCGCTTCTGTCGCTGGTTGCGGCGCGGAAAAGCGAGACGGCTGGCGGCGTCAGGGAAGGAGTTACCAGGCGAGATTCACTTGACCGCGCTTGTTATTGCTACGCCTCCGGGCCAGCGGAGGCTCGTTACTTTGGCTTTCCATATCGTTAGGTCGTTTTCTTGATTGATGAACAGCGGCGAAAGACTCAAGTCAATCAACCGCATAAAAAACGAAAACCTCTGTCCGAAGCTGGAACAGAGGTCGCAAAAGAATCTTGTTGTCGCCCTCCTGGTCCGGCTTCAGCACCGCACAACGTGAGAGTGAAACTTCACTCAGCCGCGTTAAGTCAAGCCTTAATCCGGCAAGACCTGTTCAACCCGTCGGCATCTCTCGATGTTTCTGGGCAGCGGCGTTTTTTGTACGGACGCCTCGCTTAACGAGGTATCAACATTTCAACGTTATGGGTAATACCATAACTTTATTCGGACCGTCAATAACCCGTCCTGGAAAAATTTCAGTTCCGCCCGGCGCGGATCTTCACTAAACTCGCGCTTCATTCATCCATCGTCAGCGTCAGCCGCCCTTCGTTCACGTCGTACTCGAACAACTCGGCGTAACGCCCCCAATCAGTGGCGGTGGCCAGTTGCTTTTCCGCTTCTTCAGCGGGAAAGTATCCATCCAGATGGTTGTGTTGCAAAAAATGAGTAGGGACATAAAAGGTCTGACCCGGACTCCAAACTATGCGGCAATCATGAAGAGATTCGACCTGAATTCACATTGTCTCTACAAGACTGAAGGCTGACGACGCAAGATGATTCAAACCCTCGTCTCACCGCCACTCGCCTTGCATCGTGAACGCCGCCCAGTAATACGGCGTTTCCCATCGCTTGTCACGCCACATCTCAACCTGAGCAGCGCGCAGCGCCGCCGCCGGGCGTTCGCCCTCGACCAATACACGGCGGTAGAACTTCGTCATCAATTCCGCCGTCGCTCGGTCGTTCACGCTCCACAAACTGACCACCACCCGCGCAGCGCCCGCGTACATAAAGCCCTGCGTCAGGCTCACCAATCCCTCACCCCTGGTCAGCTTGCCCAATCCCGTCTCGCAGGCGCTCAGTGTGACCATTTCCGCCGGCAGGTTCAGGTTGTAGACCTCGTGCGCGCGTAGGAAACCGTCCTGCGGCCTGCCGATAGCACGATGGTCGAAAGCTCCGGTCGCTCGCTGTCGGCCAGCCCATGCGTGGCGAAATGGACATAGCGGTACTGGCTCAACTGTTCGCTCGTCGCCGTCGCACGGTTCGCCTCGAAATCAAGCGCCTTCATCCCAGCGCCCGCAGGCAGGAGCGGTATAATTTGCTCGGCCTCCTGCCGCGTGAAGGGCAGCCGTTTGATGCGCAACTCGCCGGGCGCGGCGCCGGCGGTTTCGATGAGGATCCTTTTGTTGAGCGGGTCGGGAGCAGGCTGAGTTGTCGTCTGAGCGGCGAGGCGCGCGCCCGGCCTGATGCGCTCGTCATCTTTGGAGAAAACGGGGTCTGCCAGCACGGCCAACGTCCTGGCCGCCGGCTTGCGCCCGGCCAACTCGCGCCGCAATACCGCTATCGTCGAAGACGACGGCAGATTCACGATCTCGTGCTCTACAAGGAGCGGCTGCCAGCTTCCGTCGCTCTCTTTGAGACTATTCGGATCAGGCAACGCCCCGAACGGGATGTAATGCAGCGTCCCGTCGGCGATGATCATCAACCGCTTTTTGCCCAACTGACCGGCGACCGGCCCGAGCAGCATCCGGCTCAAGCTGGCCGCCGCCGCCAGATACTTTCCGCTAGCTTCTTTCAGGCGCATATCTCTAGGCCACGCCGTTTGGCCACTTGCGTCGGAAGTGTCTGACAACAGTTCGTAGACGCGCCGCGCGGCGGCTTCGATCGCCTCGCGTTTCGGCAATTCGCAACTATTGACAGTTGTGGGCGTCACCGCCCACAGAAAGCTGCGATCTGCGCCGAGCGAGTATTCGAGCATGAGCGTATCGGCGTCGAGCGCCTGATGCTGAATCTCGGCGAGCGTGAGCGGCTGCGGTTGCGTCAGCGCGGCATAGCGCGGACTGGTTTGACGGATTTGTGTCTGAACCTGTTGCAACTCGACGGTCAACGCGTCCATCTCTCGCCCGCTCATCGCGAGTCGCGCTTCGTCCGCGCCACTCGCAGAAAGTATCAGCGCCTCTTCCGCCTTCGCGTTCAGGCGTTGGTGCAGCGATCTTTCCTGCGCGAGCAGTTTGGGATCAACGCCGCGCCAAATATCGGCGCGGGCTTCGGTCAGACTCTCGATCAGCGAACGCGCGCGGGCGCGCTCACTTGCTTGCAGCGCCGTGGCTTCGTGGCCCCTGTTTGGATCCCACCTGCGCATCTCCATCAGCAGGTCAATATAGAATTCGTAATACTCCTGCGCTGTAGAAAAGTAGGAAGCGCGCAATTCTTTGCTGATAACCCCGGCGCGTATTGACTCAATGATCTTCAGGGCGGACTCTACGCAAGAACGAGATTCGTCAAAACGACCGAGCGCGCGTTCAACATAAGCAATGTTGCCGAGCGTCGCGGCTTCTATACTGCGGACGCCGACTGCGCGCGAAAGTGACAGCGCCTGAGTGAAGAACTCGAGCGCCTTCTGATTCCCGCCCTGCGAATAGTGGACCAGGCCGATGTTATTGAGCGTTAAAGCCTCTCCACTAACGTGAGTTCGATGTAAGCCAAGCTATAAACCAGCCAGTTCCAGAGCCTTGATCTGGTCGTGGTGGAGATTGAGCGAAGGCTTTTTCTCCTGATAGGTGTAAGCGATCAGAGCCGCCAGCAAGTTGACCAGGAAATT
>WNGB01013889.1_pt1 | contig 11378 bp, 9 predicted proteins | sample 5400681 | NCBI WGS metagenome assembly WNGB01 (sample SAMN13153367, study PRJNA577476) | soil metagenome | isolation source: 115 cm soil or saprolite under grassland replicate 2 | place: USA:California | collected 2016-06-15 | reverse complement strand
CGTCGATCGATTCGAGGCTGCCGAGCGCGGCGACCGTCGAGGATGCGACGTACGTGTTGGCAGTGACGTAGGCGACGAGCTGTACACCCCGTGATGCGATCTTCGATCGTGCGCCTGCGTCGGGGATCTCGGCGAACTGCGCCAGAAAGTGCACTTGGTCGCCGGCCGCGCCGCCGCGGTTCGACCTGATCGCCGCCACTTCCTTCGCCTGCGGCGGTAGGAAGTCGCGTGACTTCAGGTGGATACGGAACCGGTCGTCCGACGCGTTCGTGCCGGCGATGGCACCGGAGCCCGCGGAGACGACCACCGTCGCCAGCACAGCCGCGATCGGCATGGCCGCCGCGGCCCTGGAAATCCTCATTCTCATCCCTGCCCTCCCAGTCCTGTCGGCCGCAGAAGAACCGAACAAGACCCCCCAGTGCTTCGTTCGTATCACACCGAGCCGTTTGGCTCAAGCAAGCGGCGCGCTCGGCACGACCGGCTCGCTTGCGCAGGCTGAACCCACCCGCGTGCGCTTCGCGGATCTAAATAGCCTCCAATTTGCGAGATTTCGATGTTTGAAATTGAGTGGATGCGCCAGCCGCGGGTAGGCCCAGAGACGAGAGGCGACAGAGAGGAGGTGACGATGCCTGCGACCCTGACCACGTCGATGAGCGTCGTCGAGCGCTTCTCGAAGCTTTCCTCGCGAGACTTCGAGCATGAGCTCGAGCGGATCTGGGACGGCATTCAGGTCGTCCGTGAGTCCGTGGTCGAGGCCGTGAAGGAGGAGAAGCTGACGCCGATCGAGGGCGTCTCGATCCTCGCCTGCACGACCGGGCAGCTGCTTGGTTACCAGGCCTTTCACGGTCAGCCGCAGCCGGCTGAGCTTCTTCCGTACTTCTTCGCCGGCAAGCAGTAGGTAGGCCAAAACGGCTCAGGTCGGGGGCGCCGAGGGCGCCCCCGACTAGTTGTGCGTCGACTTCGTCCACATCGTGGAAAACGCCGCGGACGAGGCGTAGTGTCGCCCTAGCGCCGGAAGGGGCGCTCGGCCGCTTCTTCCGCCGCTACGCCGGCCGAACGACCGAAGGAGGTCGAATGCACGTCGTGATCACCGTCAACGGTGTCCGGCGGGAAGCCGACGCGGAGCCGCGGACCCTGCTGGTGGACTTCATCCGCGACCACCTCGGGCTCACGGGCACGAAGATCGGCTGCGACACGTCCCAGTGCGGGGCCTGCACGGTTCACCTCGACGGCAGGGCCGTCAAGTCATGCACCGTGCTCGCCGTCCAGGCCGACGGGCGCGAGGTGACCACGATCGAGGGCCTGGCCTCGAACGGCGACCTCCATGTCGCGCAGGAAGCCTTCCGCGAGACACACGGGCTGCAGTGCGGCTTCTGCACCCCCGGCATGATCATGGCCGTCGTCGATCTCCTCGAGCTCAACCCCGACCCGACGGACGAGGAGATCCGGCACGCGCTCGATGGCAACCTGTGCCGGTGCACGGGCTACGAGAACATCGTTCGAGCCGTCCACAAGGCGGCGGAAGTGGTGGAGGTGACGCGATGACGACCGCTACACAGGCACCCGCCAAGCTCGTCGGCGCGCCGGTCAAGCGCGTCGAGGACGCGCGCCTGATCACGGGCGCGGCGAAGTACATCGACGATCTCCGGATTCCGGGGATCGCTCACGTGGCGATCCTGCGCTCGCCGTATGCGCATGCCCGGATCGGGAGCATCGACACGACGAAGGCGGCGGCCGTCCCGGGCGTGATCGCCGTCGTCACCGGCAAGGACTTCGAGCACCTCCCACCGCTCCCGTGCGCATGGCAGGCGGGCGGGGTCGAGAACTTCGTCAACACGCCGAGGGCGCTCGAGATCGACCGCGTCACCTTCACCGGCGCCGGGGTCGCGGCCGTCGTCGCTGAGAGCCGCGACGCGGCGGAGGACGCGCTCGCGCTGATCGACGTCGACTGGGAGCCGCTCGACGTGGTCGTCGACGCCGAGCAGGCGACGGCGGAGGGCGCGCCGCAGCTGCACGAGAACGCGCCGGGCAACATCGTCATGGACTGGTCCTGCGGCGAGAAGGAGGCGACCGACCAGGCGCTCGCCGAGGCGGACGTCGTGGTGAAGCAGCGGCTCGTCAACCAGCGGCTGATCCCGACGCCGATCGAGGCGCGCGGTGCGGCCGCGCAGTACGAGCCGTCCACCGGCGAGTACACGGTCTGGGCGACCTCGCAGGCTCCGCACGTCATGCGGCTGCTGATGACGGCATTCGTCCTCAACATCCCGGAGACGAAGCTGCGCTTCATCGCGCCACAGGTCGGCGGGGGCTTCGGGACGAAGATCTACCTCTACCCCGAGTACGTGCTCGTGGCCGCGCTCGCGGAGAAGGTCGGGCGGCCGGTCAAGTGGATCGAGACGAGGAGCGAGAACTACGCCGCGACGACGCACGGCCGCGACCACATCACTTACCTCGAGGTCGGGGCGAAGCGCGACGGCACGATCACCGCGCTCAAGGCGAAGACGTACGCGAACCTGGGCGGCGTCCTCTCGACGATCGCTCCCGGCATCCCGACGACGCTGTACGGGCGGATGCTGTCGGGCGCCTACCGGATCCCGAACATCCACTGTCAGGTGCTCGGCGTTTACACGAATACCGGCATGGTCGACGCGTACCGCGGCGCAGGCCGGCCGGAGGCGGCGTACGTCGTCGAGCGCGCCGTCGACCTGATCGCGCGGGAACTGGCGCTCGACCCCGTCGAGGTGCGCCGGCGGAACTTCATCCCGCCCGACGCGTTCCCGTACGACCCGGGCATCCTCGGTGGACTCGAGTACGACAGCGGCGAGTACGAGAAGGCGCTCGACCGCGCGCTGGAGATCGTCGACTACGCCGGGTTCCGCCGCGGGCAGGAGGAGGCGCGCAAGCAGGGCCGCTACGTCGGGATCGGCTTCTCGACCTACGTCGAGATCTGCGGCGTCGCGCCCTCGGCCTGGGCCGGAGGCGAAGGCTGGGGCGCCGGCCTCTGGGAGAGCGCCAACGTGCGCGTCCACCTGACCGGCAAGGTGGTGGTCACCACGGGTTCGATGTCGCACGGCCAGGGCCTCGAGACGACGATGGCGCAGGTCGCCGCCGACGAGCTCGGCGTTCCGCTCGAGGACGTGACCGTCGAGCACAGCGACACGCAGGGCACCCCCTTCGGCTACGGCACCTACGGCAGTCGCAGCGCGGCCGTCGGCACGGTCGCCGTCTACCGGGCGCTGCAACGGATCAAGGCCAAGGCGCGGCGGGTCGCCGCACACATGCTCGAGGCGGATCCCGAGGACGTCGAGTTCGAGGGCGGCCGAGCGTTCGTCAAGGGCTCGCCGGAGAGCGCGAAGACGATTCAGGAGATCGCCGCGGCCGCCGCGGTCGGATCCGACCTGCCCGAGGGCGACGAGCCGTTCCTCGACGACACGAGCTATTACGACCCGCCAAACTGCACCTTCCCGTTCGGCACGCACGTCGCGGTGGTCGAGGTCGACGGCGAGACCGGCGAGGTGATGCTCCAGCGCTATGTCGCGGTCGACGATGTCGGTCGCGTGATCAACCCGATGATCGTCGACGGCCAGGTGCACGGCGGGATCGCGCAGGGCATCGCCCAGGCGCTCTGGGAAGGCGGCGTCTACGACGAGGACGGCCAGCTGCAGACGGCGAGCCTGATGGACTACGCGATTCCGAAGGCCGGCTTCTTCCCGCCGTTCGAGGTCGAACGGACGGAGACCCTGACCGACGTCAACCCGCTTGGCGTCAAGGGCGCCGGCGAGACGGGAACGATCGCCTCGACTCCGGCGGTGGTGAACGCCGTCATGGACGCGCTCGCGCCGCTCGGGATCCGGCACGTCGACATGCCGCTCACGCCCGAGCGCGTGTGGCGGGCAATGCAGCAGGCGAAGGCCCAGGAGGCGTGATGTACACGATGCATCCAGCCGAGTTCGCGTATCACCGGCCGACGAGCCTCGACGAGGCGATCTCGCTCCTCGGCGAGGTCGAGGACTCGCGCCCGCTCGCGGGCGGCCACAGCCTGCTTCCGCTGATGAAGCTGCGGGTTGTGACGCCGGCCGCACTTGTCGACATCGCCCGGATTCCCGGTCTCGAGGAGATCTCGGCGAGCAACGGCGGCCTCACGATCGGGGCGTTCGCCACACACGCCGCCGTCGCGGGGTCCAAGGTCGCGATCGGGATCGCCCCGGTTCTGCCGGAGACGGCCGCGATGATCGGTGACGTCCAGGTGCGCAACCGCGGAACGCTGGGCGGGAGCATCGCGCACGCCGATCCGGCTGCGGACTACCCGACCGTCTTGAAGGCGCTCGGCGCGACGATCACGGCCACGGGGAAGAACGGTCGGCGGGAGATCGCGGCCGACGACTTCTTCGTCGGCATCTTCGAGACCGCGCTCGAGCCGGGCGAGCTCGTCACCTCCGTGACGGTTCCCGCGACGCCCGCCGGCACGGGCGCCGCCTACCTCAAGCACCGCCATCCCGCGTCCAGCTACGCGGTGGTCGGCGTGGCCGCCGTGGTCTCGGTCGAGGACGGAACCTGCACGGCGGCGCGGCTAACCGTCGGCGGCGTGACGTCACCCCCGGTGCACGCGACCGCGGCCGCCGAGGCGCTGACCGGGAGCTCGGGATCGCCAGATGCGATCGCGGCCGCGGCCGCGCGGGTGCCCGAGTCACTGGCAGGCGCGACGGGCGACGTCTATGCGTCGGGCGAGTACCGCACCCACCTGGCGCAGGTGCTCGCGGCGCGCGCGCTGGCGAAGGCATTCGAGCGAGCGGCCGGGCACTAGTGCCCCTCCAGCAAATGTCCTCCGGCTTCTGGCCCGCGATCACGCGGCGCGCTGCCGCGTCCTCGGTTGCCCCGGTAGGCGTTGCTACCGGGGCGCCCTGCGTCCTTGCATCGCTTGGTGCTCGCGACCCAGAAGCTCGGCAACATTCACTGAAGGGGCACTAGCGCGCCGCTAGTCCTGAGAGCTCGGCGCCGAGGTCCTCGAGGCTGGCCAGGTTGTGGCCTGCTGCGAAGACGTCGACGTAGGGCAGCGCAGCCTGCATGCCGCGGGCGAGCGGCTCGTAGGCCGCGTCGCCCTTGAGCGGGTTGAGCCAGACGACGCGGTGGGCGAGGCGGGAGAGCCGGGCCATCTGCGCGGCGAGCAGGTCCGGGTCGCCGACCTCGAGGCCGTCCGAGCAGAGCATGACGAGCGCGCCGCGCACCAGCCCGCGGTGTCCGTACTCGTCGAGGAGCCGTTTCAAGCACTCGCCGATCCGCGTACCGCCGTTCCAGTCGACGACCTCCGCGGCTGCGCGCTCCATCGCCTCGTCGGGACGGGAGACGGCGAGCGCTCCCGTCACGCGGGTGAGGCGGGTGCCGAAGCAGAACGCCTCCCAGCGGCGGTCGGCGCGCAGAGCGGCGTGGGCGAAGACGAGCAGCGCCCGCGAGTAATCCGCCATCGAGCCCGAGACGTCGAGGACGAGGACGAGCCGCCGCGGGCGCCGGCGGCGGGCGCGGAAGCTGCGCTCGAACGGCTCGCCGCCGGTGCGGAAGGAGCGGCGGAGCGTCCGACGCAGATCGGGGACTCCCGCACGCGCGGACGCGAGGCGGCGCGAGCGCCGGGTGGGAACGGCAAGCCTGAGCCGCTCCATCAACACACCGAGCTGCTCGAGCTCCTCGGCCGAGCAACGGGCGAAGTTCTTGCTGCGGAGCAGCTCCACCGGGCTCGCAAGCGCGATCTCCTCCTCGATCGTGACACCGCCGCCGCGCTGGACCGCGGCCGGAGCCCGCTCGCCGCCGAAGAACGTGCGGAAGACGCGGTCGTACACCGGGATCTGGTCGCGGCGGGCGACGAGCGTCGCCCGGCCGGCCCAGTAGAGATCGTCCGGCGAGAGGAGCGCCGCTGCCCGGCAGAAGGAGGCGATCCTTCCGGTGCCGACCGGAAGACCCTCGGCTCGCAGCGCGCGGCCGAAGGCGGCGAGGGCGCCGATCGCGTCACTCACGCAGGAGCTCCGGCAAGACCTGCTCGACCCGCCGCAGGTCCTCGCGATTCTTGACCGCCCATCCGAGCGTGTCCCGCGCAGCCCCGCCGTCGGCCGACTCCGCACCGAGGTGCGAGAGCGCCTGCGCCCAGTCGATCGCCTCGGCGGGGCCCGGTCGCTTGACGAGGTCGAGGTCGCGCAGCCGCGCCACCGCCTGCGCGACCGAGCGCGCCAGCCGCTCGGAGACGGCCGGCGCGCGCAGGCGGATGATCTCGACCTCCCGCTCCAAGTCGGGGAAGTCGATCCAGTGGTAGAGGCAGCGGCGCTTGAGCGCATCGTGGAGCTCACGTGTGCGGTTCGAGGTGATGACGACCGGCGGCGGCTCCGAGGCGGCGATCGTGCCGAGCTCGGGCACGGTCACCGCGAAGTCCGAGAGCACCTCGAGCAGGAAGGCCTCGAACTCGTCGTCGGCCCGGTCGAGCTCATCGATCAGGAGCACCGCACCGGCGCCGGCCCGGATCGCCTTCAGGAGCGGCCGCTCGACGAGGAACTCGGCCCCGTAGAGCTCCTCGACCCGCCGCTCCGGGTCGACCTCGCCCGCCTGGAGCGCCCGCGCGTAGAGGAGTTGCCTCGCGTAGTTCCACTCGTAGAGCGCCTGCGCGGCGTCGATTCCCTCGTAGCACTGGAGCCGGATCAGCTCCGCGTCGAGCACGCGCGCGAGCGTTTTGCCGACTTCCGTCTTTCCGACTCCAGCCTCGCCCTCGAGCAGCAGCGGGCGTCCCATCGCGAGTGCCAGGAAGACGGCGGTCGCGAGCCCTCGGTCGGGCAGGTAAGACTCGCGCCGGAGGGCGCCCTCGACCTCCGCGACAGATACGAAGCCCACGCGCAGATCGTAGGGGGACACGGGGGAGATCGGCGCCTCGCAGCGACAATCGAGGCATGCAGCTCACCGACGGCCGCCTCGCCCTTTCCCCGTCCGATCTCAACGACTTCCTCGAGTGCGAGCATCTGACCGCGCTCGAGCTCGCTGCCGCGCGCGGCGCCCTTGTTCGGCCGAGCCGCGATGCCCCGCAAGCGGACCTCATCCGGCGCAAGGGAGAGGAGCACGAGCGGGCGCACCTGGCGACGCTCGAGGCGGCCCGGAAGCGAATTGTCCGGATCGAGCTCGGTGACGACTGGGAGCCGGCCGCACGTGCCACCGAAGAGGCGATGCGCGCTGGTGCCGACGTTGTGTACCAAGCGGTTTTCGTCGACGGCGCCTGGCGAGGAATTGCGGACTTCCTGGAGCGGCGGCCTGACGGCTCCTACGAGGTGTCGGACACGAAGCTTGCTCGGCACGCTCGGCCGTACCACCTGCTTCAGCTCTGCTTCTACACCGAGCAAGTCGCGCGCATTCAGGGGCGCGAGCCGCAGCGGATGCACGTCGTGCTCGGCTCCGGCGTGCGCGAGTCGTACCGGCCGTCCGAGTTCTCCGCCTACTTCCGGCGTGTGCGCGAGCGGTTTCTGCGCTTCGTCGACGCGGGCGTCGACCCGTATCCCCTGCCCGTGCCGCACTGCCCGCTCTGCGACTTTCTGCCGCTCTGCGAGGCGCAGTGGGAGCGCGACGACCACCCGATGCGGGTCGCGAACATCCGCCGCGACCAGATCCCTCGGCTCGAGGCGATGGGGATCACCACGCTCGAGGAGCTCGCCGAGGCGCGGGACGACCACCGGCCGCCCGCGATGGCGCCTGCGACGTTCGACGCGCTGCGCGAACAGGCGCAGCTGCAGATCGAGCACAGGCGCACGGGCGTGCACACGAAGCGGCTGCTTACGCCCGAGCCGGCGCGCGGGCTCGCGCTGCTTCCGCCGCCGTCGCCGGGCGATCTCTTCTTCGACCTGGAGGGCGACCCGTTCTGGGAGCCGCAGGGCGGACTCGACTACCTCTGGGGCATCGCCGACGCCCACGGCTACCGCGCCTTCTGGGCGCACGACCGCGCGCAGGAACAGCTCGCGCTCCAGCAGACGATCGACCTGATCCACGAGCGGCTCCGCGACGACCCGCAGCTGCACGTCTACCACTATGCGAGCTACGAGCCGGCCACGCTCAAGCGCCTCACTTCCCGGTATGGCACGCGCGAGGATGAGCTCGACGACCTTCTCCGCCGAGAGATCTTCGTCGACCTCTACGCGGTCGTCCGCCAGTCGCTGCGCCACTCGCATCGGCGCTACTCGCTCAAGAACGTCGAGACGTTTTTCATGCAGCGCGAGGCGGAGCTGCAGGCCGGCGGCGACTCGATCCTCATGTACGAGGAGTGGCTCGACTCGCGCGACGACTCGTTGCTGCGCGCGATCGAGGCTTACAACGCGGAGGACTGCGAGTCGACGCGGCGGCTGCGCGACTGGCTGCTCGAGCTGCGCGCGGAGGCGGAGGCACAGTACGTCACGACGATCGCCTGGCCGGAGGCGAAGGAGCTCAAGCCGCTGCCGGAGATCGCGGCCGAGACTGCGGAGCTGCAGGAGCTGTTGCTCGCGCGCAACGAGACGCTGATCGGACACCTGCTGGACTACCACCGGCGCGAGGCGAAGCCGGTCTGGTGGACGTTCTTCGAGCGCAAGGGGAAGACGCCGGACGAGCTCGCGGAGCGCGACTCGGAGGCAATCGGCGGGATTCAACTCGTCGGCGATCCGATTCCGGCGGCGAAGTCGCTGGCGTACCCGTTCACGTTCGCAGCGCAGCAGCACAAGCTCGGACCGGCGGACGAGGTGTTCGATCCCGCCACGCTTACGTCCGCGGGCTACCTCCATGCGATCGATGACGAGCGCGGCACGCTCTGGCTCAAGCGTGGCCCGAAGCTCGACGACGTGCCGATGCCGGCGTCGCTGATCCCCGGCGGGGCGTTCAACACCGAAGCGCAACAGGCCGCGCTGCGTCGCCTTGGCCGTTCGATCCTCCACGGCACGCACACCTTTCCAGCGCTGGAAGCGATCCTGCGGCGCGACCTCCCGACCGGCTCGCCGTTCCAGCAGAACGACCTCGAAGCCGCGAAGCAGATCGTCGAGCAGCTCGACTCGAGCTACCTCGTCGTCCAGGGCCCGCCCGGCTCCGGCAAGACGTACACCGGCGCGCGCCTGATCGTCCACCTCATGGCGCGCGGCCGGCGCGTCGGCGTCACGGCGCTGAGCCACAAGTCGATCCACAACCTGCTGCGCGAGGTCGAGAAGGTCGCGCGCGAGGAGGGCGTCGAGTTCCGCGGCCTGAAGAAGGGCGACGACTACGAGGGTCCGTTCATCAAGAAGTCCGAGAACCAGGCGCTGTTCGACCATCCGGAAGACGACGTCCTGCTGCTCGCGGGCACGTCGTGGCTGTTCTCCCGCGACACGGTGCACGTCGACACGTTGTTCGTCGACGAGGCGGGGCAGATGTCGCTCGCGGACGCGCTCGCCGCCGGGACGTCCGCGCGCAACGTCGTCCTGCTCGGCGACCAGCAGCAGCTCGCGCAGGTGTCGCAGGGGATCCATCCCGCCGGCGCGGGCGCGTCGGTGCTCGAGCACCTGCTCGCCGGCGAGGACACGGTGCCGCCCGAGCTCGGGCTCTTCCTCGGCCGCACGTGGCGCATGAACCAGGCGATCTGCCGGTTCGTCTCGGAGATGTCCTATGAGGGACGCCTGCAGCCCGTGCCGGAGTGCGCGGAGCGAAGCATCAACGGCGAGTCGGGCCTGCGCTACATCGCGGTCGAGCACGAGGGCAACCGGCAGGCCTCGCGGGAGGAGGCGGAGGTGATTGCGCGCGAGGCGGCGCGCTTCCGGCCCGAGGACGTGCTGGTCGTGACGCCGTTCAACGCGCAGGTGCGCTGCCTGAGCGCGGCGCTGCCGGCGGGCATGCGTGTCGGGACGGTGGACAAGTTCCAGGGCCAGGAGGCGCCGCTCGTCTTCTTCTCGATGGCGACGTCGAGCGGCGATGACCTGGTGCGCTCGATCGGGTTCCTGTTCTCGCGCAACCGCCTGAACGTCGCGATCTCGCGCGCGCAGGCGCTGGCCGTGCTCGTTTGCTCGCCGAAGCTGCTGGAGATCCGCTGCCGCACGATCGAGGACATGCGGCTCGTCAACGCGCTCTGCCGGTTCGTGGAGCTCGCGTCCTGATCGCACTTTCGGGGCGAACGCTGGTCAGTCGAAACCGCGCTGAACCAATTCGGCCGGCGTCAGGATCTCGATCCCGCGCTCTGCCAGCCAGCTCGTCAGAGGTTGGTCGTCGAGTAGATCGGCGTCGCCGGTGACGATCGCATCAGCATGGCCGGCCACGGCGGCCGCAACCACGGGTGCGTCGTGCGGATCGCGCAGCGTGACGTCCACGTCCCCGCCGCTTGAGCGGGGTTGCAATGGCCGACTAGCCGAGGCGGTAGACGATCCGGCCGCGGTCGAGGTCGTACGGTGAGAGTTCGACGCGCACGCGGTCGCCGGGGAGCATCCTGATCCGGTAGCGCTTCATGCGGCCGCTGGTGTAGCCGATCATCATGTGGCCGTTCTCGAGGCGGATCTTGAACATGCGGTTTCGCAGCGACTCGACGATCTCGCCTTCCATCTCGACCTTTTCTTCCTTTTGTTTCTGGGCGATGACGCCCTCCTCTCGGCATGCACGCTTCCGGGCCCTTCGTACCTTCGCGCTGCTCGAACTGCACGCGGGCACCTTCGGCGAGCGACTTGAAACCCTCGCCGGCGATGTTGCTGTGGTGGACGAAGAGATCCTTCGATCCCTCCTCGGGGGTGATGAACCCGTAACCCTTGTCGTCGTTGAACCACTTGACAATTCCGTTGGCCATAAAAAAACACCTCCCTCATTGCGTCACGAACGCGTAGGGAAGGCGCTGGGCACATCCGGACTCGCTCTGGATCGACAATCACGATAGCACGCCATCGTCCACGGTCGAACGCTGGTCAGTCGACCACGAGCTCGACGCGCTGAAGTCGTAGGCGTCTAGCGGCGGCGAAGGCCGCGAAGCATCCGCCGCAAGCGGCCGCGGCGGAGCGCACGCGCGTCGACGGGCGTCAAGACGCTCCGCATGCGGCGCCGTTCGGCGCGCGACCGCTCGGCGCGCAGCAGCTCGCGCATCTCTTCGAGCTGGCTGTTGGATTCGTCCATCGGTGAGCGTTCGGGCCGCCGGCCGGCAATCCTGCGACCAACGAGGTGCGATCGACACAGACCTTCGCGCAGGAGTACGGTCGCCCTTGAAGCAACGGCTAAGGACCGTGTGCCATGGCGGGGCCCCACGGCTCAGTCGATCGAGCCGCGTGCCGCGATCCAACGGCTCTCGAACTCGAGAACGTTCGCGAGCCGATCGAAGTCCTCGTCGTAGTGCAATACGCCGACACTCGCGTCCGCAGCGCACGCGGCGATCAGAAGGTCGGGCAGCTTGA
>WNGB01012761.1_pt1 | contig 11378 bp, 7 predicted proteins | sample 5400681 | NCBI WGS metagenome assembly WNGB01 (sample SAMN13153367, study PRJNA577476) | soil metagenome | isolation source: 115 cm soil or saprolite under grassland replicate 2 | place: USA:California | collected 2016-06-15 | reverse complement strand
ACTCGGCGCAACACGCCGAAGGAGGCCCTGCGGTGGGGGTACCTTATGAACATGGGCGTGGACAGCTTCCGATCGACGTTCGAGAAGTTCGCTAGACCGTGATGGAGACCTTCCTCCGTGAGCAGCTCGAACGGTTCCTCAAGGCCGTCGACGCCGCTCTCGCCGCTCCAGTGCGAGTGGTCGTCATCGGCGGCACGGCGGCGGCCCTTCACTACGGTGTCAGGCGGGCTACACACGATATCGATACCTGGACCACCGTGCCGGCTGAGCTCGCGGCCGCGGCGGAGAATGCCCGTGCTGCGACTGGTCTCGACGTGCCTGTTCTGAAGAGCGGCGTAGCAGATGCGCCATACGAGTTCGAATCACGTTTGGAGAGAGTCCTGCCAGATCTTCGGAAGCTGACGGTCCTGGTCCCGGAGAAACATGACCTCGTGCTGATGAAAGCGATCCGGTGTTACGAGCACGACCTCGAGGCGATCGCCGAAATCCACGCGCATGCACCGCTCGACTTGGACACCCTTGTCCGCCGATTCGAGGAAGAAATGACCCCGATCGGAGATCCAGACCGCATTCGAGGGAACCTTCTCGTGGTGGTGGAACGGCTCTTCCCAGACTCCGTGGACGCAGTTGAGAAGCGCTTGCTCAAGCTGCGCAAGTAGCGATCCCGCCTGTCGGACAGATCGAGGCGACGATACTCTCGAGCTCATCCGCCCCTACTCTCCGCAGACTCTTGTAACAGCGAGGCTCGTGCACCGTATTCATTCAGGAGCGGACTGGCACACCCAGAGCGGAGCGGCGAGCAGATGATCCTGTTCGAAACGGTCCTCCAGGACCTGCGTTACGGCGCGCGCACCTTGCGCCGCAATGCCAGGTTCACCACCGTGTCGATTCTTGCCCTCGCGCTCGGTATCGGCGTCAATACCGCCGTCTTCACGGCTTACAAGGCAGTCGTCGTGCGACCTCTCGATGCCCGCGACCCGGCGACGATGGTCAACGTCGCCCTGCGCCTCCGGTCCGGTGTGACCAATGCCAGGTTCAGCTATCCGGACTACGAAGCCTATCGGGATCATCTTCATTCATTCAGCGGCGTCATCGCGTTCGGCATCGACGAGCTGAAGCTGACGAACGCCGGGGGCGTCGTCAGCCAACGCAGTGCGCAGGCGGCTTCGCTGATGGGAAGACTGGGGCTGCTGCGGCCCGCGAGCAATGCGGAGTTCGCCAGCACCTTCATCGTCTCGGAGAACTACTTCTCGGTTCTCGGCGTCACGGCCCTGGGCGGTCGCACCTTCGAATCGATGGGCCCGGCCGAGCTCGCCGCTTCGCCTTCGGTTCTCATCAGTGAGAACTACTGGCAGAGACGGTTTGCCGGCGATCCCGCCGTACTGGGCAAGACCGTCCGCCTCAACGGCGCCGCCTTCACCATCGTCGGAATCACACCTCACAACTTCACCGGTACCAGCGTGGCCGTGCCCAACTTCTGGCTGCCGCTCCGTCTCGAACCGTTGGTCCATCCTGAAGGCAATCGGCTGCGCGACCGCGATGACCTGTGTTGTCGCGTGTTCGGTCGCCTCCGGCCGGGCACCAGCATGACGGAGGCGCAGGCGGAGACGACGCTGCTCGCCTCTCGGCTAGGCGTTCTGCACGACCGGCATTCGGACATGAGCAAGGGCGTGACGGCCTTGATCTCGCCCGGCTCCCCCTTGCCGGGCAAGCCGCACGCCGGCTTGCAACTTGCCATCCTGCTCATCATGGTCGGCGCGGGGATGGTGCTGGTGATCGCCGGCGCCAATGCCGCCGGCCTGCAACTGGCGCGCGCGACAACCCGTCAGCAGGAACTGGGCATGCGCCTCGCGCTCGGGGCCAGCCGGCCCCGCTTGATCCGTCAGCTCCTGACCGAGAGCGGGCTGCTGGGTCTGCTTGCCGGCGGCATCGCCCTGCCGCTGACGTGGGCGGTGATGCGTGTCGCAGTCACCGAGGCGGCTGAAGCTCTGCCTGCCGCATTTGGGACGCTGATGCTCGATGTGAACCCTGACCTCGAGATCTTTGGGTACGTCCTTGGCATCTCTTTTGTCGTGGGGATCCTGTTTGGGCTCGCGCCGGCCGTCGAAGGCTCCGGCTCCGCGCTCTTCTCGGTCGTCCGAGGCGCGGGAACTTCGCTGGCGCGCCGCGGGCTGCGTCACCTCCTCATCGCGGCCCAGGTCGCCGTCTCGCTCGCGCTCATGATCGCCGGAGGCATGTTGGTTCGGAGCGCCCATCAAACGCTCAGGATGGATACCGGATATGACAGCAACCGCGTCATCGATCTGAGCCTCAGGTTTCCGGAGGAATCCAGATACACCGCCGACCACAAGGCCGTCCTCGTCCGCGACCTTCGCACGCGTCTCGCGGCCCTGCCCGGGGTGGCGGCAATCACCAGCGCGCGGGCGCCGAACGACAGCGGCGCGCGAAGGGCCGCCGTCTCGCTCAATGGAGAACAACCCTCGGCCCAGAACAGGCACGCAATGCTCTACTACACGTGGGTACAGCCAAACTACTTCCGGACGCTGGGCATCCCCCTGTCGTGGGGCACGAGCTTCGAGTCGCCGGTCGGCCAGCCGGAGCACTTTGTCGTCCTCAGCGAATCGGCGGCCCGGCGGCTCTGGCCCGGGCTGAACCCGATCGGCCGCAGCCTGCGCCTGGGCACCGACGAGCAATTCCACGAGAAGGGTGAGCTTCTTCCCGACGGGCCGACCTGGCAGGTCATCGGCGTCGCCCGGGACACGCGCGGCGTCAGGCTGGACGGCGGCGACTCCGAGCAGGCCTACCTGCCCTTGCCCGTGGACCGGCTCCAGGATTACCCACTGCTCATCCGGACGGACGCCGATCCGACGCTGGTGATGCGAGCGATGGACTCGGTGCTCTCGGCCGTCGATCCTGGCCTCGTGGCATCCGCGGCCACTCTGCAAGAGATGCTTCGTCAGACAGACGCGTTTCTCATCGCCAGCGTGTCGGCCGCCATCGCATCCACCCTCAGCCTGTTCGGGCTCCTGCTGGCCTCGGTGGGCATCTACAGCACCGTCAGCTATGTCGTCGTCCTTCGCACGCGTGAAGTCGGCATCCGCATGGCGATCGGCGCGCAGAAGCGCCACATCCTCGCCCTGATGGTGCGGGACACCGCCCGTCCTGTTCTTGCTGGATTGCTGGCCGGGATGCTTCTCGCCACGGGCGCGACGCACCTCCTGCGCGGCGTGCTCTACGGGCTCGACACCGTCGATGCCATCTCCTTCGCCGGCGCGTCCCTGTTGTTCCTGGCCACCGCACTGGCCGCGACCTGGCTGCCGTCCCGACGAGCAATGCGGGTTGATCCTCTGGTGGCGCTCCGATACGAGTAGCCTGGGGACGGGCGCATCGTCATCTGGTAGCGTGGCGTAGGAGGTCACAACCATGAACGCGAAGAACACGATCTGCCTCTGGTACGACAAGGACGCCGAGGAGGCCGCACGCTTCTACGCCGCCACCTTTCCGGACAGCAAAGTGACCGCGGTTCGCAGGGCACCCGGCGACTTCCCGGGCGGCAAGGCCGGCGATGTCCTCACCGTGGAGTTCACCGTCCTGGGCGTTCCGTGTCTCGGCCTCAACGGCGGTCCGGCCTTCAAGCACAGCGAGGCGTTCTCCTTCCAGGTCGCGACGGACGACCAGAAGGAAACGGACCGCTACTGGAACGCGATCGTCGGCAACGGAGGCCAGGAGAGCGAGTGCGGCTGGTGCAAGGACCGCTGGGGCCTCTCCTGGCAGATCACCCCGCGCACGCTCACCGAGGCGATGGCGGCCGGCGGCGCCGAGGCCAAGCGCGCGTTCGACGCGATGATGTCGATGAAGAAGATCGACGTCGCCAAGATCGAGGCCGCCCGGCGGGGTTGAGGCGGCGGAACGACGTCCCATCCGACCCACCACTATGATCTCGCACCTCGCACCACGAAAACAAGACTGTTTCTTCATGGGCGGGGTCCGTATCATCGCGCGCTCATGTCGAAACGCACGGAAGACAGCGATCGCGCGCCGGACGGGCAGCGGCTCCAACGAGTTCTGGAGGGGCCGGAACTGGCGACGGTGGCGCCGCACCTCCCGCCGGAGCTCCTGCACCGGCTGATCCGCCACGCTGGCCTCGAGCAGTGCGTCGACCTCGTCGAGGCGCTGAGCCGCAAGCAGTTGGCGGCGGTCCTCGACCTCGACCTCTGGCGCGCCCCGCTCCCCGGAGCGGACGAGGAGCTCGACGCCGATCGGTTCGGCGAGTGGGTGGAAGCCCTCGTCGGCCGTGATGCCGCCGCGGCGGCGCGCGTCATCGCGCGGTGCGACCGCTCGCTCGCGGTGACGGCACTGTCCCGCTTCATCCGCGTCCTCGATCCGGGCGTGCTGGAGCCGACGGAGTCGACGGACGACGAGCGTCGCGACGACGTGCTGTTCGTGCCCGACGGCCTGACGGCAGAGGTGAGCGGTTACGTCGTCCAGGCGCGGCGCGAGGACGCGTGGGACGCGATCGCCTCTCTGCTGGTCGAGCTGTCGTCCGGCGACGCGGAGTGCTTCCACGCCCTGTTGGGCGGATGTCGTCGCCTGTCCAACGCGGGCCGCGAGCGGGACGGCCTGGACGATCTGCTCGACGCGCCGGACCAGCTCGACCACGACGTGACCCTCGATCGGGACGATCGGCGTGAGGCGCGGGGCTTCAGCACCGCCGCCGACGCGCGCGCGTTCCTGGCCATCGCGCGCCAGGGGCGGTCGCGATCTCACGTGAACCCGATTGCGGCCGCGTGGATCCGGGGGGGCGATGTCCCCTCGGGTGAAGACGCTCCTGCGCCGATCGGTGTGCCTTCGCTGCCGTCGGCGGATCCGCCCACGCCGTCGACGGGACTGGAGCCGGCACCGGCGGAAGCGTTCGACGAGATAGCGCGTGTGCTGGCCGCGCATGACCTCATCCCGGAGTATCCGCGCACCCTGCTCGGGTCGGGTGGAGCCGGCGATCCGGGGGGTCTCCAGGCGCTCATGGAATACCTGCGCGAGCGGCACCCCGACGCCTGCCTGGCCCGCGCGCAGGAGCTGGCCTTCATCGCCAACGCCCTCGTGTCCGGGTGCCGCCTCCAGTCGCGGTCGTTCACGCCGCGGGAAGCCTCGGAGGCGGCCGCCGCCACTTGCAGCCTGGGCCTGCGGAGACAGGCGGCTCCGCCCGGCGTCGACTACCTGGTCGGCCACAACCTGATCGGGATCTTCGAGGATGGATGGGCGGCGCTGCATCGCGAGGTCTCGCTGTTCGTCGGGGCGGCCCTGTTCGAGGCGCTGCGCGGCATGCGAGCCGGAGAGTCGGAGACGCTTGCGGGCCTGAAGGAACTCCAGCGGTCCCTGGAGACACACCTGGCGGCGGGGACGCCGTGGCTCGCGAGTGACGCCCTCGAGGTTCTTGCCGGGCTGGACGTGCCGGCGTGGTCCGGCCTCCTGGGCCTGCTAAGCGAATGTCCGATCATTACGGACGCCGTCACCGCGATCGTCGAGCGACGCACCGGCCGTATCGATCCGATCGTGTTTGCGTTCATCGCGACCGACGCCGACATCGACACGGTCCGCGGGTTCATGGGCCGGGTACCCGAACTGTTGGCGGGTTGAGCCGCCTGGAAACGCCGCCTCGCCGGACCGCTATTTCGCGAACGCCTCGTTCATCAGACGCGCGGCGATGCCGAAAGAGCTCAGCGGGCCGTACCGCTTCTTCGCTCCCATGACCACGGCCACGAGCTGCCGCCCGCCCTTCTCGGCGGAAGCGGTGATGCAGAAGCCCGCCGGCGCGGAGTAACCCGTCTTGATGCCGGTGGCGGCCGGCATGTAATCGCGCTTGCCCGGGTTCACGAGGTGGTTCGGGTTGGTGAGCCCGGCGGTGAACGTGCCGTTCTCGAAAGGCAAGGTCGCGGTCTTCGCGTACTGGCGCATGAGCGGATATTTCATCAACTCGATGCCGAGCGTGGCCAGGTCGCGCGCGCTCATCTCGTCGACCCGCTCCGGATCCTTCGCATTGGGTAGCCCGTGCGGGTCGTAGAACGTGGTCTTGGTGAGGCCAAGCTGCTTCGCACGCGCGTTCATCATGTCCGCGAAGGCCTCGGTCGAGCCGGCGATGTCCTCCGCGATCGCGGTGGCGGCGTCGTTCGCGGACTGAATCATGGCCGCCGCCAGCAGCGTCTTCATCGGGAACGTCTGGCCCTGCTTGGCGTAGATCTGCGAGCCGCCCATCTTGCTCGCCTTGGCGGAGATGGCCACCGGCTTGTCCAGCTTGAGCAGCCCGTGGGACTCCCGCTCCACGGCGATGAGGCACGTCATCATCTTCGCCATGGAAGCGATGGGGAGAACGAGATCGGCGTTCTCCTCGAAATAGACCTTCTTCGTCGCGGGGTCGATGACGAAAGCGGCGGTGTATCCCTTGCCGGTCTTGTCGACCGACTTGCCCTTCGCGCTCGTGGGACCGTCCTCCTGGGCCAGGAGCGGGTCTGCGATCAGCACGCTGGCGAACACGACCGCGGCCGCGATGCGATTCCGGTGCTCTCGTGTGACCAAGCTGCCTCCTTCAAGGTCCCTCTTCATCGTCGGCCGACGGGACTCTTCCTGCAAGGACCGAGACACGGAACTCCACGACGCGAGGCGGGCCTGAAGCCCGGTCGTGCCGCGGCCGATGGCCGATGACGTCAGTTCGGCAGCGAAAGGTCGAACGCCGCGGCCAGGCCGTCGGCAACGGCCATTCCGGACAGCGTCGGCACCAGCCACCGGCCGCCCTCCGGGCCGGCGCGCACGACGATGCGGCCCTCGTCCACGAGGCGAGCGACGAGGGTGTCATTTGCGGCCAGCAGGTCCACACCGTAGCGCGCCCTCAAGCCGTCGAGATCGATCCCGGCCGTGGTGCGCAGGCCGAGAAGCAGCGCCTCCGCCGCCAGGTCCTTCGGACCCAGGAGCTCCTGCGCCTCGATCGGACGCTCGCCCGCCGCGAGTCGTCTCTCCCAGCGCGGCGTGCCTCGCTCGTTCCACCAGCGGCGGGCCGGCGCTGACGCGTCCGCGAAGCGGACCGTCGAAGAAGAGCGAGGAGGGGCTTCGCCCAGACGAGCGAAAGACGCCTCCGCGCCGGCGAGCGAGTGCGCCGACGGGCCCAGACCGAGGTACGGCGTGTGGTCCCAGTACTTGCGATTGTGCCGCGACTGGTGGGCCGGGCCGCGCGCGAAGTTGGAGACCTCGTAGGCCGGCCAGCCCGCATCCGCGAGGAAGCGGTGCGTGAGCTCGAAGAGCGTCGCCTGGTCGTCCTCGGGAAGCTCCGAGAGCTGGCCATGTTTCGCCTGCACCCCGAACCGCGTGCGTGGGTGGATCGTGAGCTGATAACAGGATAAGTGCTGGGGCGCGAGCTCGACCGCGGCCTCCAGCTCGCGGCGCCAGTCCTCCACCGTCTGCCCCCTCACGCCGAAGATGAGGTCGATCGACACCGTGTCGAAGCCCGCGGCCAGGGCCGTCTCGCCCACCGCCCGCGCCTGCCGCCCGCTATGGCGGCGACCGAGGAAACGCAGGGTCTCGTCCGAGAAGGACTGCACGCCGAGAGACAGCGTGCGCACGCCGAGGGCCCGCCACGCCGCTAGGGCCTCCGGGGTCACGTCCTCCGGGTTGGCCTCCAGGAACACCCACGGCGCGGGCGTGTCGAACGTCAGATGTGCGCCACACGCCTCGAGCACGCGCCCGAGCTCTTCGGCCGACAACTGCGAAGGTGTTCCCCCGCCGAAGTACACGGTGTCGAACGGCCGTGGGTCGCGCCACTCGTGCGCGGCGAGCGCCACCTCTTCCACCAGGCGAGAGACGAAGCGCGGGCGGGCCGGGGAGGCCGAGCGCATCACCGAGAAGTCGCAGTACGGGCAGATGGCCGAGCAGAAGGGAACGTGGAGATACAGCCCGGGTCTATTCGTCGTCGTCCTCCGTCTTGAGCACAGATACGAAGGCGGACTGGGGAATCTCGACGTTCCCCACCATCTTCATCTTCTTCTTGCCTTCCTTCTGCTTCTCGAGGAGCTTGCGCTTGCGGCTGATGTCGCCGCCGTAGCACTTGGCCGTCACGTCCTTGCGGAAGGGATTGATGGTGGAGCGGGCGATGATCTGGCCGCCGATCGCCCCCTGGATGGCGATCTTGAACTGCTGGCGGGGGATCTTCTTGGCCAGCCGCTCGGTGTAGCGCAGCGCCCGCGGGCGCGAGAACTCCCGGTGGACGAGCTGCGACAAGGCATCCACCTTCTCGCCGTTGACCAGGATGTCCACCTTCACCATGTCCCCGAGGCGGTAGTCCAGCATCTCGTAGTCGAACGAGCCGTAGCCCTGGGTGATCGACTTCAACCGGTCGTAGAAGTCGAAGAGCACCTCGGCCAAAGGCAACTGGCTCGTGACCTCCATCCGACCCGCGGCCAGGAAGTGGTAAGTGGTTTCCACCCCGCGGCGCTCGCGGCACAGCTCCATCACCGCCCCCAGGTAGCGTTCGGGGGTCATGATGGCCGCCTTGATGTACGGCTCGTAAGCCTCCTTGATCTGGGCCGGGTCCGGATAGAAGCTCGGGTTGTCGATCCAGACCTCCTTGTCGCTGTTGAGCACGATCCGATAGCGGACCGAGGGCGCGGAGAGGATCAGCGAAAGGTCGTACTCACGCTCGAGCCGCTCCTGCACCACGTCGAGGTGCAGCAGCCCCAGGAAACCGCAGCGAAACCCGAAGCCGAGAGCGGCCGAGCTGTCCTTCTCGTAGATGAGGGAGGCGTCGTTGAGCCTGAGCTTCTCGAGGGCCTTCGTGAGGTCCTCGTAGTCGTTGGTATCCATCGGGTAGATCGACGAGAACACGACGGGCTTCGCCTCGCGATAGCCCGGGACGGGCTCCGCCGCGGGCCGGTCGGCCTCGGTGAGGGTGTCGCCAATGGCCAGACCCGCGAGGCTCTTCATACCGGCCAGCACGTAGCCGACCTCCCCCGCCGAAAGCTGGGGCACCGGGACCCGCTTGAGGCGCTGGTTGCCCACCTCCTCGACCTTGTGCTCGGCATCCGAGTGCATCAGGCGCACACGGGTCGGGACGTTCAGCTTGCCGTCGAAGAGCCGCACCAGCAGCACCGCGCCGCGATAGGAGTCGTACTGGGCGTCGAAGAGCAGCGCCTTCAGCGGCGCCTGCGGGTCGCCCTTGGGCGGCGGAAGCTTCGTGACGATCGCCTCCAGCAGCTCGTCGATGCCCGTGCCCATCTTGGCCGAGACCTGGACCCCTTCGAACGGATCGAGGCCGAGGTCCCGATCGATCTCCTCCATCACCCGGTCCACTTCGGCGGACGGCAGGTCGATCTTGTTGATCACGGGGACGATCGTGAGGCCGAACTCCATCGCGAGATAGAGGTTCGCGACCGTCTGCGCCTCCACCCCCTGAGAGGCGTCGACCACGAGGAGCGCGCCCTCGCAGCTCATAAGGGAGCGGCGCACCTCATGGGAGAAGTCGACGTGCCCGGGCGTGTCGATCAGGTTGAGCTCGTACGTCTTCCCGTCCTTGGCGACGTAGGGCAGGGTGACGGTGTTCGCTTTGATCGTGATCCCGCGCTCTCGTTCGAGGTCCATGGAGTCGAGGATCTGGTCGCGGAACTCCCGGTCTTCCACCGCCCCGCAGCGCTGGATGAGGCGGTCGGCCAGCGTCGACTTGCCGTGGTCGATGTGGGCGATGATGCAGAAGTTGCGGATATGGTCCATGGTCCCTTGGCGCTTCGCTGCCACGAAAGGCGCAGAATCGTCAGTCTAGCCGAATGGAAACCTTTGGAGCGGAGACGGACGTGGAGGACTCCATGACGGACAAGCCTCGTTTCGGGAGCGGGCTCGTCTCGTGCGCGTTCGCCGGCGCCGTTGCCCTCCTCCTTGGCGGCGCCGGTGACGCGGCCGAGGTCGCGCCCGCGCGGCCCGACGTCGCGAAGCCTCTGCCGCTCACCGCCGTGCGGCTCACCGGTGGGCCGCTCAAACGCGCGCAGGACCTGGACGCGGAGTACCTGCTCGCGCTCGAGCCCGACCGGATGCTCGCCCTCTACCGCGAGCGGGCGGGCCTGGCGCCGAAAGCGGAGCCGTACCCGGGCTGGGACGGCGACGGCCGCAACCTCAGCGGCCACATCGCCGGCCACTACCTCTCGGCCGTCAGCCTCATGTGGGCGGCCACCGGCGAGCCACGGTTCAAGGAGCGCTCCGACTACATCGTCGGCGGACTGAAGGAGGTGCAGGACAAACACGGCGACGGCTTCCTGTTCGCCCAGAAGGGCGCCCGCGAGTGCTTCGAGAAGATCGCCAAAGGCGAGATCCGGTCCGCCCCCTTCGATCTCAACGGTCTCTGGGTGCCCTGGTACGTGTTGCACAAGACGATGGCCGGCCTGCGCGACGCTCACCGCTACACGGGCAACCGCGTCGCCCTCGACGTGAGCCTCAAGGCCGCCGCCTGGGTGGAGGGCGTCCTCGCCAAGCTGGACGACCAGCAGGTGCAGGCGATGCTCGCCACCGAGCACGGAGGCATGGCCGAGGTGCTGGCGGACCTCTACGCCGACACCGGCGACCGGCGCTGGCTCCTCCTCTCGCACCGCTTCGACCACCACGCCGTGCTGGATCCCCTGAAACGCCAAGAGGACCGCCTCTCCGGCCTGCACGGAAACACGAACATCCCCAAGCTGATTGCGGCGGCCGTGCGCTACGGCTACGCGGGCGAGGCCGACGACCTGCGCGCGGCCGAGTTCTTCTGGGAGCGGGTGGTGCGCCATCACACCTTCGCCACGGGTGGCCACAGCAAAGACGAGCACTTCCGCGATCCCGACCGCTACGGCGAGATCGTGGACGGCCGCACCGCCGAGTCGTGCAACGTCTACAACATGCTCAAGCTCACGCGAAGGCTCTTCGCGCTGCAACCGAAGGTCGACTACGCCGAGTTCGAAGAGCGCGCGCTGTTCAACCACGTGCTCGGGTCGATCGATCCGGCCGACGGCGCGACCTGCTACATGGTCCCGGTCGGCCGCGGCGTGCGGCGGGAGTACGCCGACATGGAGCGCAGCTTCACGTGCTGCGTCGGCACCGGGCTCGAGAACCACGCTCTGCACGGGCTCGGGATCTACCACGAGTCGCGCGACCGGCTGTGGGTGAACCTCTACGTGCCCTCGCGCGCGGAGTGGACGGCGAAGAAGGCCCACGTCACGATGGCGACGGACTTCCCGGAAGGCGACCACGCGACCCTGACCCTCGCCCTCCCGTCTCCGCAGCGATTCACGCTGGCGCTGCGCCGCCCGGGCTGGACGGCCGCGGCGTTCGCCGTGACGATCAACGAGGAAGACGTCAAGGACCTGCCCCCGCCGCCC
>WNGB01032316.1_pt1 | contig 11380 bp, 1 predicted proteins | sample 5400681 | NCBI WGS metagenome assembly WNGB01 (sample SAMN13153367, study PRJNA577476) | soil metagenome | isolation source: 115 cm soil or saprolite under grassland replicate 2 | place: USA:California | collected 2016-06-15 | reverse complement strand
CACCGGCACCAGCGCCCGCCGCCTGCACGCCGCGGGCCCCCCGCCGCTGACCACCGGGCAGGGCCTAGCCCTGTTCGACACCGCCATCACCACCAGCGAGCCCTACCTGCTGCCCCTGGGACCCGGCCTGACCGCGTTCGCAGCCAGCCACGCCGCCCAGCCAGGCCAGGCCAGCCCGCCGCCCCTGTTCCGCGCCCTGGCCAGGACCAGCCACCGCGCCGCAGCCGCCAGCGGCCCAGCCGCAGCCGCCGCACTGGCCCAGCAGCTCACCGCCATGCCACCCGCCCAGCGCAGCCGCCACCTGACCAGCCTCATCCAAACCCACGCCGCGGCCGTCCTGGGCCACGCCAGCCCTGCCGCCATCAACCCCGGCAGCGAATTCCGCGAACTCGGCTTCGACTCCCTCACCGCCGTCGAACTCCGCAACCAGCTCACCACCGCCACCGGCCTGCCCCTGCCCGCCACCCTCGTCTTCGACTACCCCACCCCCACCACCCTCGCCACCCACCTCACCACCCACCTCACCACCCAACTAATAGGCGACGAGAGGAAGGCGGAATTGCCGCCTGCGGCCGTCGGCGAGATGTCCGGCGACCCGGTGGTGATCGTCGGGATGGCCGGCCGGTTTCCAGGAGGGGTGCGCTCCCCGGAAGGACTGTGGCAATTGGTCGTCAGCGGCGGGGACGGGATCGTGGGCTTCCCGCTCAATCGTGGCTGGGAGCGAATCGCGGACGGAAGCGAAATCCGCCAGGGCGGCTTCTTGGACAGCGCCGCGGAATTCGACGCGGGTTTTTTCGGGATCTCGCCGCGTGAGGCGGTGGCGATGGATCCGCAGCAGCGGCTGCTGCTGGAGACGGCCTGGGAGGCGCTGGAGCGGGCCGGGATCGACCCGGTATCCCTGCGCGGCAGCCAGGCCGGTGTCTTCGTCGGCACCAGCGGCCAGGACTATGCCTCGCTCCTGGTGAACTCACGGGACGACGTCGAAGGTCATGCGGTCACCGGGGTCGCCACCAGCGTGATCTCGGGCCGGGTGTCGTACACGCTGGGCCTGGAGGGCCCGGCGGTGACGGTGGACACGGCGTGCTCGTCGTCGCTGGTGGCGCTGCACCTGGCCGCGCAGTCGCTGCGGAGCGGGGAGTGCTCGCTGGCGCTGGCGGGCGGGGTGACGGTGATGGCTACCCCGATGGGCTTTGCCGGTTTCTCCCGGCAGGGCGGGCTGGCGCCCGATGGGCGGTGCAAGGCGTATGCCGATGCTGCTGACGGGACGGGCTGGTCTGAGGGCGTCGGCGTGGTGGTGCTGGAGCGGTTGCCGGATGCGCGGCGTCATGGCCGTGAGGTGCTGGCGGTGGTGCGGGGCAGCGCGGTCAACCAGGATGGGGCCAGTAACGGGCTGACCGCGCCGAACGGGCCGTCGCAGCAGCGGGTGATCCGGCGGGCGCTGGCCAGCGCGGGGCTGGGGCCGGCGGATGTGGATGTGGTGGAGGGCCACGGGACGGGGACCACGCTGGGGGATCCGATCGAGGCGCAGGCGCTGATCGCCACCTACGGGCAGGACCGGGAGCGGCCGGTGCTGCTGGGGTCGGTCAAGTCGAATATCGGCCATGCGCAGGCGGCGGCGGGGGTGGCCGGGGTGATCAAGATGGTGATGGCGATCCGCCAGGGGGTCGTGCCGCCCACCTTGCACGTGGATGCGCCGTCCTCGCATGTGGACTGGCCGGCTGGGGCGGTGGAGCTGGTGACGGAGGCGGTGCCGTGGCCGGAGGCGGGTCGTCCGCGCCGGGCGGGGGTGTCCTCGTTCGGGATCAGCGGGACCAACGCGCACCTGATCGTGGAGCAGGCTGAGCCTGCGGCCGGGCCGGAGCGGGCGGGGAGCGGGCGGGCGGCCGGGCCGGTGGCGGGCCCGGGTGTGGTGCCGTGGGTGGTGTCGGCTAAGTCGGCGGCGGCGCTGGAGGCGCAGCTGGCCCGGGTGGCGGGGCTGTCCGGGCTGCCTGCGGTGGATGTGGGGTTCTCGCTGGCCACGTCGCGGTCGCTGTTCGCGCACCGGGCGGTGCTGCTGGCCGGCCGTGATGGGGTGGGGGAGGTGGCGCGGGGAACGGTGGCCGCCGGTTCGCTGGCGTTGTTGTTCCCCGGTCAGGGGTCGCAGCGGCTGGGGATGGGCCGGGAGCTGTCTGACCGGTTCGGGGTGTTCGCCGGGGCGCTGGATGGGGTGTGCGCGGGCCTGGATGAGCACCTGGAGGTCCCGCTCCGCCGGGTGATGTGGGGCCGGGACGAGCAGGCCCTGGAGGACACCGCCTATGCCCAGCCCGCGCTGTTCGCGGTGGGGGTGGCGCTGTCCCGGCTGCTGGAATCGCTGGGGGTGCGCCCGGACTGGGTCGCGGGTCATTCGGTGGGGGAGATCACCGCGGCGCATGTGGCCGGGGTGCTGTCGCTGGGTGACGCGTGCGCGCTGGTGGCCGCGCGGGGGCGGCTGATGGGGGCGCTGCCGCCCGGCGGGGCGATGGTGGCGATCGCGGCGGCCGAGGGCGAGGTGACCCCGCTGCTGGGCCGGGACGTCTCGCTGGCGGCGGTCAACGGCCCCTCGTCGGTGGTCATCTCCGGTGAGGAAGCCGCGGTGCTGAAGGTGGCCGCCCGGTTCGAGGACCGCCGGACGAGGCGGCTGCGGGTCTCCCACGCGTTCCATTCGGTGCTGATGGAGCCGATGCTCGCCGAGTTCGAGGCGGTGGCGGCGGGGCTGTCGTTCGAGGCGCCCGCCATCTCGGTGGTGTCGAACCTGACCGGGGAGCTGGCCGCCGAGGAGCAGCTGCGCGATCCGGGGTATTGGGTGCGGCATGTGCGCGAGCCGGTCCGGTTCGCCGGCGGGATCGCCGCGCTGCGGGCCGCCGGGGCGGGCTGGTTCCTGGAGGCCGGCCCGGGCCAGGCCCTGTCCGGCCTGGCGGTGGGGGTGGCTGGTGCGGATCCGGTGGTGGCGGTCCCGGCGCTGCGGGCCGGTGAGGGTGAGGAACGCAGCCTGGTCGGCGCGCTGGCCCGGCTGCATGTGGCGGGGGCGGCGGTGGACTGGGCGGCGTTTTTCGCGGGGCTGGGCGCGCGGCGGGTGGATCTGCCCACGTACCCGTTCCAGCGGGAGCGGTTCTGGCCGCGGGCGGGGGTGGCGGGCGGGGATGTGGCCGCGGCGGGGCTGGTGGCGGCGGGTCATCCGCTGCTGGGGGCGGCGGTGGAGCTGGCTGATACCGGTGAGGTGGTGTTCACCGGGCGGCTGTCGGTGCCGGGGCAGCCGTGGCTGGCTGATCACGTGGTCGGCGGGGTGGTGCTGTTTCCGGGGACGGGGTTTTTGGAGCTGGCGGTGCGGGCCGGTGATGAGGTCGGCTGCGGGCGGGTCCAGGAGCTGACGCTGACGGCGCCGTTGCCGCTGGCGGCCGAGGCCGCGACGGTGGTGCAGGTCCGGGTGGAGCAGGCCGATGGGCCGGGGGTACGGCGGGTGCGGTTTTTCGCCCGGCCGGAGGACGGGGCGGGCCTGCCGTGGACCGAGCATGCCAGTGGCGTGGTGGCGCCGGGGCGGCGGGGGGATGGGTTCGATGCGGCGGTGTGGCCGCCGGCGGGGGCGGCCGAGGCTGATCTGGGCGGGTTTTATGACGGGACCGGGTACGGGCCGGTGTTCCGTGGGCTGCGGGCGGTGTGGCGGCGGGGGGATGAGGCGTTCGCGGAGGTAGAGCTGCCGGGTGAGGCGGCTGGTGATGCGGGGTTGTTCGGGTTGCATCCGGCGTTGCTGGACGCGGTGCTGCATGCGGCGGGTTTTGCCGGGGCTGGTGGCGGGGGGCCGCTGCTGCCGTTTTCGTGGGGCGGGGTGTCGCTGCATGCGGCGGGCGCGTCGTGGTTGCGGGCGCGGATCCGGCGGCTGGGTGATGGGGCGGTGTCGGTGACGGCGGTTGATGCCGGCGGCGCGGCGGTGGTGTCGGTGGACTCGCTGGTGCTGCGCCCCCCGTCGGTGCCGCAGGCGGCGGCCGGGGGTGCGGGGCTGCTGCGGCTGGAATGGGTGCCCGTGGTGGACGCGGCCCCGGGGACGGCGCCGCAGGCGGGGGCGGGGGATGGGGTGCCGGGGTGCGTGGTGCTGGGGCCTGATGTGGTGGGGGTGGGGGCGTCGGTGGGGTGCCTGGAGCAGGTCACCGGCCGGGAGACCGCGGTGGTGGTCCCGGTCCCGGGCGCGGTCCCGGGCCTGGGTGCGGGTGCGGGCGGGGTGAGCGCGGTGTGTGCGGGGGTGCTGGGCCTGGTGCAGCGGTGGCTGGGTGAGGGGCGGTTCGCGGGTTCCCGGCTGGTGGTGGTGACGCGGGGGGCGGTCAGCGGGGCGGATCTGGCGGGTGCGGCGGTGTGGGGGCTGGTCCGGTCGGCGCAGGCCGAGCATCCGGGGCGGCTGGTGCTGGTGGATGTGCAGGGCCAGCAGGGGCCGTTGCCGGTGGCGCAGATCCTGGCCCAGGACGAGGACCAGTTCGTGGTCCGTGATGGCGTGCTGCTGGCCGGCCGGCTGGCCCGGCTGGCGGGCGCGATGGTGCCGCCGGCCGGGCCGTGGCGGCTCGATAGTGCGGCCAGGGGCAGTCTGGATGCGCTGGCGCTGGTGGGCTGCCCGGAGGTGGCCCAGCCGCTGGGGCCGGGGCAGGTGCGGCTGGATGTGCATGCGGCGGGGCTGAATTTCCGGGATGTGCTGAACGCGCTGGGGATGTATCCGGGGCAGGCCGGGCTGCTGGGCGCGGAGGCGGCGGGGGTGGTGACGCAGACCGGCCCGGGGGTCGCTGGTGTGGCCGTGGGTGACCGGGTGATGGGGATGGCCACGGGCGGGTTCGGCCCGGTCGCGGTCACCGATGAGCGGCTGGTGGCCGAGGTCCCGCCCGGGTGGTCGTGGGAGCAGGCCGCGTCGGTGCCGCTGGTGTTCCTGACCGCGTATTACGCGCTGGTGGATCTGGCCGGGCTGCGGGCCGGTGAGTCGGTGCTGATCCACGCCGGGGCCGGCGGGGTGGGGATGGCCGCGATCCAGCTGGCCCGGCATCTGGGGGCGGAGGTGTTCGCCACGGCCAGCCCGGGCAAGCACGAGGTCCTGCGGGAGCTGGGGGTCACCGCCGATCACATCGCCTCGTCCCGGGATACCGGGTTCGGGCAGCAGTTCGGCGCGGCCACCGGCGGGCGGGGCGTTGATGTGGTGCTGAACTCGCTGGCGGGTGAGTTCACCGATGCCTCGCTGCGGCTGCTGGCCCCGGGGGGCCGGTTCCTGGAGATGGGCAAGACCGATATCCGTTCCGGGGTGCCCGGGTACCGGGCGTTCGACCTGGGTGAGGCCGGCCCGGACCGGATCAGGTCGATGCTGGCCGCGCTGGTGGACCTGTTCGGCGCGGGGGCGCTGCGGGTGCTGCCGGTGACCTGCTGGGATGTGCGGCGGGCGGGTGAGGCGTTCCGGTTCATGAGCCAGGCCCGTCACACCGGCAAGATCGTGCTGACCATGCCGGCCCGGTGGGATCGTGCCGGGACGGTGCTGGTCACCGGCGGGACGGGTGGTATCGGCCGGGAGCTGGCCCGTCACCTGGTCACCGCCCATGGGGTCCGCCACCTGCTGCTGGCCAGCCGCCGGGGCCCGCAGGCGCCGGGCGCGGCCGGGCTGGCCGCCGACCTGACCGCCGCCGGGGCGCAGGCGACCATGACCGCCTGCGACATGGCCGACCGGGACGCGGTGGCCGCCCTGGTGGCCTCGGTGCCGGCCCAGCACCCGCTGACCGCGGTGATCCACGCGGCCGGGGTGCTCGACGACGGGGTGATCACCTCGCTGACCCCGCCGCGGCTGGCCGCGGTGCTGGGCCCCAAGGCGCAGGCGGCCTGGCACCTGCATGAGCTGACCCGCGGCCTGGGCCTGGCCGCGTTCATCATGTTCTCCTCCACCGCCGCGGTGATGGGCAGCCCCGGGCAGGGCAACTACGCGGCCGCGAACCTCGTCCTGGACGCCCTGGCCGCCCGCCGGGCCCACCGGCACCAGCGCCCGCCGCCTGCACGCCGCGGGCCCCCCGCCGCTGACCACCGGGCAGGGCCTAGCCCTGTTCGACACCGCCATCACCACCAGCGAGCCCTACCTGCTGCCCCTGGGACCCGGCCTGACCGCGTTCTGGGCAGCGCGGGCCGACCTGCCGCCGCTGTTCCGCGGCCTGGCCAAGGAAGGCCGTCGGCCAGCCGCGACAGCAACTGGCGAGACGGACAGCGCGGCCGCGCTCAACCAGCGGCTAACGGCACTGAATGAGCAGAACCAGGCCCAGCTGCTCCTGGATCTGGTCTACCGGGAGGCCGCGGCCGTGCTCGGCCATGACTCCGCTGCGGCCATCGATCAGGGCAAGGAATTCCTGGAGCTCGGCTTCGACTCGCTCACGGCGGTGGAACTGAGGAACCGGCTGGGCGCGGTGACCGGATTGCGGCTGCCGGCCACACTGGTGTTTGACACGAGGACGCCGGCCGCGCTGGCCAGTCGGCTGCACGCCGAGTTGTTTGCGCGGTCTGGGACGGCCGAGTCCATCGAGCCGGAGACCGACTCGCTGGAGCGCATGTTCCTGGACGCGCTCAGCGCGGGCAAGACCAGCGAGGTCAAGCACATGGTGAAGGCCGTGGCCGCGCTGCGCCCCAGCTTCGAGGTAACCGCTGAACTCGACGATCTGCCCCGGGCGGTGACGCTGGCCGAAGGGCCCGGCGAGCCCCGGCTGATCTGCGTCAGCACGCCGACGGCCAACGCCGGCGTTCACCAGTACGCCGCATTGGCCGCGTACTTCCGGGGGCGCCGGAAGGTCAGTGCGCTGCCCTTGGTCGGTTTCGCCGCCGGCGAGCACCTGCCCGCCACCCCCGAGGCCGCCGTCAGGTCCATCGCGGAGAGCGCGCTGCGCGCCGCGGACGGCCGCCCGTTCGCGCTGCTCGGCCACTCCTCCGGCGGGTCGCTCGCGTACGCGACCGCCGGGGTCATGGAGTCAACCTGGGGGATCAGGCCCGCAGCCGTGGTCATGCTCGACACGCTGAGTTTCCGGAACGATGAGGACGAGGGCATCGACTTCACCCAGATGATGCGGATCAATTTCGCCAGCGCCGACAACATTCCGTTCCGCCTCACCAACTCCCGGCTGTCGGCGATGGGCCGCTGGCTGGCCACGTCGCGGCTGGAGATCACGCCGACCAGCGCGCCAGTGCTGCTGATCCGGTCCACCAAGCCGTTGTACGAGGGACAGTTCGTTCCTGGCTCGGAGCAGGACCGTGGACCGGTTGTCGAATCGGCCACGGTCCGCATGGTGGACGCGGATCACGTGTCGCTAGCCCGGGAGGACTCCGCGGCCACGGCGGAGATCATCGAGGAATGGCTTAAGTCTGACCTCCCGGCAGCTCATATCCCGGCCCGTAGCAGCGGTTAATCGCTGTCCCGTCGTCGACGACACCGTTCCGCAGCTGGAGGTTCCGTCATGGCCAGTTCCGAAGACAAGCTCCGCGAGTACCTGAAGCTGGTCACGGCCAACCTGCAGCAGACCAGGCAGCGGCTGGAGCTGGTCGAGGCCAGGTACGCTGAGCCGGTCGCGATCGTGGGAATGGCCTGCCGCTTCCCCGGCGGCGTTCAATCGCCCGAGGATCTCTGGCGGCTGGTCGACGGCGGCGTGGACGCCATTACCGGCCTGCCGGACGACCGCGGGTGGGACCTCGAGTCGCTCTACGATCCCGATCCCGACCAGCCGGGCAAGAGCTACGTGCGGCATGGCGGGTTCGTGGGCGGCGTGGGCGACTTCGATGCGGAACTCTTCGGGATCTCGCCGCGCGAGGCGGTGGCGATGGACCCGCAGCAGCGGCTGCTGCTGGAGACGGCGTGGGAGGCGATCGAGCGGGCTCGCATCAACCCGGTCTCGCTGCGCGGTAGCCAGGCCGGCGTCTTCGTCGGCGGCGCCGACGCCGGCTACGGGGAACTTGCCGGACACGCCGAGGGCACCGAGGGGCACCTGCTGACCGGCGTGGCGGTCAGCGTGCAGTCGGGCCGCATCGCCTATACCCTCGGCCTCGAAGGGTCGGCGATGTCGATCGACACCGCGTGCTCGTCCTCGCTGGTGGCGATCCACCTGGCCATCCGGGCGCTGCGGTCCGGCGAGTGCTCGCTGGCGCTAGCCGGCGGCGTCGCCGTCATGCCGACGCCCCGGCTGTTCATCCAGTTCTCCCGGCAGCGTGGGCTTGCCCCCGACGGGCGGTCCAAGCCGTTCGCCGACGCGGCGGACGGCACCTCCTGGGCGGAAGGTGTTGGTGTCCTGCTGCTGGCCCGGCTCTCAGACGCCCAGCGCCACGGGTACCCGGTCCTGGCGGTGGTGCGTGGCTCGGCGGTGAACACCGATGGTGCCAGCAGCGGGCTCACCGCCCCCAACGGCCCGGCCCAGCAGCGGGTCATCATGGCGGCGCTGGCTGACGCTCGGCTGCCGGCCAGCCATGTCGATGCGGTGGAGGCGCATGGCACCGGCACCAGGCTGGGCGATCCGATCGAGGTGCAGGCGCTGCTGGCGGCCTATGGGCAGGACCGCGATCGTCCGCTCCTGCTCGGCGGCATCAAGTCAAATATCGGGCACACTCAGGCCGCCGCGGGCATGGCCGGCGTGATCAAGATGGTCATGGCCATCCGGCACGGTGTACTGCCGCCCACGCTGCACATCGACCAGCCGTCCACGCATGTCGACTGGTCCGCTGGAGCGATCGACCTGCTGACCGAACGGGCCCGATGGCCTGACACGGGCCGCTCCCGTCGCGCCGGCGTATCCGCGTTCGGCATCAGCGGCACCAACGCACACGTCGTGCTTGAGCAGGCGCCTGTGGCGGCCGCTCCGGACGGACCAGGTGCCCAGCTGGGCGTGGTGCCGTGGCTGCTGTCGGGCAAGACCGGCGCCGCACTGCGAGCCCAGGCTACCCGGCTCATGCCGCAGGCCGCCGACCAGGCCGTGAACATGGCCGACGTCGGGCTCTCGCTGGCCACGACCCGGGCGAGCCTAAGCCACCGGGCCGTGGTCCTGGCCGCTGACCGGGACTCGGCGGTGCGCGGGCTGTCGGCCCTGGCGTCCGGTGAGCCCACCGCCGGGGTGGTCGAGGGCGTGGCGCGTCCGGGCCGGACCGCGTTCTTGTTTTCCGGTCAGGGGGCGCAGCGGCCGGGGATGGGCCGGGAGCTGTATGACCGGTTCGGCGTGTTCGCCGACGCGCTCGATGCGGTGTGCAGCGAGCTGGACGGCCGTCTGGACCGGCCATTGCGCGCGGTGATGTGGGGCGAGGACCGCGGGCTGCTCGATCAGACGGCGTATGCGCAGCCTGCGCTGTTCGCGGTCGAGGCGGCGCTGTTCCGGCTGCTGGAATCGCTGGGCGTGCAGCCGAACTTTGTGGCGGGGCATTCGATCGGTGAGGTCGCGGCGGCGCATGTCGCGGGGGTGCTGTCGCTGGCGGATGCGTGTGCCCTGGTGGCGGCGCGGGGGCGGCTGATGCAGGCGCTGCCGGCGGGCGGGGCGATGGTGGCGATCCAGGCCACCGAAGACGAGGTGGCCCCGCTGCTCAGGGAGGGCGTGTCGGTCGCGGCGGTGAACGGTCCGTCGTCGGTGGTGATCTCGGGCGAGGAGGCCGCGATACTAGAGGTAGCCGCCCAGTTCCCCGGTCGGCGGACCCGGCGGCTGCGGGTCTCGCATGCGTTCCATTCGCCCCTAATGGAGCCGATGCTGGCCGGGTTGCGGGCGGTGGCGGCGGGGCTGTCGTTCGCGGTGCCGGTGATCCCGGTGATCTCGAACCTGACCGGGACGGTCGCCACGGAGCAGCAGCTTTGTTCCCCGGGCTACTGGGTGCGGCATGTCCGCGAACCGGTCCGGTTCGCCGATGGTGTCACCGTCATGGAGGCGCAGGGGGTGACGCGCTTCCTGGAACTCGGGCCCGACAGCGTCCTGGCGGGCATGGCTGGGGAGACGGCCTCCGGAGCGGCCGAACTGATGTCGGTCCTGCGCCGGGACCAGGCCGAGGAAACCGCGCTGATCACCGCGCTGGCCCGGCTGCACGTCGACGGCGCGATCGTCGACTGGGCGGCGTTCTACGCCGGGACCGGCGCCCGGCCGGTCGACCTGCCGACCTATGCCTTCCAGCGTCAGCGGTCCTGGCCGTCCCCCGCTCCGGGCGCGGATGCAGTCGCGGTCGGCCTGGAGTCCACCGGGCATCCGCTGGTGAGCGCGGTCGTGGACCTGTCCGGCGACGGCCTGGTCCTGACCGGGCGGCTGTCGGTGCAGGCGCAGCCGTGGCTGGCTGATCATGTGGTGCTGGGGTCGGTGCATGTGCCGGGCACGGCGCTGCTGGAACTGGCCGTGCGGGCGGGGGATGAGGCGGGCTGCGGCCGGGTGGAAGAGCTGACGCTGAGTGCTCCGCTTATTTTGCCCGAACGAGCCGGGGTGCGCCTGCACGTCCAGGTGAGGTCGGCCGACGGGACGGGTCGGCACGCGCTGAGCATTCGGTCCCGGATGGACGGGGCGGATTCGTGGGTGGAGCACGCATCCGGCACGCTGGCCGGGGCGGAATCTCCCGCCGACTTCGACGCTTCGACCTGGCCTCCGGCGGGGACGGCGGCGGTGGACCTGAGCGGGTTCTATGAGCGGATCGCCGAGGCGGGTTTCGCGTATGGGCCCGTGTTCCGGGGACTGCGGGCGGCGTGGCGGCGCGGTGATGAGGTCTTCGCCGAGGTGGTGCTGCCGGACGGCACCGACGGTGCCGGGTATGGCCTGCACCCGGCACTGCTGGACGCGGCGTTGCACGTCACGGCGCTGAACGGGATGGCTGCGGGGCTGGTGCCCTTTTCCTGGACGGGCGTCAGCGTGCACGCGTCGGGCGCGTCGGCCGTCCGGGTCCGGATCACTCGCGTCGGTGATGACGCGGTAGCGGTGGCGGTGGCGGACGGCGCGGGTGCGCCGGTGGCGTCGGTGGATTCGCTGGTGCTGCGCCCGGTGCCGGGCAAACAGCTGGCAGCCGCCCGGCGTGGTGACCTGCTCCGGGAGGAGTGGGTGGGTGTCCCGGCTGCTGGCGGGGTCGCTCGGTCGGTGGCCGTGCTGGGCGCTGATGCCGCTGGCCTGGATGCTGCCCATTACCCGGATCTGGCTGCGGTTACCGGGGTGCCGGATGTGGTGGTGGCGCCGGTGTCGGGTGAGCTGTCGGTGGCCTCGGTTCATGCGGTGGCGGTGCGGGTGCTGGGGCTGGTGCAGCAGTGGCTGGGACAGGAGCGGTTCGCGGGCTCGCGGCTGGTGTTCGTGACGCGGGGTGCGGTCGTTGGCCGGGATCTGGCCGGTGCGGCGGTGCAGGGGCTGGTCCGGGCGGCGCAGGCGGAGCATCCGGGGTGTTT
>WNGB01012757.1_pt1 | contig 11381 bp, 9 predicted proteins | sample 5400681 | NCBI WGS metagenome assembly WNGB01 (sample SAMN13153367, study PRJNA577476) | soil metagenome | isolation source: 115 cm soil or saprolite under grassland replicate 2 | place: USA:California | collected 2016-06-15 | reverse complement strand
ACCAGTACCTGCTCTCCCGAGGGATCGGGGTGCTCGCGACGAACATCCGCGGGTCGACCGGGTATGGCAAGTCGTATCAGCGGCTCGTCCAGCGCGACTGGGGCGGCGGCGACATGCAGGACTGGGAGCACGCGGTCAAGTGGCTGCAGCAGCAGGACTGGGTCGACGCGGACCGGATCGGCGTCTGCGGCGGGTCGTACGGTGGCTTCGCCGTGCTGACCTGCGTGACGCGCCTCCCCGACTACTGGGCTGCGGCGGTCGACATCTTCGGCCCGTCGAACCTGGTGACGTTCGCCAAGGCGGTGCCGCCGACGTGGAAGCGGTTCATCGCGCGCTTCGTCGGCGATCCCGAGACCGAGGTGGACTTCCTGCTGGAGCGTTCGCCGATCACGTACGTCGAGAACGTGAAGACACCGCTGCTCGTCATCCAGGGCGCCACCGACCCGCGGGTCGTGAAGGGTGAGTCCGACCAGATGGTCGAGAAGCTCCGTGAGCTCGGCCGCGATGTCGAGTACGTCGTCTTCGACGACGAGGGCCACGGCTTCACGAAGCGGACGAACGAGCTGAAGGCGTACCGCCTCGCCGCCGACTGGCTCGAGCAGCATTTGGTGCCCTAAACGGTCGCGGGGCGAAGCCCCGCGACCTCCTTGGCGGCAGCGCAAGCGCTGCCGTGGCCCGTGCGGTTTAGCCGCAACCCGACGCGGTACTCATCTACCGGCTGGTGCGCCCCTGGGGTCTCAGGAGCGAGGGGGCGCTAACCCCGGAACGGCGGTGCGCACCAGCCTCCCTCCGAGCTAGACCTTTCGATAACGCGCCTGAATCACGCACAAGACGCCGTAGGCAAACAGGCCGGCGGCGGCGATGCCGAGCAGCCCAGCTGCCGTACGGCGCGGTCGCAAGCTTGCGAAGAGCGCCATCGAGACCGCGGGCCTTCTCAGGGTCGTAGTCGACCGCGGCCTTGAAGAAGAACCATGCGATCAGCGCGAACACGACTCCGCGTGCGATCAGCCCGATAACGCCGATCCACGTCGCCCAGCGGCGAGCAGTTTCGCTCATCTCGCCGGTCTTCAGCTGGTCGAGGGACCGGCGCGAGAGCCCGCGATAGAGGTTCCAAAGCGCGGCGGCCGCTATGGCGGCGGCGAGCGCCATCACGATCCACTTCCCGCCGGGCCAGCCGAGGATGCCGGCCGTTGCTTCCTGCTCCCTCTTGCCTGATCCGCCGTTACCACCCCCGCCGCCGATCAGGACGGAGACGGCCGCGGCGGAGAGTGACCCGTAGATCGCAGCCTTGCCGAGTGCGCCGGCGCGCTTCCACGCGCTTTCGTCCCGACGCGACTCGACCTTGTGTCCGAACACCCCTTCGCTCAGCCGCCAGAGCGCGTAGCACCCGAAGCCTGCCGCGAGTGCAATCACGAGTACGCGGCCGAACGAGTCGTGGGCGATCGTGCGCCGAGCGGCTATTACGAAACTAGCGTCCCGTCTTGACCGCGGCCGTAAGGGCCTCGACCACGTCCGGGTCGAAGTCCGTTCCGGAGCAGCGGTGCAACTCCGTTACCGCCTCTTCCACAGGCATGGCCTTCCGGTACGAGCGATCGGTAGTCATCGCGCTGAACGCGTCACAGCAGCGGACGATCCGCGCTACCCGCGGGATCGCAGTCCCCGCGAGGCCGTCGGGGTAGCCGGTCCCGTCCCAGTCCTCGTGACAGGACCTGACGATCCGCCCGACGTTGCCGAGGAGCCCGCCAACCTGGGCGAGCAGCTTCTCCCCTTCGACGGTGTGAGTCTTGATCAGTTCGAACTCGTCGTCCGTCAATTTGCCGGGCTTGTTGATGATCTCGGCGGGAATCTTGATCTTGCCGACGTCGTGCAGGAGCGCAGCGAACTCCGCGTCGCGCCGTTCGGAACCGTTGACGCCGAGGCGGTCGCAGACGTCGAGCACGAGCGAGACGACGTCCCGGCTGTGGAAGCCTGTATAGGCGTCGTCCGCCTCCACGACATCCCCGAGCAGGAGAGCCGTTCCCCGATAGGCGGTGCTGAGCTCCAAGGCGTGGTCGATTCGCACCTGTCGCTCGCGTGCGAAGTAGCCGAGGAGCGCGATCAGTGGGAGTGAGAAGACGATCAGCCAGGGATCGTTTCGGCAGCCCAACGCCGCGACTACGGCGATCGGCGTCAGGGCCAGGTCGATCCCCCAGATCCAGACCATGAAGCGCAGCAGGCTGAGCGGCGAGACGCCGCGGCCCAGGCGGTCGCGAAGCGCCGTGCTCGCGAAGTCGAACCCGAACTGCGCGACCAGTGCGAGACCGTAGACCGGCAGGTTGCGGGGCGTCGGCTCCGGCTGGCCGGCTGCGACGATCACGAGCGCAGCGCCTAGTGCATGCCACGAGTTGACGAAGCGAAGCAGGCTGCGATCGACCGGGACATCTCCACGCACGTATTCCGGCAGACCGCCCAGCAGCAGGCCTGCGAGCACACACAGGGGGACGTACTGAACCGGGAGCAGCGCGAGCATCGGGACGAGCACGAGCTGTGTCGGCACGGTCGAGCCGGTTCCGATCTCGAAGTCGATCCGGGACGCGGCGGCGTAGGACGCGACGAACAGGGCCATCGTCCAGGCGACTAGCGGTCGCTCCGAGCCGGCGAGGGCCGCCAGCGCGGCCGCCGCGGCCGCAAAGCCACCCGCGAGCACAAGAGTCGCGAGCCGGTCCCGGCCGACGAGATGCCTGCCCGCGATTTCCCGGGACTGCTCGATGAGCAGATCGCCGTCGAGGCTCGCGTCGGCTGGGGCTACCGCAGCTTCGGGCAGGGACGGGCCAGCTGCGACGGAGGTCGCCATGTTCGGCGACATCGGCGTCCCGGGCCGATTCCTTGATCGGCGCCTAAATCACCCTGACGGGGGAGGCTTGATCGCCCTTTCTGGCGAGAGTGACCAGTAAGGGATTCGGGACAACTGGGGAAACTGCGGTCAAGGGAGTGACTTCTGTGGCATCGATTTCTTTCGCCCGTCGAGCGAGGGCGGTACTTGTTCTGACTCTGGCGGCAGGCGCAATCGCGCTTGCCGGCACGGCGGCACCCGCATCCGCAGGTCTCGGCCTCGCCTGCCCGGATGCGACGTCCAAGCCATTCGCGCCTTGGTCGGATTACGCGAGCTACGCCTTTGCGCCGAACGGCGGCTTCGAGTCCGGCGCGACGGGCTGGAGCCTGAGCGGCGCCAAAGTCGTTCCGGGCAACGAGTCGTTCTACATCCATGCAAGCGGGGAGAAGTACTCCCTCTCAATGCCCGCCGGCGCCTCCGCGACGAGCCCGCCGATGTGCATCTCGCTGCTCTCCGGGAAGATGCGCTTCGTCGCTCGGGGTGATTCCGGCGCCAAGGTGAAGGTGCAGATCATCTATCGCGGTCTGCTCTCGAGCGTGCTCGGAATCCTGGACGGCGGGACCTATTCCGTCGGCACCTCGTGGAAGCCGTCTAGCCAGGTCGGCATGCTCGGCGGCACGCTGCCGCTGCTGACGTCGTCCGTCTCCTTCCGCTTCACCGCCGTCGGCGGTGCGGTCGCGGTCGACGATGTCTATCTCGACCCGATGAAGTCCTCCTAGGCGACCGAGAAGATCGTGACCGAGGAGCCCGCGAAAGCGGGCTCCTTCTCGTTCAGCGGGTTCGCGTGATCTTCGTCAGCCCGACCGGGCTGTCGATGTCCGCTCCGCGCAGCTTGGCCAGCTGCACCGCCGCGACCTGACCCGGGACGACCGTCAGCAACGGACTGAGCCACTCCGGCAGGTCCGTGACGAGCGGGAACTTCGTCTGTGAGCTCGCGAGCAGCTCGGCGTCGTCGCTGATTGCGATCAGCTCGGAGCCGCGCTCGCGAATCTTGTCGATCGCCGGAGCCATGCTCTCGAGCGTGCGTCCGCTCGGGGCGATCACGATCGCGGGCCTGCCGCGCTTCAACGCGGCGATCGGCCCGTGGAGCAGGTCCGCCGAGGAGAACGCCTCGAAAGGCGCACCCGAGAGCTCGCGGATCTTCAGCGCGATCTCGAAGGCCGTTCCGTAGTTGACGCCGCGGGTGATCACGCTGCCGCTCTCAACGTCGGTGTACCGGTCGAACTGATTGGCGACCGCCAGCGTGGTCTCGATCTGCTTCGCCACTGCCGCCGGGGCGGAGTGCAGCGCGCGGACCCGCTCCGCATCGCCTGCAGCGACACTCGAGAGCAGAGCGACGGCGGCGATCGAGTTCAGATAGGTCTTCGTCGCAGCTACGGCACGCTCTTCGCCGGCGTGCAGCGGCAGCACCCAGTCCGCGGTCTCGGCGAGCGGCGAGCGTGAGTCGTTCGTGATCGCCAGCGTCGGCCGCTTTTGGCGTCGCGCCTCCGCGAGCACCGCGACGACGTCGGGTGAGGCGCCCGACTGCGAGATCCCGACCACTGCTGCCGGCCCGAGCTCGGGCGGCGCGTCGTAGACGGTGTAGAGCGACGGCGTTGCGAAGGCGACCGTAAGCCGGTTGACCGTCCCGAAGAGGTACTGGAGGTAGCGCGCGACGTTGCTCGAGCTGCCGCGCGAGACGATCAGCAGGTAGTGCACGTCGTCGCGGACGAGGCCGCGCGCGATCTGCGTCGCGTGCGCCGTCTCGGCCGCGAGAAAGCGCTCCAGCGCAACAGGCTGCTCTCGAAGCTCCGTCTCAACCCACGACATCTGCGACCGCCTCCCGGATCACGCCGCGCGCGGCGCTCAGCCGCGAGCGCGCCGTCTGTGCATCGACGCCTGCGAGCAGAGACACGATCGCCACCTTCGCGTCGCCGCCCGCCGCCGCGATTGCGGCGGCGACGTCCTCCTCGGGCGCGGCGGTCGCGATCGCCACGGCAGTGCGCGCACGTGCACGCAACTTCTCGTTCGAGGCCTGCACGTCCACCATCAGGTTTCCGAAGGTCTTGCCGAGCTTGACCATCGCGACCGTCGAGATCGTGTTGAGGACCACCTTCTGCGCCGTGCCCGCCTTCATCCTTGTCGAGCCGGCGATCACCTCGGGGCCGACGTCGACCTCGATCGCCAGGTCCGTCGCCTGCGCCAGCTGCGAGCCTCGGACGCAGGCCAGCCCAATCGTCAGCGCGCCGGCCTGCTTCGCACGCTCGATTGCGCCGAGGGTGTACGGCGTCGTGCCGCTGGCGCTGACTCCGAGCACGACGTCCTGCTCGCCCGCGTCGAGCGACGCCAGCCCGGCGTCGTCCTCCTCGGACTCGACCTCGGTCGTGACGGCTGCGATCAGGTCGGTGGAGAACGTCGGGCCGCACTCGGCGGCGTCGGCCCTCGCAATCCGGCCGGAGGTTCCCGCCCCGACGTAGACGAGCCGGCCGCCACTCTCCAGCCGCCCGACGATCGCGTCGATCGCCGCAGCGATCTCCTTCACCGCGTCGGCCACCGCATCGGCGACTCCCGCATCCTCGGCGTTGATCAGCCTGACGAGTTCGACGGTCGGCCGCAGGTCGAGATCGCGCAGGTCGACGCCGCCGGTCAGAGCCTTGGTCACGACCTCCCAGACGAGCGCCGAGTCCGGCGTCGCCAGGTGCGTCATGTGACCGCAGGCCTCGTATCCCCACGTCCACAGGTCGTCGATCCCGGCTGCACGTGCGGCGGCGATCGCGCCCTCGAGGTCGGGAACGTCCTCGCGCGTCAACCCGAAGCTCGGCACCCAGAGCTGGGGGCGGACGCCATGCCGCGCCGCCGTCTCGGCGAGGAGCGTCGCGAACCGCCCGACGAACGAGTCGGCCGGCTCGTCGAAGTTCTTCCAGTAGGGATCCGTCGCGAAGACGTCGAGGCCGGGGAGCGAGGCCACGGCGTCCCAGTCGGCGATCCCGTGCGACCCCTCGGTCAGCGGCAGGAGGCAGATCGTGTTCTTGCCGCCGCGTGCCGCGACGTGCGCGGCCATCTCGCGGAGGAAGTCGACCAGCGACGCCTCGCGGAACGCCTGTGTCGGGGTGCCGCCGGAGAGCTCACGGCAGACGTCGCAACAACACGCCCAGCGCTCCGGGTCGTCGATGCCGACGTGCGCCGGCACCGTCCAGTGCGGCTCGTCCCAGAAGACGTAGTCCGTGCCAGCCTCGAGCGCCGCGTCCGCCCACTCCTTGCAGAACGCCCGGTACGACGGGTTGTTAAGGCACCCCGTGGCGATGCGGCGCCCGTCGTCGAGCACCTGGCAGGCGTCCGGATGCATCGTCACCCAGCGGCTCTCCGCCTCACCGCCGAACGTCCGGCCGAGCCCCCACGGACACATCTGCACCTCGAGCCCGAGCTCGTGCGATGCGGCGACGATCTCGCCCATCGTCCCGCGGTAGTACGCGAGGTCGTTCTCCGAGAAGGTGTGCAGCACCGCGGTGTAGCCGCGGGCGGCGATGTCCTGGACATCGCGACGGACGTGACGGAGGATGCGGACGCCGAAGTAGGAGACGCCTGCGCGTGTCATTCCGCGGCGACGAGCGCGGGTTGGGCCTGGGCGGGCCGGTCGCGCCGCTGCGACAGCTCGGCGACCAGGCGGTAGCGGTCGCCTCTGTAGAGAGAGCGCACGAACTCGACCGTCTCGCCGTCGGCGGTGCGGCTCGTGCGTTCGAAGAGGAACGCCGGCGAATGCAGCGGGACGCCGAGGAGCTCGGACTCCTCCTCGTTCGTCACAGTCGGCTCGATCGACTGCACTCCGCTCGCGATCACGACACCGTAGTCGCGCTCGAGCAGCTCGTAGAAGGACGAGTCCTCCAGCTGCTCCCGTGTCAATCCCGGGACCAGCGCGGCCGGGACGTGCAGCGTCTCGAGCGCCATCGGCTCGCCGTCCGCAAGGCGGAGGCGGCGGATCAGCACGACCCGCGCATCCGGCGAGACGTTGAGCGAGCGCCCGACCGCCGCGCCGGCGTGGACCTCGCGCAGCTCGATCGTCCGGCTGCCGGCAACCATGCCGCGGCGGCGCATGTCCTCGCTGAACGAGGTCAGGGTGAGCTGCTGGGCGATCTTGGGCTCGCTGACGAACGTGCCGGCGCCGTGGCGCCGCTCCAGATAGCCGTCCCGGACGAGGTCGTCGAGCGCGGCGCGGACCGTCAGGCGTGAAATCCCCAGTTCACTGCTGAGACGCCGTTCCGACGGGATCGCCTGGCCGACCTGGAGCTGGTCGATCAGCTCGAGCACTCGCTGCCTGGTCAGTACCTGTTTGCGCATCCATGCCTATGGAAGCACAGCGTCCTGCCCATGGTCAAGACCACTCCTGCGCAACCAGTGCGTTTTTCACCCTCTTGACACGAAGAGTGGTCTATGCCAATCTCTCGCTTCGTGAGTGGTGGTCTTAACCAATCCGGAAGCCGGGGTGGCTTCCGGGAGCTCCGGGAGGCGACATGAAGGTTCGTTACCTGGTGGCGGCGTTGCTCGCCGCCATGCTTGCCGTTGCGGCATCGACCGCGAGCGGCAGCACGTCGCGGAGTCATGCCACGAAGATCGTGGTCTGGCTCCAGAACGACGCGCAGAACGGTTGGCCCGAGGCGGTTGCCCTCGCCAACAGGAACTTCAAGGCGCAGCACCCGGACGTCGACGTCGACGTCCAGTACCAGAGTTGGGGCACGCACCTGACGAAGTTCGACGCCGCGCTCGCAGGCGGCGACGCGCCCGACGTCATCGAGCTCGGCAACACCGAGATGACGAAGTACATGGCGGCCGGCGCGTTCAAATCGCTGAGCCAGTCGGCGTTCCCCAACAACAAGACGTGGCTGCAGGGCCTGAAGGGCTCGTGCCAGTACAACGGCAAGCTCTACGGCGTCCCGTACTACGCCGGCGCGCGTGCAGTCATCTATCGCAAGGACCAGTACAAAGCCGCCGGCATCAAGAGCACGCCGAAGAGCCTGGCGCAGTTCATGGCCGACGGCCGCAAGCTGATGAAGAAGTACGGCAAGGACGGGGGTTACTCGGCCGTCTACTTCCCCGGTAAGTACTGGTACGCCGCGATGTCGTTCGTCTACGACTTCGGCGGCCAGATCGCCGTGCGGAAGAGCGGCAAGTGGAAGGGCACGCTGAACTCCCCGCAGGCACTGAAGGCTCTGAACCAGGTGCAGGCCGTGTTCAAGGGCCTGACGCGGGCGAGCAGGACGACCGACGAGGCAAATCCGCAGCAGGCACTCGTCTTCGCCAAGGGCAAGGTCGGCTCGTTCATCGGCAACGGTTGGGAATGGCCGTATGCCCTCGACGAGAAGGTCGGGAACCCCTCGCTTGCCTCGGTGGTGGGCGCGTATCCGATGCCGAGCCATACGCCGGGCAAGTTCATGCCGACGTTCCTCGGTGGCTCCGACCTCGCCGTTCCGGTGACGACGAAGAACCAGAGCCTCGCCGTCGACTGGATCAAGGCGTTCACGAGCACGGCAGCGGAGAGCGAGATCGCCAAGGCGGGCAACATCGCCAACACGACGAAGCTGCTCTCGTTCAACGCATCGAACCCGAAGCTGGCGCCGTTCGCACGGGCGGCGAAGTACAGCTGGTTCGTCCCCACGAGCCCCAACTGGGCCAACGTGGAGAATGCAAACGTGCTGCAGAACATGCTGGTCAAGATCGCAACCGGCCGTGCGTCGGTGAAAGCAGCGGCAAATAGCGCCAGTAGTCAGATCACGAGGATCCTGAACACCGGCGCGTGAGTCGCCTCGCGCCCGAAGGAGCTGCTGTGGCGTCCGTCGCCGAGAGCGAGATCCGTCTCGCCTCTCGGCGGCGGCGCTTCAGCCGGCGCCGGCTCGGGCAAGCGGCGGCTCCCTACGCGTTGCTGGCGCCGGCGGCCGCGGTCATCGGCGTCATCCTGGCGTATCCGCTGTACCTGCTGGTCAAGATGTCCTTCGAGAAGTACGGCCTGTTCGAGCTGATCCGGCACAAGGGACGCTGGATCGGCACGGCCAACTACGCGAACATCTTCCACGACGGCGAGTTCTGGCACGTCGTGCTGCGCACGGTCGCGTTCACGGTCGTCTGCGTGACGTTGACGATGGTGCTGGGCACGGCGATCGCGCTGTTGCTTCTGCAGGTCGGGCGCTTCATGCGCATCGCCCTCACGACGGGTCTCGTACTCGTCTGGGCCGTTCCGACGATCGTCGCGGTCGACCTGTGGCGCTGGATGGTCGACTACGAGTTCGGCGTCGCGAACTGGACGCTGACGAAGCTGCACCTCGGCAACTTCATCCGCCACGACTGGTTCGCCAATCCCTGGACAGGCTTCGGCGTCTTCACAGCGCTGATCGTCTGGGGGGCGATCCCGTTCGTGACGATCACGGTCTATGCCGCGCTGGCGCAGGTTCCGAACGAGCTGCTCGAGGCGGCGGCGATCGACGGCGCCCGGCCGTGGGCGGTTTTCCGTGAGGTGACGCTGCCCCTGTTGAAGCCGATCTTCGTGATCCTGACGAGCCTCTCGATCATCTGGGACTTCCAGGTCTTTCAGCAGATCTGGGTGATGCTCGATGCGAGACCCAACAGCGACTACTACACGATGGCGATCTACGCCTTCCACCAGTCGTTCCAGATCAGCGAGTACGGGCTCGGCGCCGCCATCGCCGTGGTGATGGTGTTCTTCATGTTCGCGGCGACGCTCGTCTATCTCCGCCAGATGCTCAGGACGGGAGAGGTGCATTGAGCTCCGTCACGCAGATCGCTCCGACGCCTGTCGCGCCGGTCGTCAACCGGCCGCGAAGCCGGCGGCAGCTGCGCAAGGTGGGCTGGAACCTGGTGGGGCTCGCCGTACTGCTGGTCATGGTCTTCCCCGTCTACTGGATGGTGTCGACGGCGTTCAAGCCCGGCCAGAAGATCCTCAGCTATACGCCGCAGTGGATCCCGACGCGTCCGACGCTGTCGAACTTCACGGATGCGGTGCACCAGGCCTTCTTCTGGGATGCGGTCAAGAACAGCCTGATCGTGGTCACCGTGGTCGTCGCGCTGTCGCTCGTGCTCGCATTCTTCGCCGCGCTCGCGCTGGCGAAGTTCAATTTCTACGGCCGCAAGGCGTTCATCGTGATCATCCTGGGCGTTCAGATGGTTCCGCTTGCCGCGCTGATCATCCCGCTGTACATCCTGATGTCGCGGCTGGGGCAGGTCGACAAGCTGTCGGGGGTGATCGTCATGTACCTGACGTTCGTGCTGCCGTTCGCAGTCTGGACATTGCGCGGCTTCCTGCTCGGCGTGCCGAAGGAGCTGGAGGAGTCGGCGATGGTCGACGGCGCGACGCGGTTCGGTGCGTTCGTCCGCGTACTGCTGCCGCTCCTCGGCCCGGGCCTCGTTGCGACGTCGATCTTCGCGTTCATCCAGGCCTGGAATGAGTTCATCATCGCGTACGTGTTCCTGCATACGCCCGAGAAGCAGACGCTGATGGTCTGGCTCGCGTCGTTCACGACGCTGCGCGGCACGGAGTGGGGACCGCTCATGGCGGGCGCGACGCTCTGCTCGTTGCCGGTGATCGTCTTCTTCCTGCTCGTGCAGCGGCGGATCGCCTTTGGGCTGACCGCAGGAGCCGTCAAAGGCTGATGGCCGAGCTCGAGTTCATCCACGTCAACAAGACGTACGGCGGCGACACAACCGCGGTGCGCGACCTCAACCTGCAGGTCGAAGAGGGAGAGTTCGTCGTGCTAGTCGGCCCGTCCGGCTGCGGGAAGACGACCGCTTTGCGCATGGTCGCCGGGCTGGAGGAGATCACCTCCGGCGAGATCCGGATCGGCGACCGGGTCGTCAACGAGCTCGCGCCGCGCGACCGTGACATCGCGATGGTCTTCCAGAACTACGCGCTCTATCCCCACAAGACCGTGTACGAGAACCTCGCGTTCGGGTTGCGCATGCGCAAGGTGCCGAAGGCCGAACAGCGCAAGCGCGTCGAGGAGATCGCATACAAGCTCGGTCTCGCCGACATGTTGCAGCGCCGCCCGGCGCAGCTCTCCGGCGGTCAGCGCCAGCGCGTCGCGATGGGGCGCGCGATCGTCCGCGAGCCGAAGGCATTTCTGATGGACGAGCCGCTCTCGAACCTGGACGCGAAGCTGCGCGTGCAGATGCGCGCGGAGATCGCGCGGATCCAGAAGGCATTGCACGTGACGACGCTGTACGTCACGCACGACCAGGTCGAGGCGATGACGATGGGCGACCGCGTTGCCGTGATGCGCGACGGCATCCTCCAGCAGGTCGACACGCCGCAGCACCTGTACGACGCGCCGGCCAACCTCTTCGTCGCCAGCTTCGTCGGCTCACCGCCGATGAACATCTTCGAGGCCGCAGTCGACGCCGACGGGACGCGCCTCGTGTTCGGCGAAACACAGCTCGAGGTGCCCGGCCGCGTGTTGCGCGAATACGCCGGCAGGCGCGTCGCCGTCGGTATCCGTCCCGAGGAGGTGCGCGAGGCGTCCGGCTGGGA
>WNGB01052930.1_pt1 | contig 11382 bp, 9 predicted proteins | sample 5400681 | NCBI WGS metagenome assembly WNGB01 (sample SAMN13153367, study PRJNA577476) | soil metagenome | isolation source: 115 cm soil or saprolite under grassland replicate 2 | place: USA:California | collected 2016-06-15 | reverse complement strand
CCTTTCTGTTCGACCGCGCGTTTCCCACCGCCGATGGCCGCGCCACATTCGTCGCCGTCGCGTACACCGATCCCGTCGAGCTTCCCGACGACGAGTATCCGTTCGTGATGAACACCGGCCGCCAGCTGTACCACTGGCACACCGGCACGATGACGCGGCGTGCGAGCGGCCTCGACGCCCGCGAGCCGACGGCCATCGTCGAGATTCACCCCGAGGATGCCAAAATGCTGGGCGTCCGGGAGGGCGAGCTGGTGCGGCTCACGTCGCGCCGCAATTCGATGGTCACCGCCGCGCGGATCAGCGATCGAGTCGCGCGCGGGCAGGTGTTCGTGCCGTTCCACTTCCGCGAAGCCGCCGCCAATCTGCTCACCAACCCTGTGCTCGATCCCTACGCCAAGATGGCCGAGCTGAAGGTCTGCGCTGTGCGTGTAGAGCGCGCGTGAACCTCGGGCTCAAGGGACGGGTCGCGCTCGTCTGCGGTGGCACCCGCGGCATCGGCCGCGCGGTCGCGAACACGCTGGCCGAAGAAGGAGCGCAAGTGGCCGTGAACGGCCGCGATCCCAAGAGCGCGCCCTTCCCCGCGGACGTGACGGTTCCTAAGGAAGCGGAGCGACTGGTACAGGACGTTGCCAAGAAGTTTGGCCGGCTCGATATCCTCTTCTGCAATGCCGGCGGCCCACCCGCCGCTCCGTTCAAGGATCTGTCTGCCGACGCCTGGCAGAAGGCGATCGACCTGAATCTCCTCTCGACGATCCATCTGGCCCGTGCCGCCGTGCCGATCATGACCAAGGCGAAATGGGGTCGCATCATCTGTCTCGCGTCCATCGCGGCATTGCAGCCGCTGCCCGGTCTGATACTGTCGAGCACCGCGCGCGCCGGCGTCCTGGGCTTTGCCAAGGCGCTATCGGACGAGGTCGCCAAGGATGGCATCACCGTGAACAGCGTTTGCCCGGGATTCATCGCGACCGAGCGGATCGAGGAGCTGTCAAAAGCCCGGCCCGAGATGATCAAGCAGCGACTGGCGGAGACCCCCATCGGGCGGATCGGCACGCCAGAGGAGCTCGCCGCTGCCGTCGTGTTTCTGGCGTCCGAACGGGCCAGCTATGTCACCGGCGCCGTACTCGAGGTCGATGGCGGTTTCACGCGCTCGATCTTTTGACCGGTCACGCAGGCTTCGTGCAAACCGCCTTCACGATCAGGGTCTCGCCGAACGCCACGGGTGTCGAGTAGATCTGCCGGCCTACCTCGGCGTTGCGGCGGCGCTGCGCGGGATCCTTCTCCCACCGGCGAAACACCAAGCCTGTTACGAGCCACGCGAGCGGCAACAGCGGTGCGTAGAGCCAACTCACCAACTTCACGCGGTTGGCCGCGATGGCCGAGATTCGGAAGCCATTGCTGTGGAGCAGGTAGCGGATCTCCGGAAACGACATGAGACCGATGTGATGCCAGGGGTTCGGTGCCGTCTCATCGAGTGGCGTCTTGCCCTTGTTGTGGAAACCGGTGAGCAACCAGCGCCAGCGTGAGCGGAGCGCGGTGATGTTGGGCGTCGAGAGGAGTAGCACGCCCCCTGGCCGTAGGATCCGCCGGGACTCGCGGACAAAGTCGAAGGGACGTTCCAAGTGCTCGATCCCGTCGATGCATACCACCGCGTCGAAGCTGTTGTTCGCAAACGGCAATGGTGCGTTCATGTCTGCGGGCGAGAACGGGACCTCAACCTTAAGCAAGGATTGAATGTCGGCGGCGTGCACGTCGTACCCGGCGGCGCGGATGCGGTTTACGAACGCCCCCTCGCCGCAGGGGATGTCGAGGACGCGGCGGCAGCCGGGCTCTTGCGCGAGGAGCGCGGCCACCGTGGCATGTGTGTTCGCCGTCGTCGCTTCGCGAATCGTGGTAGGAGCCACGCCCTAAGATATCGCGCCGGGCTCACGCTGCCGCCCCGCGCCGTTTAGATTCCCTGCCGCTCATCGCCCGAATCGACGACCCACATGCAAGCCATTGTTAAGCCGAGCCGCGCCCCTGGGCTGAAGGTTACGACCGTGCCGAAGCCAACCCCGGGCCCAGGCGAAGTATTGATCGCGGTACGCCACGCGGGTGTCTGCGGCACAGACCTGCACATTGCCGATTGGAACCCGTGGGCCCAGGGGCGCATCAAACCGCCCATCGTGGTCGGGCACGAATTCGCCGGCGAGATCGAGTCGGTCGGTGACGGTGTCACAGGGCTCCGGGCGGGTCACCTCGTCACCGCCGAAGGCCACATCGTCTGTGGTCACTGCCTCCAGTGCCGCACCGGCAACAGCCACATCTGCCAGAACACGCGCATCATCGGGGTCGATCGCGACGGCGCATTCGCCGAATACATCACGATGCCCGCGAGCAACGTGCTGACGCTGGATGGGGGAACGATCCCCACCGAGGTCGGGGCGATCATGGACCCGATGGGGAACGCGTTCCACACGGTGCTGACTGCGGAAATCCCCGGCAGCACCGTTTTCATTGTGGGCTGCGGGCCGATCGGCTGCTTTGCGGTGGGCATCGCGCGGGCGGCCGGCGCCACCAAGGTCATTGCGTCGGACGTGAATCCCAAGCGCCTGGCACTCGCTGAAAAGATGGGCGCGCACGTCACCATCAATGCCAAGACCGACGACGTCGTGAAGACGGTCTTCTCCGAGACGGACGAAGAAGGAGCTGACGTCGTATGCGAGATGTCCGGCGTGCCGTCGGCGCTGCACCAGGCGTTCGCGGCCGTGCGGATGGGCGGGCGGGTCCAGCTGCTCGGAATACCGGACGGGCAAGTCCCGATCGACTTTGCCAATGAAATCATCTTCAAGGGGATTACGGTGTACGGCGTGATTGGGCGGAAGATGTACCAGACCTGGCACCAGATGCGCCGCTTTCTCATCGGCGGCCAGTTCGATCCCCGACCCGTCATCACTCACAAGTTCCCGCTCGCCAGAATCGACGAGGCCCTCGCGGCGATTCGCTCGGGCGATGCCGGCAAGGTCATTCTGGAGATCGTATGAGCTTCATGGGGCAGCTGCAGGACGAGCTAGCGGAGTTCAGGAAGGAAGGCATCTACAAGCGGCTCAACTACCTCGACTCACCGCAGGGGCCGCGCGTAAAGATGGAAGGTCGCGGCGACGTCGTGATCCTCTCCTCCAACAACTACCTCGGCCTGTGCGCTGACCCCGAAGTCGTCCAGGCCGGCAAGGACGCCCTCGATCACTGGGGCGCCGGCACCGGGTCGGTGCGGTTCATCTGCGGGACGTTCACGGTCCATCGCGAGCTGGAGAACGCGCTGGCGCGATTCGTGGGGTGCGAGTCGTCGCTCACGTACGTCAGCTGCTGGAACGCCAACGAGGGGCTCTGCCCCACCGTCTTGAGCGAGGCGGATGTCGTGATCTCCGACCAGTTGAACCACGCGTCGATCATCGATGCGATTCGCCTCGCTAAGACGATCACCAAGTGTCAGACCGCGGTCTACAAGCACTCCGACATGGCCGACCTCGAGTCGCGAAGCTCCCGGACCTGGTCGCGCTGGCCCGGAAATACGACGCCGTGCTCGCCGTCGATGACTCGCACGCGACGGGCGTTCTCGGGAAGAGCGGCCGCGGCACGGCCGAGCACTACGGCATGCTGGGCCAGATCGACGTGATCACGTCGACCCTGGGCAAAGCATTGGGTGGCGCCGCGGGCGGATTTACCGCCGGGCCGCTCGCCCTCACCGATTATCTCACCCAGCGGTCGCGGCCGCAGCTCTTCAGCAACGCGCTGCCGCCGACCGTTGCGGCCAGTGCCCTTGCCGCCGTTCGCGCCGTCGAGGCGCACCCCGAGCTGGTCACGCGGCTGCATCAGAACGCGCGCTTCTTCCGCGAACAACTGCTGTCCCTCGGCTTCAAGCCGCTCCCGGGCGAGACGCCGATCGTCCCGGTGATCCTGGGCGAGACGGCGAAGGCCATTCACATGAGCGAGCTGCTGCTCGCCGAGGGAGTCTTTGTGACTGGGTTCGGTTATCCTGTTGTTCCACAAGGACATGCACGTGTCCGCTGCCAGCTGTCGGCGGCGCATACGCGTGACGACCTCGATTTCGCGCTGCGCGCCTTCAAGAAGGTGGGCTCAAAACTGGGACTCATCTAATGACACCTCTCCTCCTGCTCGCGTTGTTACAAACCGCCGAACCGCCCATCCGCCCATCCGCCGCTCTGGGTTTCGAACCGGGCGCTGATTCCATGCTCGCCGATTGGAAGCAGGTCAGCGGCTACATGAACAGCCTCGCACAGCAGAGCCGCTATGTGCGCGTCGATACGCTGGGCCGCACGACCGAGGGCAGACCGTTTCTCCTGATGACGATCACCGCACCGGCCAATCAGCAGCGCCTCGCCGAGATCAAACGCGCCCAGGCGCTGCTCGCGGACCCGCGACAGCTCACCGATACCACGCTCGCCGACCTCCGCCGCAGGCAGCCAGCCGTGATCCTGATCAGCAACAACATCCATTCCACGGAAGTGGCATCGAGTCAGATGGGGATGACGCTCGCCTATCGGCTGGCGACCGATCCTACACTGCGCCGGCTGCTCGACTCCGTGGTCGTGCTGGTGATCCCGTCGATGAATCCCGACGGCCTCGACACGGTCGTGAGCTGGTACCGGCGTTACAAAGGCACGCGCTACGAGGGCGGTCCGTTGCCGTGGCTGTACCACAAGTACGTGGGCCACGACAACAACCGCGACTGGTTCATGCTGACGCAGGTCGAGACGCGTCTCGTCACGCGCATGCTGTACAAGGAATGGTTCCCCGAGATCGTGTACGACGTGCACCAAATGGGCGCGAACGGCGTGCGTCTCTTCGTCCCGCCGTTCCAGGATCCCGTCAATCCGAACCTCGATCCGGCGCTGGTCGCGGGGATGAATCTCGTCGGCACGCAGATGGCGGCCGCCCTGTACGACGCCGGCATGACCGGGATCGCGCACCAGCAGACTTACGACCTCTGGTGGCATGGCGGCTTTCGCTCGACACCCACGCGTCACAACATGATCGGCATCCTCACCGAGGCCGCGAGCACGCGACTCGGCTCGCCGATCACCCTCGCCGTCGACTCCCTTCGGCAACCGGGCCGCGGCGTGAACTATCCCGCGCCATGGCCGGGAGGCACCTGGCATCTCGGTGATATCGTGCGCTACGAGCTCATCACATCTGAAGCGCTGGTGCGTCTGGCCGCGCGCGATCGCCTCAACGTCATCGACCGCTTTGTCGGCCTGGGACGACGCGCCGTCGAGGCTGGCGTAGCCGGTAATCCCTTCGCCTACGTGTTACCGGCCGAGCAGCGAGATCCGGAGAGCTGGACTGCTTTGGCCAATGTGCTGGCGGCCGGTGGCGTGGAGGTGTGGCGGGCCGCCGAGCCGTTTTCCGTGGATGGCCAGACCTACTCGGCCGGCTCGCTCGTCGTGCCGATGGGCCAGCCTTATCGGGCGCACGCAAAAGATCTGCTCGAGCCGCAGCACTACACGCCCGTCAACGACCGTCCGCCGTACGACGTCGCCGGGTGGACGTTGCCGTTCACGATGGGTGTGCAGGCCGACGTGGTGAACGCGCGGTTCACCGCGAATCTGGTGAAGGTGGACAGCGTGATCCCGGCGCCGGGACGCATCGAGGGAAGCGGCGAGATCTTTTTCCTGAAGAACCGCACCAATGCGGAATCGCGCGCCGTCGCGGCGCTGCTCACCGCAGGGCAGACGGTCACCATCGTGGGGGACAGTCTCATGGTGCGAGGTCCCAGGGCCCGCACCATTCTCAGCGAGCACGCCGCGCGCCACGGATTCACGGTGACCGCCGTGCGAACCGCGCCAGCCGGTGGTGTCGGCGCGAGTCGCCAGCGCTTGCCGCGCATCGCGCTGTACCAGCCGTGGACGGGCAACATCGACGAGGGCTGGACGCGCTGGTTATTCGAGCAGTATGGGATCAGCTACGCGACAGTTCACGACCCCGATCTCAGAAAGGGAGGGCTGCGGCAGCGGTTTGATGTGATCGTCCTGCCCGATGCCGAGGCTGCGTCGGTCCTGCGCGGCGTTGATTCGACTCGCATTCCAGTGCAGTACGCAGGAGGAATCGGGGAAGCCGGCGCTGATGCAATTTCGGCGTTTGTTCTGGGTGGGGGGACGCTCGTCTGCCTCGACGGTTCAAGTAATTTCGCGATTACACGCCTTAACCTCCCGGTGGTCAACGTCCTAGCCGGGGAGGCATCGGGTCCTCAAGTTTTGCGATTTTACGCCCCAGGCTCTATTTTCGGTGTGCTTTTGGGAGGGGTGGCGAGGGGGCTTAGCCCGGTCACGCTCGGCGTGCCTGACTCCCTCGACATCTACTTCGAGAATAGCGCCGCCTTCACCGTATCGGCCCCGGCGCGGGCCTTGGCGACGTATCCCCAGCAGCCACTGCGGTCCGGCTATGCCCGGTTCCAGGAGCGGCTGGCAGGGAAAGCGGCGCTGGTGGAGGCACCGGTAGGCAGCGGACGGGTGATCCTGTTTGGGTTCCGGCCCCAGTTCCGGGGCCAGACGCACGGCACCTTCAAGCTGCTGTTCAACGCAGTCCTATTGGCGGCTCCCTAACGTGGGCGGGGGTCGTGGGAGGAGTCCCGATGAAGCGGCTGGTTCTCCTGGTGGGATTCGTAACCTTGGTGGCGCATCCCGCCCTGGCGCAGCGCTCGCAGAATATCGAGTTCGGCGGCTTCGGTTCCTGGTGGCGGTTCGACCGCTCGTTTCTGATAAAGAACGGGCCCGGCGGCGGCGCGCGCATCGGGTACAACTGGAGCGACAAGGTCACTTTCGAAGTCACGGGCGATTACATCGCGACGACGAACCTGGCCGCGACGCAGGACATCACCGTCTCGACGATCAGCGGCGCCCTCGTGCTCAATTTCCCGATGAGCGACAAGCTGACCCTGCTGGCCTCGGGCGGCTACTCCCACATGGTCTTCGGGAAAGGTCCTCCCTACGACTTTACGCAGCACCTCCTGAACGGTGGCCTCGGGTTCCGCGCGTTCATTGGTCGCCGCGTGGCGCTCCGCGGCGACGTGCGCGCGCAGTACCGCCCCGACAACCCGTTCTACTCCAACGCGTTTACGGGTGAGGTCCAAGCCTCCTTCGGCGCTTCTTACTTCTTCATTCCGCCGCAGCAGGGCCGCGGCTTCAACACCAATTTCCAGTGGTACTGGGGCGCGCAGGGTGGCTTCTTCCTCTCCAAGACCAATACGCAGCCCTATGTGTACGATCCGATCATCGGCGGCCACTGGCTGATCACGTCGCGCCGCACGGCGCTGTATGTCGCCTACGAGCAGGCGCTCTTTCTGACCGATGCCCAGGCCGTCATCTTCGATCCGGGCTCGTTGAATTCATCGGTCGGTCCGGGCTTCCGAGACGTCACGTTCCACGACATGCGCCGGCTGATGTTCGGCGTGCTGGCCTATCCGACGCAAAAGATCATCGAGCCGTTCGGCGGCGCCGGATTCGCCTTGATGCAGGTGCTGAATCCGGTCGCAGACTGCTCGAGCTGCCTGACGCTCGGCGAAGCGGTCGAGGCCGCGGACCGCGTGCACGATCAGTCGAGCCGGGCATTTTTCTGGGTAATGGGCGGGCTGCAAATCAACTACTCCACCAGGCTGAACGTGTTCGCGCACTACTTACTGACTTCGAGCGCCGCGAACTTCCTGCTCGAGAGCAACACGCACACACTGCAGGGAGGCATGCGCCTGAGCCTCGGCACTTCCAAGGAAGGGGTTACCGAGCGGCACGCTAGGGAGTTCCTAGCTCGCAGTTAAAAGGTGACCCGACGCATGGGAATGGTACCAAACATCTCGCGCGTCAGGTCAATGTTTCGGGGCCCAAAAACTGGCCTCGACATGAGCAACCCTGCACCACTGACGACCGCTATTCGAAGCTACCGTGATCTGCGAGTCTGGCAGCAGTCGATGGACCTCGCTGAGACGATCTATCAGGTTACAAAAACTTTCCCAGACACCGAGCGCTACGGCCTGATATCCCAGTTACGTCGTGCTGCGGTCTCAGTGGCATCAAACATCGCGGAAGGTCATGCACGATCGTTGGGAGATTATGTCCGACATCTGGTCTTTTCCAGCGGATCGCTTGCAGAAATGGAAACACAATTGAACCTGAGCCAGCGATTAGGCATTCTTGCGACCGACGACGCTGATCGGTTGCTTCGAGCGTGTGAGGAACTAGGACGAGGGCTGGGAGCTCTGCGGAAAAGCCTGGGAGCTCGTCGCCGCTCCCTAACCCGGCCAGTTGGTCGCCTGCGTAATACCGATACGAGGCCCCGTGACGATATCTCGGTTACGGGGCCTTGTGCCTTCTAGGATTCGGAGCACGCCACGCTGCAGCGACACGCCGTTCAAGGCGCCGGTGACACCAAGCGCTTCACACAGCCGGGCAGGACCGGAACAGAGCGGTTCCTTGCCGCGCCGTCTCCGCATCGTCGCGAAGCCCGCGATCGGCTCGAGCGCCCGAATCAGGACGGCGGCGGGATAATCCGGTGGCTCGGTCACCGCGTTGAGACACCAGTGCATGCCGTAGGTGAAGTACACATAAGCCGTTCCGGGTGGCCCATAGAGGGGCTCGGTGCGGGCGGTGCGGCGGTGGCCATACGCGTGACAGGCCGGATCCTGGGGACCGATGTACGCCTCCACCTCGACGATCCGGCCGGCGGTCTGCCGGCGCCGGCCGCCGACATCGCTCACGAGGATCTGCCCCAATAGCCCACGCGCGACCGCTTCAGTCGGTCGCGCGTAGAACTTCGCCTGCACGGCGCTACCTCGCACCGTTAGGCCGCTCCTCCACCAGGACCGCTGCCACCGGTCAAACCGCGCTTCACCTTCGACCAGAACGATTCCCCTGGTTCGGTCTCTGAGAGCTTGGTGACCTTGGGGGGAGGAGGTGGAGGTGCTGCCGGTTCTAAATGTTCCGGCGCCTGTGTGTGTGCCGGAGAAGAGTCGCCTTCAAACCGGCGCGGTCCGCGACCGCGTCCACCGCGACGGCCACGGCCTCCGCGTTCGCCGCGCTCGCTGCGCTCGCCGTTCTCAGCGCGGGGCCCGCGATCCCTGCCACCCCGACCGCCCCGACCACCGCCACGACCGCCACGCTCGCCACGCTCTTGGCCGGATCCCGACGAGGGGGCCGTTGGGCTCGACTGACCGGCCGGGGGTTTGGGAGGCACCAAATCGCCGCGTGGCCGGAAGTTGGGATCGACTTCCACCACGCCAATCTTGGGGATCTCGGGAACCCCGGCCGCACCGGGGCGGCGGGCGCCACCGCGCGAGCCGCGGCGGAAACGCGCGCTGCGCATCGGAATGCCGCCCTGTGTCGACGGTGTGCTATAGGGTGGCGGCGGGGCAGACGACGTCGGCATCGGAATGTCGTCGTCGTCTTCTACATCGGGCATCGGGGCCGACAGGACCGGGCGCGGAGCCTCCTGCTCGTCCGTCACCGGCTTTTCTTCTTCCTGAGGAGCCGGCTCGTCGTCCGTACCCATACCGACGGCCTGCTTGATCAACCCAAACGCGCCGCCGAACGAGAACCCGGCCTTCGCGGCCGGCGCTTCCGGCTCCTCGGTCGGGGCCGGCTCAGTGGGAGCTGTTGGCGATTCCTCACGGTCGCGAGCGCCGCGTCCTCGTCCCCTGCCGCCTCGTCCGCCCCGGCTGCGGGGTTTCTCGGTGTCTTCGCTCATCGCGGCGAGCGCCGGCGACGCCGCCGCGCCTGCGACCTGCGGGCCGAGGGCGATTTCGTACTGCCCGTTGTCGAGTCGGGTCAGCGTGATGAGTCCACGACGGGCGGCTTCGATCACGAACTTGCTGAACCGCGAGAACCCGGCATCCTTCTCGTCGAAGTTCGGGTCGATCTCCTGCATCACCTGCTTCAATCGGTCGGAGCGCATGACGTCGTTGTGTGCGGTCATCTGCTTCACCGCCTCGACGACCAGCTCCCACGGATCGCGCTTGACGTATTCGACATCGCTCGTCTTGGTGAAGCCGGCCAGCTCGTTGTAGGAGTAATACTCGTCGCAGTTCTGGATCAGGAGGTCGCTGGACGACTCGCGGATTCCCACACCGATCACGTACTTGCCGTACTCCTTGAGCTTCAGCACCAACGACGAAAAATCCGAATCCCCGGACAACAGAATGAAGGTCCCAATCTCCGGTCGTGTGAACACGAGCTCCAACGCGTCGATCGCGAGGCGGATGTCGGTGGCGTTCTTCTTGTTGGCCCCGTGCGCCGGCGCGAAGATGAGATCGATCGAAGATTCGGAGAGCGGGACGATGTACTGCGGGTAGCGGCGCCAGTCCGCGTACGCGCGCTGTACCGCAACCTTACCCCGGATGATTTCCGACTGGAGCAGGCGTTTCAGCTCGGTTTGGAGGTCCGAGCGGATCGCCATCGTCACGTTGTCGAAGTCGATCATCAGCGCTGCATTGGGCGCGTGGGCGGGGGGTTCTTTGTGTGCGGGGCGTGGCAAATGATTGTGAGCTTGCTGCTGTGTCATAACTGACTCTGTTCCTGCCCTGGGGCCGGACATTCGCGTAGCACGTCCCTCGAAGTGAGGAAGTGTACGACGCTGTCTTGCTGCGTCGGGCTCTTGGTAAAGGCGTATTGCGCCGTAATTATGGCTGGCTGGTGCGTGGGGAGGGTCGCCGAGTCACCGCGGCGCGCCCATGCGCGCTACCTCGACCCGATGCCGAGGCTCGCAGGCGCCGCCTGATGGTTTCGACCCCTCTACCGAGGGCACTGCCAGACGAATGAACGGTTCAACATAAACGACTGGGACTTCAGAAGCTAGGGTTTTGGCTAAGATCTCGGCTTCTCGTGATCAGTTAGTACAGGTAAATAAGGCGCCCACGGCCCGACATCGGCGCGATACTGCTTGGCCAATACGCGAGCCACCTGTGCAATGTGTCCGAGATCGTGTACGACCCAGGCCGCTAGCAGCTGCCGCAGGGTCACCGCGCCGAGGCTCGGGTGCTCGCCGGGCAGGTGGAGCTGCGCGTCGGTGAGGTGCCAGGACACGAGCACGCGAAGGTTCTCGGCACGGAGTCGCGCGAACTCGTCGAGCAGAGAATCGAGCGTCCGCGTCACATTCCGCGCCCGGTGACGGAATCGATCATACGGCTCGAAGCGCCGGTTGGACCCCTGCGCGAGAATGATCCGGGCGCGCGGCATCCAATCCGTTTCCTCGCCATCGATCAGGTGGCCGATGTTGTCGAAGGGACTGAAAGTATCGGGCCCTTCGGTGCCCCGGGCCAGTTCGCCATCGATGTTCTCGAGGAGTACGCGCAGGGTGCCGGGCGTGCGTTCGAGAACATCGATCGCCTGCTCGAGGTCGAAG
>WNGB01012756.1_pt1 | contig 11382 bp, 8 predicted proteins | sample 5400681 | NCBI WGS metagenome assembly WNGB01 (sample SAMN13153367, study PRJNA577476) | soil metagenome | isolation source: 115 cm soil or saprolite under grassland replicate 2 | place: USA:California | collected 2016-06-15 | reverse complement strand
GAAGGCGTACGCCGACCGCGCGCGGAAATCGCTACCCGGCGGCGTCACGGCGAACGTGAAGTACTTCGACCCGTACCCAATCGCGATGAAGGGGGCCCGAGGCGCCCGCCTCTGGGACCTCGACGGGAACGAGTACATCGACTACTGCCTATCCTTCGGGCCGCTCATCCTGGGCCACGGTCACCCGCGCGTGATGAAGGCGATCCAGGAGGCGATGGCGTCCGCGGGCACCACGATGTTCGGCACGCCACACGAGCTCGAGGCGACGTACGCAGAGCGCCTCTTGCGGATCTTCCGCCCGGACGGCAAGCTGCGTTTCACCGTCTCCGGGACGGAGGCGACCGTCCACGCTGTGCGCGCGGCGCGAGCGTACCGCCAGCGGCCGATGATCGCGAAGTTCGAGGGGCACTATCACGGCGGCGTCGACGAATTCCTTGTGAGCCACGCGCCGTCGAAAGCGGAGACGGATCGCCGCCTTCGCGCCATAGCCGGATCGCGCGGCACGCCGGCCCACGTGCTCGAGAACACGCTCGTGCTCCCCTTCAACGATCTCGCCGAAACGGAGGCGCGGATCCGCGGTCATGCGGATCGCCTCGCCTGCGTCATCATGGAGCCCATCGAGCGATCATACATCGCGCCCGATCCAGAGTTCCTGAAAGGAGTTCGGGAGACCACGGCTCGCAACGACATCCCGCTGATCTTCGACGAGGTGATGAGCGGCTTCCGCGTGGCATTCGGCGGTGCACAGCATGCCTATGGTGTCACGCCAGACCTCACGTGCTTGGGGAAGGTCATCGGCGGCGGCCTGCCTTGCGGCGCATTCCTCGGACGCTCGGACATCCTCGACCTCGCCGATCCCCGATCGAACGATTTCTTCCACAGCAGCACGTTCGCCGGATATCCGCCTGCGATGGCGGCCGGGATGGCGACGCTCGATGAAATCGAGGTGTCAGGGAGGTTCGAAGGCCTCCTCGCGAACACGCGGGACCTGGCCGCCGGTTTCGAGCGGTCCTTCGAGCAACATCGGGTCCGCGCTCGCGTTCCACGGGTCGGCACCGTCTTCTCGATTCTCTTTCTGGACGGCGTCATCCGAAACTATCGCGACACGCTTCGCGATGACGGGAACAAACGAAGGGCGCTCGACGTCGCCCTGCTCGAACGGGGAATCTTCGTCAAGCCCGCGAAGCCGTTCTACCTCTCGACGGCACACGACGAGACGGCGATCCGCCAGACGATCGAAACGTTGGACGACGCCCTGCAGGCCGCATGATCATGCGCGCGGCGCGAGGCCCATGAGCCGCCGGGCCTCGTCCGGCGTCGCGACCTCCCGTTGCAGATCTTCGGCGAGATGTCGCGCGCGCCCCACGAGTTCCTCGTTTCGAGCGAGGACGCCTTTCTTCAGATAGAGGTTGTCCTCGAGACCGACCCGGACGTGCCCGCCCATCACGATGGCGAGGGTCGTCATGGGCAGCTGCATCCGCGACATGCCCGCGACGACGTAGGTCGCTCGGGGCGGGAGCTGGTTGGCCATGTGGAACAGGTTCTCCGGGGTCGCGGGGATGCCGCCGTCGACGCCCATCACCAGCTGGAAGTGCGCCGGCTCCTTCACGAGGCCCAGGTCGATCAGCCTCTTGCCCTGCTGGATGAACCCGACATCGAACGCCTCGATTTCCGGCTTGATGCCCTTGTCGGCCATCGTCTTCGCGAGGAACTGGACGGTCTCGACCGAGTTCACGTAGACGACCGACGGTTTGCGGCCTGCGAAATTCAAGGAGCCGGTCGTCAGGCTGCCCATCTCCGGATTCGTTTGCAACGGCGTCGCGCGGTCCGCGTCCGTCGCGCCGGCGATGCCGCTCGTGGACGTCATCACGATGAGTTTCGTGCGCTTGCGGATCTTGTCGACGGCCTCCTTGAAGATTTCGAACTTGGAGGTCGGCCGCTCGTTCTCGTCCCGGCAATGCACGTGGATGATTGACGCGCCCTCCTGCTCGCACGCGTAGGCGGTCTCCGCGATCTCGTCCGGCGTCTCGGGAACATGGGGCGTGTCCTTCTTGCGCGGGACGGACCCCGTCGGGGCGACCGTGATGACGAGCTTCTCCATCGTCCCTCAGCCTGCCCCCGCTAGGCGACCTCGGTAGGTAAGCGTTTTGCCGCGCCGCTACGCGAAGAGGTGGCACGAGACCTTCGTGTCCGCCGTCACATCCTTGAGCGTTGGCTCCGTGAAGTCGTGGAGGGACACGCGCACGGCGTCGCCGTGTCGTTCGATGGACCGGATCGCCTTCAAGGCGCGGACATCGTCCGACCGGTGCGTCACGAGGTCGCGCAGCGTCGACTCGGCCCCCGGAGGCGCCCCCGGCATCGTGAAGGCGAGCACGCCGTCCGAGGTCGCGGTCGCGAAGAGCGACCCCGTGGGGAGGCCCGCCACGAGGCCCTTGAGGTCGGCGAGTACCTCGTCCGACGTCCACCCGCATCGCTCGAAGGCGACCGGGCATCGCGGATGGAACCGGCACCCGGGCGGGATGGCGGACGGATCCGGCCGCTCCCCCTTGAGGATGATCCGCTCCCGCCGACGGTCCGGGTCGGGCACCGGCACGACGGAGACGAGCGCCTTCGTGTAGGGGTGGCGCGGATTCTTGATCAACTCGCGGGTCGGTCCCTGCTCGACGATCTTCCCGAGGTACATGACGCCGATGCGGTCGGCGAGGACCCAGGCGAGGGAGAGGTCGTGGGTGATGAACAGGTACGTGAGGCCTTTCTTCTCGCGGAGCTCCAACAGCAGCTCGAGGATTTCCGTGCGGATCGACACGTCGAGCATCGACACGGGCTCGTCGGCGACGAGGAACTCCGGGTCGAGAACGAGTGCGCCCGCGATCGAAACGCGCTGCCGCTGCCCGCCCGACAGCTCGTGGGGGAACCGGAACAGGAAGTCGCGGGGCGGCCTCAGGCCCGCGTCGTGGAGCGCCTGTTCCACGCGCGCCTCCGTCTCCGCGCGGTTCCGGCTGATGCGGTTCACGAGGAGCGGCTCCGACACGATGTCGTACACGGAATGCTTCGGGTTCAGCGACTCGTACGGGTCCTGGAAGATGATCTGAAGCTTCCGCCGCAGCCCGCGGATCTTCACGCCCTCGAGCCCCTCTTCCCGCAGGCGCGTCCAGAGGAAGGCCCGCGCCACGGCCGTCGCGGCGATGAACCCGAACAGCGACCCCCCGAGCATCGCAGTCGCCTCGCCGCCCCAGTACGCACCCGCGTAGACGGCGCCTGGGTCCAAGTATCCAGAGAGGACGACCCCGAGGTACGCGCCGAGGTTGAAGGCGATGAGGCTCAGAAGCCCGAGGATGGACGCCGTGCGAGGATTCGCCCTCGTCGGGGGGAGGCTGCCGAAGAACGCGAGCAGCAGGCCCGTGACAATCGCGAGCGCGAAGAGGCTCCAGCCGTCCGTGAAGGGCAGATGGAAGAACCCCGAGGTGACGATCGTCGGGACGAGAGTCGAGAGGACGGCGGCGCCCGCGACCACGCTGGCGAGGAGGCCTAGGTCCTTGAGGCTCCATGGTCGCCGCTCCTTCCAAGAGAGCGAGTGCCGCTGCCGGATCTCCTCGAGCGCCCGCTCGTCGCCCGCGGCGTGCGACGCCTCGAAGCGCGCGAGGACGGACGGCGGCGCGCCGACGAAGACATCGCCCCCGGTCGGCTCGACGAGCCGCAGGATCCCTTTGCCCGTCGTCGTCTTGCCGCACCCACTCTCACCGACGAGGCAGAAGATCTCCCCGCGCCCGACGTCCATGTCGACGCCGTCCACGGCGCGGACGTACTCCGGTTCCGTCTTCCGCAACGCCTCGATGAACCCGCGGCGCTTCTCGAACCACACCCGGAAGTTCCGGAGGACGAGGTACGGCTCTCGCACCACTCACGCCGCCGCCTTCGTTGGCGGGGTCGTGGTGTTCAGGTGGCAGGCCGCACGGTGGCCCTCCCCGACCGCGTCGAGCGGCGGCTCCCGGTCGATGCACAGTTGCCACGCGTACTTGCACCGCGGATGGAAGCGGCAGCCCTCGGGAGGGCTGATGAGGCTCGGAAGGAGGCCGGGGATGTACGCGGGGAGGGTCTGCGGCCCCTCGATGTCGGGGAACGCGCCGATGAGGTCCTTCGTGTACGGATGCTTCGGGTCCTTGTAGACGTCCCGCACGCTCCCCGTCTCGACGATCTTCCCGGCGTACATGATCGCCATCGAGTCGCACGTCTCCGCCATGACGGACAGGTCGTGCGAGATCAGGATCATCGAGAGGTCGAGTTCCCGTTTCAGCCGCTCGAGCAACTCGAGGATCTGCGCCTGGATCATGACGTCGAGTGCGGTGACCGGTTCGTCCGCGATCACAATCCGCGGGTTGCAGGCGAGCGCCATCGCGATCATCACGCGCTGCCGCATGCCGCCGGAGAACTCGTGCGGGTAGTCGGCCGCGCGTTCGCGGTGGATCCCGACGAGCTCGAGCATCTCGCCGACGCGCTTCATCGCGGCCTCCTTGTCGACCTTCTCGTGGAGGATGATCGGCTCCGCGATCTGGTCGCCGATTCGCTTGACGGGGTTCAGGGCGTTCATCGCGCCCTGGAAGATGATCGAGATGTGCTTCCAACGGATCCCGCGGAGCTGGCCTTCCGTGACCTTCGCGAGGTCGTACCCGACGTAATCGATCGTCCCGTCGACGATCTTGCCGTTCGACGGGAGGAGGCGCATGATTGACAAGGCGGCCGTCGTCTTGCCGCAGCCGCTCTCCCCCGCGAGGCCGAGGCTCTCGCCTTCGCCGAGGCTGAAATCGACTCCGTCGACCGCCCGGACGATGCCCTCCTGCGTCTCGAAGTGCGTCTTGAGTCCTTTCACTTCCAGGAGCGCCATGTCACCGCGGCCTGCCGCGGAGAGGAACCCGTTCCCCCCTCGCCTCGACCCCTGCGTGGGAAGCCGGCGACCGCCATAACGGTTGCGAGACCTGCGGCATCAACGTCTAATAGACGGTCCAGTTTCGTCCGTTCCTCGGAGGCGGCGAGATGACGGAACTGACTCGTCGGGTCCGCCGCTTCTACGCCTACACGGCCGCGTCGTCGTTCGCCCTGTGGATCCCGTTCTGGACGCTCTGGATCCGCGGCAACCTCGCATCCGACTTCGAGTTCACCCTCGTCGACGTCGCGTTCTGGCTGGGCATGCTGGCGTTCCAGCTGCCGGTCGGGGTGCTCGCAGACCGCATCGGGCGAAGGCGGACGATCGTGCTGAGCGAGGCGATCCGGTCCGTCGGGATCCTCGGATACGGCCTCGGGATGACCTTCGCCGGGTTCGTGATCGCGAACGTCGTCTGGTCGCTGGGCGCCGCCTTCTCGATCGGCACGTCCGCGTACCTGTACGACGCGCTCCTGGAAGCGGGGCACGAATCGGAGTTCCCGCGATACATCGGACGGAATACGACGATCCAACTGCTCTCGAACGCCGCCGGCGCGTTCGCGGGCGGCCTCCTCGTCCAGGCGGTCGGGGAGATTCGGCTCACGCTGTTCGTCGGGGCGGCGCTGAACCTCGCGGCCGTCGCGATCGCCCTGACGTTCGCGGAGCCGAACGTCGCCCGGACGACGGAGCCGACGTACGCCGAGCAGTTGCGGCAGGGCTTCCGGGTCGTCCGTCGGCGCGAGGGCGTCGCCCTCCTCATCGGCCTCGAGGTGTTCCTCGGCATCACCCTGTACGCGATGGCGCTCTTCCGACCGCTGTACCTGCAGTTTCTCGGCCTGTCTCCGGCGGAGATCGCGCTCTCGATCTCCGGATTCCTCATCGTCGCGGCGGCGTGTTCCGTGTTCGCCGGCGAGATCGCGCGCGTGCTCGGCGAGTTTGGCACGATCGCGCTCATGGTCGCGCTGGCGTGCGGCGCGTTCTTCGCGATGTTCGGGGCCGGCCGGTCGGCGGCGGCTTTCCTGTTCCAAATCCCGATCTACGTCGTCTGGAGCCTTCAGCCGGCGCTGACGACGGCGTTCTTGAACCGGCGGCTGGAGCCGGGGCAGCGGGCGACCGTGCTCTCGATGGGCTCGTTCGCGTACACCCTCGGGATCGTGATCCTCGAGCCGCTCGTCGGGCTCCTGACGACGGCGACGGACCTCCTGACCCTCGGCCTGTTCCTCGGCCTCGTGACGCTCGTGCCGTGCGCGTACGTCCTCGTCCGCTGGCGGACGATGGTCGCGCCGTGGCCCGCCGTGACGCCTCTCCCCTCGCGTCTCGTGGCGGGTGCGCGGGTCTCCCGATTCCATCGGCTATTCGAGCGGCTGAGCCGGCTTAGGCCGTGACGCCGTGCGGCGTATCGATCGGCGCGGTGACGAGGTGGCACGCCGCAACGTTGCCCGGCTCGATCTCGACGAGCTGCGGTTCGGACCCCTCATGCAACGTGATCCGGACGGTCCCGCCACTCGGCCGGATATCCGCGATGCCCTTCAGCGCGAGACGCGAATCCCGGTTTGCCTCAATGACGGATCGGACCGTCAGAGCCGCGGCCTCGGCCGAGGCCCCGGGCATGAGCCCGATCTCGATCGTGCTCAATTCCAACGGCGCGATCGAGGCGATTCCGGGTAGGAGACCCGCCCCGTGCGCGGACCGGAGTTCTTCGGAGACCTCGGCCGCGGTCCAGCCGCATCGCTCGAAAGCGAGCGGACACCGCGGATGGAACCGACATCCCGGCGGGATGGCGACGGGGTCGGGCCGCTCCCCGCGTAGGATGATCCGCTCGACCTTGTGTCTCGGATCGGGGCTCGGCACGACGGAGATGAGGGCCTTCGTGTACGGATGCTTCGGACGAGCGATGACCTGCTCCGTCGAGCCCATCTCGACGATCTTCCCGAGGTACATGACGCCGATGCGGTCGGCGAGAACCCAGGCCAGGGAGAGGTCGTGCGTGATGAAGAGGTAAGTGAGGCCTCGGCTCCGGCGGAGGTCGAGCATCAGCTGCAGGATCTCCGTCCGAATCGAGACATCGAGCATCGAGACGGGTTCGTCCGCCACGATGAAATCCGGTTCGAGCACGAGGGCCGCGGCGATCGACACGCGCTGCCTCTGGCCTCCGCTTAGCTCGTGCGGGAAGCGGAAGACGAACTCGCCCGCGGGCCGCAGGCCGACATCTTCTAGCGCCCGGGTCACCAGGTCGCTCACCTCCTCGGGGTTCGTTACGATCTTGTTCACCAGTAGCGGCTCCGCAACGATTTCGTACACGGATTGTTTCGGGTTCAGGGACTCGTAGGGATCTTGGAAGATCAGCTGGAGTCGTCTCCGGAGCCCTCGCATCCGAATCCCGGTCATGCCTTCCCGTCGCTTTCGTGCGTCGATCATGACCGCGCTCACACCGCCCGCGACGATCGGGCCGAACGCGGTCGCGAAGAGCATTCCGAAAAGATCGTCGCGCCACGGCGCCCCAAGCGCTTCGGCCGGGTTATACGACGTCGATGTGACGAGCGCATGGAAGAAGAACGCGGGGAGGGACACGCCGATGATGGCGAGGAGCGCCGCGATCGTAACCACGATAGGGGTTCGATTCCAAGGTCTCGCGGGCGGCAGGGAGCCGATGAACCCCAGCGCGAAGCCCACCGCAATCGCGATTCCGAGGGTCTTCCCGGGGTCTACGAACGGGTCCGTGAGGAGGCCTATGAGGGCGCCGGGAATCAGGATCGCGGCGAGGAACGCGGTCTCGATCAGGGCGATCAGAGTGGCGGCCTGCGCAAATGTCCACGCCTCCGTTTCTTTCCACGTGATCGAATGCTTTCGTCGAAGCTCATCGGCGAGTCGGGCCGCGGACGGACCGGTGGTGTCGCGGGTCGCCGCCTCGTAATCCCGAAATTCGGCATTCGGCATGTCGAGGAAGATGTCGCCTTCGGTCGACTCGACGAGCTTGAGGATCGCCTTGCCCGTCGTTGTCTTGCCGCATCCGCTCTCGCCGACGAGGCAGAAGACCTCCCCGCGACGGATGTCGAACGACGCGCCATCCACCGCTCGGACCCACGTCGGTTTGCCGCCGACAAGCTCCCGAAGCAGGCCGTGCCGCAGAGGAAACCAGACCTTGAGGTCTCGGATTCTGACTAGCGGCTCGCCCGGATCGGTCGTCCCGTCACCTCCGCGACTTCGGGATAGAGGAAGCAGGCGGCTCGGCGACCCGGTGCGATTGCGGACAGGCGCGGCTCGGCCTTGGCGCAGCGGTCGAACGCGAACTTGCATCGGGGGTGGAACACGCAGCCCGCCGGGGGTTCGATCAGGCTCGGGACGTCTCCGGCGATCGCGTCCGGCATCGTCCGAGGGCCCCGGATATCCGGGAAGGCGCCGACCAGGCCCTGGGTATACGGATGTTTTGGATCCGCGAAGACGTCGACGGTCTTGCCCGTCTCCATCGTCTTCCCTGCGTACATGATCGTCACGTGGTCGCACGTGTCTGCGAGGACGGACAGGTCGTGGCTGATCAAGATCATCGAGAGGTTCAGTTCCTTGCGCAGACGTTCGAGGAGGTCGAGGATCTGCGCCTGGATCATCACATCGAGTGCGGTCACGGGCTCGTCGGCGATCACGAGCTTCGGGTTGCAGGCGAGCGCCATCGCGATCATCACCCGCTGGCGCATGCCCCCCGAGAATTCGTGCGGATAGTCGTTGACCCGTTTCCGGGAAATCCCGACGAGCTCGAGCAGGTCGCCGGCGCGGGCCTTCGCGGCGGCCTCCTGGACATTTTCATGGAGCACGATCGGTTCTGCGATCTGCTTCCCGACCCGCTGAACCGGATTGAGCGAGTTCATCGCTCCTTGGAAGACGATCGAGATTTGCCGCCATCGGACTTTCCGCAGCGTCATCTCTGAGAGACGGACGAGGTCGCGGCCGTCGAAGCGGACGGAGCCCCGCACGATCCGCCCGTTCGGCGGGAGGAGACGGATCAGGGCGAGCGCCGTCGTCGTCTTCCCGCATCCGCTCTCGCCGGCGAGCCCCATTGCTTCACCGGGTTCCACGTCGAACGAGGCCCCGTCGACGGCGTGGACCGTTCCCGCCTTGGTGTGGAATTCGACCACGAGGTCGCGGACCTCCAGGAGCGCCACGGTTAACGTCTCCGCAGGCGCGGGTTCAGAATTTCATCGAGGGCATAGCCGAACAGGTAGAATCCGAAGACGAGGAATACGATGCAGAGACCTGGGACGATGATCCAGCCGGGCATGCCAATCGTCAGGGCGTCGTTCCTGTACGCCTCCGCGATGATGCGACCCCAGCTCACGTTGTTTTTCACGGAGAGGTTCAAGAATGCGAGGACGCTCTCGGATAGGATTGAAATGGCGACCGTGAGGATCGTGTTCGCGAAGATCAGTGGGAAGGCGTTCGGGAAGATATGACGGATGAGGATGTGTGCGTTTGAGGACCCGATCATGCGTCCTCGCTCGACGAACATCCTCTCCTTCAAGCTGAGGACTTGGCTCCGGATGACCCGGGCGGTTACCGACCATCCTGTGAACCCGATGACGAAGATGATTCCCCAGATGTCCAGGTAGAAGAGCCGCGCGGCGACGACGATCATCAGGACGAGCCATGGGATCGACAGGACGACGTCGTTGAAACGCATGATCACCTCGTCGACCCAACCCCCCACGAAGCCGGATACGAGTCCGACCACCGTCCCGATGACGCTCGCGACCATGGCGGAAAAGATCCCGACAATGAGGGAGATTTGCGTCCCCCAAATCACCTGCGAGTAGATGTCGTAGTCGAAAGCGTTCGTGCCGAGCGGGTGCGTCGGCGTGTACGGCGTGAGCGGGAGCGCGTCTGGGACAGATTGGAGCGGTCCGTACGGGGCGAGCCAAGGCGCGGCGAAGGCGAGGAAGAAGAAGAACGCCAAGAGGCAAAGCCCCGTCATCGCCGTGTAGTTATGGAGCACCTGCAGGCCGACTTCCCGGAAACGGCGGGTGAGGACGGTCGCCCTCGCACGGAACGGCGACACGACCTTCGCGGTCCGGACAACCTGGACGGTACCCACGGAATCACCTCACGAGATTTTGATCCTTGGATCGAGCAGGAGCAGGACGAAATCCGAGACCAGGTTCGCGATCACAACCGCGACGCCTCCGATGACGATGATGAATTGGAGCAGCGGATAGTCGAGATTCTCGATTGCCTCGATCGTGCGGAAGCCTATCCCTTGGTACCGGAAGACGACCTCCACTTGGTACGCGCCGCCCAAGATGAACGCCGTGTTCAAGGCGATGAGCGAGACCATCGGCGGCATCCCGTTCGGCAGGATGTGCCTCCGGAGGACCTGACCGTCGCTCAGTCCCTTCGCCTTCGCGGTGATCGTGAAGTCCTCCGTCATGACGTCGATGAGCGAGCTGCGCATCACAAGCGAAATCCCGGCCAACGTCCCGAGCGAAAGCGTCATCGCCGGTAGGATGAGATGCGCCGTCGCGTCGGCAATGTGGACCCAGTCCCAGGCCCAGGGGATGAGGCGATCGTTGAAGTAGCCCGACGTCGGGAGCGCAGGCCACCATGTGAACCAGGAACGGAGCGGCGAATTCGACCGAAAGAGGGCTTGGAGGACGAGGCCAAGCCAGAAGATCGGCATTCCGTACAAGAAAATCCCGATGCCCGTCGAGAGGAAGTCGAACGGCTTTCCTCTGCGGACCGCGGCATACGCGCCGATTAACATCCCGACTAGGATTGTGAATACGGTGGATGTGCCGACCAGGAGGAGCGTCCAACTCAGGTCATGGAGGAGGATGTCCGCCACGGGCCGCTTATAATTGTAGGAGATGCCCCAATCGAGCGTGAACAGTTTCTGCAGGTAGATGAGGAACTGTTCCCACTGCGACTTGTCGAGGCCGAAGAACTGGATCACGTAGTCCCGGAAACCGATGTACTTCGGCTCGCGCGGAACGATCGAGAGCGACGGGTCGCCCGGCATCAGGCGGATGAGGACGTAATTCAGGCAGACGATCCCGAAGATTGTGATGCCTGCATTGATGATCCGCCGAGCTACGATCCGGAGGAGTCGATTCGTCCCGCATCACGCTCCCGGGCCCGGGCGATGCGCATCGCGGCCCCCGGTCACTGCGGGGGCGGGGGTGGCGGCTGTTCTCGCCGCTCCTCTTCCTCCTGGGAAACCTTCCGGCGACGCAAGAGAATCGTCGCGATCGCGGCGACGGCGACGAGGACGATGGCAATGGGAACGCCGTAGTTGATCCATGGATTCGCTCCGCCCGCGGCCCCCCCACCGCCGCCGGCCGCTTGCGCTTGAATCGGGATCGCCGCAGTCTTCGTCTGCACGTGTCCGGCGCCAGGCTGGCTATCGGTCACCGTGACGGTCAGCGTGTAGTCGCCCGGTTGCGAATACGTGTGGACCTGCACCACCGTCTGATCCGTTG
>WNGB01012753.1_pt1 | contig 11383 bp, 13 predicted proteins | sample 5400681 | NCBI WGS metagenome assembly WNGB01 (sample SAMN13153367, study PRJNA577476) | soil metagenome | isolation source: 115 cm soil or saprolite under grassland replicate 2 | place: USA:California | collected 2016-06-15 | reverse complement strand
TTTCGCGATCGAAGAAGACACGCTCTACTTCGCCGTCGACGCCAAACCAAAGAGGACCACCAACCTCAAGCGTCTGCGCAACATCGCCGCCAACCCGGCGGTCTCGGTGCTCTTCGACCACTACGAAGACGACTGGTCGAGGTTGTGGTGGGTGCGGGTCGACGGCACCGCTCGGTTGGTCGCGTTGGGCGATGCCGGTCGCGCCATCGAGCTGCTGATCCGCAAGTACCCGCAGTACGGGCGCGTCCGACCCGTGGGCCCGGTGGTCGCCATCTCCATGGAACGCATCACAGGATGGTCGCCCCAGTGATGGGCCCAAGGCCAGCCCGCCGGTAAAGGCCCGGTACTTGACGAGACGCGACGTCTTGTCTAGTCTCGCATCGTGGCCGTCAGCCGGCGCATCCTCGATCGCGCACCCGGCGTCCTGGCCCGGGGGGGCAAGCCAACCGTTGCCGAATTCGCCCGCGCCGCCGGCGTCTCCCGGGCCAGCTTCTATCGCCACTTCAAATCGCGGGAGGCGCTCTTGGAGGCGCTCGACGTGACGCCCGAGCCGGGCGCTCGGGACCGCATCCTGGCCGCGGCCGTGGACATGGTCGGCGCCCAGGGCTTGAGCGCGCTGTCGATGGACGAGCTCGCCGACCGGGCGGAAGTGTCGCGGGCGACTGTGTATCGACTCTTTCCGGGCAAGTCCGCGCTGCTCATGGGGCTGATCGAGTCCTACTCCCCGCTGGAACCCGTAAGCCGGCTCCTTGCGTCGAGGCATCACGAGCCGCCTCGGGTGCTCATGCCCGAGCTCGCGCGCACAGCCTACCGTGCCGTCTACGGTGCGGGAGAAAACCGTGCCGGGCTCGTGAGGGCCCTGTTCTTCGAGGTCAGCGGCCTGCGACCCGAGACCGAGGAAGCCGCCGCGGAGGCGATCCGAAACATCGTCGGGCTGCTGGTCATGTACGTCACGGGGCAGATGGCCGAAGGCCGCCTGCGGCGCATGCATCCGCTGCTGGCGCTGCAGTCGTTCGTCGGACCGGTCCTTTTTCACATCCTGACCCGACCCCTGGCGGAGCGGGTCTTGAAGCTGGACATCGAGGGCGAAGCCGCTGTCACGCAGCTCGCCGAGACATGGCTCCGCGCCATGACCCGAGAGGAGGAGAGCGGTGAGTGATTCGTACGCCGTGAACGTGGACGGTGTCTCCAAGTCATTCGGTTCCGTCAAGGCGCTCGACGGCGTGACGCTGCGCGTGCGAGCGGGCGAGATCTATGGGCTGCTCGGCCCCAACGGCTCGGGCAAGACGACGCTGATCCGTCTCATCTGCGGACTCCTCGAGGCACACGCGGGGACGGTGACGGTGCTCGGCCACAAGATGCCGAATGTCGGTGTACTGCGCCACATCGGCTACATGACGCAGTCACCGGCCCTCTACCCCGCGCTGTCGGTCGAGGAGAACGTGCGGTTCTTCGCCGCCATCAACGGCGCCGAAGACGGAGTCAGGCCGGCGCTCGAGCTCGTGCAGCTCGACGACCGCCGCGGCTCGGTCGTGGCCACCTTGAGCGGAGGCTTGAGGCAGCGCTGCTCCCTCGCCTGCGCGCTCGTGCATCGTCCCGAGCTGCTCCTCCTCGACGAGCCGACGGTCGGCATCGATCCGCAACTGCGTGTCCAGTTCTGGGAGTACTTCCGGCGCATGGCTGCCGAAGGCACCACGCTCATCATCTCCAGCCACGTCATGGACGAGGCGGACCGCTGCCAGCGCCTCGGCCTGGTCCAGTACGGCCGGTTGCTCGCCGAAGGATCACCCGCCGAAATTCGCGCGCAGGGTCAGTCGCAGAACCTGGAACAAGCATTCCTCGCCCTCGCGGGAAGGAGGGAGTCATGAGCGGCCATCGCGTGAGTGCGATCACCCGAAGACTTCTGCAGGGGTTCCGCCGCGACCGCAGAACGCTCGCCCTGCTGTTCGTGGCACCGATCGTCATCCTCGGCCTGCTCGGCTACCTAATGCGCGGCTCGTCGAGCGTGCCGTCGGTCGGCATTGCGAACGAGGACTCGGGACCTCTCGGCGCCATCGTGGCCGAACAGCTCCGGCAGTCCGACGAGATCAAGACGAGCGACATCAGCGCGAACGAGGGCGACGCGAAGCTGAAGGATGGATCGCTGGCTGCGTACATCGTCTTGCCCTCCGACTTCAGCCAGCAGGCGAGCGCCGGCAGCGTGTCGCCGGAGGTGCACCTCGAGGGCTCCGAACCGGGAGAGGATGCGCCCGTGATCCAGGCGCTGCAGAAGGCCCTGACGACGCTTGCCTCGCAGGTCGCCGGACGCAACGTCAGCTTCCAGCCGCGGATCGAATATCTCTACGGCGGAGCGAGCTACGACACGCTCGACTACTTCGGGGCTGCCTTCGTCGGACTCGTCGTGTTCTTCCTGGTCTTCGTGATCACCATCGTGTCGTTCCTGAACGAGCGGTCGCAGGGCACGCTCGAGCGTTTGATGGCCAGCCCCCTGCGACGGGGCGAGATCGTGCTCGGCTACATGCTCGGCTTCACAGTGATCGCGCTCGTGCAGGCGGCCGAGGTGCTGGTCTTCTCCCTCGCGGTCCTCAAGATCCAGAACCAGGGCAATGTTCTACTCATCTTCGGCATGGAGGCGCTGATGGCCATCGCGGCCGTCAATCTCGGCATCTTCCTGAGCATGTTTGCCCGCTCGGAGTTCCAGGCCGTGCAGTTCATCCCCCTGGTCATCGTGCCGCAGGTGCTGCTGTCGGGGATCATCTTCCCGGTCTCCACCGAGCCCGAAGCGCTGCAGTACGTCTCGAACGTGTTGCCCCTCACCTACGCGGTGAACGGCATGCGCGACATCATGGTCAAGGGTGCGGACCTGACGTGGCCGTCGCTGCAGCTCGACGCCGGAGTCGTCGCGGGCGTCTGCATACTGCTGATCGCCGCGGGTACCGCGACTCTTCGTCGCCGGCTCGCCTAGTCTGGATCGGAGTGTTGCTCGTTTGTTCCCGGCGCTGTGGCGGCGAGCTGTTCCGCGCCCTGTTCGCCGAGGTCGACATGAACTCCGCGGGTGAGTACCAGGACCACCGGGTGAGCCAGCCTGGCTACGTGTGCCTCAACTGCGGCGCGCCGGCGCTCGACCTGGCGACCGTCCCCGCCGAGCTCGAGGCCGAGGCCAAAGAGGAGGAAGCCGCAACTGCTGTCAGCGCAGACGTGCTGTGCCCGGTGTGCGAGACCAGGGTCCAGCTCGACGCGAACATGGAGTGCCCCAACTGCGGGTCTCCGCTGGAAGTTACGTGAGGGCGGCCGTCCCCATCAGGACTTCATGCATGGCCCGCACCGCGGCGGCGTCGCGCTCACGCACCGCCCTCCGCAGCGCCCTGACAGCCCGTGGGGTGTCGAGGTCGTCGGCCAGCGCCTTGCTGAACTCGCCCATCAGCTCCCGACCCGGCGGCCTGTGCCTTCCTTTTGACGAGCGCGCGTCGTCGGCCAGGAACTTGCGCATCCGCTCCACGAACCGCGCCGAGCGCGCCAGTCCCTTCCACTCGAAATCCCAGTCCCTGCCGTAGCGATGGGACACGAGATAGAGGCGCACCGCCGCGGCCGGCGCGCGCTGCAGCGCCTGGCTGACCTTGATCAGGTTGCCGAGCGACTTGCTCATCTTGCGCCCGTTGTAGCGGACCATCCCGGTGTGCACCCACGCCCGCGCGAACGGCGCCTTGCGAGTGAGCGACTCCGACTGCGCGCGCTCGGACTCGTGATGGCTGAACACCAGGTCGCGGCCGCCGCCGTGGATGTCGATCTGCGGACCGAGGTAGCGCATCGCCATCACGGAACACTCGATGTGCCAGCCCGGGCGCCCTTCGCCGAACTTCGAGGCCCACGCGGGCTCGCCGGCCGCGGATCCCCGCCACAGAGGAAAGTCCAGCAAGTCGCGCTTGGCTTCCGGGCCGACTGACCCGAGCAGCGACTCCTCCCTCAGCTTGCGCAGCATCGAGCGCCGCGTCCGGTGCGACAACCGGCCGTAGCCTCGGTATTTGCTCGTGTCGAAATAGAGGGCGTCCGTCTTGTACGCATATCCGGACGACTTCAGCCGCGAAGCGGCGGCGAGGATGCGCTCGATCTCGTGCGAAACGCGCGGCATCACGTCTGGCGGACGCCAGCCGAGCGCTGTCATGTCCCGGATGTGCACCTGCGTCTCACGCTCCGCGAGGTCACGCCAGTCGATGTCGTCGCGCCGCGCCCTCTCGAAGAGCGGGTCGTCGATGTCGGTGACGTTCTGCACGTACTTCACGTGGATGCCGTTCGTCTCCAGAAAGCGGACGAGGACGTCGAACATCAAGAACGTGAAGGCGTGACCCATGTGCCCGGAGTCATACGGTGTGACGCCGCACACGTAGAGCGTCAGCGGCTTGCGCCCGCGGGGCGCGACGGCGACCTTGCTCCGGGTCAGAGTGTCGCGGAGGCGGAACCGAACCAGAGGGGTTTTAGCTCTGACGGGCGGCGACGGCCGCGTCGGCGCGCAACACCTCGACCTTGTCGGTCTTCTCCCACGGCACTCCGAGGTCGTCGCGGCCGAAGTGACCGTACGCCGCGGTCGGCCGGTAGATCGGCCTGAGCAGGTCCATGTTCGCGATGATCGCGCCCGGCCGGAGGTCGAAGTGCCGGCGGACGAGCTCCAGCAACTCCTCCTCCGGCTTGGCGGCCGTGCCGAACGTCTCCAACGCGATCGACGTCGGGTGAGCGCGACCGATCGCGTAGGACACCTGGACCTCACAACGCTCGGCAAGCCCCGCCGCGACGAGGTTCTTGGCCACGTGCCGCGCGGCGTAGGCCGCCGAGCGGTCGACCTTGCTCGGATCCTTGCCGCTGAACGCCCCGCCACCGTGCCGCGCGACGCCACCGTAGGTGTCGACGATGATCTTGCGTCCCGTCAGTCCCGCGTCAGCGGCCGGACCGCCAAGCACGAAGGAGCCGCTGGGGTTGACCATGATCTTGGTCGCGCCGTCGACCATGTGTCCCTTCAGGACCGGGTTGATGACGAGCTCGCGAACACCTTCGGCGATCTCCTTCTGGGTGGCGCTTGCCGCGTGGTGCGTCGATACGACCACGGCTTCGATTCGCTTGGGCTTGCCGTACTCGTACTCGACCGTGACCTGAGTCTTGCCGTCCGGACGTAGAAACGGCAGCGAGCCGTTCTTGCGCGCCTCGGCGAGCCTCCTGGCCAGCCTGTTGGCGAGCGAGATCGTCAGCGGCATCAGCTCCGGCGTCTCCCGGCAGGCGAAGCCGATCATCATGCCCTGGTCCCCCGCTCCCTGGAGCTCGAACGGGTCCGCGTCGCCGGCCCCCGACCGGGTTTCGAGCGAATGGTTGACGCCGGCCGCGATGTCGGGTGACTGCTCCTTGAGGTAGACCTGGATCAACGCGTGGTCGGCGTCGAAGCCTATCTGCTCGTCGTTGTAACCGATGGAGCGGATCGTGTCGCGGATGGTGCGCTGGATGTCCAGGTCTGCGTGCGTGGTGACCTCGCCGATGACGACGCAGAGCCCCTTGGTGATCGCGCTCTCACACGCAACGCGGGCTTGAGGGTCCTGGGAGAGCATGCCGTCCAGGACGGCATCTGAAACCTGGTCGCAGATCTTGTCGGGATGCCCTTCGGTGACTGATTCCGACGTCAGGAGGAACGAACGTGAGGAACTGAAGGATGTGGTCACAGCCGCTGATCATACCCGCGGAGGAACTCCTGCTTGTTCATCGAGAGGTGGAGTGAAACGGCGGACGTACTCGCAGTGGTTGGCGTGCCTTTGGCGGCCGAACTTGCTCCGGCCGCGCCAAGCGCCGTTGAGGACCGCGACGTAAGGGAAACACGGCAAGGTTTCCCCTACTGATCAAGAGACGTTGTGGTGCCGGCTGTCCTCCGGTTCCTGCCCCAGCAGCTGCGCCTGGAGCGCGAAGATGTCGTCCAGCACTCGGTCGACGCGGCGTCCCTCCAGCCGATGATCGGCGATCACGCCGGCGTGCTCGAGGTGGAGGCGGAGCGAAGCTCCCAACGGGCCGTCGATCCGTCCCTGGCCCCGGATCTGGGCCTCTTCGAGCAGCTGCAGACACCTGTCGAGCGCGAGCTGCTTGGACCGGTGCGCGGGCAGGTTCATGCGGTGCCCAGGACCTCGACCCGGCCCTGCTCGGTGACCCGCACGTGCACCTTGCTCAGCGCGGGCAGCGGGTAGCGGACCTTGGGCTCGCCGGCGGGCGAGAACCGGGCCGGGTGACAGGGACACAGGAGGTGCCCCGCGGCACCATCCCAGGAGAGCTCGCACGGCAGGTGTGAGCAGATGGAGGAGACCGCGCTCACGGTTTCGCCGCGGCGGAAGACGTAGGCGCCGACACCGCCCGCGACCACGCGCTGGCCCTCACCTTCCCGGAAGTCGTGGAGCGCGCCGACATCGACCCAGCGGCCGTCGACCGGCTCGATGGTCTCGGCCTGGACCTGTTCAGGCGCGCCGCTGCGACCCAGGAGCACGCCGCCTGCTGCGCCGGCAGCCAGCCCCAGCCCGGCGACAAGCGCGGTGCGTCGGGTCACCCAGCCCCGGTGCTGCGCGTGGTCGAGCTCCTCGGCCAGCCGCTTGCGGAAGGACGGGTGCATCCGCTGCGACCCCTGGCGGGCACCGGCCAGTCGGGCGGCCGCGGTGATCGCAGCCTTCTCTTCGGCATCCCCGCCGCGCAGCTTCAATCGCCTGCCTCGCAGCAGTTCGGTGACGATCTTGTCGACCCGGTTCTCGGGCTTGCGGTTCATTCGGGCGGGCGCACCTTTGCGGCCGCGCGCAACGCGCGCAGCTGCATGACTTTGATCGCGCCCACCGTCGAGTTCAGCTCCGCGGCCACTTCCTTCAACGAATACCCGTGCAGGAAACGCAACTCGAGCACGCGCCGGTAATTGTCGGAGAGTTGGGCCAGGATCTCCTGAACGGTAACCGAGCGGTCCTCTGCAGGGGGCCCTGCCGGCGCGGCCAGGGCCAGGTCTTCGCGAAGCTCGGCCTCGGACAGGCCCAGGCGCGTGCTCCAGAAGCCCCCCAGGACGGAGCGCGCCGTGGCGAAGAGGTAGCCGCGGATCGAGCTTGCCGGGGCGCCCTGGCGGAGTCGCGGGATCGCCTTCATCGCCACCTGCTGGGTCAGGTCCTCGGCGTCGGGGCGGTTACCTACGCGGGCGTAGATGAAGGCGTAGACCAGCTCGAGCTCGTCGAGCGCTATGTCGGTCGTTCGTGAGGCGGCGGGGAGCTCGACGACCTCGGCTTGATGCTCGCCGGCCGGCTCGTCCGGCGTCATCCGGTGCCTAGAAGAGGTTGCCGCAGAGCAGGTAGGTCGAGTTCGTGCCCTGCATGTCCGGACCCGAGTGGACCACGGCGTACCACTTGCCGCTCGCCGGTGGATAGGTGACATTGAGCGTCGTCTTCGTGTCCGCGTTGCCCTGGCCGTCTGCGAAGACCTGGTTCAGCGCAAACGCGATTCCCCCGCGGCCGGCGCACGAGCCCAGGTGGATGTGGGAGACGTGGGACGAGCTCGCCTGCATCCCCGTGATCTTGAGCTCGATGGTCGTCGTCTTCTGACCCGCGGAAAGCGTGATCGTGCCCTTTGCGTTGATGCCCGCACCGGCAGGGTTGAGCTGGAAGTTGAAGAGCTTGGCGCTGGGCGACGGCTGTGCCGAGGCGGAGGGTGAGGGCGAGGCCGTCGCGGTCCCTTCCGCGCCACACGCGGTGGCTGCGAGCAGAACCAGGGCGAGTGCGGACCCGCACAGCGCTTTAGACATACCGGAGCAGGTTACTGGAGCGGGCCGGAAGTTGATCCCAGCCCGGCCGGGACGGCCCGGCCGGGTGGGGACCCCCAGTTTTCGTTTAGACGTGCCGCGCGACCGGAGCGGTTCGCCGGCGGGCGCGCCAGAAGACGTAGCCGAGCAGGAGCAGCACGAGGAGCGGTCCCGCCGCGCCGAGAGCCGTGATCGCGTAGTTGATGGTGGTCACGAAGTTGTGCGCGGCCATGTTGATGGCGGTGGCGAAGCCCCAGCTGTCCGCGTTCGGCGACTGAAGCGGCGCCCCGGATTCCATCAGGGTCACCGAGACCGAGCTGTAGGACGTGTTGTCGTCGAGGTACTTGATCTGGCCCTTCAGCTGCTCGATCTGGCCCGTGATCTGGCCGATCTGGTTCTGCACGGCGATGATGTCGCTGATCGTCTTGGCGCTCCGGAGCAGCGCCAGCATCGCGTCACGCTGCGCCTCGGCGTTCGCCAGGCGGGCGCGCAGGTCGACGTACTGGGCGCCGACCTCGGTGCCCGTGATGTGCTCGGACTGCACTTTGCCGACCTTCGACAGCTGGTCGATGGCGGTGTCGAAGTGCGCGGCGGGGACCATGAAGCTGATCACCCCGGTCCGGATCTGGCCGGGCTCCTGGTCGCTGACAGGCTTGGCCTGGGCGTCGGTGCCGGCGATGTAGCCTCCCTGCGCCTGGACGAGGGCACGGACCTCCAGCAGCTTGGAGTCGAACGACCCGTTTCCGACCGTGATCGTCATCTGGGCCTGGCGGATGACCGGTGGGCCCTGGAGAGCCGGAACGGTGTCTCTGGGCAAGGCGACGGTCCCATCACCTGTCGAGCGGTTGGGCTCTGGCGCGGTCGACCCATTGCCCTGGGCAGGCTGATACTTGGTCCCTTCATTCGAGCTGGACGGGGTGCCTGCACCGCCGGCACCGGCGCAGGCGGCCGCCACAGCGAGCAATGCGACGAGAACGAACAGCTTTTTCATTTGTGTACGGCCTCCTGGGCGCGTCGATGTGATGCCGTACGAAACGCCCGCTTCCGGGAGACGTAACATTCGGCGCCGTGCTTCAGGTCAGAGGACTAGCGATCGACGTCGTGGCGCGACGCGTGCTGTCCGACGCAAGCTTCACCGTCAACCAGGGCGACAAGCTGGGGCTCGTGGGCCGCAACGGCGCGGGCAAGACCAGCCTCCTCAAGGTGCTGGCGGGCGAAAGCGACGCGGCGGCGGGCGTCGCATTGCGCCGCGGTTCGCTGGGCTACGTGCCGCAGAACCCCCGGCCGCGGGCCGAGTCTGGACAGAGCGCGCTCTCACACATCCTGTCGGGGCGGGGCCTGGATCGGGCGGCGGCCGACCTGCACGAGCTGCACCACAGGCTTGAGCACGACCACTCGCTGGCGGCGATCGAGAAGTACTCGGAGGTCGAGGAAAGGTACCGGCACCTGGGTGGGTACTCCGGCGAGTCGGAGGCGCGCCGCATCGCCGGCGGACTTGGGTTGCGCCTCGACCGCGTCGACCTCGCCCTTGGCGTGCTTTCAGGCGGTGAGCGCCGGCGTGTGGAGCTGGCGCGTGTCCTGTTCGCGGACGCCGACCTGTTGCTGCTCGACGAACCGACCAACCACCTGGACACCGACGCCAAGTCGTGGCTGATGGACTTCCTCCGCGATTACCGCGGCGCCGTCATCGTGGTCAGCCACGACCTGATGCTGCTCGACGCGTCGATCACGCGGGTGCTGCATCTCGACGCGGGTCGCCTGATCGAGTACCGCGGCACGTACTCGCAGTATCAGGCGGCGCGGCGTCTCGAGGAGAAGCGCCTGACCTCGCTCGCCCAGCGCCAGGAGGCGGACATCAAGCGCTTGAGCCTCCTCGCCGAGGTCATGCGCCGGCAGACGCAGAAGCGCGCAAAGCAGGCGAAGTCGCTCATGACGCGGGTCGAGCGCATGAAGGCCGCGCGGGTGATTGCTCCCCGGCGCGAGCGCAAGGTGAAGATCTCCTTCCCGGAGCCGCCGCACAGTGGACGCGTCGTCGTGCACTGCTCAGGAATGGCGAAGGGTTACGGCGGACCGCTCGTCTTTCGCGATGTGTCGTTCGAGGTCGAGCGCCACCAGCGACTGCTGGTGATGGGGTTGAACGGGGCCGGCAAGACCAGCCTGCTGCGCATCCTCGCGGGCGAGAGCGAGGCGAACGAGGGCTCGTTCCGGCTCGGCCACGGAGTATCGCTGGGCTACTACGCGCAGGAGCACGAGGGCATTCGCGCCGGAGTCTCCGTGCTGGCACACATGCGCGAGCAGTCACCGGAGGCCGAGGAGCGCGTGCTTCGGGCGCTGCTCGGGATGTTCAACCTGACCGGTGACGTCGCGCGGCAGGACGCCGGCACGCTGTCCGGCGGGGAGAAGACCAAGCTCGCCCTCGCGCAGCTGGTCGCCGGCCGGCACAACCTGCTGCTGCTCGACGAGCCGACCAACAACCTGGACCCGCCCTCACGAACGGGCGTCGCTCGCGCGCTGGCGGAGTGGCCGGGGACGATGATCATCGTCAGCCACGACCCGGAGTTCGTGGAGGCGCTGCAGCCGGGCCGCGTCCTGTTCATGCCCGAGGGCCGCGTCGACTACTGGGAGGAGGACCTCCTCGACGTCGTCTCGATGGCGTGAGCGGCAGACAATAGAAAGGTGAGCGTCGAGGTCCACGAGGTCGTCATGCCGGAGCTGCAGGGCGCGGAAGAGATCACCGTCGGCGCGTGGAGCAAGCAGCGCGGCGAGCATGTCGCCGAGGGCGAGACTTTGATGGAAGCGCACACGGACAAGGTCAATGCGGAGATCCCATCGCCCGTCACCGGCACCGTCGAGGAGCTGCTGCTCGAGGTTGGCGACCCCGTGAAGCCCGGACAGCCCATCGCGCGCATCGCGCCCGGTTAGTCGCGTGCGGGTTGCTGTTGTCGGGGGCGGCGTCATGGGCGCTGCCACCTCGTGGAGACTGGCCAAACGCGGTGCCGACGTCGTCTGCTTCGACCGCCACTCACCGCCGCACGCGGACGGATCCTCACACGGAGAGTCGCGGATCATCCGCACCGCGTACTTCGAAGGCGCGTACTACGTGCCGCTGATACACGAGTCGTTCGAGCTCTGGCGCGAGCTTGAGTCTGTCAGCGGCCAGCAGCTGTTGAGGATGACCGGCGCCCTGATGATCGGGACAGAGTCGTCAGAAGCTGTGACAGGCGCGCTCGCTTCAGCCAGGCAACATAACCTCGACGTCGAGCTGTTGAGGCCGGCCGACCTGCGCCGGAGATACCGCGGGCACGTGGTCCGGCCCGAGGAGGTTGCGGTGCTCGACCGGCAGGCGGGAATCCTCCACCCTGAGGGCGCGGTGACGGCCATGCTGGCACGGGTTCCCGAAGTCAGGCGCGAGACGCCCATCGGTTCGGCGGAGGAGTTGCTGGGCGAATTCGACGCGGTGGTGCTGGCCGCCGGACCGTGGACCCCCGAGCTCGTGCAGGGGATCCCGCTCCAGATCGAGCGCCAGGTCCACGCGTGGTTCTCCATCGCCCGCGACGCCGACTGGTTCGCGCCAGATCGGTGCCCGGTCTTCGTCCG
>WNGB01012750.1_pt1 | contig 11385 bp, 12 predicted proteins | sample 5400681 | NCBI WGS metagenome assembly WNGB01 (sample SAMN13153367, study PRJNA577476) | soil metagenome | isolation source: 115 cm soil or saprolite under grassland replicate 2 | place: USA:California | collected 2016-06-15 | reverse complement strand
CGTCGCTCGAGCGTCTGGCGGTGACCTCCTCGTCCTGCGGGGTGTGCGGCAAGGCCTCGGTCGACGCCGTCCGGCTGGCCTGCGCGCCGGTCGCCGGCGACCGGCTGCGGCTGCACAGCCGGGTCCTGGCCGCGATCCCTGACCGGGTCCGCGAGGCCCAGCGCGTGTTCGAGCAGACCGGCGGGCTGCACGCGGCCGCGGTGTGCGACGCCGATGGCACGGTGGCCTGCGTGCGCGAGGACGTTGGCCGCCACAACGCGGTCGACAAGGTGATCGGGTGGGCGGCGACCCAGGACCGGCTCCCCCTGGCCGGCACGGTCCTGTTCGTGTCCGGGCGCTCCTCGTTCGAGGTGGTGCAGAAGGCCGCGGTGGCCGGTGTTCCGCTGGTGGCGGCCGTCAGCGCCCCCTCCAGCCTGGCCGTCGAGCTGGCCGAGGAGGTCGGCATCACGCTGGTCGGGTTCCTGCGTGGGACGGCGATGAACGTCTACACCCACCCGGAGCGGGTCGTTGCCTCCGAGGTCAGCCGGGCCGCGGGCTGACCGGCCGGGGTTCCGGGTGGTCGGCGGCGGCGTCGTAGAGGCGCGCCGCGACCGCCTCGCCGACCCCCGCCCCGATCGCGCCGGTCGCGGCCGTGATCGCCGGGCAGGCGACCAGGCCGACACCCTCGGTGGCGGCCGCCTGACCACCACAGAGGGCAAGGCCGACCCGGCCACCGACGTCGGCGCCGATGGCGCCGCCGAGGGCACGCACGACCGCCCGCGGCAGTGGCTCGCCTTCGGCGACCCCGGCGGCCAGGGACAGCGTGGGACCGATCAGCGGCAGGGTGAAGAGGAGCCTGCCGCCCCCGAGGGGCCGTCCGGCCGCGTCGACGACCTTGGCGGCGGCGGTCCGCACCGCCGGGTCGTGGCTGGTCTCCACCAGCCGTGCCGCCGCCCTGGCGCGCGCCGCCGCGGCGGCGGCGAGGTGGTGGGTGGCGGTGGCGACCTCGGCGCCGGCCTCCAGCGCCTCGCCGGCCAGGCGCCCCACCCCGCCCGGCCCCCGGTGTGGGCGCCTGCCCTTGGGCGGCCCGTCGCCACCGGGCTGCGGGGCGGGGCCGGAGCGGCGGGCCGCGGTGGCGGGGGCTCGGCTGGCCGCGTCGTCGAGGCGGGCGGCGGCGCTGCGGCGGGCCGCGGCCGCCTCCTGGGCGGCGGCGGCCATCAGGCTGGCGGCCTGGCGGGCCGCGGCGGTCTGCGCGAGGTCGAAGGGGTGGACGGGCCGGGCGATGCCGTGCTGGTCGAGCGCGACCCCGGCCGCTGCGGCCAGCCGGCCGGCACGGTCCCAGGTCGCCTGGGCGTGACCGAGCCGGCCCGCCAGCTCGGCGAGGGCGCCGGCGGCCCGGTCCAGTGCGTGCGCTGCCGCCTCGAGGCCGGGCTGGAGCCCGCCGGTGCCGGCCTGGAACGCCTCGCTGGCCGGTCCCCGCCATGCCCCCGCCACGACCACGAACGACAGCGTCCCGCGGAGGCGGCCGCCGGCACCGCCGACCGCGTCGGCGGCGGCGCCGAGCGCCCTGGCGCCGGCGGCCAGGGCGGCCGGGTCCCCCGCCGGCCGGCTCACCGCGGTGGCCCCCCGCTGGCGGCACGCGGCCTCGGCGTGGTGTGCATGGGGCGGTTGTAGCCGCCGCCACCCGTGCCGGCAAGCGGCCGTCCCCAGGCCCCAGAGGCCGCGCCGACTACCTGGCGGGGGTCGCCCATCTGGCCGGGCGCTGCGGCCGGCGGGCGAACAGGTTGGGCGGCGGGGGCGGCGGCGGCTCCAGGGCGGCCGGCACGGACTCGGCCTGCCGCAGCACCTCCAGGATCTCGTCGCCGATCAGCTCCTCGCGCTCCAGCAGCGCGTCCCTGAGCGCCTCCACCAGCACCCGGTTGCGGTCCAGTTGCTGCTTGACCGCCGCCTTGGCCTCCCTGAGCAGCCGCTCCGCCCGTTCCCTGCCGTCGGGGTCGGACAGCACCCTGGCCACCACGTTGCGGTCGTTCAGGCCCTCCTCCATGGCCGCGTAGGAGAGCAGCGAGTCGCTCATGCCGAGCGCCCCGACCATCTGGGCGGCGATGCCGGTGGCGCCGATCAGGTCCCCGCCGGGGCCGGTGGTGGACTCGCCGAACCACAGCTCCTCGGCGGCCATGCCGGCGCAGGCGATGCGGAGAAACGCCTCCAGCTCGGTGCGGGTCCGGGTCCAGCGCTCCTCGGTGTCGTTGTGGGCGAGCAGCCCGAGCGCCTCCCTGCGCTTGACGATCGAGAGCACCTCGAGCCTGCGGCCGACCCCGGACAGGTAGGCGGCCACCGCGTGGCCGGCCTCGTGGGTGGCGACCATCTCCTTCTCGAGCGGGCTGTAGGTGACCGGCTGCTTGAGCCCGACCTCCTCGGAGAGCCTGGCCTGGTGGACGTCGGCCCAGCGCATCCCGTCCCGGCCATGGCGCAGCGCCCAGATCAGCGCCTCGTCCAGCAGGTGCTCGATCATCACCGGCGTGTAGCCGAAGGTGGCGGTGGCCAGCTCGGCCCGCCTGACGCCGTCGTCCAGCTCCGGGTGGTGGGCCTTGCGGGCGAGGAAGTGGTCGATCAGCTCGCGCCGGCCGGCCGCGTCCGGCAGGTCGAAGTAGAGGGTGCGGTCGAAGCGGCCGGGCCGCAGCAGCGCCGGGTCGAGTGCCTCCGCCCGGTTGGTGGCGGCGATGACCAGGAGGTTGTTGTAGCGCAGCGGTGGCTTGCGCAGCTGGCGGTCGGCGGGCAGCCAGCCGTTGAGCCAGTCGAGCAGCCGGCCGGCGGTGCGCTGCCCGAGCGGCGGGGTGTCGAAGCTCTGCAGCTGGACGAGCAGCTCGTTGACGACCCCGCCGGTGCCGGAGCTGACCGGGCCCTCGCCGCCGCCGTCGAGGCCGCCGCGGCGGGCGCCGATCGCGTCGATCTCCTCGATGAAGCCGATCGCCCCGCCTTCCCGCGCGGCCGCCTTGCGCAGGGCCTTGAAGTAGGCGCGGATCTTGCGGGCGGTCATGCCGTACCACATCGACTGGAAGCTGGTGGCCGAGACGAACAGGAACGGCACGCCGGCGTGGCGGGCCATCGCCTTGGCCATGTGGGTCTTGCCGGTGCCCGGCTGGCCCTCGAACAGGATGCCCCGGCGTGGCGTGCCGCCGAGCCGGTCCCTGAAGGTGGCGTAGCCGAGGAAGAGGTTGAGGGTCTTGACGACCTCGTCGCGCAGCGGGTCGAGGCCCTTGACGTCGTCGAGGGCGACCTCGATCTGCTCGGGCCGGTACAGCAGGTGCGGCGAGCGGGACTGTCCCAGCATCGGCGCCAGCATGAGCGCCCCGAGCAGCACGACCAGCACCACCATCGGCAGCCAGAGCATCACGTCGGGGCCGAGGCTGAGGCCGCCGAGCGGGTTCAGCGACGCCCCGGTCAGCACCCGCCACCAGGTCAGCGCGCAGACGACCGAGAGCAGGACCGCCAGCCGTCCGAGCCGCTGCTGGCGGCGACGCTCGCGCGCCCGGCCGACGTCGACCTCGGCCGCCCGCAGCACCACCTCCCCGCCAAGAACGCTGCTCAGCGACTCTCCGCCCACCGGACCTCCCGCGCTGCCGGGGCGGCACCGAGCCGCTCCCCCATCCTGGCAGTTAGCCACGATCGGGCCGCCGAAGCCATGGGTCGGCGGCGACTTGCAGGGTGTTGCCGAGCCTGGCTGCGTCACGGACTAGGCAAGGCTACCGAGGCGGATGCCGGGCACGGCCGGCCGAACGGACCTATGCCGCCTTGACCGAGGCGACCTGGAGCGGCAGGCCCTGCTGGCAGGTGCTCAGCAGGTCGCGGAGCAGCCGGCCGCGCACCTGGACGCGGGCGCCTTCGCGCAGCTTGCCGCGGTCGCCGCCGACCAGCAGGTAGTTCTGGCCCTGGTCGGTGTGCAGCACCGTGCAGCCGGGCTCGATGCCGGCGACCACGGTGCCGGTGGCCGTGATCGGGGAGTCGCCCGCCGGTGGCGGCGCGGTGGTCGGCGCCGTCCCCGGGTCGGTCGTGGGCGTGGTGGTGGTGGCGCCGGCGGCGCCGCCGCCGTCCCCCCCGTCCTGGTCGGCGCAGGCGCCCAGCAGCACGGCGGCCAGCAGCAGGCCGGCGAGCGCCCCACGGGTGGTTGTCTGGCTCATACCGGTTTGGACGCCGTCGCCGCCCGAACGGTTCCCGGGTGGCGCGCTGGCGGCTCAGGCGGGCGCGGTGACGTAGCGGTCGCGGCCGGCCGCCTTGGCGGCGTACAGGGCCTGGTCGGCGCGGCGCACCAGCTCGGCGGCGCTCTCCTCGAAGCTCCAGCTCGCCACGCCGATCGAGCAGGTGATCTCGGACGGGGTCGCCGCCTGCAGGCGGCGGACCACGTCGATGGCGTCGTTCAGCGGGCAGGCCGGCAGCAGCAGGGCGAACTCCTCGCCGCCGTAGCGGGCCAGCAGATCGGTGGAGCGTACCTGGGCCCGCCATGCCGCGGCCGCCTCCTTGAGCAGCAGGTCGCCCGCCTGGTGCCCGTGCAGGTCGTTGTAGGCCTTGAAGTGGTCGAGGTCGAGCATGGCCACGCACAGCGGCGTCCCGGTGCGCCGTGCCCGCTCCAGCTCCGACGGCAGCTCCTCGTCCCAGACGCGGCGGTTGGGGATGCCGGTGAGCCCGTCGGTCCGTGCCAGCCCCTGGAGCCGGCTGACCAGGCGGCTGATCTCGGTGGCCTGCTGCTCGCTGAGCCGCCAGTTCACCAGGTTGGCGGCACAGGCGCCGAGGATGAAGGCGCCGTGGATGAACGCCCAGGTCCAGGGGCTGCGCTGGGCGGCGGCATGGGCGTAGACGGTCTTCGGCGCCAGGGCGCCGAGCAGCCCGTGGTGGCCGACGACGTAGCCGAGCGCCAGCCCGAACGGCACCCAGTCCTGGTAGAGGGTGATGACCCCCACCATCACGAAGAAGTGGAAGTGCATCTCGATGACGCCGCCAGACAGGTGCACCAGCAACGCCGAGGAGGTCAGCAGGCCGAACACCGCGGCGCTGGCGCGGAACCGCCTGCCGCCCCGCCGCTGCGCCGCCACGACCGCGCAGACCGCGACCAGCGCCCCCTCCAGCACGCTGTGGGCGGCGCCGAGCCCACGGACGACCCCGAAGCCGGCGACGCCGGCCGCATGCAGCCACAGCAGCACCACGATCCCCCGGTGGCGCCGCTCCCAGACGTCGGGTTCGAGCAGGCCCCCGTCGGGCAGGGCCACCCGCAGGTGCTGCCACGCCCGGGAGACCGCCCGCATGCCTACGGCCCGCCCGGGTCGGGAAGCTCGACCACGAAGCGGGCGCCGCCGCCCCGGTTCTCCTCCACCCAGACCCGGCCGTCCATGCCCCTGACCAGCCGGTCGACCAGGAACAGGCCGAGCCCGACGCCGCCGAGGCGCCGGGTGGTGGAAGCGTCGAGCTGGGTGAAGGCGGCGAAGATGCGCTCGCGGTCGGCGGCGGCGACCCCCTCGCCGCGGTCGGCCACCTCGATCCGGGTGCGGCCGGGTGGCTGGTCGACCATCACCTCGACCGGCGTGCCTGGCGGGGCGTGCTTGCCGGCGTTGTCGACCAGGTTGCCGACGATCATCCGCAGCGCCTCGGCGTCGCCCCTCAGGGAGCGGGGCTGCTCCGGCAGGCGCAGCAGCAGCAGCCTGCCCGGCTCGGCCAGCCGCCAGTCGTCGACCACCTCCGCGACCACCTCGGCGGCGACCACCGCCTCGGCGCGCAGCACCGGGCTGCGGTTGGCCGCGAACGCGCTGGCCTGCAGCAGCTGCTCCACCATGTCACGCAGCCGCTTGCCCTGGCGGACGACCCGCTGCAGGATCTCCTGGCCGTCGGGCGTGGCGGCCATGTCGGGCCGGGCGGCCAGGGTCTGGGTCATCCCGAGGACCACCGTGATCGGTGTGCGCAGCTCGTGGCTGACCATGGCGAGGAACTCGTCCTTGAGGCGGTCGACCTCCTCCAGCCGGGCCACCGAGGCGGAAAGGTCGGCGTTCTCGGCCTCGAGCTCCCGCGAGCGGTCGATCGCGGCCTCGTAGAGGGCGCGCAGGTCCTCCATGACCGGCCCGGTGACCGCTGCCGACAGCCTGGCCTGGCCCTGCCTGGCCGCCGAGAGCGCCTCCAGCACCGCCGCAGGGACGTCCCCCTTGAGCACGTAGCCGCGGGCGCCCGCAGCCACCATCTCGCGCACGTAGGTCTCGTCGGCGTAGGCGGTGTGGGCGACCACCGCGACCTTCGGCCAGCGCCGCACGATCTCCCTGGTCGTGGCCACCCCGCCCTGGCCGGGCATGCGGCAGTCCATCAGCACCACGTCGGGGACCAGCTGTTCGACCAGCGGCAGCGCCGCCTCGCCGGATTCGGCCTCGCCGACCACCTGCCAGCCGCCGACCTCCTCCAGCAGGGAGCGCAGCACGCGCCGGACCGCCGGGTGGTCGTCCACCAGCAGGACCCGCCCGGGGCCGTCGAGCTGTGCCGGCATCGTCTGCATGCTTTCTTGTATCGGCAGGCCGTGTTGCCGGTGAAGACCCCTGTAGGCTGGTTCGCCATGAAAGACGTCGGCGTCGTTGGCCTGCCACAGAGCGGCAAGACGACCCTGTTCAACGCGCTCACCAGGGCCGGCGTGCCGGCGGGCGGCGCGGCGGGAAAGGCCAGCGTGGCCGCGGTGCCCGTGCCCGACGCCCGGGTCGAGGTCCTGGCCGCGTTGGAGCGCTCCCGCAAGCGGGTGTTCGTACAGGCCCGCTTCGTCGACGTCGCCGGGCTGTCGGTGGGCACGGCCGGCGGCGGGCTGGCCGCGCAAGGTCTCGGGTCGCTGCGGGAGGCCGACGCGCTGGCGATGGTGCTGGCCGCCTTCCCCGGCGCCTCCGACCCGGTGGAGGCGGCCGCCGAGCTGACGCTCGAGCTGACCGTCGCCGACCTGCAGTCGATCGCCGGCGGGACCGAGAAGGCGGCCAAGAAGGCCAGGGCCGGCGTCGAGGGCGCCGCCCAGGAGGCGGCCACCTTGGCGCGGGCCCGCGACCTGCTCGACCAGGGCACGCCGCTGCGATCGGTGGCGTGGGAGCCGGAGGAGCGCAGGGTGCTGCGCAACTTCGCCCCGCTCACGCTGAAACCGGCCCTGGCCGTGCTCAACCTGGACGAGGCGGCGGCCGGCGAGGCGGCCGCCGCGGCCGCCGCCGCCGAGGCGGCCCTCGGCCTGCCGACGGTGGCGCTGGCCGCCGCGCTGGAGGCGGAGGCGGCCGAGCTGGCCCCGGCGGAGGCGGCCGCCCTGCTGGCCGAGTACGGGGTGGAGCGCGGCGGCCTCGACCAGGTGGTCGGGGCGGCCTGGCGGCTGCTCGACCTGGTGACGTTCCTGACCACCGGGGAGGACGAGACCAGGGCCTGGGAGGTCCGGAGCGGCGCGACCGCGCCGGAGGCGGCCGGCCGCATCCACTCCGACCTGGAGCGCGGCTTCATCCGTGCCGAGGTGGTCGGCTACGACGACCTGGTGGCCGCGGGCGGCTGGGACGCCGCCCGCGGCAAGGGCCTGCTGCGGGTCGAGGGCAAGTCCTACGTCGTCCGCGAGGGCGACGTCATCCACGTCCGCTTCAACGTCTGACCGGACCTAGAAGGGCCGCGCCGCCAGGTCGAGCAGCCGGTCCACGCCCGCGTCCAGCGCGGCGACCTCGCGCTCCACCTCGGCCTGCAGCGGCGCCAGCTCGGCGGCCGTCTCGGCGCCGAGGCCGGCGCTGGCCGCCCGGCGGATCGAGCGGGCCACCAGGGTCACCTCGGCGACCCTGGCGCCGGCCGTTGGCAGGACCCTGGCCAGCTCGGCCGGGTCGGGCTCGCCGGCCAGCAGCCGCAGCTCGGCGTCGAGGGTGCCCGCCACCCGCGCCAGGCGCCTGGCCAGGTGGGGAAGGTCGCCGAGCGGGCCGCCGGCGGCGCGCACGACCGCCAGCGCCTCGGTGGTGGCGCGTGCGGCGGCGGCCAGCTCGCGCCGCAGCCAGGCAACCTCGCGGCGGGGACCGGGCGGCGCGGCCATGGCCTGCACGGTCCGGACCCGCTGGCGCAGCCGCGGGCTGCGCCGCAGCCACCGCAGCAACCGCCAGGTGACCGCCAGCAGCACGGCGATGCCAAGCGCCAGCATCGCCAGCACCGTCAGCAGCAGCTGCTCGAGCATCGTGGTTCCTACGATAAGCGCCGGCGCCGCGCCTGTCAGCCGCCGGAGACGGCGGGCAGGATCCAGACCTCGTCGCCGTCGCCGACCGCGGTGGCCGGCCCGGCCAGGTAGCGGATGCTCTCGCCGTTGACGAACACGTTGACGTGCGGGCGCAGCTGACCCTGCTCGTCCAGCACCCGCCGGCCGACACCGGGATGCGCCTGGCCGAGGGCGCCGAGCACCGCGGCCACCGTGCCGCCGGCCACGGCCAGGCGCCGGCGACCGTCCGCGTGGTCCCTGAGGGCGGCAGGCAGGTGGACGGTGGGCATGGCCGGACTCAGGGCACGACCGCGGCCTTGACGCAGACGACCGGGGGCAGCCATTCGGCGAGCAGCCGCCAGCGCTCCCCCTCGTCCGCCGAGGCGAACAGCTGCCCGGTGCGGGTGCCGAAGTAGAGGCCAGCCGGCCCCAGCCCGTCGCTCCCGAAGCCGTCGCGCAGCACGGTCAGCCAGGCGTCCTGCTGGGGCAGGCCCTCGGTCTGCGGCTCCCACGACGCGCCGGCGTCGCGGGTCCGGTAGACCCGCATGCGCCCGTCGGGCACGCAGCGGAACCCGTCGGACCGCAGCGGGATCACCCAGGCGGTGTCCGGGTCGGTCGGGTGGGCGACCACCGGGAAGCCGAAGTCGCTCGGCACGCCGTTGGCGATGTCGACCCAGCGCTCGCCGGCGTCGTCGCTGCGGTACAGGCCCCAGTGGTTCTGGAGGTAGAGGCGCTCGGGCCGGCCCCCGGCCGGCGCGACCTTGTGCACGCACTGGCCGAACTCCGGGTGCTTGTCGGGCAGGAACTCGGCCCTGACCCCCTGGTTGCTCGCCCGCCAGCTGTTGCCGCCGTCCTGGGTGCGGTAGACGCCGCCGGTGGAGATGGCAACCAGCAGCCGCTCCGGGTCGTCGGGGTCCGGCACGACCGTGTGCAGGCAGAGGCCGCCCCCGCCGGGTTCCCAGCGGGGCCGGTGGGGGTGCTCCCAGAGGCCGGTGACCAGCTCAAAGGTCTCCCCGCCGTCGTCGGAGCGGAACAGCGCGGCCGGCTCGACGCCGGCGAAGACGGTGTCCGGCCGGTCGGCGCCGGCGGGCTGCAGCTGCCAGACCCGCTGCAGGGCCGCGCCGGTGTGCTCGGGGAAGCGGAGGTTGCCCTCGGCCGGGTCGCTCCAGCTGCGGCCGAGGTCGTCGGAGCAGCGCACCACCGCGCCCCAGTGGCTGTCCTCGGTGCCGGCCAGCAGCCGCCGCCGGCCGCCGCGCCCGTCGAAGCGGACCGCGTAGATGCTCTGGCCGGGGAAGTGCGGGCCGCTCGCCTGCCACTTGTCCCTTGCCTGGTCGGAGCGGAACAGGAACACGCCCTTCATGGTGCCGACCGCGACCAGTACGGACGGCTCCCCGCCCTCGACCGCCTCGGCCAACTCATCGGTTCCAGGAGGCGTACTTCGCACTAGTGACATTTGCTACGATACCTCCAGGCTCGAACACAAGTTCGGTCATGCACCCGAGGAGAGGGTAGACCTCATGCGCTGCGCCGTCTATGCCCGGCTCAGTATCGAGCGTGAGGCATCGAGTGACAACGTGGAGACCCAGATAGAGGAGTGCTCAGCACACATCGAGGATGAGGGCTGGACGGTCGCCTGCATCTTCAGCGATACGGACATCTCAGCCTCTCGGTACGGCAGGAAACTACGGCCCGGATACAACCATTTGCTCGATGCGGTTCGAGCTGGCGAGGTGAGTGCATCGTCATTACCGAGATGCCCCGGCTGTATCGTCGGCTCGAAGAGCTGCTTGAGCTGATGCATCTGGCCGAAACCACGGCGCTCAAGCGCATCGGGACAACGGACGGTTACTTCTACGACCTATCTACCGAGATGGGCGTTCGCAACGCGGTCGCTGCCGTCAATACAGCCGCTCTCGAATCCCGCCGCACCTCCGACCGGATGAAGCGCAAGCGCCGAGCCGAAGCCAAGGCCGGTAAGGCGCACGGCGGTATCCGGCCATACGGCTACGAGAAAGGCGGTATGGTCGTCAATGAGATCGAGGCCGAAGTAATCCGGAAGTGCGCCGATCTCATATTGACAGGTGCCCGGACCATGAGCGTTGTCCAAATGCTCAACCGCCGTGGCATCCCGACTGCCAACGGCAAGGCCTGGTACAACCGCAACCTGGAGCAAATACTTACCTCAAGACGGATTGCCGGGATCCGCACGCACAACGGCATGGAGTACCCGGCAGCCTAGCCCTCGATCATATCGGATGAGGAAAGCGACAGGCTGAGGCTGATCCTACGGGATAGGCGAATGCCAGCAGGCAGAATCCCCAGGCCTATCTACTCTCGGGCATGGTCTCCTGCGGACACTGTGGTAAACCCCTGATCAGCTCAGGTGCGATAATGAAGAATGGCTTTCAGCGTAAGTACCGCTGCCGGCACTTCGACAGCTCGGGCAACGTCTACGGCTGTGGCAAGATCGTCAGGGCCGCCGAGCCGGTGGAGATGCTTGTAAGCGAAGCCGTGCTGTACCGATGTGACAGTCCGGAGGTGGCGGCTTCACTACGGGACTCGGAGAAGCCTGAGATCAGTAGGCTCATGGAGGAGTACAACGCCAGAATACTCAAGCTCACCGAGCTCGTGGAGGACTATGCCAGCGGACTGCTGAATCGAGAGCAACTGTTCCAAGCCAAGTCTGTGGTAGAGGAGGCGCTAGAAGCCACCAGGGCCGAGCTGGCGAAGGTTGAGAGCAGCCGGGTACTGACAGCGATTCCTGTCGACATGACGATCCGAGAGGCTTGGGAGAGCGCTGATCTGGCTTGGCGACGTAGCCTCATTGGCCTGCTTGTTGAGAAGATCGTGGTTCTTCCCTCCTGGCCGGGCGGCTGACGCTGGATAGCTCCTGATGGTCGGGCGTTCGCCTTCGAGCCGGAGAAGATCCGGCTGGACTGGCGCGCAGCGGAGAGGCTGTCACCCGGCTCCTGGATTCGATAACGTGCTGACGCTACCTACAGCCCGGCGCGGTACTTGGCAGAGGATCGGGCCGTGCATCGTGGTCGACGCGTTCCACAACCTGCTCGATAATCTGCTCGACCTGGCTTGGTGAGACGTAACTGTTCAGGTCCTCGGCGCTGAGCTGACTTGAGACCGCTGCGGGACCATCGTCAGGGTTTTGGGGCGTGCCAGCGCATGGCGTGCAAGCCCCCGAC
>WNGB01012748.1_pt1 | contig 11385 bp, 7 predicted proteins | sample 5400681 | NCBI WGS metagenome assembly WNGB01 (sample SAMN13153367, study PRJNA577476) | soil metagenome | isolation source: 115 cm soil or saprolite under grassland replicate 2 | place: USA:California | collected 2016-06-15 | reverse complement strand
GACCTCGGGGTGGTCGGGCCCGTACTCCCGCTCCTCGATGACCAGCGCCCGCTCAAGCAGCTCGCGAGCCTTGGCCGGCTGCCCCAGCCTTGCCGACGCGCTGCCGAGATTGTTAAGGGCGGCCGCGACGTCTGGATGGTCGGGTCCGAATGCCGCCTCGGTCAGCCGCAAGAGATGCTGGCGTGGTGGTATCTCGGCCCGCGGTTCCCGGCGTTTGCGGCTAAAACTGGCGGCACGCATCAGCCACCCGATCCCCGGCCCGTCAAGATCAGTCATCCTGTTCCAGGCGTCGACGGCCGTGTCGGTATCACCCTCGACGTGAGCTCGGAAGCCGATTCGACCGACATCGTCAAAATCTGAAGCAGCGGCGGCCTCCTCAATTGCGGCCTCCCACACCGTCTGCGGTGGACGCTGCTCAGCGTTACAGACTTCCACGACTCCGGCGTGCGCCTCGACCGCCTCACCGTCTGGGTCTCGAAGGCTCTGACGCAACAACGCAGCCCCTTGCACAACTGGCTTGGTTGCCCACTCGACCGCGCTGGCGAGATGCCGGGGATCGGTTGACTCTGGCAGACCTCGCCGTTGCTGTACCAGTTTGGCAAGCCGCCCGATGGTGAGCGGTAACCGGCTCCCGGTGCCCCCCCAGTCGATCGCTACCGCAACGACGGCGCGCGCAACAGGACAATCGCCGCCCGCGGGCTCGAAGGGACAGTCCGAGTCACCGCCGTGCAATCGCACGAGTAGCGCTCTCACGGCGGTGAAAGCCGCCGCGATCCCGTAGCTGAAATCTATCCCGGAATACGTTGCCTCGGCGCGCTCCAGCTCTTTGGCCGAAGGCTCTCGCTCCAATATGACCGGATCACCAAATTCGTTCGCGACGTCGGACTCCTCCGTGGCCCAAGTGCTGTACTCCTTCATCGGGATGGTCGCGATTACCCGACGTCCCGGTGATCGGTCACGAACGTCGCGAAGCATCGCCGCGGTCAACCCACCCCCAGCGAAGGCGTCGACGTGGTCCAACCACAGCACGATCCGCCGCGCTTCGAGCACGGACAGGACCTCCGCGTCGTCAATCGCGCTCCTCAATCCATCCGGAGCCTGCGGCGCTAGGATGACTCGAGCTGACGGATCGGCACGGACCACCTCGTAGGCGGTGCGCGTAGACCCGCTGGCGGGAGCGCCAACGATCAGCAGCAAACCGCGCGCGCGTAGACGCTCCCGCGCCGTCGCATCCTTGTTCCGCTCGACGTACGGTGGCAGCCCACCGCCCGGCTGCGCGTACCGGTCAGCTAGCGCGGATCGCGCCAGCCCTAATGCGTACGGATCAGCCTCGTCCATCCGCGGCGGCGGCCACACCCGGAACCAGCCGCGCACCTTCCGGAGCCACGCCACTCTTGCGGCCTCGCGCGCCTGCTCCGCCTGATGCGCAGATTCCCGATACTCGCGGCGACGGGTGCTCAGCTTGTCGGCTTCCGATGCGACGGCCACCGCAAAGACGACGCCGATTCCCGCTAGACGAACGCCAACCGGCGCCTCCAACAGCGCGAGCACCGTCTGTATTGCGGCCATGAAGGCGCCGCAGAGCACCAGCACGGTGGCGCGTGGCAGTGTTCGGACCCTCACCATCGTCCCCGATCCGCTCACTACAGTCCCCCATCCCGGCCCCGCGTCCAAATGACGAGCCCACATGCAAACCGGACCCCATCATTGTGACACTGATGCGTGCCGCGCTCGTGATTCAGCCGGTTGTATATGCATGACCGGCCATTCGTCACAGACACCGGCAGGTGCCGTCTAGCATCAGGACAGTCGCGCAAACACATGCGGAGACTACGCCGCGAAACGTCCGATCATGCCGCCGAGAGTGAAGCGCGATCATGCCTGTGGCGATGACGCCGGTGCCCGCTGGTCAAGATCCGCACCGCGCTGCAGGACGCCGGAATCGACTACGAGTCGGCCGACGCGTCGTTCGTGCTGTCGATGACGGTCGAGCTGGACGCCGAGGGCGCGGGCAAGACCTTCCGCCTGATCGACGCCCTCGAGGACAGCGCCGACATCCAGAACGTCTACGCCAACTTCGACGTCTCCGACGAGGTCATGGCCGAGGTCGGCTGACCCGGGTCGTCAAGGCCTAGGGCCTTGCCGTCGACCACCTGGGCGGCCGGCGGGGCCGTGGGCTCCTTGATCTGGTTGTACTCGCTGAAGCTAATGCTTCCGGTGCCCCGACTGCCGGTCAGCTCGAGCCGGACGGGGCGGGCGTTGGCGGCATTGACCCAGAACGTGCCGTCGGTGCCGCGGAGGCCGACGCACGGGATGCCGTCGATGGTCTCCACGGCGGTTTTCCCGACGCGGCCGGGGTCGACGACCACGGTGTCGACCATGGCGTCGAAGAAGACGGCCTTGCTGGCAAAGCCGGCCGTCTCGCCGAAGGCCTTGGTGTTCAAGGGGACCTTGACCCATTTGCCGCGCAGCAGCTGAACGAGCAGTTCGGCATCCTTCGCCTTGCTCTGCTGGCGCCAGAAGGCGTCGCCGCCCTGTACATAAGCAGTGCGGCCGACCACGATCACCTTCATCTCGGTGCCGTCAAAGCTGATGGTGCCCGAGCCGGCGTTCCTGGCCACGCGGACGTCGAGCTTCAACCGCTTGCCGTCGTCCATCGTTATCGCGCCTCGGACGCGCACGCTGACGGCCGCCTTGGCTGCGGCCCGCGCCTTCTTGACTATCTGCTGAGCCGGCAGACCGGCGATGCTCGCGGCCGGCTTCGACACAGTCGCGGAAGACGATGGCGTGGCCGGCCGGGCTGTGATCGGCGGGGCGACGGTCGGGCCTGGACCGGCGGTCGGCTCGGAGCCACCGCAACCTGCGATGAGGACGGTCATCAGGGCCGCCGTGCTGATCGAACGTGTACGAGTGTGCGACATGGCAATCTCCCCTGGTGAAACACCAGGAGGTGCCTCACCAAGCACGATGGGTCGCGCGCCGGAAAAGTTGAGCGATCGGGCGCTCGACCTGGACGTGACCCGCATCCCCGGCATGGCCAATCAGGTACGACTCGGCCGCCCGTCGTTGGTCAGCCAGTGGCCCAGGACCGGCCGCCGACCAGGCCGAGCTCGGCCAGCCCGGCCCCGACCAGGTCGGCGGTCGCGCCGTACTCCGAGGTGTGGGTGTCGTCCCCGCTTCTCCCGGATGAGGTAGAGCGCCTTGGCCTGCTCCGGACCGAGGTCCCTCCACCACCGCGCGGCTCCGGGCCGTGAGGACGATCAGCGGCACCACCTCGGTGGCCGCGACCGACCTCATCTCGGCCGCGGCGTTGTGAGCCGGCACAGCCGGAGGTGGTTGCCGGCGTCGCACGGATATGCCGCGGTTAGTGCTCACCCACGAAGACGAGCAGAGGCTCGCCTGCATCCGACTGCCACAGATGACCGACCCATTGGAGGTCATGCGCTGGTGGCGGCTTCCCAACCACCAGCCGCGGGAAGATGTCTGCCCAGGACTGGGTAGCGGCGGCGTCCTGATGCCACGTCATACCTTCGGGGTAGACCGAAGTAACTACCGGAGCTCCTGAGGCAACGAGCTCAGTGGCGTTCCGACGCTTGAGCCGGACAGGTGTCCGTCGGTACACGACTCCGTTCGGCGCGAGGAGCGAGCCATCTGGAAGCTTGCGGACCGAGGCCTCCGGCTTCGCCATGCTTGGAGCTTACCGACCCCGATGACCTGCAATGTGTCGAGCCGCATGTCCGCTCATGCCGCAGAGAGTGACGCGCGAGCATGCCGATTACAGGGCGTACTCGGGTTCCCGTGCCAGGTCGCACGACACCGAAGGTCGGCTCTGGTGCTCGGACGGCGCTACGGTTGAGGACCCGGCCCGCCCCCTTTGGCGCCCTGTGGGGTTGCACGGACACAAGCAGAAAGAGCGCCGAACCATGATCCTCCCGAAGGTTCGGGACCCTCGCTTCGTGACGATTCGTCGCGGTGGGACCCTCACCGATTCGGATCACCATCTCCTCGCTCTTTGGGCGGCGTCGTGCGCGGAGCACGTCCTTCACCTGTTCGAATTGGCTCGGCCTGAGGACCCACGACCGCGTGAAGCGATCGAGCACGCCCGCGGCTGGGCGCGTGGTGAGGTCGCGATGATGCAGGCTCGCGCGGCGGGCGGCCATGCAATGGGCGCGGCCAGAAACCTGCGTGGGGCAGCACGGGATGCCGCGTACGCTGCTGGCCAGGCCGGGGCCGTCGCACACGTCGCGGCACACGAACTCGGTGCAGCCGCCTATGCGATCAAGGCCGCACGTGCTGCCGCGCCAGAAGGCGAGAGCGAGGCCGCAGGGCGACTCGAGTGCCACTGGCAGCGTGACCAGCTCCCGGAGGCGATTCGTGAGCTCGTTTTTGACGACCAGAGGTTGCGGAACGACATCTGCTGGTCGGTGTTTGACTGCTGAGCGGGCGTGGGGGTGTGCGCGCCCGCATCGAACATCCGCAAGTAGCCGCATTGAGCGCGCGATCCTGCCGATGATCGTGCTTCAGCATGGGCTGGCCACTAGACCTTCCTGAGCACGAGTTGAGGTGACGTTGGTGGCCTCGGTGCTGGGTTGAGGTTAGTGGTTTTGGAGTTCGTGGAGTCGTTGGCCGGGGGTGCGGCCTTGCATGTAGTCGCCGTGGTTGGCGCGGGTGCGGTTGTAGCCGGCGATCCAGCGTTGTAGCGCGGTGTCGAGGCCGGCCAGGTCGGTGACGTAGCCGCGGTGGAAGTGCGGCCGGTAGAACTCGTGCAGGCAGGTGCCCTGGAAGCGTTCCACGACGGCGTTGTGGTTCGGGCTGTGCGGCGGGGTGAGGGTGTGCTCGACGCCCAGGTCGGCGCAGGCGGTGGTGAAGTCGCGGCCGATGAACTCCGGTCCGCGGTCGGTCAGCACGCCGGTCAGCTCGACGTCGATCGCGGCGAGCGCGGCTTGGAGTTGGTGCAGGAACGCCGCGGCCGCGTCATCGGTCTTGCCGCCGGTCTTGTCCCCGCAGATCAGCCGGGCCACGGCCCAGCGGGTGGCGGTGTCGACGGCGGTGAACTGCCAGATCGCGCCGACACCCTTCAGCCGGCCGACGTTTGCCGACGTAGAAGGTGTCCAACGCGACCAGCTGACCGGGCCGGGAGGCGTACAGGCAGAACCCGAACGGGCCCCGCCTGGCAGCGTCGGTCACCACTCCGGTCTCGGCCGCGGTGATCGCAGCCAGCGCTGGCCACCCGGACCCGGCGAGCCCGGGTGGCCAGGTGGTGGCGGCTCGATCAGACACCAGCACCTTCTGCACCCCCGACGCCGAGCGGTGGATACCCCGGCGGCCAGCAACACCAACAACTGCCGCGCCCCCAGTGTGGGGTTCGCGACCGCCTCGGCCAGGATCGCGCTCACCTTATCCGGTGGCATCTGATTCGGCATCACCGGCGAACGGCGAGCCTTCGGCAACAGCGCCGACAGCCCGTAGCGCTGGGCCAGGTTGCGCCACTTGGTAATCGTCTGCCGGGTCACCCCGAACACCGCCGCAGCCGCCGACGGACCATGCTTGGCGGCATACTCCAACGCCGCCAGGCGGCGGGCATAGACGATGTGGGTAGCGGTCACGGGCTGGTCTCCTTCTGGTCACTGAAGTAGCCGAAGGCTCCCACCCGTGACCGCCCTCATCGGCGGCCGGGTGTCACCTCGACCCGTGCTCAGGAAGGTTAGAGAGAGGCCGGCTCGACCTGCCGCGATCAGCCCGGTCATGCCGATGACAGGGCGTTGCACCGTGCGACGAAGCTGTGCTGTCGCAACCGGTGCAGCGAGCGTCATTCCGCCCACTAAGACGCTGCACTCCAGTGGACCCAGAGTGGCCGCGCGGCCGCGGAATGCTCGCCCGCTTCGACGGCTGGACTCTGGTACTGGCCTGGGGGAGCCTTTGAACGTGTCTTCCCCGGGGGGTCTAGTCGGCCGGGAGGGCGAGCTTGCCCTGGCTGCGGCTGCCGTGCGCGATCTCAGCGAGGGCCAGGGGTCGGCGCTGGTGATCGAGGGGGAAGCAGGCATCGGCAAGACCCGTCTGGTGGAGTGCGTCGTCGATGACGCGCGTTCTCGTGGAGTTGCCGTGTACGGCGGCCAGGCGCATCCCTTCGAGCGCACCCGCCCGTTCGGTGTGGTCGCGGCGGCTCTGAGTCTGAGCCGGCGCTCGCCCGACCCGCGCAGGGCTGCGATCGGCGAGCTGCTGGGCGGCCGGGGCCTGGGGTGGTCTGCGCCCGGCGCCGGCGACATCCAGTACCGGGTCGTTGAGGAGATCGTCGATCTGGTCGACAGCACCTGCTCGGAGGGCCCGGTGCTGCTGGTGGCCGAGGACATCCATTGGGCCGACAGCGCAAGCCTCTTGACGATCCTGTCGGTGGCACGGCAGCTTCCCCTGGCGGCGTTGCTTGTCGTGGTGACAGCCCGGTCCTCGCCGCGGCCGGCTCAGCTGGAACTGCTGCTCGCTGATCTGGCGGCCGGGGGCGCGCATACTCTGCGGCTCCAGCCGCTGTCGCCCGACGAGGTGGCCGCGCTCGCCCGCGACGTGCTGGGGGCGTCTCCTGGCCCCGCCCTGACCGCGATGCTGACCAAGGCCGGCGGGAACCCGCTGTGGGCTGTGGCCATGGTGCGCTCACTGGTCGATGAAGGACGGCTGCGCCGCACCGGGGACATCATCGACGTCACGACCTCGGAGCTGCCGGCCCGGCTGGGTGACCTTGTGGTTCGGCGCCTTCGCGATCTGCCCCCGGCAACGCTGGAACTGTTGCAGGTCACGGCTGTTCTGGGCGATGCCGTTTCACTTCGCGACGTCGCAGCCGTCACCCGCCGAGCGCCGGCCGAGGTGGTCGGGCAGCTCAGCCACGCGTTCGACGCTCAGCTCCTGGACGAGGCTGACGAACGCGTTGTGTTCCGGCACCAGCTCGTGCATGACGCGATCTACCAGCACGTGCCGCCCGCGGCCCGCCGTCTCTTGCACCGTGAGGCAGCGGTCGTGCTCATGGCCGAGGGTGCTGATCGACTGGACGTGGCGGATCATCTGATCCTCGGCGCGGAGCGGGGTGACGAGCACGCGGTTGCCTGGTTGCGGGACGCCGCCCGTGAGGCGTCGGCTCAGGCGCCGTCGGTCACCCTCGAGCTCACGCGCCGCGCCGAGGCGCTGCTGCCCCGCGGTCATCGCGAGGCGGATCTGGTGTCGGCGGAGCTGGTCCAGGCGCTGCTGCGTGCCGGACAGCCTGCCGAGGCTTCTGACCGTGCACAGGCGGTGCTCGCGCGGCCGCACGCCACCGAGGTGGACACGCCGTTGCGCGTGGCGCTTGTCGGTGCGTTGGCTCTCCAGAACCGCGCCGCCGAGCTGGTCGCCGTCGTCCAGGCCAGCTTCGCCGGCTCTGCCCGGCTTCAGCCCTCCGACCGGGTGCTGATGCTGGCCCAGCAGAGCTGGGCCCTGACCTATACGGGCGACCCGCGGGCGGGTGAAGCGTCCGCCCGCCAGGGGCTGGCCATCGCCGAGCAGGCGAGCGATCCAGCGATGACGGTGTGGGCTCTGACAGCGTTGATGGTGGCGGTGGGCCGGCAGGGCCGCTTCGGTGAAGCGCTGATCCACGCCCGGCGGGCATCTCTGCTCGCTGCGGACTCGCCCGATACGAGGTCGCTGCCGCTGCGGCCGAAGTTCTTTCTCGGCCTGGCGCTGTTCGACTGTGACCTCGTCGGCGAGGCGCGAGCGGCGTACCGGGCTGCTCTCGACGACGAGTTCGGCGCGGGGTGGTGGCTCTCCGAGACGCTCATGGCCGACGCCCAGGCGTCCTTCGCGCTCGGGGAGTGGGAGGACGCCGTACCCGGCCTGATCGCCGGCGGCCAGACCGCGCTGGAGAAGGGCAACCCACTCCTGGTGTCTCAGTCGCTCGCCTATAGGGCCATCATCGCGACCGCCGTGGGAGATCACAGGACCGCGGGCGAGCTGACCGCCGGAATCGCCGCCTCGCTGGACGGCGACCAGCTGAGCTACAACGCTGGAATCCTCGCCTTCGCGGTGGCGGGGCTGAGGGCGGCCGAGGGCGATCAACAGGCTGCCTATGACCTACTCCTGCGGTGCTGGCGGTTCGACGCGGCACGGGAGAGCCGGTTCTACCATCGCTGTCTTGCGCCCGACCTCGTGCGTCTGGGCCTGGCACTGGGTCATCGTGACGTCGCGGCCGAGGTGGCCGGCGCCGTCGCAGAGGGCGTGGCCCTGGCACCGGAGGTGCCGACGGTGCATGCCCTGGCGCTGCGCTGCCAGGGCATGGTCGACGGCGAGGTCGAGCCGATGCTCCAGGCTGTCTCGCTCGCCCGTCAGGCGCCGCTCCTGGTCGAGCACGCTGGCGCGTGCGAGGACGCGGCGAGGCTGCTGGCCCAGGGCGGGCGGCGCGACGAGTCGGCGGCGCTGCTGACGGAGGCACTGGAGCGCTACGAGCAGGCGGGTGCCGATGCCTGGGCAGGCCGCGTCCGGGGGCGGTTGCGCGCACTCGGCGTTCGGCCTGGCCCGCGTGGGTCGAGGCACCGCCCGGCGGGCGGCTGGGAGAGCCTGACCACGACTGAGCAGGCGGTGTCGCGGCTGGTGGCGGAGGGACTCACGAACGGTGCTGTGGCCAGGCGGCTCTACATCTCGCCGCACACCGTCAACACTCACCTGCGGCACGTGTTCGTCAAGCTGGGCGTGTCGAACCGGGTCGCGCTCTCCGCCGTCGTACATCACACGATCGAGTGATGTCTTCGCCGCTCGCGGCTCACAGAATCGATCGCAGGCAGCAACGCACGCTGCAACCACGTACAAAGGGGGTGCCACGGTGGACCACGCAGCGACGATGCGGAGTACCTACGAGCTGATCAACGCGGGAGACCTCGCCAGGTTCGGCGACCTGGTCGCGGACGACTACGTCGAGCATCAGGGCGGGCTGGGTTTTCCCACCACGAAGGAGGGGATGCTTGACTTCTTCCGGGCGTTGCTGACCTCCTTTCCCGACTTTCGGATGAACGTCGAGGATCTGATCGCCGACGGGGACAAGACCGTGGCCCGAGTCAGGGTCTCGGGGACCCACCAGGGTGGGTTCATGGGTGTGCCGCCGGCCGGTACGGGCGTCGACGTAGAACTCATCGACATCATGCGATTCGACGGAGCCGGCCTGGTCTGCGAGCACTGGGGTGTCGCGGACATGCTGTCGCTCATGCAGCAGCTCGGCGTCGTCCCCACAGGCGCTCCGGCGTAGCACAGGCCGGCTCAGGGCCGGTTGCCCCCGAGCTCGGCTGTCGCCTGATATTCGACATCGATGACCTGGAGGGCCTCAAGGCGTTGATGCCCTCGATTCCACCCGGAGATAGCCGCCCAGGCGATCTCGAAACACACCGCGCAAGGAGGAGTTATGCCCACGATCATCGTGACCCACGATGTCACCGACACCGACCACTGGCTCTCATCGCCGAAGCGTGAGGACCTCCTGCCCTCGTTGGGCGCCAGCAACATCCGGACGTTCGTGAACCCTCAGGACCGCACGAAGGTCGGATTGGTCATGGACATCGCGGATCTCGACGTTCTCTTCGCTGTGCTGGAGAACCCATCCGACGAGCTGGCCGAGGCAATGAAGTACGACACCGTTCTCCCCGAGACGATGGCGATCTTTGTCCCATCCTGAACCACCGTGACTACTTACGCCGCGCTGGAGCTTGACCGGCAGTCGAGGAATCCAGAAGCGCTGCCGCGGCGGCGGCCGCGGTCACAAGCTGTGTTCCGAGCCCCGTGCCGTGACGGTGACCAAGTGGACCGTCGGCGGATTCGGCGACGCTAGGCCGGGCGCCGTCCGGCTGTCGGAGTGGTGTGTGCTGCAGTACTCACTGATCCGCGCCGCTACCGTTTCGGTCCGGCGCGGCGGGCTGCGTCATAACGGCGCGTTGGGGTATTCAGCTGACCGGACTATCGCAGGTCAGCGCCTCGCCAGGGGCGTGCGGCGCGCGGCCAGTCCAGGGTCGGTGGGTGTCCTCCACCAGGACAGGAACTCGCCGGTCGACCCCGGATAGTGCACGCCGGGCCGCGGCCGCCGTCCGTCCACGGCCTCAGCCTAGTCCGGTCAGCTGAATACCCCGGACGGCGCGATTGACGCAGCGGCGCCGCCGCGCCCCGTGCGGTTGAGCAGGACGCAGCGTCCGGACATGCCGCAATCCGGGCGTTGCGGCCGCGGGGACTCGAGCCCACGACCCAGGGATTATGAGAGCCACGGCAACCACCACAACAGCCAACTTCAGGCTGCAGAACTTGGGCGATCAGCCTCTCTGGCCACATCTGACAACGGTGCTCGACACCATTTCGCACCACGAGTGGTACCACGGCGGGGGTTTCGGCCGCCGGCGCGGGTTTCGCCCGCTCGTTGGTGGCGCCGGCGCCCGTCGCTCCAACGAGAGGGCTCGCAGGACCCTCCCTTGGTGAAGGTCAGGTCCCTCCCCTGGTGATGCTGGTCGTGAGCCATCGTGTGATGACCTCGGGGGTGTGCAGTCGCCGAGCACGATTCGGGGTCGCTGGTTGAGCTCGGTGGCGACCTGTTGGAGGTCCCGGGCGGTGTGGACGGACAGGTCGGTGCGGCGGCTAACAACCCCGACGGCCTCGCGGATCAGCTCGAAGTACCGCTTCTTCACCGCGGCCGGCATCTTGTTGGGCGCGGATCGATGCATCCGAACATCCCTTCCCGGAACGTTCGCAACCACCGATAGAACTCAAGGGTCAATTCTCGGCCGCCGTTGACACTCGGGCGAAGGACAGGCGACTGAATCTCATGACGGGGCACTTGCCGCTGAACTCAGGCGTAGCGTTGATCCTGGTGGTCCAATGGGCATTCCCAGCCGAGGAGGGGGTCTGAATGCACCGGTTGCTGCCCGTATGTAGCCTGCTGCCTATCACTGTGGCAGTGTTATTGACCTCTCCGGGGGCCGCTGCCACACCGCCTCCGGGCGCCATCGCGGAGGTCGTGCTATCTCCCGCGACCGCGGGGCCGCGCAACATCATCACCGGCCCGGACCGTGCCTTGTGGTTCACCGAGACGGCTGACCACGTCGCGCGACTCACAACCAGCGGGACACTCACACAGTTCCCATTGCCGGGCATGGGGGTCGGTGCCGAATTTCTCGTCACGGGTCCAGACGGCGCGGTGTGGCTCACCGAGCGCTATCGCAACGCGGTCGCCCGCATCACGCCAGCCGGTCACCTCACGGAGTACTCTGCGTCGGCGCAGTTCAGCCGCCCGGCGGGCATTGCGGTCGGCAGTGACGGCGCCCTGTGGTACGCCGAGGCCGGTGCGAACCGGATCGGCCGAATGACGACCGCCGGGGTACGGACCAACGAATACGCGCTGTA
>WNGB01027704.1_pt1 | contig 11387 bp, 9 predicted proteins | sample 5400681 | NCBI WGS metagenome assembly WNGB01 (sample SAMN13153367, study PRJNA577476) | soil metagenome | isolation source: 115 cm soil or saprolite under grassland replicate 2 | place: USA:California | collected 2016-06-15 | reverse complement strand
TTCATGGAGATCGCCAGGCGCGTCGCGCGCAAGAAGCCCATCGCGGTCGTCAAGAGCGGACGCACGGAGGCGGGCGCGCGGGCCGCGTCGTCGCACACCGGGGCGCTCGCCGGCCTCGACGTCGCCGTGGACGCGCTGCTGGGGCAGGCCGGCGTTCTGCGCACGGACACGATGGAAGAGCTCTTCGACCTCGCGATGCTGCTCGCCAACCAGCCAGCCCCGGCAGGCAACCGCGTCGGCATCCTGACCAACGCGGGTGGACCCGCCATCATGGCCTCCGACGCCTGCGAGAGCCGCGGCCTCGCGATCCCCTCCCTGTCGGAGAAGACGGTGGCGGCGCTGACGACGTTCTTGCCTCCCGAGGCTTCCACGAAGAACCCCGTGGACATGATCGCGAGCGCCTCTCCGGCTTCCTACGAAAACGCGCTCAAGCTTCTGCTCGCCGACGATGCCGTTGACTCCGTGATCGTGCTTTTCGTGCCACCGATCGTCACCGAGGCCGCGGACGTGGCAGCCGCGATTCGGCGCGCCGGCGCGGGCGCCAAAAAGCCGGTCGTCACCTGCTTCATGGGCACGCACGGCATACCGGCCGCGCTCTCGTCGCTGCGCGAAGGCCGTTTCCCGTCGTATGCCTTCCCCGAGGCCGCCGCTCTGGCGCTCGTGCGCGCCCTGCGCTACGGCCGGTGGCTCGCGACGCCGCCGGGCACCGTGCCTATATTTCGCGACGTCTCCTCCGACGCGGCGCGCGCGGTTCTGGGCGCGGGCGCAGCGGGACGCTGGCTTTCCGCCGACGACGTGCGCCGGGTCTTGAACGCCTACGCCATCCGCACGCCGAGGGAGGAGGTGGCCTCCGACGCCGCTGGGGCCGCGGCGGCGGCGGCCCGGATCGGCTTCCCGGTCGCCTTGAAGCTCGCTTCCGAGACGATCACGCACAAGACCGAGGTCGGCGGCGTTGTCCTCGGGCTCTCCAGCGCCGAAGGAGTCTTCAAGGCCTTCACCGCGATCCGCCAGAACTTGAAACGCCTGGGGCGAGAGAAGGAGATGGCGGGGGCGCTCGTCCAGGAGATGGCGCCGCGGGGCGTCGAGGCTTTCGTGGGCGTCACACAGACGCCGGGATACGGCTCGCTGATCGGATTCGGCATTGGCGGCGTGGCCGTCGAGGTCTGGAAGGACGTGGCTTTCCGTGTCGCGCCGATCACCGACACGGACGCGAGAAGCATGCTCGACCAGATCCGCGGCGCCAAGCTGCTGGACGGCTTTCGCGGCGGCCCGCGCGCGGACCGCGAAGCGCTGACCGAGACGCTGCTGCGCGTCTCCCGCATGGTTCAAGACATTCCCGAGGTCGCCGAGATGGACATCAATCCCCTCGTGTGTCTGGAGCCAGGCCGGGGAGTCGTCGCGGTCGACGCCCGCATCCGCGTGCACGGCTAACGCGTCAAAGAATGATCGAAGACGTCTCCGACCGACTGACGCGCGAGCACCGGAGGCTCGACGACCTCTTCGGCCGGTTCCTGGGAGCGGCGCGCTCGGGCAACGCGGACGCGGCTCTCGACGCGATCCGAGAGTTCGACCAGGCGCTCCGGCGCCACACCGAAGAGGAGGAGGCGAGCGTCCTCGCCCCGCCCACCGGTCACAAGTTCGCTCCGTCGGAGGCGGAATCCGCGCAAGAGCGGCTGCACCGCGAGCTCCGCCTCGAGCACGTCCAGGTGCGCGAGGTCTCGGCGATGATCCGGCGCTTGCTCGAAGAGAAGAGCGACCTCGGCGGCGCCTCGAGCCTCGCCGGCAACCTCGCCCGGCGCTGGGACGCCCACACAGCGCGCGAGGAGCGAGAGCTCTTCCGGGAGCCCTAGCCGGAAACGGCTCGAACCTCGACCGTGCGCTCGCGCGGGCCGTCGAGCTCGATCAGGAAGACTCCCTGCCACTGCCCGAGGGCCGGCCGGCCGTCTTCCAGCGGCACCAGGCGGGAGTTTCCGATCGCCTCGGAGAGAAAGTGCGCCGGAGAGTTGCCCTCGCCGTGGTCGAAGCGCACGCCCGGGACCCAGGCGGCGAGCGCCCGCTCCATGTCCGCCGTGACGTCCGGGTCCCAGTTTTCGCCCACGACGATGGCGGCGGTCGTGTGCGGAACCGAGACGAGGAGTGCTCCGGAAACGGCCTTCAGCCGCGCAGCGGCCTTCGCCACGTCTTCGGTGATGTCGCGCCGCTCGATCGCGCGCTCCGTCCGGACGCGGAAGACAACCGCGCTCAAGGCCGGCCTCCGCCGAAAAACGCGCTGGCGCGGGCAGGGACTTTGCAGTCCCCATGTGGCGAGGGTTTCTTCACCATGACTCGTGGCGGGAAAAGAATCTCACGAAACCTCCGTCCAGGCTCTCGGGCCGGATATCCTCTGGCCTCCTCGAACGGAGCTTCATGACCCTTGCGCGAAAACACCTCGCCGCGGGCCTGGACATTCTCATGGCCGCCGGCTTTTGCGCTGCGCTCTTCGTCTGGGCCGCGTGGCCGTGGCTGCCCGTCGCCCACGCCGACCGGCCGCCGCGCACAATCGTCTTTTATGGTTTCTCAATCCTCGGCGAGGCCATGAACGATGCGGTCTTTCCGGCCTTCGAGAAGCGCTGGCGGGCCGAGGGCCACGAGCCCGTCGAGGTCGTCGCTTCGTTCGCCGGCTCAGGCACGGTCACCAACCAGATCATCCTGGGCGTGCCGGCCGAGCTGGCGTTGCTCTCGCTCGAGAGCGACGCCGAACGCCTCGCCGGAGCCGGCGTTATCCCGGCGGGAAGCTGGCGGCACCTGCCTCACGCCGGCGTCGTCAACCGCACTCCCTTCGTGATTCTCGTGCGCCCGGGCAACCCGAAGAAGATCCTGGACTTCACGGACCTGACCCGCACCGGTGTCCGCGTCGTCCATCCGGACCCGCTCACCTCCGGCGGCGCCAACTGGGCGATTCTCGCGGAGTACGGCGCCGGCGCGCGCCGGGCCGGCGGCAGCCCCGAGGACGGCGAGCGGCTCTTGGCCGGCATCTGGAAGAACGTCGTGGCGCAGGCCTCCTCGGCGCGGGCGGCGCGCACCCAGTTCGACAACGGCTTCGGTGACGCCCTCATCACTTACGAGCAGGAGCCGCTGGCGGACTTGAAGCGAGGTCGACTCCACGCCGAGATCGTCTACCCAAAGAGCACGGTTCTCTCCGAGCACACGCTCGTCGTCTTGGACCGCAACGTGACGCCCGCCGAGCGCCCCGCGGTCGAAGCCCTCGCGCAGTTTCTGTGGAGCGAAGAGGCGCAACGCCTCTTCGTGGCGTGGGGATTCCGCAGCATCGAGGAGAGCTGGAACCACAACCCGACCTTTGGCCGTATCGAGGATCCGTTCCTGGTTGCGGACTTCGGAGGCTGGAAGCGCGTCCGCCGTGAAATCGTGGACGGCATCTGGAAGAGCCGGGTCTTGAAGGCGATTCAGCCGTGACGCTGCCCGCCCGAGAGAACGCCGTCGGCGGCGGGCGCGCTGTCCTGCCGGTCAGCCTGCTCGTGGCGGTTCTCCTGCCGCTGCTGCTGATGCCGCTCGCGGCTGTGTTCATTTTCGCGTTCCGCGGCGGCCCCCGCGCCTTCTGGATCGCGCTTTCCGCGCGCGAGGCGGTCTTTGCGCTGCGTTTTTCTCTCTTGATCGCGTTCGCCACGGCCGCGATCAACGCGTTGCTGGGCACTTACGCCGCTTATGTCCTCTCGCGCTACCGGTTCCCGGGACGCGGCTCGCTCGGCATCGTCGTCAACCTTCCCGTCGCGATTCCGACCGTCGTGGTCGGCACCTCGCTGCTTCTCCTCTGGGGACCCATCGGCCTGCTGGGCCGCTGGCTCGTCCCGGCGGGCTTCCAGCCGATGTTCCAGCCGGCGGGCGTGCTGCTGGCACATCTCTTCGTGACCTTCCCGTACATGCTCGGCGCGGTCAAGCCGGTCCTGGACGAGGTCGAGACCACGTACGAGGAGGCCGCCTACACGATCGGCGCCACCGCCTGGCAGACCTTCCGGCACGTGCTTCTGCCGGCGTTGAAAGGCGGCCTCTTCTCGGGCGCGCTCTTGACCTTCGCGCACTCCTTGGGCGAGTTCGGAGCGACGGTGCTCGTCTCGGGCAACCTCCGCCTGCGGACGCAGACAGCGCCTCTCTACATCTTCGCGCAGTTCGAGGCAGGCAACGTCGAACAGGCCAACGCCGTCGCCGCGGTGCTTGCCGCGCTGTCGTTTGTGATCTTTTTCGTGCTCTTGCGGGCCGGCCGCGGCCGCGCGCGAGCGCCGGGCGGAGCGTAGCGAGCATGTCGATCGTTCTGGAGAACCTGACCAAGCGTCTGGCCGGCCAGGCCGTCGTCGATCGCGTCTCCCTGGAGGTCGAGGACGGAGAGCTCTTCGTCTTGCTCGGAGCGTCCGGCAGCGGCAAGAGCACGGTCCTGCGGCTCGTCGCCGGCCTGGTCGCGCCGGACTCGGGGGCGGTGCGTCTGAGGGGACAGGACGTGACGGCGCTGCCGCCCCAGAAGCGGGGCGTGGGCTTCGTCTTTCAGAACTACTCCATCTTCCGGCACATGACGGTCGAGGAGAACATCACTTTCGGGTTGAAGATCCGCCGCGTAAGGCGCAAGGTTCGGCGCAAGCGTTGCGAGGAGCTGCTCGACCTGGTCGGTCTCGTGGGCCTGGGAGACCGCTACGAGTACGAGCTCTCCGGCGGGCAGCGGCAGCGTGTCGCGCTCGCGCGGGCCTTAGCCTACGAGCCGAGCGTCCTGCTCCTGGACGAGCCCTTCGGCGCCCTCGACGTGAAGATCCGCACGCAGCTTCGCCGCAGCTTCCGCGAGATCCAGCAGGCGCTGCGCGTGACAACGATTCTCGTCACGCACGACCAGGATGAAGCGTTCGAGCTCGGTCGCCGCATCGGCGTCGTCGAGCGCGGCCGCCTTCTCGAAGTCGGAGCGCCCGAGGAGCTGTACGCGCACCCGCGCACGTTTCACGCCGCCACCTTCGTCGGCTCCGGTTCCGTGCTCGTCGGACGCTGCCGCTTGGGGCAGGTCGAGCTCGGCCCGATCCGGCTCTCGATTCCCGAAGACGTCCCGCACGAAGAGGGGGACCGGGTGCGCGTCTTGCTGCGGCCCGAGCAGGTCGAAGTCTCCGAGGACGAATCGTCGGCTCGATTGCCCACGCTCGGCCGCGGCGAGATCATCGAGGAGTCGTTCGCCGGTGCGCTCCGGCGTTTGCGCGTCAAGCTGCCGCCGGTACCCGGCGTGCGGCAAATCGCCCCGCCGCCGCTCTATGGTCAGGACGGTCTCTTCATCGAGGCCGTTCTGCCGGCGGGATCCCCTCGCCAGGCTACGCAACCGTGGGTCCGCCTGCGAGGCTGGCACGTGCTCGCCCAGCCCACGACGCGTTTGCTCGTGTGCGATCGGGGGGCGGGCCCGGGCCGCGCTCTCAAGACGGCACAAGCGCTCGCCGATGCCTTCGACGCTTCGGTGACCATCCTCGGCGTTTCTTCTTCGCACGGGGCCGCCGGCCCGCTTCGCGAGGCGCTTGCGGCTCGGCAGCGGGAGCACGGTTTTCGCGACGCCGAGGTCGTCGTGCGCGAGGGAGACGCGGCCGAGCAGATCGCCTTTGAGCAGATGGGCTCGCGCTACGAAGTCCTTGTCGTCGGCGTCGGTGTCCTGGGCAGGCCGCGGCCGGGCCGGCGGCGCTCCACGGCGCAGTACCTGCTCGACCGCGTCAAGACGCCGCTTCTCATCGTGCGGGGTCAGCCCGCGCCGATCAAGAAGATCCTGATCTGCACGGCCGCGGGCGAGCCGAGCAAGAGCGGCATTCGCATCGGCGGCTGGATGGCGCGGCGGCTGGGCGCTCAAGTCGCGCTCCTCCACGTCCTGCCTGCTCCGGGCGATCCGCCCCCGTGGGTCCGCTCTCACCTCGAACGCGGCGTCGCGACGCTCCGCGACCTCGAGGTGGAAAGCTCCGTGCGGCTGCGGGCGGGCGCCTCGCTCCTCGAGGGTGTTCTCGCCGAGCTGAAGGAAGGCAATCAGGACCTCGTCGTCATCGGCGCGGCGCACGCGAGCTCGCACGCGTTCTTCGGCAGCTCTGACGTGACGCGACAAATCGTCAAGAACTCGCCCAAGAGCGTTCTCGTCGTGCCGGAAGGAGCCTGGTAGGGAACGCAACGCGAATGCAACACGAACGCATCGTGAACGCAGCGTGAAGGAGGCACCACTTCACGGCGTTCGCGTTGCGATCACGCTGCGATCACGTTGCGTTCGCCTCAGGGGTACAGCGTGCGATACGACGAGGAATAGAGAAGCACCTTGCGCACGTAGTCGCGCGTCTCGAAGAAGGGGTGCGATTCGAAGAGCTCGTCCTCTTCGCGGCCCGGGTTCTCCGCGATGACGCGCGACACGGTCGCCGGTCCCCCGTTGTAGGCGGCGAGCGCGAAGATCAGGCTGCCGTTGAAGTGGTCCATCAGGTCTTTCAGGTACGCGGCACCGAGGGTGACGTTTTTTCCGGGATCGTAGAGGAACGCGCGGCGGTACCGCTCGCGCAGAACCGAGCGGGAAAGGCTTCGCGCCGTGGCCGGGACGAGCTGCATCAGCCCGATCGCGCCGGCCTTCGAGCGCGCGCGCGCGTCGAAGACGCTCTCCTGCCGCACGAGAGCCCGCAGCACGGCAGCATCGAGGCCGGACTGACGCGCGTGCGCCCGCAAGAAGCCCCCTTCCTCGATCGGATAGTAGAGCCGGCGCCAGGCATCGGGCACACCCGCCTCCTCGGCCGTCCCCATCTGCGGGAACGCACGCTTGACGGCGAGGATGGCCGAATAGAAGCGGCCGAGTCCGAATTCCGCCTGTCGCGGGCCGCGGGCAGCCGGCGAGCCTCCGCACCGGCCTCCTCGAACAGGCGCACGCGCAGCAGCTCGTCGGGCAGGCGGTAAATCGCGATCGCCGCGGCGGGGTCTGCCGACGGGAGCATCGGGCGCGCCGCCGGTGCGGCGGAGACATGGCGCCGCGCGAACAGCGCGTAGAGGTCGGCGGGATCGCCGGCCGCAACCACCGCGAAGAGCGCATCGGCCTCGGGGGAGCGGCCCTCGCGCGCCAGGCAACGGGCCTTCCAGTACGCGAGTCGCCTCCAGCGGGCGGGTTCCGGCGAGAGCGTCTCGATCGCCTCGATGCGCTGCCGCGCGCCCGCAGGATCGCCCTCGTTCCAGCGCTGCCAGGCGAGTTTCCAGATCGGCTCGAAGGCGGCGCCCGTGCCGGAGGTCTCGCGCGCGAACTCGCGCGCCTGCGCCAGCGCCTCGTCGAACTGGCCCTGCTCCGAAAGCAGGCGCACGAGGCGCTCCCGGGCCCCGGAACGCACGGCCGCCGGAACCTTGCCGTCAGTCAGAGCGGCGAGCGCCGAGCGCACGGATAGGAGGCGCGGATCGTCCGCAGCGGCCGCCGGCTGGCCTTTACCGCCGCGAAGGCGGGCAAGATCGAGGTCGGCTCGCAGAAGCTTCGCCGCGAACGCCGCCTCGGTGCCGTCGTCCGGAACCCGCGCGAGCGTCTTTTCTGCGGCATTCGATCGGCGCAGCTTGTGCTGCGCTTCGGCGAGCGCGAGCAGATTCGCCGCACGCTCCGTGGCGGGCCATGCGGAAGGAGCCACGCCCGAGAGGAGCTTCGCGGCGCGAACGGCATCCCCCGAGGCGACGAGCGAGCGGGCGCGCCGCCCCCTGTCGGCCAGCGAGAGAGAGGTCTCTTCGCGCCGGAAGACCTGGCGCGCTGCCTCCGGCAGCCGAGACTCCACCGTTCCCGAAAGCAGCAGAGCGTGCGCCACCGCGCGGGCCGTGGCCTGATCCCCCGAAGCCTGTGCCAGCCAGATGCGCTCGCCCGCGATCGCCTCGCCGTCCGCTCTTTCCGCCACAGCCGCGGCCGCGGCAAGCGTCTCGGCGGCATCGCGCCGCCGCCCGGCGGCCTCGAGCAGCCGCGCCAGGCGCAGCCCGGTCCTCGCCCTCCATGCGAAGGGCTCCTCCGCCGCGAAGGCGAGCCGTGCCTCTGTCTGCGCCTCGGCCGGGCGGCCCGTGGCCGCGTAGAGGCGTGCGAGAGCGAGATGCCGATACGGCTCCAGGCCAATGCCCTCGGCCGAGAGGGAGGCGAGCCGGCGCGCGGCGGCAGCGCGGTTCCCACGCCGTTCGTCGTCGGCGGCAAGGACGAAGGCCGCTCGGGCGTCCCAGGCCGGCTGTCCCGACAGCCGCACGATCTCGCCAAAGACGCGCTCAGCCTGCTCCCGCTGCCCCGCCTCGACCATGTCAGCCGCGCAGGCGAACTCGGCGTCGAAGTCGGTGGACACCGAGGATGCGCCAATGTCGGCAAGAGCGGCATTCGCGGCCGTCAAGAGCCAAACGATCAGGAGAACGGTTCGCATCGGGTCAGATCGAAATGATGAATTGTGACCGGTGAATGGTGAATTGTGAATGATGAATTGTGAACGGAGGATGAACAGAACGCTCTGTTACCCCGAATTCACAATTCGCAACTCACAATTCACCATTTCCCCTAGATCCCCAGTGCTTCGGCCCGGCCATCGGCCAGAATCCGGACGAGCTCTTCGTAGAAAAAGTTCGAGCTGGCGCGCACGTCTTCTGGGATGCGTTCGTCGTACATCTGCCGGCTGCGGTCGATGTCGTCCTTCAGACGCTCGTAGAGGTTGCCGTGCTCGCGTCCTTCCAGCACGGCTCGCTCGTTGTAGAGCTTGATCTCGGAGACGAGCAGCTTGGCGAACCGTCGCGCTTCCTCGCGGCGCTCGTCGCCCTCAGCGGGCGCGAGGGGACCGGCCAGCCGCCGGGCTCCGACCGACGGGCGCGTGCCGGAGACGGGCGTCGCGGTGGGAGAGGACATCGAGGGCGGCGACGCGGGGGCCCCGGAGGACTCGGTGCCGGCCGCGGCCGCGAGGATATCGGCGCGCGAAATGCGGAAGCTGGATCCCGGCCCGGATTCCTCCAGGTTCAGCCCCGGGGGCAGACCGCCCGGCGACGTCTCTTCCACGGCTTTGGGCATTGTCGGGGCGGCGGGGATGGGCGGCGGAAGCGGCGGGGGCATGCGGGGGGAAGGCTTCGGAGGCATCGTCGAGTCCGTCACGAGCCCGAAATCGGGCTCTCCGGCCAGCTCGGGCTCCGCCTCTTCCGACAGGTCGAGCGGCGCTTCCGTCTGTCGCTTCTTCTCGAAGACGACCTCGGCCGGCTTCAGAGCCGGCGCGGGTCTGAGCTTTCGCGCTGCCAGCCTGTCCACGACGAGGCCTGCCAGGAAAGTCAGGAAACCGAGCGACGAGGAATCGAACAGCTCCTCTTCCGCTGCCACGCAGTCGGCGTAGAGCGCGCCCGAAATCTTTTCTTTGACGACCATGGGGACGAGCACGGCGCGAGTCGCGTCCGCCGCGCCGAGCTGCCGCGAGATGTCGTTGCCGGCGCCGAGCTCGGCGGGCACGCCGTCCATGACACGCGCGAGCGGACTGTCCGCGTTTGCCGACAACGCGATACGCCGCACCGCTTCGTTATTTCCGCCGTGCTCGGTGAATCCCATCGCCTTCCACACCCCGAGCGAATCGCCACGCGCGATCAAGAGCGCGCTGCGCGAGGCATTCTTGCGGGCGAGCTCCAGGAACTTGTTCAACACGTCCACCTGGTTGGCCGCGTCGTCCAGAGCGCGCGCGGTTTCGACAGAAAGCGTTCCCTGCGCGGGAGCCGCGAGCGGCGCCGGCGCTTCGATGAGCTCCGGCGGGACCATGCCCTTGAAGTCTTGCTCGAAGCGCGAGAGGAAGCCCGCCCAGCGCTGGTCCGATTCGACACGCAGCCGGTCGAACTCGTCGCGCAGGGCGGCAAAGCGCTCGAGGAGCTTTCGCTCGATTTCGGCCTCGAGTCGGTGCAGCCGCTCTTCGGGTGTGCTCATCGTTCCGGCCATTATCCGGGCGCGCGCCTTTTTAAGTCAAGGCAAGTCCTTGTAATTGCTTGAGATAAAGGAAGATTCATTGACAGCCCTGTCGCCGATCCTTATCATCATGGGCTCTTTGTGACTCCACGGTGAAGGGGGTGAGTCCTCGTGCCTCTCGTCCACGTCAAGGAAGACGAATCCTTCGAGAACGCCATGCGGCGTTTCAAGAGAAAGTGCGAAAAATCAGGCATCCTATCCGAGCTGAAGAAGCGGCAGCACTACGAGAAGCCGAGCGCCAAGCGCAAGCGCAAGGCCATCCAGGCCCGCAAGAAAATGCTCCGCAAGCTTTCGGAGGAGCGTCGGACCACGATGTAGCGTTCCCCCCTTCGCCGTCGCAGGACGACGTCGACCGGCAGACGCTGGAATTCGACGTCGTCCTCCGGCTTCTTTCCTCTCTGGCGAGAACCTCTCCGGGTAAAGCCGCCGTCCTGAACCTGTCTCCGGCTTCGACTACGGCCGAGCTGGCGCGTCTTTCCGCCGAGACCGCCGAGGCCATAGAGCTCTCCATCCGCGAAGGCCGCTTGCCGCTCGCCGGCACGGACGACGTGGCGCCGGAGCTCGCCCGAATCGAAGCTTCCGGCGGCGTCGCGACGCCCGAGGAGTTCCGTCCCATCCTCGCGCTGGCCCGCGCTTGCGAGGCGGTCCGTCGAGCGCTGGCCAAAGTCGAAACGCCGCTTCTGGCAGCGCGGCGCGAAGGGTTGCCTGAGCTCGAAGGCCTCCTGGAGCGCGGGCGCCGGCTCTTTGCCTCCGAGGGCGGCCTCAGGGACGATGCCTCGCCGGCGCTCGCCTCTTTGCGCGGCAAGCTCCGTCGCCGGCGCAACGACGTCTCGAAAAGTCTGGAGAAGATTCTGGATTCCCGCCGCGAGATCCTGGGTGACGCCGTCGTGGTGCTGCGCAACGACCGCTACTGCCTGCCGGTGGTGGCGTCCGCTCGCTCGCGCCTGCCCGGCATCGTGCACGACCGCTCCGGCTCGGGACAGACCGTTTTTGTCGAACCCCTCGAGGTCATCGAGGCCAACAACGACCTCGCCCTGCTCGCCTCGGAAGAGCGCCTCGAGGTCGAACGGCTCTTGAGAGAGTTCGGGCGCACGGTCCTCGGGGCGGCGAAGGACCTCCTCTCGACCGCAGCCGGCCTTGCCGAGCTCGACGCCCTCGAAGCCAAGGTCGCGTTCGGAGAGCTTTCCGCCGGGAGAATCGCCGAGATCGCGGAAGACAGCTCCTGGGAGCTGCGCTCCGGCCGTCATCCCCTGCTCGACGCGCGACTGGCCGGGCTGCGCCGTCGGGTGCTCGGCGAAGAGCGCGCGGGCAAGGACGCCGTGCCTCTGGATCTCCAACTGCCGGCCGGCAAGCGCCTGCTCGTCGTCTCCGGGCCGAACGCCGGCGGCAAGACCGTCGTCTTGAAGACCGCCGGCCTGTTCGCGCTGCTCGTGCGCAC
>WNGB01020781.1_pt1 | contig 11389 bp, 8 predicted proteins | sample 5400681 | NCBI WGS metagenome assembly WNGB01 (sample SAMN13153367, study PRJNA577476) | soil metagenome | isolation source: 115 cm soil or saprolite under grassland replicate 2 | place: USA:California | collected 2016-06-15 | reverse complement strand
CCAGGTTCTTGCTGGCCATGGTGTAGCCCGCCGCCGCCGCGACCGCCTGACCCTCGTGCGTCATGTTGATGACTTGCACGTCGCCGGCGGCGTAGATGGCTTCAAAGAAGGGTCCGAACCCGCTCGTGTTGGTGTGGAATAGCGTGCGAACGCCCGCGGCCCGCAGCTGCGCGAGCACGGCCCCGGAAGCCGTCCCCCGATAGATTTCGGGTTGGTCCTTCGGTAGCGCGTTTTCAGGTTTGGGTACTACGGTGACTTGAGGAGCGGCATCAGCGGCCGGCCCGACCCCCAGCGCGATCCCCGTTGCCGCGGTGGCGGCGAGGAAATCTCTCCGGGAGACTTCACTGGGTGGAGCGTTCGACGGAGGCTTCTGCATGTTGCTCATAGTGGGATGACGACGCACCAGCCTCAGACTGGTGGGTCAAAATTCATTGCGGTCCCGGGGCTCCACGCCCGGCGCGCCCGCCGACGTCATCCCCTCCGCCACCGCTGTCCCTTAGCTGGCTGCCGTCCGCAAGGACAATCCGCTGAATGCGGCCGACAGGGCTTTTCGTCTTCGCTTGATGGATGTACACGGTCATGGAGTCGCCGGGCATCAGGGACGTCTTGTTCCAGCCAATATTGCCAAGCGCTGACGGACTGCCGAGTTCGGCGGTCCAATGTACGACTTCTCCGTTATCGCCCTTCACGTCGAAAAGCACGATGGTGTGGGGATTCGCCCACACGAGCTTTGTCACGGTGGCGTTCTTCACGACGGTCACCGTTCCGTCGTACGCCGCGTTTCCGTGATGCGCGTATGCAGAAGAAGACACCATCAGAACACCCGCCAGGATCGAAAGCCCGAGCCACTTACTCTTCATGATGCTGCCTTTCGTGTGGGTAATATCATCTGCCCCGTCCGTTCCCCTGGCCGGGGTCCCGGCCGCTCTTCTCGTACTCCTCCTTCGTCTTCTGGTCCATGTTCTTCCAGAACTCCGGTTCCTCGTTCGACGTGCAGAGATATTCCGTCCAGACGTCGTTGGGATCCTGAGCCAGCGTCCACATGTGAGGCGCCGACGTGAACGGCTTCGTCAGCACGACGGGATCCTCAACGGTGATTTGGTAGATGAGATAGTTTTTCGAGGGCCGGCTGAAGCGCTCGATCACATGCTCCTGATCGCTGTGAAGCCATGCGTTCGTATCTCCCGTCCTCCCCACCGAGATATTCCTCATCCTCGTATCAATCGCGACCGTATCGACGACCAGTGTGTCGCCGTCCCAATGAGCGGTCGCATCGCCATTGAACGTGACATCCGGATCCGCGGGATGCGGACGCCCAAGCGTGGGGATCATGCGAATGGTCTGGGGGAATTCAGTCAGCGCCCATATCCGTCCCGGCACTTGAATCAATTCCAGGGGGCCGTGTTCGGTGGCTTGCGTGGTGATCGAGGTCGGAGTGCCACCGGGAGGGCAGCTTCCATAGGGGGTGGGATGCAGGTACTTGTCGGCGGCCTCAGGCCTGAACACGGGGTTCTCCTGCGGCGTCTTCGCGGGATCGAATTGCCTCGTGATGGAGTTATCGATCCGGTAAGCGCTCTGCAGCATTCGTCCGGCCCGGTTGGGATACCAGCGCCCACTCAGGTCAGGGTGCCCGTCCGCCGTGCGGGGTGCCGGGCCGCCGGGAGGCAGGATCTTCACCTTGTCAAAGTCGCCAGCGATCTTGACGGGAGGCTTTGCTGCCTGCCCGGCCGCGGTCTGGGCAGACACGGGCATGAACACAAGGCACATACCCGCCGCGACGATTCCAGCGGTCGCGGCGCAGGAGGCCAACTGTCGCTTCATTCCTGACATGTCCACGTTCCTCTCGTTTTCAGGCCCGGCGATAAAAATGCCGCCGTCGTTTTAGAAATTCAGCTTGTCGGGCGTCATATTCCGTTCAGGAATCTGCCCGACGATACGCAAGATGCCATCTGCCAGCTTGATGTATTCCGCCGCGCCTCGTGAGTCACCGCCAACTTTCGCCGGGCACGCCCGTGCGTTCATGATCATCCCCATGTTCGCGTTGAAATCCTGCTTTGTGGTGCCATTCCTTTTCAGGGCGTTCGGCGTGATCATTTCGAGGTGCCACTCCACCTTCTTGCCGCTCGCATCCGTGACGTCCATCTGCACATACGCGTGCGGGTTCTCCCACAGAACACCCGTCAGGGTTCCCTTCAGATCCATGCACTTGCTTCCGTCGAATTCCACGCCGAATCCGTGGTGCGCAAATGCGGAACCCGCGAAACCAAGCAGACCACACACGGTCATCAAAGCACCGGCAGCGCCGGTGTCGCGAACTGGGCCGCTGCAATACGCGCATTCGGCTGCACGTCGCTCAGTTCGATGGTCGATCGGCCGTCCGTCCAGGTCACCACCCGGTGGAACGGTATCTTCACTCCCGCGACAGTGCGGTAGTCCGAATAGTCAATGTGCGTGGGAATGACGCCGACAGCCGTGTCGACATAACGAACCTGGCGCACGAGAAGGCCTGACTCACTGTCGAAGTACAACTTGGTGCCAGCGTCGCCCCTGACCGTGTTCTGAATGACTTGAACCGGGCGATCGTCGATGCTGACGGACGGGAAACCCGTGCGCCACTGGAAGTCCTGCTTGATCCGCGCGGGAAACGAAAGAAACGCGTCCATCCTGGCGCCTTCCAGGTCTCCGCCGGTCAGCGGCAGCACGCGCATCAGCTTGTCCGCCGCGGCAATCCAACCACGAGTGCCGTCGTACGTACTGACACTGTCTCCATTTGGCGTATGGACGATGGTGGTGAGCTGATTGGGGGCATTCGCGAACATCTCGAGAGGCACCTTCATCGAGAAGGTCTCGTATCCTTCGTAGGTTCCCTTCGCAGTAAAGCTGGTGAGTTGTGCCAACTGCGGCGCGCCGCCGATCGCCTGGAGATACTTGTCCAGGATTTGCTCGGCCGAAATCCGCTTAACCGTCTGCGCCGGGCCGCCAAGGATGACTGCCACTCTGTCGGGATCATCCTCAGGAATACTGTATTGATCCAACAGGCTTGGAACCGCTTCCGGACGATCGTTGGCTGTCGATGGCGTATCCTTCCAGGCTTTCGCTTTGTGCGGAATGACAATCGATGCAGTTCAAGTTGGTGGCGGCGGAAAAGAACCCCATCGTGTTCATGAATTCCTTGACGGGAATGCCTTTGAGCACCTGGACGTTCTTGAACACGTCCTCGGCCATCAATGGCTTCTCTTCTGCCCTCGGGGTGGCGACCTGACCGTTCGCCGACGCCGCAACCGCGCACACGAAGACCAGTAGGCACGTGAAGATGAGTCCGAGCGCACGCACCGTTGTTCGACTCGATTCCCTGTTCATCTCAGGCCCTACTTTGGCGCGCTACCACCGACCCCGAACGCAGGATCGCTAATCAGCTTCAGGTAGTTGATCATCTCCGACGGCACGCACAGCTGCTCTTCCGCTTCCTGATCCGGAATCCACCGGTACTCGTTCTTCGAGAGCACGAACGGCTTCGTGTAGATCTTCGGATCGTCAACGGTTACGACCATGTTGATGTGATTGTGGTCGATACGCGTGTAGCGTTCCTCCACGTGGGCATCGACGCTATGCGGATGGCCAGCCTTGTCAAGCCAGGTTTGATCACTCGTGCCGACCGTGTTGATCACCAGCGTGTGATCGCCTTCCCAATGCCCCACTGAATATCCGTAAAAGCGCGACGGCATGCCACCGGCGGTGTCGAATTTCGTCGGCAGTTCGTGCTGGCCATCCATCCACACGTAGCGCCACGCTCTCTGATACTGGTGCAGCACCGCAATTCTGTCTGGCATCGTCGCGAAGGCGAGACCCCTGGTCTCGAACACCGTATTCCTGGGAACCCCCAATGGATCGCAGGTGTTCATCGGGTCGTTTGAATGACCCGTGCCGACTTCCGTTTCGGGTTTGTTCAGGCTGAACAGCTTCTGACCGAGAGGCGTCAGCGGAGGTATTGCCCCACGGTCAGGTGTCAGGTTCCCCGCCCAGGAGCCACTGAGATCGTGGACGGGCGCGGGGCCTCCGGGCGTCGGATCCGGCTTCAACCGGTTGCCGTTGTACAGGCTGTCCTTCCCCGGCAGCTTTCCTCGCTGGGCCGTCGCGACCGCTGCAAACGCCAGCAGGACGAGCAGACCGAACATTGATCGCATGTGCGAGTGACGCATTTCGAAAGGCCTCCTCATCGGGGCGGAATGGGTTTGGCGAAATTCGCCAGGTCTATCGGCGCGTTCGGCTGCACGCACGTCATCGCCAGCGCTGCGCCACAACGGCTTGTTTCCCGGCTGAGTCTCATATGAGTTCCGTGTCGCCCATGTGGGAACGTGGCGGAAAGGCCGCTTCGCCTTCCCGCCACAGGTATCCTAGAAGTCGAACTGCACGCTGAACTTGAAGAACCGGGCGATCAGAATCTCGCTCGGCGTCTGCCATGAGGCATAGGTGTCGTTCTGCGTCAGCACCGCACTGGAATTGAGCGCATTGTAGATATCGACATTCGCCCGTGCGCGAGTGCCGCCGAACCGCAGCAGCTTCGAGATGCGCAGGTCGACCTGGTGGAGCCGTTCTCCATGCAGGTGTCCTGACCCGCCGTTGGTCGTGGTGTACGGGCCCGGCGAGACGAGCTGCACGTCCACGCTCGGAGCGGCGCCCGCCAGCGGACGACCGAGGCTCGGCTGCACTTCCGCGTTGGTCGCCGTATAGATGGCCAGGACCAGCGGACCGGGCTTGGTCTGGTAGGTCGCGGCAAGCTGCACGTCCACCCTGGGAATGGTGTACGAACCGTAGCCCTTGATCATCGTCAACCATGGCTCCGTGCGATGGCAATACAAGGTGTTCGGATTGTCCACCTTCGTCACGACGTCGCAGATGTCCTCGACGCGCCGTCCCGTGCTCATGCCTCCCTGGAAGAGCAGGCCCTCACGGGGCCGCGCGTTCATCGTCAGGTCAACGCCGTCCCAGTAGTCCTGCTGTTTGCCGTACTTACGCGAGAGCGTAACGAAGGGCTGCGCGGCCACGCCGAATTTCGCCGGCTTGAGGTCGTAGCCCGGCACCGCGTAGCCGCCGCCGCCAGGGAGGCGCGCATCCTTCGGCGCCGTGACCGTGAACTGATCGAAGTCCTGCGGTCCGATTGCCAGGTCGTCGGTGAGCACGAAGTTCCCGAACCAGCGATGGAAGTAGGTGACGTCCGCCGAGACGCGCGGCAGCAGCTGCTGCTGCACGCCGGCGCTGACCTCCCAGTTGAAATTCCGCTTGCCGAACCCGGTCAGCGTGTCGGCGTCATAGGTGAGGTTCGTCACGACCGTGCCGAAATTTCTGTTCGACAAGGCGCCGCACTCGCCGTTGGCCGCGACGTTCGCGAGATCGCACTCGGGAACGTAGTTGCGGTTGGCGTCGGTCCACGTCCGCGTCGCCGACGTGACCAGATTGCGAGACGGGTTGGCGAGCTGGATGAAGCTCACATCCGGCCCCATGGCGAGCACGTAGCGGTTCAGACTGGCCTTGAGCGCCGTCTTCCCGGTGCCGCCCAGGTTATACACGGCTCCCAGCCTCGGCGAGAGATCGTGCAGCGCTCCCAAGCCGGGCTGCGCGGGGAAGGTGATGTTGCGCGTCGGCGCCAGCGTCGTCGGACCGATGCGCTGTTCGGGATAGCTGCTGCTGAAGTAGTCGTAGCGCAGCCCATAGTTGACGGTCAGGTTGCTGAGCGTCCAGCGATCCTGCACATAGGCTCCCAGGTCGGCGTCGACGTCGGCCTTCCATTCTCCAAGAGCCCGCTGGGTGATCCGGTTGGGCATCCCGTTGCGCAGGCGATAGCTCACGGGCGTGAGATCGAAATCGGTGAAGTGGGTGCCGCCGATCTTGTTGGTGGCGCCGACCTTGAAGGCATGAGCTCCGGTGACGTACGACAGCGCGCCACGGTAGGTGAATACCCTGCCGCGGTTGATGCGGTAGGCGTCTCGTGCGCGATAGGTCATGCCGGTGGCTTGCTCCTGTACCGGGATCATTGTCGGATCCAGATCGGCCCAGGGGACGTCGTTGCTTTCGTTCTTGTAGCGCTGCACGTTCGCTTCGACCAGCACGCGGTTGGTGGCGGGAAACGCGTAGTCGCCCGCGATCAGGCGCTGCAGCGGATAATTCCGGTTATTGGCCGCTTCATACGACCGCGTGATGGACGCGTCGGTGGTGCAGAAGCAATAAGTGGTGTCGTACCAGGTGAGGCCGATCTTCTGCCGCGGTGTGGCCTGCCAGCTCATACGAAGCTGGGTGTCCGGCTGGCGCGCCTCGTTCCACACCCGGCGGCTGGTGTCGGGCTCGTAGGCCCAGGCATTCTGGACGTTGGCGTTCTTGTTCCAGAAGAGTCCCGCCACGTAGTCGGCCGTGACGTTGTAGCGGGCGGCGCCAAAAAACCAGATCTTGTCCTTCAGGATGGGACCGCCAAATGCGGGGTTGATATCCCAATTCGTCTTGATGCTGTTCGGCGTACCGAGGCCGCGGGCCCTGAGGCTGTCGGTCAGGTTGTCAGCCTGCAGCTTGCCGGGGGCGTAGGCGCCGAACACAACGCCATTGAATCTGTTGCCGCCTTCGCGAAGGGTGTAGTTGGTGCGGACCCCGCCGGCATGCAACTCGGCATTGTTCGAGCCGGTGTCAATGGTGACTTCCTGGACCCCCATCGGGTTCATAAAGATCGTCGCCGTCGCAGCGCCGGTGCCCCACGACGCAATCGACAATCCGTTCAAGGTGGTGCCGGCATCTTCCGACCTGGCGCCGTGGGCGACCATGTTGCCGATCACCGCCCTGACACCGGCGCCGCCGACATCCTGCCGGCGGAAGTCAACGCTCGGAATCAGCACGCCGAGGGCCGTTCTCAGGCCCGAGCTCGGAAGGGTGTCGAGGATCTCACGATCCAGCACGCGCTGCTGGCGGGTGCTCTGCACGTCAACGACCGGCGTCTCTCCGGTGACCGTAATCGTTTCTTCGACCCCGCCCACCCGCATATCGGCATTGATGCGCGCGTTGAAGCTGCCCGACAGTTCAACCGCTTCCCGCTGCACGGTCGCGAAACCCGGCAACGTGAACGTCACCGTGTACAGCCCAGGCCGGAGATTCTCGATCGCGTACTGACCGCTGCCATCGGTCACGGCAGTGCGGACCTTCTCAATCAGCGCCGGACTGGCCGCTGCGACCGTCACGCCCGGGAGCACAGCTCCCGACGCGTCCTTGACCACGCCGCTGATCACAGCCTGCGCAGATGCCATCACTGGCAGGAACAACGCGAACCCGAACACCGCCGCAATCTTGCCGATGCTCAGCAAGCTACCTCCGTCCATGTTGTTTGCGTTGCGTCTTCCTACGTTCAGGTGCTTGGTCCCCGGCTGCGCGTGCCCTCGTCAGACACGCCTCGCGTTGGCCCACCACACCTGAAGATCCCCGATAACGAGTCGGCAGATGGTAGCCACAGGACACGGCTCCGCCGTGTCAAATGATGTCTGCGAAATGTCTCAGGTTTGTCTTCGCGGTTCTACGCGAGCAACTGATAGCCGCTGCCGTGGACCGTCACGATCCTCTTCGCACCTGACCCGCTCAATTGTCAGCTGCCGCGGTAGCGCGTATCCGCACGGACCTGCTTCATAGCAGCACCGGATCGGTCCGGCGGCTTCGCGCTCGAACTATCGTTGAGTAGGATTTACCGGAATAAGTAGCGCCCTGCCTGGTTTCGGTCGCACCCGAATCGCAGGAGCTGCTGCTGCGGGGCGTAGTCCCATTCCGTGCTCATGGTCAATGGCTCCGTCAGATAGTCGGGATCCTCGACGACGGCGCTGATCAACAGCCGAGTCTTGTCCTCGCTGAGCTGATACCGCTCCATGACATGCTTGCGAGGTCCGGACGGCAGCTCCCGCTGCTCGCCGCGGCCGCCGCCGGTGTAATTGCCCAGGATGTGATCCGCGAAGAGTGTCGTATCGACGACCAGCACTCCGCCTTCCCACCGTCCGATGGAATGGCCCTGGTTCGTGCGAGCACCGTCTTTCGGGTGTGGGCGCCCGTCCATATACACGATGCGATCGACGTTGAGGAACTCGCTTCGGATGATGACGCTGTCCTTCCGAGTCTCGATCTCATTCAGGTAGGGCAGGTTCGGCAGGAAGGGTGACGCATACGGAACGCAGTTGGCCACCGGGTTTGACGCTTCAGTGTAGGTCTTCATCGCGGCGAGGCCCTTGGCCGTTGGCTTGAACGCGCCGACGCGCCGCTGGGCGAATCCGCGAAGGGCGTTCCACACGCCAGCGACGCTGGTCGCCCGCGCCGTGCTCGTCGCCGCGGCGGCTCGCGGCGTCCATACGACGCCATTGCCAAGCGCAATCGACACGAGAATGGCGTGATTGCGCTGGAGGTTCCTATCGGGATTCGCCCGCACCGTGACCACGGATCCAACCGTCAACAATTCCCGACGCCAACCGCTTCGGGTGAGAATCGGCACCGGATCTGTCTCGATCATCCACTCAGCGGGTCTGCCAGACACGCTCTGGCCGTTGACATAGATATAGACGTGCGGGTTGGTCCAATCGAGGCGCGTGACCTTGCCCTGGATGGTGATCTGGGAGCTCAGATCGAAGGCAGCGGGACTGTGATGCGCCGATGCAGTTGCGGTAATGACCGCCGTCGCTGCGATGACCAATCCCAGTCGTCTCATATGACCCGCTTTCAATACGGCACTGGGATCAACTCGACGTCTCGCGACGTGCCCCCATCGAGGGCGTCTGCTTAGAACAAGACCTTGACGCCGAGTTGCACCTGCCGCGACGAGTTGACCGTGCGTGTCACCTTGCCGGCCGACGGCAGCGGTGCTTCGTTTTGCACGGCGGCGGCAAACACCGCCCGCGTGGGCACGGTAAAGTTCGCGCGGTTGAGCACATTGAACACCTCGAGCCGGAGCTGGAGGCGGGTGCCGCCGATCAGCGTCTGGTTCTTGACGAGTGACAGGTCGGTGTTGGCGAAGCCGGGTCCCCGCAGGAAGTTCCGCGGCGTGTTGCCGAGCGTTCCCTGCGGCTGCAGCTCGAACGCGCTGGTGTCGAACCATCCGTTCGGATTGCCCGTGATGATGCGCTTTGGATCGGTGCCGGGCTTGACGTTGGGCCGATCCTCGGCCAGGCCTTGAATATTGCCGCTGCGCGACCAATTCGGCGTCACCAGTGACGGCGAGAACGGATAGCCGGAACGCAAGGACACGATCGCGTTCAGTTGCCAGCCGCTCAAGACCGCGTGATTGCGGAACGCCGGCAGCTGCCACGAGCCGTTGGCCACGAAGACCTGCGGGGCATCGAAGGAGGCCACCGACCACTCCGACTCCAGGTCGTACGGATTCGGCGGATAGATGGACGACGACTGCGTGTCGGGCGGGAGCTGCGAGTCGTTATTGTCCATCGCCCGGCTCAGCGTGTAGGACACCTGAACCTGGTGGCCGCCGCTGAAGCGCTTCATCAGGGTCGACTGAAGCGCGTTGTACGTGGAATGCCCGGAGGACGCCCGATAATCGATGGAGCTCCAGGCTGGATTGCGTCGTGGGGCGCCGGCCGGAAAGAACAGCGTGCCGTTGGCCTGCACGGTCGGCACCACGGGATTCCCTTCGTAGGTCTGAATCAGATTGTACCCGTGCGAGCCCGCGTATCCGATCATCACGGCCCACTTCGCCACCAGCTCACGCTGCAGGTTGACGTTGTAGGTCCACCCCTTCGGTTGCTTGACGTGATAGTCGATCGTGCGCAACGTCCGTGCTGCGGACGAGTCCGCGAACGAAGGGACGGGAAACGGAATCCCGGGGCCGGAAATCGTCACCGCCGGCGCGAACGGCGGCGTGAAAGCCGAGATACCCAGCGAGCTGTTGAACGGGTTATCCGTGTCGTAGTACAGCCCGCTGCCGCCGCGAACGGCGGTGCGGCCGTCGCCAGTGAGGTCCCAGGCAAAGCCGACACGCGGCGCGATATTCTTGAACGACGGGTTGAGGAACGGGCCGCCGATCACGGTGTCCGTCGAGGTCAGCAGGTCAGGGAGGTACGCATCCCGGCCGTTCTTTTCCTTCGGGATTGTGTAGAACTCGTACCGGGCACCGAGGTTCAGCGTGAGCGACGGCGTGACGCGGTAGTCGTCCTGGAGGTAGAAGCCGAAGAGCGTGCTGGACCGCTGGCGGTTCAGCACCGCGGTCGGCGCCACGCCTTGAAAGCGGCTCGGCGTGCCCGCGAAGAACTGCGCCAAGTTGGCGAAGGTATAGTTGCCGCGGTTATTGAGCGACGAGACTCTGTCCGAGTACCCGTGCTCGACGAGCACGCCGCTTTTCAGCGCGTGCTTGCCCTTCACGGACGTGAGATCGTCGCTCCAGGTCCAGTACTGCATCGGCTGGGTCACGGGCGAGGTGGGGTCGGTGCCGAGGCGCGACAATCCGCCCACGTCGATCGTGCCCATCACCGGGACGCCTTTGAAGAACGGGAGCGGATCGGCCAGCGTGTAGCCGGGATCCTGGACGTACCCGAGGTCGCTCATCGAGAAACGCGCCGAGTTGAAGAGGTGCGCGCTGAAGGTCCGGTTCTCCTCCACCGTGAAGAGCTGATTGTCCGACGAGCCAATGGTGAAGAACTGCGGAAACAATGTCGTGCCAATGGCGCCGATGACCGGAAAGACCTGGTGCGTTCGATCGTAGGTATGCCGGGCGAACAGCACATCCTTGTCCGACAGCTGCACGTCGATCCGCCCCTGCATGAAGTTCTCGCGCGTCGTGCGGGTGAACTCAGAGGTGTACTGCCCGATGCCCGGCCCCAGGGACGGTCCATTCGGCAGCGGATAGAGATCGAGATAGGGCCGAACGGCGGGGTTGACGGTGCCCGCGCGCACGTCCGCGGTCGGTACCGCCGTGATAATGGTCAGGCCCAGGTCCTCCTGCAGCCGCTCGTACCCGCCGAAGAAGAACACCCGGTTCCTGACGATATGTCCTCCGGCCGCACCACCGTACTGGTGTCGCGTGAACGGTGGCGGCTCGCCGCCGTCGAAGAAGTTGCGGGCATCCATCCTGCTATTGCGGAAGAACTCGAAGGCCGACCCATGCAGCTCATTGGTGCCCGACTTGGTCGCAATGGTGACGACGCCGCCCATCACGCGCCCATAGTCGGCTGAGAACGCGTTGGTGACCACGCGGAACTCGCGGATCGTCTCGACACCAAGCGTCGAATCCGCCGCCGTGACCGAGGCGACGCCGGCGAAGCCCCGCATGTTGGCGCCGTCCATGAGATAGCTGTTCGACCGGCCGCCCATGCCGTTGATGTTCAACTGCACGCCGCGCGACGACGAGCCAGAGGCCAACCGCTCGGTGAACTGC
>WNGB01017377.1_pt1 | contig 11389 bp, 7 predicted proteins | sample 5400681 | NCBI WGS metagenome assembly WNGB01 (sample SAMN13153367, study PRJNA577476) | soil metagenome | isolation source: 115 cm soil or saprolite under grassland replicate 2 | place: USA:California | collected 2016-06-15 | reverse complement strand
ACCAACCCGACGAGGACTCCCACACCGGTTAGCACGACACCCCGTCTCACGAACATCCCCGTGACGGTGCCTGGTGGCGCACCGAGCGCGACGCGGATGCTGATTTCACGAGTCTGCTGTGCCGCGGCATAGGCGATCGCGCCGTAGATCCCGATGACGGCGAGCGCCAGCGCCATCAAGCCGGCCAGGGCTAGCAGCACGAGCGTAAAGGACGCGCGCTCCATCGACCGGTCGTAAATCTGCTTCATTGTTCGCTCGTTGGCCACCGACAGGCTCGCGTTCGCTGACCAGACGGCGCGCCGCACACTGGCCAGCAGATTCTCCTGCCCGGCTTGCGGGCTGCGAATCGTGAACGTGACGTTCCGCACGATGTTCGCACTCCTGTTGCCTTCCCAAATGAGTCTGGCGCGTTTCGTGTTGGAAAGCAATAGGTGCCCCCGGCTCCTGGCATACGGAGGGCGCGCTAAGCCTCTCGCACGACTTGGGTACCCGGGGGCTCCAGCGCAGGCTCGATCCCTCTCAGGTACTTGAAATCCGCAACCAGCGGCAGATGGTCGGATGCCACCAACGACTTGCGGCTCCGGTGGACGTCCAGGGCCAGAAGCTCCAGCGGGCCGTCGTAATAGATGTGGTCGAGGTGCAGCATCGGCAGGAAGCCCGGAAAGGTGCGGCGCCTCTTGAGCTGCTTGTTCACGTCGACGCTCTTGAGGTGCGAGCCGAGAAGGCGCGTGGCCAGGCCGCTCGTCCACTCGTTGAAGTCGCCCAGCACGATCTTGGCGCCGGTCAGCTCGGTGCCGTGGAGGATCCCCGTCTCGCGCTGGCTGAGCCGCCGGCCCTGATGCCGCCGCTCCACGAACGCGGTGCCCAGATGGATGTTGAAGACGTGGACGGCGTCCGTCTGACCGAGGAGCACGTCGGTGTGGAAGGCGCCGCGGCGCTCGCGGCCGGCCACGCTGATGTCGTGGTTCTTCACGACCCGAATCGGGAACCGGCTCAGCACCACATTCCCGTAGGCCGACCCCTTGAGCTTGCGGTTCTCGCCGAGCGCCCAGTGCAGCCCCAGCGACTCGCCGATGTAGCGCGCCTGGTTGTCCTCGCCATCACCCTCCCCGCTGACGACCTCCTGCAGGGCGGCCACGTCCGCGTCCACCTCGCGGAGGACGTCCACGATGCGGTCAGGGCGGAGCCTTCGGTCGATGCCGCGGCAGCGGTGCACGTTGTAGGTCACGACGCGGAGCTTCATGGGTTATTGCTGTCTCTCCAGCAGCCACCCCAGCCACTCGTGGCCGCGCTCGATGAGCGACCGGCGTGACCAGTCCCGGTAGTTGACGGCCTTGCTGCGGGCCAGGTCGGCCGCGAAGTCGCTCTCCAGGCGCGCGGCGGTCTCGACGTCGAACACGGCGAGGTTGACCTCGTCGTTGATGCCGAACGACCGGTGGTCGAAGTTCGTGGAGCCGACCACGCTCCACATCCCGTCCACGAGCAGGGCCTTCGTGTGGATCATCGCCGGCTTGTACTCGTAGATCCTCGCGCCCGCTCGCAAGAGCTTACCGAAGAGGCGCCGGCTCGACCGCCGCGTCAGCAGATGATCGGCATGCTTGCCGGGGACGATGACCTTGACCTCGACCCCGCGCTCCTTGACCGCGCGGATCAGCTCCGCGCGCGCATAGCGGTCGGGCAGGAAGTAGGGCGTGGTGATGTGGATGGACTTCTGGGCCGAGGCCAGCAGGGTCTGGAAGATCATGCGGTTGCGCGCCGACCGCCCCGTGGACGGCGAGCTCGCCACCACCATGACCGAGCTGTCGCCGCTCTCCTCGCACCAGCGGAAGTACTCCATGTCCGCCAGCACCTCGCCCGAGGTCTCGAGCCAGTTCTCGGCGAAGGCGGCCTGCAGGTCGCGCACGGCCGGCCCTTCCACGCGGAACATGGTGTCGCGCCAGCGCCGCTTCTTGTTGTCCTGACCGTGGTCGTACATCCAGTGATCGCCGAATCCCGCTCCGCCGATGAACCCGACCTTGCCGTCCACCACGAGCAGCTCGCGGTGGGTGCGGTTGTTGATGCGAGGCAGGGTGTACCAGCGGATCGGGTGATAGAAGAACACGCGGCCGCCGGCGGCGACGAGGTCCTTGAAGTCGCGCGTCCAGGTGGTGAAGCTCCCGACCGCGTCGATCACCATGTTCACTTCGACGCCCGACCTTGCCTTCTCGGTCAGCAACTCGAGGAAGCGCGCGGTCACCCTGCCCCGCTTGAAGATGTAGGCCTCGATGTTCACGCTGTGCGTGGCCTCGCGGATCGCCGCCAGCTCGGCCTCGTAATAGACCTCGCCGTTGGCGAGGACGTCGATCTTGTTGTGGGGATGAAAGGACCCGGAGCCGAGGGCGGCGATCAGCCGGCGGAACTGGTTCGAGTCGAGGGGCAGCGGCGGCCGTTTCGAGAGGCGATACGGGAGCGAGGGCTCGAAGAGGGCGAGGAACAGCATGAGGCCGATGAACGCGAGCGCGATCCACGACAGGACGAGGTACGCGGTGGAATCCATGGTTCACCCGGAGAGGCGACACCTCCTCCGCTCGAGGGGACGATCTGCAACCAGTGTGCCATCGGGAGCGGTCAAACGGGGGTTTCGGGGACAGCCGCCACGGCGGACGCGCCCACCACGCGATTTCGCCCGCTTTCCTTGGCCGCGTAGAGCGCACGGTCGGCGGCCGCCACCAGCGCCTCCGGATCGCGGCCGTCCACCGGCCACACGGCGACGCCGATGCTCACCGTCACCCCCAGCCGCGCCCCGTCGTACACGAGCCGGCCGTTCTCGATCTCGGCGCGCACCTTCTCGGCGAGGTGCTGGGCGCCGGTGTGCTCCGTCGAGGCCAGCAGCACCGCGAACTCCTCGCCCCCGAAGCGGGCGGCCAGGTCGGACTTGCGGAGCTGATGGGTGAGGATCTGCGCGGTGTGACGAAGGGCGGCGTCACCCGCCGGATGGCCGTAGGTGTCGTTGAGCTTCTTGAACCGGTCGACGTCGAGGAGCAGGAGCGCGAAGTGACCCCCCTGGCGGTCCTCGCGCGCGACCGCCCGATCGAGAAGATCGTCGAACGCGCGCCGGTTGTAGAGGGACGTCAAGCCGTCGTGACTGGCGACGTCGCGCGCGTGATCGATCATCTGGCCCGCATGCAGCGCGCCCGCCGCCTGGTTGGCCACGATGGCCAGGACGCGTTGGGTGGCGGAGTCGAAGGTGCCGCGCTTCCCGGTCAGGATGAGCGCGCCGATCGTCTTCTGCTGCGTGCGCAGGGCCAGGGCGAGAAGCGATTCCGCGCGCGCGCTGCCCTCGTCGAGGACCAGGATCGGCATGCGGTCCCGTCCGCTCTGCAGGTCGTCCAGGAGCAGGCTGGCTTCGTCGGACTTGAGGAGCCAGGCCGCCCAGGTACGCTCGAGCAGGCCGACCTCCCGGCCCTCGAACTCGTTGGCCCAGCCCTCCGCGTTCTCGACGGTGTACCGGATCTGCGCCTTGTCCGACATGAGGACGGCCGCGCCTTCGTGCGCCACCAGCTCGCGGGCGCAGCTGAGCAGGCGCACGCGGATGGCCACGGGGTCGGTCAGGTTCGCGATCTGGCGCGAGACGTCGTAGACCGCCTTGAACTCGGTGCCGACGTCCTCGCGGCTGGCCGCGGCCCGAAGCTGCCCCATCGCTTCCGCGACGAGACCCGCGAAAGCCTGGACGAGGGCGGGCTGCTCGCCGCCCAGGGCCTGCACCTCGAGCTTGTCCACGACCAGCGCGCCCCGCACCACGCCCGCCGCCCGCACCGGCACCGCCAGCATCGTGCCGACCTTCACCTCGCCCTTGTAGTAGGGAAGGCTCCACAGCAGCCGCTTGAAGTCCGTGGCGTAGAAGCTTTCGCCGCGCTCGAGCAGGAAGGCGAAGGGATCGCCCGTGAGGTCGAGCACGCTGTCGCGGACGAGGGCGGCCGGTCCATCCGCCGCACGCAGGTAGGCCTTCTCCCGCTCGCGGTCGAAATCGAAGCAGAGGACGGCGTGCGCGTCCAGCGCCGCCCGTGCCGCCGCCACCAGGCTGCCCAGCCATTGATCGAGCTCGGCCGCGCGCTCGGCCTGGCGTGAGCGCCGTCCCTGCTCGGACACCTGCCGGAGGCCGGTGCCGGGCGCCGGCGTCGCGATCTCTGCGTGCCCATCCTGCAGGTGGTCGATGCCGTGATGCACGCGCGCCAGCTCGGCCAGCGCGGCGCTGAGACGCCGCTTCTCGCCGCGGAGGGCCTGGTTCAGCGCGAGGACCAGGGCCGCCCAGCCCATGGTCGCGGCCACCGCCGGCCGCCAGGCCACGAAGCCGCCCGCGGCCGCGTCCGCGGCCATGAGGAGGCCGGCCAGCGCGGCCACGCCGAATCCGATCGAGGGCGGCTCCGCGACCGCGACCGCCCCGATGAGCAGGGTCAGGAGCGGCCACACCGGCCATCCCAGAGGTCCGAGGATCTGACCCAGGCCGTCCAGGCAGAGCACGAGGAACACGTAGAAGGCGATCTGCTCGGAGGTGCCGCGGCTGCGGAGGCTCGACAGGAGCGCGGACGCGGCCATGCCGAGGCCCAGGATCAGCGTGACCATGAGCCGCAGCCGGGCAGACGCTCCGGGAGCGAGCGGCCGCAGGAGGTCGAGGACAGCCATGACCGCCGCCGCGGCCAGGATGGCCTGGCCGATCCGCCAGCGCACCCTCAGGTCGAAGATGGGACCGCGGTCGGGCGTCGAACCGCGCTCGGGTCGCTCGTTCAAGCGCGCGGATGATACCGCGCGGGTCGGCCCGGACAGGGCTTTTTGGCTTCTATCTCAGGGGGGAACTTACTTAGTCAGGGGGGGCACTCACGCATAGCGAGTTGGGCGTTCGCGGCCCCCCCTGAAACCCCCCTCGCGCGTCGCCGCCGCTGCGCGGCGCCGCCGTGCTCTGCGATCGGGTTGTCCCTACTGTTGGTCCTTGTCACTCCTACCCAGCACCGTCGCGTAGGCCAGGAGGTCCTCCTCGGTCAGGCCGAGGCGCTCGAGGTGGGAGTAGTAGTTCCGGACGCCGTCGAGGTGCTGGGAGACCATCGCCTTCTTCTCGCGCACCTCCTTCACCAGGCGCAGCAGGACCTGGACCAGCCGCGGCGTCACCTCGACCCCGGCCGCGGTCAGCTCGTCCTTGTGCCGATTGAGCACGGCCTCGATGGCCATCGCGCCCGAGTGCTTTCCGAACAGGAAGCGCAGGTGGCCCCCCACGCTCTCCGGCTCGATGACCTGGTAGATGGCGGGGTGGATCGTGATGCCGGCGGTATGGATGCCCGTCTCGTGCGAGAAGACGTTGTGCCCGATGATGGGCTCGGTCGCGCCCACCGGCATGCCGCTGAACTCTTCGACCTTCCGGCGCAGCCCCCACAGCATGTCGTAACGGAAGCCCGGGATGGTGATGCCGTAGAGCTCCTTCAGGATCATCACCGTGGTATGCAGCGGGGCGTTCCCGGCGCGCTCCCCGATCCCGTTCACGGTGCAGGTCGGGATGGTCGCGCCGTGGTGCAGCGCGCGCACCGTGTTGTAGGCGCCCAGGCCGAAGTCGTTGTGGAAATGGATGACCAGGGGCTTGTCCGGGAAGGCGGCCACCAGCTTCGGGATGTAGAAGTCGACGCCTTCGGGGGCGAAGAACCCGACCGTGTCCGGGAAGGAGTAGCGCGTGCCCCCCGCCGCGTAGCAGGCGCGCGCCAGCTCGATGAGGTAGCCCACGTCCGCGCGCGAGCCGTCTTCCCCGCCGAACTCGATCTCCTCCACGCCCCGCTTGCGCGCGTGCGCGATGGCGCGCGTGGCCATCCGGATGTTGGCCTCGCGGTAGAAGGAGACGGGCAGGTCCAGCCACTCCTCGGGCCTGCGCCCTTCGAGCTGGAGCAGGGTCTTGCCGATCTTGTACTTGAGGTGGAGGTCGGAGCCGGAGGTGAAGATGAAGAAAGTGCAATCGGCCGCGCGCATCCCCATCTGCTCGAGGGTGTCCACGGTGACGTCGATGTCGCGCGCGTTCGAACGGCACATCACGATGATCTCGAGGTCGGGCCGGATGCGGCCCTTCTTCTTGCCCTCGACGATCAGCTCGAGCGCGCGCCGCTCGGACGGGGCCGCGGACGGGAACCCCATGTCGATGATGTGCACGCCCGCGTCGGAGAGCAGGCCGGCCAGCTCGTACTTCTGCTCGGGGGTGAAGGCCACGCCGGGCGTCTGCTCGCCGTCGCGCAGGCTGGTGTCGTAGAGGCGGATTTCCTTGGCCCGGGGGAACGTGGTGCCGGCGGTGAAGCGGGCGGGCGGGGCGATGAGGCTGTCGAGGGGCTCGCGGAGATCGACCATGCCTGATGGTACCAGGGAGCCGGGAGGCGCTGCGGCGCGCCCCCCGGCGGCCTGGCCGACGGATGTCGCGACTACATGGCCAGGAATTCGTCGCGGCTGATCACGCCGTCACGGTTGACGTCGAGACGGTCGAACAGGGGCTGGCCGTAGCGGAACTCCTCGCGGGTGAGGACGCCGTCACGGTTGGAGTCCCAGCCGTTGAACACGCCGATCAGCCGGGAACGGTCGCGGTACTCCGCGTTGCTGACGTACCCGTCGCGGTCGGCGTCGAGGACGTCGAAGGCGCCGCGCTCGCCCTGCCACTCCGAGCGGGAGATGCGGCCGTCACGGTTGCGGTCCTCGCTGTTGAAGCGCTCGTCGCGGGGATCGTAGGACACCCGCCGGTAGCGGTCGGCGCCGTAGCCGGCGGTGGCGGCCAGGTACTCGTCGCGCGTCACCACCCGGTCGCCGTTGCGGTCGGCGGTGTTGAAGTCGACGCTCTCCCCGCGCCATTCATACCGGGTGAGCTGGCCGTCGTTGTTGCGGTCGAGCTCGCGGAAGCGCCGCTCGCTCGCGGCCGAGGAGCCGCCCCTGTAGCTGCCGTCGGCGCCGTACAGGCTGTAGAACTCGTCGCGCGTGATGTGGTTGTCGCCGTTGCGGTCGGCGTCGCTGAAGGGCACGCTCTGGCCGCGCCACTCGCCGCGAGAGATCTCGCCGTTGTTGTTGCGATCGAGGCTGCGGAACTGCTGCTCGCGGGCGTACGCGGTGCCATCGTTGCCGTAGCTGCCCCCGTAGAGGACGGCGTACTCGTCGCGGCTCACCACGTTGTCGTTGTTGCGGTCGGCGCTGGCGAAAGAGGCCGTCTCACCCCGCCACTCCCAGCGGGAGAGGGCGCCGTCACGGTTCCGATCGAGAGCGTCGAAGCGGGCCGTCCAGCTCGTCGGGTTCGAGGACGCGGTGTTCGAGTACTCGGCGAGGCTGAGCACGCCGTCGCGATTGACGTCCATGGCGTCGAAGGTGGAGCGCGACCCGCGCCATTCCCCGCGCGAGATCACCCCGTCGTTGTTCATGTCCTCGACCTGGAAGCGGCCTTCGGCGCTGTTGGGATCGAGCGGGCTGACGTACTCGTCGCGCGTGATCTGGCCGTCGTTGTTGCGGTCGTAGCGGCGGAAGCTGTCCGCGCCCGCGGTCCACTCGCCCTGGCTGACGACGCCGTCGCGGTTGCGATCGAGGCGCCAGAATTCATCCTGGACGGGAACGGGGACAGGGGCGGGGACGGCCGCGGCGCTCGCATTGTTCTCGTCGCACTGGTACCGGTTCGTGAACTCCTCGCGGGACAGGTACCCGTCGTGATTGCAATCCATGGCCCGGAAGTTGGCCTGGTTCGCCTGCATCTCGCCGATCTCGAGACGCCCGTCGCGGTTGGTATCCCAGGCGGTGAACTTGTCGTCCCGGGACGCCTGGGCGCGGGCAATGGGTGCCGAAACGGCCAAACCCAATACGGCCAATGAAATACCAATATGGCGCAGACGCATCTCATCCTCCTGCTGTACGCGGCCCATCGGCAGAGGATGCCGTGGGTCAGGACTGTCTACAGCAAACGGGGTGCCAGGCGACCCGGTCCGGCAGGTACAATTCGACCGTGGATCCCCTCGCCGCACGTGCCGCCGAGGACTACCACCGCCTCCTCCGTGACGACGAAGGACTGGTGGAGGAGCTCGAATCGCGCTTCCTGGAGCGCATGCGGCAGGCGCGTCTGACCTTCGGCGGCCGCGTGCTCTGCGCGTTCCCGCGCCCCAACTTCGTGGCGCCGTCCGACTACGAGGCCATCCGCATCGTCTGCCGGGACATCTTCCGGGCGGTGGAGAAGGTCGAGACGCAGCTGGGCGAGGAGCTGTGGGACCGCGTGGACGTCACGCCGGAGGAGCGGGAGCTGGTGCGCATCGATCCCGGCTACCGGCGCTCCTCTCCGACGTCGCGGCTGGACTCGTTCATCACCACCGACGCCTACCGCTTCGTCGAGCTGAACGCGGAGAGCCCGGCCGGTATTGCCTACAACGAAGTGCTCGTCGACATCTTCCTGGAGCTGCCCGTGATGAAGCGCTTCCAGCAGAGCTGGAAGCTGCGCCGGTTCCAGGCGCGCGAGCGCCTGCTGGAGACGCTCGTGGCCTGCCACCGCGAGGCGGGCGGGCGCCTGGAGCATCCGACCATCGCGATCGTGGACTACGAGGAGGTGCCGACCCGCAGCGAGCATCACCTCTTCCGCGAGTTCTTCGAGAGCAAGGGCTATCCGGCGCTGGTGTGCGACCCGCGCCACCTCGTGTTCGAGGGGGGGCGGCTGCGGCACGAGGACACGGCGATCGACATCGTGTACAAGCGCCTCCTCACGAACGAGTTCCTCGAGAAGGTGGACCAGCTACAGCCGCTGCTGCAGGCCATCCGCGCGCGCGCGGTCACCGTCGTGAACCCCTTCCGGTGCAAGCCGATCCACAAGAAGGCGATCTTCGCCGTCCTCACCGACGACGACGTGCAGCCGCTCTTCACCGAGCACGAGCGCCGTGCCATCGCCGCCCACGTCCCCTGGACCCGCCGCGTCCGCGAAGGAAGGACGACGCGCCAGGGCCACTCGATCGACCTCGTCGCGTACGCGCGCACCCATCGCGAGGACCTGGTCCTCAAGCCCAACGACGAGTACGGTGGCAAGGGCGTGTTCATCGGATGGGAGGCCTCGGCACCTTCGTGGGAGGAGGCGCTGGCCACGGCGTTGCGCTCCTCGTACGTGGTGCAGGAGAAGGTGGCTCGTGGTGGATCTCGACCCCTTCGTGTTCCAAGGCGAGGTCGAGGGCTTCCTCACCCGCCTCTCCGGCACATCGCTGGCCAACGTGACCTCGGGCGGCGGCCAGGTGCCCGCATTCCTGATCGAGCCGCGGTGAGGACGGGGCACAAGGCGAGGACAGCCGATCCAGCCGCAGGCGCTTGCCGCGACTGCGCCATCCAGCCGGCGCAGCACGCGGCTCGGCAACCGACCAGCGAGCTCCGCGCCGCGCCGCGGCGCGGAGCGACGGGGGGTTTCAGGGGGGGAGTTGACGCGGCCCGCGGTGGGGCGTCAATTCCCCCCCTGAGATAAAAGACAGCTTCGATGCCGGAACCCCTGACCATCGGCATCGAAGAGGAGTTTCAGCTAGTTGATCCCACGAGCCGCGAGCTGAAAAGCCACATCGAGGAGATGCTGGTCGCGGGCGCGCACCTCGGCGACCAGATCAAGCCGGTGGACATGGCCGACAAGAGCGGCGTGCGCATCGTGGCCGCGGGCACGCATCCCTTCAGCCACTGGAAGGACCAGGAGATCACGGAGCGCGAGCGCTACGTCGAGATCGTCAACGAGATGGAGGACCTGGCGCGGGCCAACCTGATCTTCGGCCTCCACGTCCACGTCGGCATCGAAGACCGCGAGCTGCAGATCCTGGTCCTGAACGCGGTGCGCTGGTTCCTGCCCCACCTCCTGGCCCTGTCCGTGAACTCGCCCTTCTGGTGCGGCCGCAAGACGGGCGTGAAGTCCGTGCGCTCCACGATCTTCAAGCGCTTCCCGCGCACGCAGATCCCCGACTCCTTCCGCTCCTGGCACGAGTACCAGAAGTTCGTGGACCTGCTCGTGCGCACGAACTGCATCGACGACGCCAAGAAGATCTGGTGGGACGTGCGCCCGCACGCGCATTTCAAGACCCTGGAGTTCCGCATTTGCGACATCCCCAGCCGGATGGAGGAGACGATCGCCATCGCCGCCCTCGTCCAGGCGCTGGTGGGCAAGCTGCTCCGGCTCTTCCAGAGCAGCCTCTACCTGCGCGTGTACGAACGGGCGGTGATCATGGAGAACAAGTTCCGGGCCCTCAAGCGCGGCCTGGACGGCCAGATGATCGCGTCCGACCTCAGGGGGGAGCGCCCCACGCGCGAGCTGATCGCGGAGGTGCTCGATTTCGTCGACGACGTGGTGGACGAGCTGGGGACGCGCGAGGAGATGACCCGCCTGCGCGTCTGGGCCCACGCCGGCGACACCGGCGCCGACCGGCAGATCGCGGTCTGGGAGAACACGCACGACCTCCGGGCGGTGGTGGACTACCTGGTGGACGAGACCCGGCGCGGCCTTTAGACTCTAGGCGGATGGTCTCGCCCCCTCCGCTCCTCCTCGGCCCTCGCCGCTACACCTGCCAGCTCAAGCGGACCTATGGCAAGGAGTACTGCCTCCAGGAGTGCCCGACCCTGCGCGCCACCCACCGCTACGACTACGTGCGCGTGGAATGCCCGGCCGACCTGCCGCCCGCCGACGACGCCACGATCGACGTCGCCATCCTGGACATGAACCACGGCTGGCCCAACCTCGGCCACGACTCCATCGTGCACGCCGTCCAGGACGCCGCTTGCGACCTGGCCCCCGTCCTCGAGCCGGCCGGGCTGCGCATCCGCGCCCTGTCCTTCGAGGTCCGACTGCGCCACATGATCCCGGAGGCCCCGGGCGGACGCTTCGCGATCTACGTCGGCACCGGGGGCCCGGGGCACATCGATCCCCATCGGAACGACGGCACGGGCGAGGGCACGCAGGGCATCCGCGAGGATGCGGCCTGGGAGCCGCGCCTGTTCACGCTCTTCGACCGCATCCGCGCGTCTCCCGAGGCCGCGCTCCTCGCGGTCTGCCACAGCTTCGGGGTGATGTGCCGGTGGTCGGAGATCGCGCAGCCGGTGCTGCGCCTGGCGGAGAAGGGCGGCAAGAGCGCGGGGATCCTCGAGAACGTGCTGACGGACGAGGGAGCGCGGCATCCCTGGTTCCGGCAGCTCGCGGAAGAGCTGCCTGACCACCGCCGGCTGCGCATCGTCGACCATCGCCTCTACGACCTCATCGCGCCCGCGGGGCCCCTGCCGGACGGCGCGGTCGCGATCGGCCACGAGACCAGGGGCATCGGCGGTCCGGAGGGCGAGGCGCTGACCATGGTCGAATGGGCGCGCGACGCCGCGGGGGTCATGCCGCGCATGTTCGCGGTGAACCACCATCCCGAGATCGTGG
>WNGB01012740.1_pt1 | contig 11389 bp, 13 predicted proteins | sample 5400681 | NCBI WGS metagenome assembly WNGB01 (sample SAMN13153367, study PRJNA577476) | soil metagenome | isolation source: 115 cm soil or saprolite under grassland replicate 2 | place: USA:California | collected 2016-06-15 | reverse complement strand
CCGCCGTCGTCACGCGCGTGATGTTCACGCCGGCGGGAGGCATGACCGATGTCGGTCCGGACACCAGCGTCACCGACGCGCCGCGCTTCTGAGCTGCCTCGGCCATCGCATAGCCCATCTTTCCTGATGACCGATTCGACAAGTAGCGAACGGGATCGATCGGCTCGCGCGTCGGACCCGCAGTGATCAGAATCGATCGTCCCTGCAGGTCCTTCGGGCGGAAGAGCTGCTTCACGCGTTCGACGATGACCGGGATCTCGGCCAGGCGTCCGGGTCCTTCTTCGCCTTCCGCTAACGGCCCGCTTTCCGGCTCGATGATCTGAACTCCGCGCTTCCTCAGCGTATCGAGATTCTGCACGACCGTCGGGTGTTGCAGCATCGCCCAGTTCATCGCCGGCGCGACAGCGATCTGCTGCCGATGCGCGAGCGCATACGTCGACAGCGCTTCATCGGCGATTCCCACGGCGAGCTTGGCGATGATGTTCGCGGTCGCCGGCGCGATCAGCAGCAGCTCCGCCCAGCGCGCCAGGTCGATGTGGTCGACGCCGCCCTTTTCGGGATCACCCCACTGGTCGGTGATCACTCCGTGGCCGGAGACGACGGAAAGCGAAAGGGGCGACACGAAGCGCGTCGCATTGGGAGTCACAATCACGCGGACGTCGGCGCCGGCGTCGCGAAGACGGCGCACCAGCTCCGGCGTCTTGTACGCCGCGATCCCGCCGGTGACGCCGAGGACGATATTCATCGTTGTCCGTTGTTCGTTCCTCGTTCTTCGAAGAACGAAGAACGAACAACGAAGAACGAGGAACTACTCAGTCTCCAGCGCCGTCTCTTCTTCCACAGGCGGCGTCAGTTGCCACTTGACCTGGTTTTTGTCGATCTCTTCCATCGCCACGCGAGTGGGTTTCGCGTGTTTGCTCTTCATCTTCGGTGCGGAGCCCTGAATCAGTTGTTCTGCGCGCTTGGAGACGAGCAGTACATACCTGAACTTGCTATCCACGCCCTCGGGGAGTCCTTCCATTGCGTTGTTCCTCCTTGAGCCGCTCGGCCATCTTGCGGATGGCGTCGAGTGCCTTTTTCGTCTGTAGTTTCTTGGCGATGATCGTCGCCTTCAAACATTCCGTGGCCACTTCGAGATCATCGTTGATGATGACGTAGTCGTAAAACTCTTTGCCGGCGTCGATCTCGTCGATCGCCTTGTGCAGCCGCGTTTCGATCTCCTGCTCCGAGTTCAAACCGCGGTCGCGGAGCCGCTGCTCGAGAATGTCCAGCGACGGCGGGAAAATGAAAACGTTCAGCGATCGGTGACTCAGGTCGGCGTCGCGTGCGATCTGCTGCGCCCCCTGATAATCGATGTCCAGGATCACGTCCTCGCCGCGCAAGAGACGCGCCAGAACTTCCTCCTTGGAGGTCCCGTATCGCTGTTCGTGAACGAAAGCCCACTCGATAAATTCCCCACCCTCGATCATGACCCGGAATGCGTCTGGGGCGACGAAGTAGTAGCTCTTGCCTTCGATCTCCCCCGCCCGCGGCGCGCGCGTCGTATGCGACACCGAGAAATAGAGCGTGATTCCGATCGGCTCCAGCTGCGCCCGTACATGATTGATCAGAGTAGTTTTGCCGGCGCCGGAGGGTCCGGAGATGATGAACAGGGTGCCGTCGGGATGAAAGTTACTCGACATTCTGCACCTGTTCGCGGATGCGCTCGACCTCGGTTTTCAATTCTACAACGAGGGTCCGAAGCGCCGCCGAGCGCGACTTCGATCCCATCGTGTTGATCTCGCGCAACATCTCCTGCGACAGGAAGTCGAGTTTCTTGCCTGCGGGCTCGCGATCGTCGATGGCTTTCTCGATCTCCTCCACATGATGCGCCAGCCGCGTCAACTCCTCGGCGATATCACCCTTCTCCACCATGATCACCGTCTCCTGCGCGATGCGGTCCTCATTCACGTCCACACCGGCAGCCGTGGCGATTTCCCGGACGCGCTGCTTGTAACTGGCGAGCATCTCGTCGCGAATGTCGTCGCGCCGCTCCGACAGCCGCTTCTGTAAATCGCGAATGGTGCCGAGGCGCGAAAGGATGTCGTTGCGGAGGGATTCGCCTTCGCGCGCGCGCATGGTCAGCATGTGATCGAATGCCTCGCGGACGATTCGCACCATCCCCTCCCGCTCCTCTTCCGACAGCTCGGACTCCACTGCCTCCACCTGCAGTAGATCGGGAACGCGCAGCAGGTCGCCGCCGGAAAAGGAGCTGCCCAGACCAAGCTCTTCGGCGATGGAGCGGAGTTGGGGGATGATCGCGTTCGCGATCTGCGCATTGATGCGGACGTTGTACTCCGGCTGCGCCGTTCGCTGCACGCGAACGGAAACGTCGAGCTTTCCGCGCGAGAACGTCTCCGCCGCGATCGTTCGAATGGCCGGCTCGAGCTCCCAGAAAAACTCCGGCAGACGCACACTGGCTTCGAGAAAACGGTAATTGACGCTTTTCGCGGTCACCGCGACGGAGTAGCGCGGCGAGAGCGTGCCGGATGCGCGGCCAAAGCCTGTCATGGACTTGATCATTTCGTTCGCCGTTCGCCGTTGGCAGTTGGCCGTGCAGCTTCGGCCAACGGCCAACGGCCACCGGCCAACCTGTTAGCGTGCATCGAAGTATCGATCTGCATCATCAGCAATCTTGTTCATAGCAGTCTGCACGCGCAGCCGCGCCGCCTCGACGTCCTCATCGCGCCCGATCGAAATCGGATCGCCATATAGAAACACTGCCCGCGAGAACGGCAGCGGAACGACCATGTGGTCCCAGGAGCCCATCAACTTTTTTTTTTCGCGGCGAAGGCGACGGGAACGATCGGCAGTCCAGTTGCCTGCGCGGCGTAAACCACTCCTTCCTTGGCGATTCGTCGCGGCCCTTTGGGTCCATCGGGAGTGAAGACGATGTTCGACCCGGCGCGCGCGGAGCGGATCATGTCGCGCAGCGCGGCGGTGGCGCCGCGTGAGGTCGAGCCGCGCGACACATCGACTCCGTAATGCGAGAACGTGCTGGCGATCAGCTCTCCATCGCGACTTTGAGACACCAGGACGCGAATGGGACGCTGATACGTGGCGTGCAGCATCAGCAGCAGGTGCTCGTGCCAGAACGCGATGATGTACTGCGGAAGCGCTTCCAGTTTTTCCGCACCAACATGCTTGATGCGAAGCGTCGCGTGCAGCAGCCGGATGAATGAGGCGATGAGGAACGCCTTCACGCCAGCGCTCCAGTGGGATGTTCCTGCTCGACGAACTGAAGATCGTACAGACGGCGATAGACTCCGCGACGGGCAAGCAACTCGTCGTGCCGGCCGATCTCCGCGATCTCTCCTTTGTCCAGCACGACGATTTTGTGCGCCGAGCGCACGGTCGAAAGGCGGTGCGCGATCACCATCGTTGTGCGGCCGCGCATCAAATTGCTCAGAGCTTGCTGGACGAGGCGCTCCGATTCGGCATCGAGCGCGGACGTCGCTTCGTCGAGCACGAGAATCGGTGGATTCTTGAACAGCGCTCGCGCGATCGCCAGCCGCTGACGCTGTCCGCCGGAGAGCAGCACACCCGATTCGCCCACGATCGTGTCGTACTCCTGAGGAAGCGCGGAGATGAACTCGTGCGCGTGCGATGCTTTCGCCGCTTCGATCACCAGCCGCTCGTCGGCATCGACGCGGCCGTACGCGATGTTGTTTCGCACCGTGTCGTTGAAGAGGATGACCTCCTGCGTGACGAAGCCCATCAGGCCGCGCAGCGACTTCAGAGTGATGTCGCGGACATCGTGCGAGTCGATCGTGATGTGGCCGCCGGTCACGTCGTAGAAGCGCGGCAGCAGATTCACAAACGTCGTTTTGCCGGCGCCGCTGCTGCCGACGAGCGCGACGATCTCGCCGGGCGAGATCGTGAGCGTGATGTTGCGCAGCACGAATCTAGGGCCGGCGAACGCCGCCGAGGGCGGCGGCGCCACAGCCGAGGGCGGCGACGCTACATCGTAGGCAAAGCTCACGTTCTCGTAGCGGATGCCGGTGCCGACCGCGTTCAGCTCGATGGCGTCGGGCTTCTCCTGCACTTCGTTGCCGATGTCGAGCATCCGAAAGACCCGCTCGGCCGCGGACAGCGCGGTGTTCACCGACAGATTGACCTTGTTGAGTTTCTTGATCGGCTGATACATCGCCGCAATCGCCGCGACGAAGCTGACGAATTGACCGGTGGTGAGCGTGCCCGCGGCAATGCGGCGATGCGCGTATAGAAACAGGAGCAGCACGCCGACGCCGCCGATCATCTCCATCACCGGCGAGGTCATTGCCGCAATCTTCTGGGCCTTGAGAGTGGATGCCAGGTGACGCCGCGTGGCCTCGCGGAACCGTCCGATCTCGAACTTCTCCATCGTGAACGCCTTCACGATGCGCACCCCTCGTATCGTCTCCTCCAGAATGGTGGCCATGTCGGCCATGCGTTCCTGCGAGCGGTGCGTGGTCCGTCGCAGTCGCAGTCCGAAGTGAATCACCGGCCAGACCAGCAGCGGCGCGACGATGAAGCTGATCAGCGCGAGCTCGGTATTGGAGATCAAAACGTAGAGCAGGAGACCGATCAGCGTGATCGACTCCTGAAAGAGGTCGCCCATGCGCGTGGAGACCGCGGCCTGAATCGCGTCGGCATCGGAAACGAGCCGGCTGACCATCTCGCCGGTCGATCTCTCGCCGAAAAAGCGGTGGCTCTGGTTGATGATCCGCTCGTACAGCTCGTTGCGCAGATCGCGCACCGTTGCCAAACCGACCTTCTGGAACCCGTACTCCGAGAAGAATGACGCAAATGCCCGGACTAAAAAGATGATCAAAATGATTACGAGAACCTTGCGCCATTTATTGTTCGGTTTCGAGTTCCACCATTCGTCGAAGCGCTTCGACGCGCGATCGTACCCATTGATCAGGAACCCACGCTGTCCCTCCGGCCTGTCTCGCTTGAAAACAATGTTGAGCACACGCTGCTTGGTTGGGCTGTCGTGCGTCTGGACTTGTGCGGCGCCTGGCCGGGTCAGCACCTGATCGAAGAGCGGCTGGGTCAGCGCGATCATGACCGTCTGCGTCAGCGCGAACACGATCATCGATCCGAAGGCGATGATCGCCCACGCCTTGTAACGGCCGATGTAGCGGTAGAGCCGCTGGAGAACTTTCATGGTGTTGCCGCGCTCATTATCGCCTCTGCTGCCCTCCGGCTCGCGCCAGGCTCGCCGAGCTTGCGCCTCACTTCTGCCAGCTCCCCCAGTACGCGTTCGCGTTCTGCGGGCTCGAGAAGCCTTCGCACCTCGCGTGCAATGCGCTCTCCGTTCACATTCTCTTGAAGCAGCTCCGGCACCACATTCTTACCGGCGACGATGTTTACCAGGCTGAAATGGCGCAGCTTGACCAGCCGCTGGGCGAGCCAGTGCGTCGGCGATGACAGGCGATACATCACGATGACCGGGACGCCTGCGATTGCGCATTCGAGCGTTGCGGTGCCTGACGATGACAGCGCGACATCGGCGCCGGCGAGCGCCTCGCCGCGATCGTGGGGAACGATGGGCACAAACGATTGCGCGCCCTGCATCACCGACAGCAGCTCGGACGACGAGATCGTCGGCGCCTGAATGACGAACGCGTCCACCTCACGTTCACGTTTCAGAATCGCGATTGCGTCGAGCATCGCCGGCAGCAGCGCTCGAATTTCGTGGCGGCGGGAGCCGGGTAGAAGTGCGATCGCCGTTGGCCGTTGGCTGTTGGCCGTAGTTGGCTCGGCCAACGGCGAACGGCGAACGGCCAACATCTCATCAATCAACGGGTGACCAACATACGTCACCGGAACGTGGTACCGGCGGTAGAAGTCTTCTTCGAACGGAAAAATCACGAGCATCCGATCAACGACGCGGGCGATCTGCTTCACTCTCCCCCGCCGCCACGCCCACACCTGCGGCGAGATGTAGTAGATGACGCGCAGCCCCATGGCCTTGCATCGTTTCGCCAGACGCAGATTGAAATCGGGATAGTCGACGAGCATTACTACGTCGGGTTTCTCTCGCGCGATGGTCTCGGTCATCTCGTTCAGAATTCTGCGAAACATGCCGAGGTGCCGGATGACGTTGAAGAGCCCGACGATGCCCATCTCGCGCGCGTGATGCAGCACGCGCATCCCTTCGCCTGCGAGCAGATCGCCGCCGATGCCGAACGTCTGCAGAGTCGGATCGAGCTTCTTCAGCTCGCGGACGACTTCCGATGCGTGGAGATCGCCGGACGCTTCGCCGGCGACGACCGCTAACTTCACACCCGCGCTCCCGGTTGCTGGGTTGCTGAGTTGCTCCGTTGCTCGGTGGAACTCACCTCAGCAACCGAGCAACCGAGCAAACAAGCAACCTTCATTTCAATGGGAACGGATACATCACCCACGCCAGCGCGATCCCGCCGAAAAACAGCGAGCAGAAAACCAGGAGGAAAAATCGAATGCGCTCCTCCCGTGTGCTCTTCCACAACAGCGCGAAGTACACACCGGTGGCGACGGCATAGATGAACATCAGCAGCATATGACTGTGCAGCAAACTCACTCCTTCCGCCCCTCGGAAATATCGAAGGAGTCCAGCATGAGCAGCAGATTCATCAATCCCGCGGTGATCGTGAACGCCGTTCCATGCTCGTAGGTAATCGAAGTGACGTCGCCGTGCGCGCCCATGCCGACACCCACGAAGTAGAGGACGCCGGATCCCATCGACCCGAGCGCGGCGAGGAGCCGGAGCAGCGAGCCGCCGCTGTGGCCGAGCGTGTAGAGATCGCCGTCGACGGCGACACCGATGGTGAACATGAGAATGACGATCACGAAAAACGTGACCGCTCTGGCGCGCCTGCCCAGATAGAGGTGCCCGGCGCCGGGAATGAGATACGCGAGCACCATCGCCGTGATCGTACGGCGGCTCACGATTCGGCGAAGTCCTTTCGAACTTTCTTGAAGTGCGGCTGCAGCTTGTCGAACGTGACTTCCAGCTCTTCCGGAACCAGACGTGTGCGCGCGGTGACAGTCATGAAATTCGAGTCGCCGCTCCAGCGCGGCACGATGTGCAGATGATAATGGTCGGCCACTCCGGCGCCGGCGACCTGGCCGAAGTTCATGCCGATGTTGAATCCGTCCGGATGATACACGTCCGACAAAATTCGCTGTGCTTCGGCCGTCAGCCGGATCAGCGCTCGAAGCGAGTCGTCCGTGCTGTCGAAAAGGCGGGCCTCATGCTCGATCGGCGCGACCATCAGATGTCCGTTCGTATAGGGATAGCGATTCAGCATCACCACAGCCTGCCGGCTGCGATAAAGGGTCAGAGTGTCGCGCGTCCGTGTCGATTGTGCCGCGTTGCAGAAGATGCAACCTTCAGCGTTCTCGCTCTTCGGCGAGGTCAAGTACGGATACCTCCAGGGAGTGAATAGGACTTCCATCGGAATGCAGAACGCAGAATGAAGAATTGAGAAAGCGAATCGGCATGCCGTCTCTCAATTCTTCATTCTGCATTCTGCGTTCTGCATTCAATTACTCGGTTCCGGTCTTTTGGCCCCCACCCTCGCCGACGTTCTTGTTGATGAGTTCTTTCAATTCTTTTCCCGGCTTGAAGTACGGAATCTTCTTCGAGGGCACTTCCACTTTCTCGCCGGTTTTCGGGTTGCGGCCGGTGCGGGACTTGCGGCTGCGCAGGCGGAAGCTGCCGAAGCCGCGCAATTCGATCTTCTGTCCGGCGCGCAGCGACTCGACGATGGAGTCGAAGACGATATTGACGATCGTCTCGGCCTGCTTTTTCGTCAATTGGACGACACGCGCCACCTCGTCGACGAGTTCAGCCTTTGTCATCACGCCCGCTTTGGATTCGGTCCGTTCGGATTCAGACTGGTGGTCCAAAGTAGCCTCCTCACGCATTTCGATTACCAGCGGTAGAGAAATGTCGCGCCGCGACGGCTGAGGACACGATTGACGAGCGATTCGCTGTCGTTCGTGTTGCTCAGCAGGTCCAGCAAGGTTGTTTTTCTTCGTTTCGGGTAAATCGTTCCCGGTTTGCCGCGGATGCCGGCCATTTTTGCGGCAACACTCACCGCGTCATCGAGATTGCCGAGCCGGTCGACGAGTTTGAGATCGAAAGCTTCTTCGCCCGTGAACACCCGTCCGTCGGCCACTCGGGCAACATCGCTCGCGCTCATCTTGCCCTTACGGCCGGCGACGACCGCGCGGATGAACTGCGCATGCAGTTGCGCGGTGATGCGCTGGAGATAAGCGCGTTCGGCTTCCGTGAGATCGCGATAGGGAGAACCGGCATCTTTCATCGCCCCGCTGGTGATCGTTTCCGGTTTCATCTTTGCCCAGGCGATCAGGTCCTTGATGTCCATGTATTGCAGAATCACGCCGATGGAGCCGGTGATCGAGCCGGGATTGGAGACGATCTGATCGCAGGCCGAGGCGATGTAGAAGCCGCCGGATGCCGCGACGCTGTCGAGCGAAGCGACGATCGGTTTATGGCTCCTCGATTTCACTTTGCGGATTTCTTCGTAGATTTCCTGCGACGGAGCGACGGCGCCCCCGGGACTGTTGATGCGCATCACGATTGCGCGCACGGTGGCGCTGTCGGCGTAGCGATGCAGCGTGTCGATGGTTTCGCGCGCCTCGAAGATCTCCCCTTCGATCGGCACGATGGCCACTTTCTGGGTGCTGAAAAAGTCACCCGACGATTCGGTGCGGCTCGCGTTGAGGATCACCGCGACAAAGGAGAAGAAGATGATGCCGATCAGGCAGCCGCTGAAGACGCCGAAGAAAAAGCTCGGCACGCGCGATTTGCGTGATGTGGGGCCGCCGCCCTCGGCGGCCGCCGCGGAGGGCCGCGGCGCTACATCAACCTGCGGCGGCATCTCTGTCATGACTTCGTCTCTGCCGGCTCGCTCTCGGTGCTCTGAGGCTCCTGCTGAGCGCGTTCGCTCTCGGACAGCGGCTCAACGTCGCGCGTGGACAGACCGATCTTCCGCTCGTTCCAGTCGATCTTGATGACGCGAACGCGAACCAGCTCGCCGGCTTTGAACGCTCGATCGAGCTTCACCTTCGGGTCGCGCTGAATCTCCGACACGTGAGCGAGACCTTCGACCCCGTCCGCGAGCCGGATGAACAGGCCGAAATCGGTGATCTTCGAGACGGTGCCGACAAGCTCGTCGCCGACGCTGTGCCCTTTCGCGAATTCGTCCCATTCGTTCGGCAGGAATTCTTTGATCGACAGCGACAGGCGCTGATTCTCGCCGTCGACATTGATCACACGCGCCTGAACGGTGTCGCCTTTTTTGAGGACCTCGTTCGGATGCTTGAGCCGACGGTTCCAGGACATATCCGAAATGTGGATCAGGCCGTCGATGCCTTCTTCGAGCTCGACGAACGCTCCGAAGTCCGTCAGATTGCGGATCTTTCCGGTGACCACCGCCCCGATCGGATAGCGCTCCGCCGCTGTATCCCACGGATTCTGTTCCAAGGCTTTCAGCGAGAGTGAGATGCGCCGATTGGCCACGTTGACATCGGAGACGACCGCATCGACTTCCTCGCCCATCGACAGAATCTTGGAAGGATTGCGAACCTTTTTGGTCCATGACATTTCCGAGACATGGATGAGGCCTTCGACGCCTTCCTCCAGCTCCACGAACGCGCCGTAGTCGGTCAGGGAAACGACTTTGCCGCGCACCCTCGTGCCCAGTGGATAGCGTTGGACGACATCGAGCCAGGGATCGGGCGTCTTCTGCTTGTATCCGAGCGACACGCGTTCGGCCTGCGGATCGAATTTGAGGATCACCACTTCGATTTCGTCGCTAACGTTGAAGTACTCGGAGGGATGGTTTACACGTCCCCATGAAATGTCGGTGATGTGCAGCAGTCCATCGACGCCGCCCAAGTCGACGAAGACGCCGTAGTCGGTGATGTTTTTGACGACGCCGTGAGTGAGCTGCCCTTCCTGCAGACGATGAAACGTCGCTTCTTTTTGTTCCTTATGCTCCGCTTCGACGATTGCCCGTCGCGAAAGGACGATGTTGTTGCGTTTCTTGTCGAACGAAACGATTTTGAATTTGTACTCGTGGCCGCGGAGGCCATCGAGGTTCTTCACCGGTTTTGTGTCGATGAGTGAGCCGGGCAGAAAGGCTTTCACTCCACCGACATCGACGGACAGACCGCCTTTGACGCGATCAATGACCCGGCCGGTGATCGGCTGGTCCGTTTTGTATGCTGCTTCGATGCGGTCCCAGACCAGCATCCGCTCCGCTTTTTCCCGCGAGAGAATGACGTAGCCGCTGGAGTCCTCGAGCCGTTCGATGAACACGTCGATTTCGTCGCCCGGCTTGACCTTCACCTCGTTGTTGTAGCCGGTCACCTCGCCGAGCGACAGCAACCCCTCTGATTTGTATCCGATATCGATGACCACCTCGCCGGGTGTTACCTTCAAAACCTTCCCGTGGACGATGTCCCCCTCGGAGAAGCTCGTCATGCGCTTCTCGTACATGTCGAGAAGCTCCTCCATGCCGAGGTTTTCGAGGTTATCGGGTGGGTTTTTGGGGTCGCTGGACGGCATGAAACGGAGTACCTCCCTGGAATCCTCCGGCGCGCTCAATCAACGGCTAAATTGTTGACAGGCGTTGAAATCGGAGTTTAGCAGAAGACGGTGCCGGGTGCCGAGTGCCGAGTCAAAGGAAGCCGAACCGGCACCCGGCACCCGGCACCCCGGCACAGCGCGTTATCGAGCAGCTTTCGACCGCACAGCGCTCACGATCGAAGCCACAACTTGATCGATCGTGAGATCCGATGTATCCACGACGCTGTACGTCTTGTCGTAGGTCAGGGGGGAGTCGGCGCGGGTGGAATCCTGCTCGTCACGCGCCAGTGTTTCGGCGAGGACCTGGGCGAAATCTGCCGGCGTCCCTTTGGCCATCAGCTCCTCGTAACGGCGCCGGGCACGGACTTCCGGGCGCGCCGTGAGAAAGAATTTGTACGGCGTTTCTGGAAAAACTTTCGTGCCGATGTCGCGTCCCTCGAGCACTCCGCCGTTTCGACGGCCGAGGTCCTGCTGAAGCCTGACCAAGGTTCGGCGCACCGCCGGAATGGTCGAGACATCGCTTGCGGCCATGCTCACCTCCGGCGTGCGGATGAGCGATGTGACATCTTCGCCATTGAGGAGCACGTGCGGGCGCTCGCCGGGCACGAAGTCGATTTGCGTGTGTTCAGCGAGTGATTCGAGTGCCAGCTCATCGTGCGGGTCGATCTGGTTACGAAGCGCTGCGAGTCCAAGAGCGCGATACATCGCGCCGGTATCGATATGCGGAAGATCGAGCTTGCGCGCGACGAGGCGGCTGGT
>WNGB01012739.1_pt1 | contig 11389 bp, 11 predicted proteins | sample 5400681 | NCBI WGS metagenome assembly WNGB01 (sample SAMN13153367, study PRJNA577476) | soil metagenome | isolation source: 115 cm soil or saprolite under grassland replicate 2 | place: USA:California | collected 2016-06-15 | reverse complement strand
GGGGGTCGAAGTGAAGTGAAGTACGCGCTATCCCCCGACGGGTTGACGCGCATCGGCGCGTTCGTAACGAGCAAGACGCTGCTCGCGTTCGATATCGACGGCACGCTGGCTCCGATCGTCGACCGGCCGTGGGACGCGCGGGTGCCTAACGAGGTCCAGCAGGGCTTGAGCGCGCTCTCGCAGCGTGCTGCGGTGGCGATCATCACCGGGCGCGCCATCGAGGACGCGCGGCCTATGCTCGGCTTCGCCCCGCGTTATCTTGTCGGCAATCACGGCGCCGAGGGTGTGCCCGGCTTCGAGGAAGCCTCGGCGCACTGCGCTCGCGTCTGCCGGGCGTGGCTCGATGAGCTCTCTACCACAGCCGAGGTGTGGCGCGAGGTCGCGGGTATCGTGCTCGAGGACAAGACCTGCTCGCTGACGTTCCACTTTCGTCACGCCCGCGACCAGGGCGCTGCGCGGAGAATGCTGGTCGGCCGCACGGGCCGACTCCTGCCCCCGCCGACACTGCTCGATGGCAAGTTCGTGCTCAATCTCCTGCCGCCCGGCGCGCCGCACAAGGGCGAGGCGCTCTCCGCCCTGCTGGCGCAGTCGCACTGCGACCGCGCGCTCTATGTCGGCGACGACGCGTCCGACGAAGCGGTTTTCCGCCTGCGCTCGCCGGCCATCCTCTCCGTGCGCGTGGAGCACGACCCGAACAGCGCCGCCGATCTGTTCTTGCGCGGGCAGAAGGACGTCGCGCGCCTGGTGCGCGAGCTGGTACGGATGACCGCCATAGGCGGTGCCGCATCGTCTACGGAGACGCGACGGGGCGCCGGCGCATGACGGCTGCCGTGCAGCGGAATCTCGCGCGCGGCTAATCGGCAACTGTGCTCTTCCGATACCGGACCGCGGATGATTTCGCCGTTCCGAAGATGGCGTTCACGGCGTGCACGTTCTGGTATATCGATCAACGGCGCAATGCGCCTGTCGCGGCGTTGCGAGACCGTGCTGTAATCTGCGGCCTTGTGTCCGCGACTACACGAAATCCCTCGACCCGCTAGCGGGGAGGCGATTTTGCAGGAGGGACCATGACCGAACGTTTCGACGCCATCGTCATCGGCACCGGGCAGGCCGGGCCTTCGCTCGCGGTGCGGCTTGCCACCGCCGGCCGCAACACCGCGATCATCGAGCGCAAGCTCATCGGCGGCACCTGCGTCAACAACGGCTGCATTCCGACCAAGACGCTGATCGCCAGTGCGAGAGCCGCCTATGTCGCGCGCCGCGGCGGCGACTTCGGGGTGACGATCGATGCGCCGATTCGCGTCGACATGGCAGAGGTGAAAAAGCGCAAGGATTCCGTTGTGCGCCATTCCACCGATGGTCTGACGCGCTGGCTCGGCGAGACGTCCGGTTTGACGATGATTCAGGGACATGCCCGCTTCGAGGGCCCGAAGACGATCCGCGTCGGGGACCGGTTGCTCGAGGCGAAGCAGATCTTCATCAACGTCGGCGGCCGCGCGTTGGTGCCAGACATGCCCGGGGTCGCCGAGGTCCCGTATCTGACCAATTCGACGATCATGCACGTCGACTTCCTGCCGGAGCACCTCGTTATCGTCGGCGGCAGCTACGTCGGGCTCGAATTCGCACAGATGTACCGCCGCTTCGGGAGCCGCGTCACTGTCATCGAGATGGGCGCCCGGCTGATCGGCCGCGAGGACGAAGATGTCTCGGCGGCGGTCCAGGCGATCCTCGAAGGCGAAGACATCGCCTTCCGGTTGAACGCCAAATGCGTCGCGTTCGAGCGCCATGGCGACGGCATCGTCGTGAACGTAAGCTGCGACGAGGAGCCGCGGGAGATTGCGGGCACGCATGTCCTGCTCGCGGTCGGCCGGGTGCCGAACACGGACGACCTCGGACTAGACAAGGCCGGCATCGCGACCGACGCCCGCGGCTACATCACCGTCGACGAACAGCTGCGCACCAACGTTCCGGGCATTTGGGCGCTTGGCGACGTCAACGGGCGCGGCGCGTTCACCCATACCTCGTACAACGACTACGAGATCATCGCCGCGAACCTGCTCGATGGCGAGTCGCGGCGCGTGAGCGACCGCATCGGGACCTACGCACTTTTCATCGACCCGCCGCTCGGCCGCGCCGGCATGACAGAAAAGGAGGTTCGCGCCGCGGCCCGCAAGGCGCTCGTCGCAACCATGCCGATGACGCGCGTCGGCCGCGCGCGCGAGCGCGGTGAGATGTCAGGGTTCATGCGCGTTATCGTCGATGCGGAAACCAAGCGGATTCTCGGCGCGTCGATCCTTGGCATCGACGGCGACGAGATCATCCACTCGCTCCTCGACGTCATGTACGCGGACAAGCCCTACACGGTGATCCAGCGCGCAATGCACATCCACCCGACCGTCACGGAGCTCATTCCGACGCTGCTCGGCAAGCTCGAACCGCTCGCGTAGCCCGGGTTGCCCGTAGCCCGGGCTGAGCGTAGCGAAACCCGGGAACACGTCGGGCGATCTACGCGCGGCCCCGGGCATCGCGCTTCGCGCGTAGCCCGGGCTGAGCGCAGCGAAGCCCGGGAGCACGTCCGCGACGCTCGCCTCAGCCCGCCATCCGATCGATACAGACCTGCAGGAACGTTCGCCGGTGGCTTTCCGCCGCACCCGGATGGGCGAACACCTCGCGCGCCGACTCGAGCAGGAACGCCTCGTCATCGGCGTCGCGCACGAACCAGCGCAGCTCGCTGGGAAAGTCCTGGATCACGACGAAGTCCTGCTCCATGCGGCCGATGAACGCTGCCGAGGACATGCCGGCGTCACGTGAAAGCGCAGCGTTGGCGATGAAATCGGAGCCCTCGAAGCACTCAGCCATCGAAGGCCGGCTCGCGGCAGAGGAACCAGCGCAGAGCAATGCGCATACGGCGACACCAGCCAAGAGGTAACAGGATGCCTTGCTCATAAGTTCCTCCTTACACCGCCGCATTTTGCTTGACGGTCAGCGTGTCGGTCCCGACCGCGATTTGCCTTGTGCGATCCCCAGCTCGTGGGGCCCTTCGCTTTCAGGAGCAATTTTCATGCTAGCGCCTGCGTCTCGCCACTTCAAGCGTGCCGCGCCCGCCGCGCTACAATGCCGCCAGCGCTCACCCCGGGGGAATCGATGGCCATCAAGCGCTTCGCCGGCAAGTCCGGCACGCTCGTCGTTCTGGAACACGAATCGAAAGTGCTCAAGGACAACCTGCTCGGCGATCCTCACCTGCGCAAACTCGCCGTCTGGCTGCCGCCGCACTATGACGCCGGTGCAACCGCCGGCAAGAGCGGCCCCGGCCGGCGCTTTCCGGTGTTGTTCGATCTGGTCGGCTTCACCGGCTCGGGCCTTGCGCACACCGGCTGGCGACCATTCGCCGATAATGTGCCCGAGCGCGTCGCGCGCCTGATCCACGATCGCAAGATGGGGCCTGCAATCCTCGTATTTCCGGATTGCTTCACCGCACTGGGCGGCAACCAGTACGTCAACTCGTCGGCGACCGGCAACTACGCCGATTATCTGACGCGCGAGCTCATCCCGTTCGTCGACCGCGAGTTCCATACGCTTAGCAGCCGCGATCACCGCGGCTGCTTCGGCAAATCGTCGGGCGGCTATGGCGCGATTATTCATGGCATGAAATACGCTCAGCATTGGGGCGCCGTCGCCGACCACTCCGGCGATTCGTACTTCGACTTCGTCTACTGGCACGATTGGCCCAATACGTTGAACGAGCTCACCAAGTATCGCATTCCGAAGCGGCGGGCCGGCCGCTACGACGCGCTGGCCGCCGGCACGCGCAAGGGTCTGGCCGAAGGACTCGACGACGGCCGCGTGAAGCGTTTCCTAGACAACGTGTGGGGCAAGGAAAAACTTTCGCACGCTGAGGGGCATTGCATCATGAACCTGTGCATGGCCGCGACCTACGATCCGGATCCCAAGTTACCGTTGGGCTTCCGTCTCCCGTTTAACCTCGAGACGGGCGAGCTTATCGAAAAGCGCTGGAGGCGTTGGCTCGAGCACGATCCGATCCTGCTCGTCGACAGGTACAAGGCGAACCTCAAGTCGCTCAGGGGCCTCTACGTCGATTGCGGCTGGCGCGATCAGTACCACATCCACTACGGCACACGCGTGCTGTCCAAGCGGCTCGCTCAAGCCGGCATCCGCCATACCTATGAAGAGTTCGACGACAATCACTCCGACATCGACTATCGCATGGACGTGAGCCTGCCGTTTCTTTATCGTGCGCTGAAACCCTGAGCGCCATGGCCGACGACGCCAATGTGTTGGGCGGTCGACTCGAGCCCTGCTCGGTCGAGCCGCGCACCGGCTTTTTCCGCGACGGCTGCTGTAACACGGGTCCTGACGACCTCGGTCTGCACGTCGTCTGCGCGCGCATGACCGCCAAATTCCTTGCGTTCTCCGCGGAACGCGGCAACAACCTGTCCACGCCGCAGCCGGAAGTCGGTTTTCCCGGATTGAAGCCCGGCGATCGCTGGTGCCTCTGCGCCGGACGCTGGCGCGAGGCGCTCGATGCCGGCGTCGCGCCACCCGTCGTAATCTCGGCCACGCACGAAGAAGCGCTCGCGGTCGTCGCGCTGGACGATCTCAAGCGGCACGCGATCGATTTGAATTAGCCCAGGGGAACGTCCGCGAAACATGGGAACGCTGCGGCGCCCGACGTCGCAGAATTGGCCATTGTCGCGTGCGATGCGTCGGCGCAGAATGATTTGGCGGGCTCGAAGATCATGCCGGTCGCCATTAGGACGTACTATTATAATTGGACATCCAACATTGGTTTTGTGCGTCTTTTCGCATTGCTTTGGCATGATGGAAGGGCAATGACGTTTTATTTCCCGTCAATTAAGACGTCTATTTCTAGTTGAACTAAACCGCTTACGCGGTGGTGGGTGTGGTGCGACGGTCTGTATGTTTTCTCCACGGTCTGTGCTGGTTGAACGCAACTGCGGCTGCGCGAAAGCAGTGGTGCAGACGGGCCTGTGTCAGGCTGGACTTGGGAATGTTCCCGAGACTGACACAGGAGATCGTCATGACCCCATTGCGCCAGCAGATGGAAGCGGACATGGTGGTGCGCGGATTGGCGCTGCGCACGCGCGCGGCTTACGTGGAGTGGGTGGCGCGGTTTGCGCAGTTCCACGGCAAGCGCCCGGACCGCCTCGGTGAAGCGGAAGTAGAGCGTTATCTGTTGCACCTGCTCGAAGAGCGCAAGCTCGCGCATAGTTCGGTCAACATTGCCTGCAGCGCCCTGCAGTTCTTCTACCGCGTGACGCTCAAGCGTCGGGAGGCGCAATTCGCTCCGCCGCGCCCGAAGCTGCCGCAACGACTGCCGCAGATCCTCTCGCGCGAAGAAGTGGCGCGGCTGTTCGAGAAGACTACCAACCTGAAGCATCGCGCCTTCCTGATGACCACCTACGGCGGGGGCTTGCGGCTAATTGAGGCTTGCCACCTGAAGGTTGCAGACATCGACAGCGAGCGCATGACGCTGCGTGTCGAGCAGGGCAAGGGGGCGAAGGATCGCTACACGCTGCTCTCGCCGCGGCTGCTCGCCGAATTGCGCCGCTACTGGATCGCGCAGCGCCCGAAGCTGTGGCTGTTTCCGAGTCCGCGCGATGCCGATCACCCGTTGCTGCCGAAGAGTGCACAGCGCATATTCCACGCCGCCAAGGACCGCGCCGGCATCACCAAAGCGGGCGGCATTCATGCGCTGCGCCACGCCTTTGCCACTCATCTGCTCGAAGCCGGCACCGATGTGCATACCATCCAGCGCCTGCTCGGGCATGGCAGCCTGAGCACCACCGCGCGTTACTTCCATCTCGCGCAGAAGCACTTGTCCGGTGCCGCTTCGCCACTGGACTTGTTGGAGTGGCCCGATACCGCGCGCCCGTAGTCCATGGGCACGCATTCGCACGGTGCGGATGCGGCAAGGGGGAAGCTAGAACTCGCGCAAGTGTTCGCGCGCCACGGCGCGGCGTTTCGGGCGGCGAACCGGCTGGTCCCGGTGCAGTACCGCGCCATGCGGGCCATCGAAGCGTGTCGCACCGAAGCCTTGGGCGGCCATATCGAGCGCTGCGATACCTGCGCGGTATTGCGCTATCACTATCACTCCTGCCGTAACCGGCATTGCCCGAAGTGCCAGACCTTGGCCAAGGAGCGTTGGCTCGCCGCCCGGCGTGCCGAACTGCTGCCGGTCTCGTATTTCCATCTGGTGTTCACGCTACCGCACGCGCTGAACGCGCTGGCGCAGGGCAATCCACGGACGATCTATGGCTTGCTGTTCGAAACGGTGTCGGCAACGCTTATCGAGTTCGGCGCGAACCCGCGCTGGCTCGGTGGCGAGATCGCGGCCACGCTGGTGCTGCATACCTGGGGCCAGACGCTGTCGCAACATCTGCATCTGCACTGCCTCGTTGCCGCCGGCGCGCTCGGCCCTACGGGCCAGTGGATCCGGCCGCGGCGTGGCTTTCTGTTTCCGGTGAAGGCCCTCTCGCAAGTCTTTCGCGGCAAATTCGTCGCCGGCCTGGCGCGCGCCTTCGACGCCGGGCGCATCGGCGTGGCCCCATCGACCCTGCCCCTGGCCGAGCCCGCCCACCGCGCTCGGCTCCTCGCCCAATTGCACGACCAGTCCTGGGTCGTCTACGCCAAGCAGCCCTTCGGCGGTCCACAGCAGGTTCTCGACTACCTCGGCCGCTACACCCATCGGGTGGCGATTTCCAATCATCGGCTCGTGAGCGTGAGCAACCAGCAGGTGCGCTTCCGCTACAAGGACTATGCCCACGGCAACGCCCGTAAGGTACTCGCGCTCGAAGCGGCCGAATTCATCCGCCGCTTTCTGCTGCACGTCCTGCCCGCGGGCTTCATGCGCATCCGCCACTACGGGATCATCGCCAACCGTGCCAAAGCCACCAAACTCGCGCACGCGCGCATCGCCCTCAATCAGCCGTTGATAACGCAGCCGAGGCCGCCAGAATCGATCGCGGCGTTCTGGCTACGCGTCGCCAACATCAACCTGCATCAATGCCCCCACTGTGGTGTCGGCCGCATGGTCGTGCTCGCCCCGCTGCCGACACCGCGTGCCCGTGCGCCTCCCTGCCACGCTTCGCCGTGAGCACTCCAGACATGTGCAACCAACTTCCTGCGCGAACCTCACCGGCCGTGCAGCAGTATCGCTCGTCCCAAGCCGCCTCGTTGACCTTCGATGCCCCGTCTGCCATAGTCGTTTCGTGCACTGACGACCCCATACGCCCTCGTAATGATGCTCAAGCGCACTCCCCAGCGACCGCGCGTCATACACCACCGCGCTGTTCGCCCAGCACGATTGCCTGCAAACTCCAACGCACCGCGCTCTGAATACAGCGGTTCAGTTCAACCCGTTTTATCCACCATGGCTTCGCATGGCGGATCAAAACCTATTCGTTAGGCCCCACGCGAGAGTCCGTGAATACCGCATCCCACCTTGCCACCGTCGCGCCGGGTGGGCGCATTCCAGTTGTCGCACGCGCGCCGCGCTCTACATGGCCGCGGCGCCGAATGCACAGTCGCGCGGTGCGCGCTCCAGCGCGGCGCGCTCAGCACGCTTCGCTTGGTAGCCGGCTACAACGCGCGTCTCGATGCGCCGTGGCGGTTATGCTCCTGCATCGGCGCGAACGCGGCGCGTTGGCGCGCAGCTCGCAGCCGAGTTGCAAGGGCTCACGTCGCGGCGCATGCTCGCCTCTCTGTCGTCGATCGTGAATGCCAGCGGCGTGTGGCCTAACCTCTCGCTCAACCCGGACGCGCCGCCGGCGGGCGCGCGCTCGAACATTCTCGCGCGCCCGCCTTCCCGGCGCGCCGGTTAGCTTGGTTCGTTATGCCTCATTCCGAAAGTCGAGGCGCCAATGCAGATACTTCTCGTGTTGATTCTTGCAGCTGTTTCGTTTGAAGCCGGTGCCGACGCGAAGGCAGGAGAAAAGAAGGCGCAGCTTTGCTTGTTGTGCCACAAGGCGGGAAACGTCATGGCCGCTGTCCCGCTATTGGAGGCTCAACCAGCCAAGTACCTGGTGGCTGCGACAACCGCGTACAAGACGGGAAAAAGACCCGATCCGACGATGAAAACAAATGTCGCGAACCTTTCGGCGCGGGACATTGCAGACATTGCGGACTATTTCGCGTCGAAAGCACCGATCACCGGCATTCATACGACGGATCCCGTTAATACGGCCGCCGGAGAAACAAGAGTAAATGAATTGAAATGTGCGGTATGCCATCAAGGCACGTTTTCGGGGGCCGATTCAGTCCCGCGACTTGCGGGGCAATCGACCGGGTACCTTGTTGCTCAACTTGAAGGATTCGCTGCGGGTCGCCGAGTGCATCCTTCTGCGGAGATGCCCTCCACCAGTAACGATATCGAGATCGTAGCGAACTATCTCTCGTCCCTGAAATGAGGTCTAACCTCTCGCTCAACCCGGACGCCTCGCCGGCGGCGCTGGCGCGCCGTCCGCTCGGCGCCGGTTAGCTTGGATCGTTAGGCGTCACAATTGCCCCTTCCTTTGTCCAGTTCAGCACCATGAGCAAACGCACTGCTTCATGCTCCTGCGGCGAGCTTCAGATTGAAGTACACGGAGAGCCTCTTCGAGTATCTGTATGCCACTGTCTGGCCTGTCAGAAGCGAACTGGCAGCACATTCGGTGAGCAGGCTCGTTTCGGGCGTTCGGGATTCAAGGTCACTGGCGCCGCAACTGAGTACGTTCGAGTGGGCGATGAGGGAACGAAGTTCACGTTTCGCTTCTGTCCCGAGTGTGGTGCCACGGTCTACTACACCGCCGAAGGGAGCGACGGTTTAGTGGCCGTACCGGTCGGTGCCTTCGCAGATCCTGCCTTTCCGTCGCCAACCGTGTCGGTCTACGAGCGCAGAAAGCACTCGTGGCTTCAAATGCCCCTTGAGTTCGAGCATATTTCGTGGGGCAAGACGTGACGCCTAACCTCTCGCTCAACCCGGACGCCTCGCCGGCGGCGCTACGCGCCGTCCTTCGTCGCGTCGGTTAGCTTGGTTCGTTAGGCATCGCTGATATTTAGACGAGGAGGTGAGCAATGTCGTTTCTCGATGTTCTTTTGGGCGGTGTGAAATGCCGTATTCTCGTACTTGACTCCGCGCATCCCGACGAAGCATTCTCGATTGAGCGCCGCGTGTCTCGTTCTGCGTATCAACGCTATGCGGTCAATGGCGTATTGTTTGCGAGCATTACCGAGAAAATCCATCCCACGTTTCATCCGGGCTTTGTGCTAGCTGGGAAAGCGTATGCGTTTATGCCGTACGATCTTGGGCAGAACCTTGCGAGCCAGTGCAAGTCGACGAGGAACCTAAATCTTGAACAAGCGCTACAGAATGCGACCGACGTCCCAGATAGAATTGTCAAGGGGTCCGAGTAGTTTGGGCGTCGCGATACCTGACCTCTCGGTCAACCCGGACGCCTCGCCGGCGGTGCTGGCGCGCCATCTGCTCGGCGCCGGTTAGCTTGGTTCGTTAGGCAGCTGAGCCAGGGTCGATAAATCAAAAGTGAGCGAACCCAGCTTCAGCATGTGACTTATGTCAGACATAGAAGTTGCGACACTCAGTAAAGCACGGATTGTCCTCGGCGACTCTGCCGTCAGAGAATTCAGGGCAAGGCTGCGCGGTAAGCTCCTCCTTCCTGACTATGCCGGGTACGATGCGACCCGCAGAGTCTGGAACGGCTTGGTTGACAAGCATCCGGCGCTTATCGTCCGTTGCGCCGGTGTGGCCGACGTCATAGGCGGTGTGAGATTTGCCCGGGATCATAACCTTCTTGTTTCAGTACGCGCTGGAGGCCATAACATCGCCGGCAAAGGTGTGTGCGACGGCGGTTTGATGATCGATTTAGCGCGGATGAGGAGTGTTCAGGTCAACCCTGTCAAGAGGACGGCCCATGTCGAGGGTGGCGCAACCTTTCCCACCGGGAGGGGAAAGAGATGATCATTCGAAAAGATGAGCCACAGAACGACCAGGGCACAGAGAACCGGGCAGAGCACTACGGCGCCTTCGAGTTGTTGCGCTATTCCGAAGTAGGCGGATTGACTCAGTTCGGCGCCTATGTCGAGACGCTGCGAGCAGGGTCCCGCTCCTCCAACCGGCACTGGCATGAAGAGGAAGACGAATTTCTCTATATGCTCTCCGGCGAGGCGACTGTAATCGAAGAGGACGGTGCCCATCTGCTTCAGCCCGGCGATGCGGCGTGCTGGCCTGCGGGAACGGCCAACGCCCATCAGGTTCTGAACCGTTCGAAGGGAGCTTGCAGCTATCTAATCGTTGGCACTCGGGCGCCACGCGATGTCGTGCATTATCCCGACCTCGGACAGGTTCTGTACAACGAAGGGGACAGATGGCGTCTACTTCGCACCGACGGGACTTTACTCAAGTCAGGAGGATTCTCATACGCGTCAGGAACGACACTTGATGACGCCTAATAGCGCGTGCTAGCGGATCGTGAGGCATGGTGGCTGCCTTCACCAGACTGCCCCGGCCGCTCAACTTGGTCGTTAGGCAGCCCGCAATCCTATGGCGATGAACGAAGTGTATGCGGCGATCGAACCACCGCGCGCGGAGGTCGACATGCTCGACGGGCCCACCGTACTCGAGTTTGGCAGCCCGTGGTGCGGATATTGTCGCGCCGTCCAACCGCTGCTCGCCTCCGCCTTTGCCGATCATTCGCGTGTACGCCATATCAAAATTGCTGACGCCAGCGGCCATCCGCTGGGGCGTTCTTTCAAGATCAAGCTGTGGCCAACGTTGGTGTTTCTAAGCAATGGCCGGGAAACCGCGCGTCTGGTTCGACCTGGCGACGCGAGCTCGATCCGCAGAGCCCTCGCGCAAATCGACACAGGCGAATGAATGTCGTGCGACAGCCTGCCTTCCGGACCGAGACGCGATTGAATTAGCCTATTCGATGGCAACTACAATTCGATTTGCCGGGTCGGGCCCTGGGCCTCAGACTCCAGATGGTTGTTCGGTCGAGTTATGGAAGCTGCTTCCCGCCGGTGTAGAGCCGTCACTCATTGCATCGGCCGTTCCTCCAAGAGGGTCCATTCTCGAGCTCGGAGCCGGCGTAGGGCGTATCACCCATCCCCTGCTTGCATTGGGCTACAGTGTCACTGCAGTTGATAATTCCTCTGAAATGTTGGCGGAAATCCGCGGAGCGACGACGGTGCTGTCCGATATCGAAGAGCTATCGCTCGGTATATCATTCGATGCCGTGGTACTCGGATCGTTCTTGATTCATGCGCCAGCTCCTGGGGCTCGTGCGGCTCTCTTGCAGGTCTGCCGGCGGCACGTAAAGCCGTCTGGTGTGGTGCTAATCCAACACTACCGGAA
>WNGB01026224.1_pt1 | contig 11390 bp, 7 predicted proteins | sample 5400681 | NCBI WGS metagenome assembly WNGB01 (sample SAMN13153367, study PRJNA577476) | soil metagenome | isolation source: 115 cm soil or saprolite under grassland replicate 2 | place: USA:California | collected 2016-06-15 | reverse complement strand
ACGTGGCGCAAGACCTGCGCCAACTCGGCGGGGCCGAGCTTGCAGGCTCAGCCGGCGCCGTGCGAAAGCGCAGTCAGTCGGATCGTTGTCATGAGTCCTGCGAAGATAGCTACGAAAGACGCCAGGCGAGCAGGGCTCCCGCGCCGACATACCGCGCGACATCGCAGACGACCTCGGCGAACCGCACGCGCTTAGCAACGCCAAACGGCGCAGGCGGAAACCATTTCGCTGAAGACACCAGGAGTCCGAACAGCAGGAACAGCACCCACCACTCGCCGCTCCCCAGAGAATCGAACCAGAGCGACGCGATCAGCGTGACGATCGCCGCTTCCACCAGGCGCCGCTTCACGTACTGCGTGATGTGCCCGATGTAGCCGACGGCGTCCTGCGAGCTCGCGAGCCTGACCATGAAAGACACCGTGGCGAAGGTCGCAATCTCGAACCAGGCTGCGACCACAATCCAGGCGAGGACCAGCCTGCCGAGCGTCATCTCAGTTGCGGTGGTATCCCGGACCCCGAAGCCCCCGGCCCGGGCGTGCATTCGTGATCTGCCCCTTCTTCAAAACCATCTGCCCATTCACAAAAACGTACTCGCTTCAAAACCATCTGCCCATTCACAAAAACGTACTCGATGCCGACCGAAGTCTGGTGCGGCTGCTCGAACGTCGCGCGATCGATCACCGTCTCCGGATTGAACACGGTGATGTCGGCGTAGAATCCCGGTTTCACGAGGCCGCGATCGGACAGATTGACGCGCTGTGCCGCCAGGGATGTCATCTTGCGCACCGCGAACTCCAGCGGGAACAGCTGCAGATCGCGTGAATAGTGACCGAGGATCCGCGGGAAAGATCCGTAGGCGCGGGGATGCGCGGACTGCGTGCCGAGTGGACCGTCGGGCGCCACGCCGCCGAAATCGGTGTTCACCGCCATCCACCACTGCTTCATCCCGGCCTGCACGTCGGGCTCTTGCATGATAGCGTACACGGCGTCGGTGCGATGACCCTGTTCGGCGAGGACGATATCAAAAACCGTCTCGACGGGATCCCGGTGTCGCATCGCCGCGATCTCCGCAACCGTCTTGCCCTGCATGTAGCGCAGCGAATCCTGGAACGTGCCGGTGATGAGCACGCCGCCGCCGCCGCCGGCAGCGGAGAAAAAGCTTTCTCCCCGCGGATTGACGATCTCGGCGTGCAGCCGCGCGCGCGTCGCGGGGTCGCGCAGCCGGATCAGCAGCGAGTCCCAGCCGCCGCTCTCGGCCCACGTCGGGATCGACGCGTCCAACGAGGTTGCCGCGCGAATATAGGGATACTGATCCGCCGTCACGTCGAGGCCCGCCGCGCGCGCGGAATCGATCTTCGCGAGGACGCGCGGCATCTGTCCCCAGCTCCTGCGGCCCGAGAGCTTGAGATGCGACACTTCGGCGGGAATGTCCGCTTCCTTCGCGATCCGGAACACTTCATTCAGCGCCTCGTCGATGTGCTCGCCTTCATCGCGCATGTGTGAGGCGTAGATCCCGCCGTGCCGCCGCGCCGCGCGGGCGAGCGCGATGAGCTCGTCGGTCTTGGAGTAGCTCGCCGGCGCGTACTCGAGCGCCGTCCAGACACCCAGCGCGCCCTGCTCCATGAGGGTATCGACGATCGCCGTCATTCGGGCGAGCTCCGCGGCGGTCGGCGCACGATTCTCTTTGCCCACCACCACGAGCCGCACCTGCGTCGCGCCCACGAACATGGCGATGTTGAGGGCCGATCCCTGCCGCTCGAGCTGCGCGAAGTAACCGTTCAGGTCGCGCCAGTCCTCGCGATAGTGCCATTTCTTCATCGCATCCGAGTCGTCGGCCACCAGCCGGTCGGTGAGCGGCGCGACCGAACCGCCTTCACCCGTCACTTCCGTCGTAATGCCCTGCGTGACCTTCGAGAGCACGCGGTTGTCGATCAGCACGTTGATCTCCGACTGGCCCATCATGTCGATGAAGGTTGTCGATCAGCACGTTGATCTCCGACTGGCCCATCATGTCGATGAACCCGGGAGCGACGACGAGACCACTCGCATCGACGGTGTCCTTGGCCGTCGCATTCCCGAGGAACCCAACGGCGGCGATGCGGTCGCCCGTGATCGCGACGTCGCCGCGGTAGCGCGGGTTGCCGCTGCCGTCGATGATCGAGCCGTTCTTGAGGATCAGGTCGTACGGCCCATCGCTGCGGCCCGGCCCGCCCCTGCCGCATGCACTGACCAGTGAGAGGAACAACAGATAGCCGATAGCCGATAGCCGATAGCTCATTTCCATGTCGCTCTCAGGGAGTCGGGCCGGATCATCCGGCCGCGGATCATGACCATCGCGATGTTGCGCGTGGCCGCGATGTTGCGGGCAGGGTCGCCGTTCAGCACGACCAGGTCGGCGACTTTGCCGGCTGCGAGGAGGCCGAGGGAATCCGCATGCAACAGCTGCGCGCCGCGGCGCGTGGCGGCGGTGATCGCTTCGATCGGCGTCAGACCGGCGGCGACGAGCAGGGCCATCTCTTCGTGCAGCGAGTATCCCGGAATGAGCAGCTGATTCGCGGCGTCCGAGCCGGCGGCAATCGCGCCGCCGGCGCGTTTGTACTCGCGCACGAACTGATCCTGCTGCCGGCGAGAGCGCCGAAATGCCGCGAAGTCGCCCGCGCCCCAGCCGGTACGGCGCAGCAGGCTCGGGACGCCGCGGACGCTCTGCGCGTTTTCGGGCACATCCTCCATACCAGGGCGCATCAGCAGAATCGGATTGTCGAGCCGCGAGAGCATATCGTGGACGACCAGCGTGGGCACGATCGCCACCTTGGTCTGCGCGAGAGCGCGCGCCGTGCGCGCGATCGTGCTCGAATCGAGGCGGGTCCAGCCCTTTTCTTCAGCCGTCCAGCCGGTGAGGAAGGTGTTGTGCGCGGTGACGTAGCTCGGATCCCCGGTCGCGGCCTGCACGACGCCGGCCATGTGCTCGATCGACACGACGCCGGCGCGCGCCGCCGTCAGCGCATCGGTCTTGCCGAGATGCGCCGCCACGGGGAGCCGCAGTTTCTCCGCCTCGTCGATGAGCGGCCGCAGCAGGTTTGGCGTGACCTTCGTGTAGATCTTGAGATAGTCGACGCCCGCAACGGCATGCTGATCGACCGCCCGCCGCGCCTGGTCGGGTGTCGAGATGGCGGTCGCGTTGGGATACGTCGTCGGGATGCCGTCGATCATGGCGCCCGCACTGAACATGCGCGGGCCCAGGATCGATCCGAGATTCACGTCGTTCTTGAGCGCGAGCACCGAGTCGCTGTCGCCGTGCAGATCGCGCACGGTCGTGACGCCCCACGCAACGTAGCGGCCCGCCGCCCAGCGCTCCACGTGCGCATGCGCGTCGATCAGTCCCGGGATCACGGTCTTGCCCGCCAGATTGATGCGCTCGGCGCTCTTCGGAATCGGGATTTCGTTGACGCGTGCGATCGACTCGATGTGTCCGTTGCGGATGATGATGAGGGCATCCCGCTTCGGCGCGCCGCCCGTCCCGTCGATGAGCGTCGCCCCCTGGAGCGCGATGACACGATCCGAAGTGACGCCTAACCTGTCGCGGATCTTGCTGCAGGCAGCGAGCAACATCAGCGGCACTAGTATCGTGCCGACGTGGCGACGTGCGACGTTCATTTAGAGTCCGCGGACGTATGATCGTGCAGGATCCGCCAGCGATCTCCTTGCTTCTGCAACACCAGCGTGAATGGGCCACTCGCGACGGTTGAGTCGCCCTTCGAGAGTTTGAAACGCGCGGTCGCGTAGGCGAAATCGGGCGTCAGGACGCGCACGCGCAGTTCATCGAAGGAAAGTGAATCGCGCGACGTCCCCGGTGCGAAGTAGTTGGCCTGATAGCGGTCATACATGGCCTGCCATCCATACATGACGTGCCCGCCGGCCATGTAGCTCGTCAGCGAGTCGTTGGCGTAGTCACTCATGAAGGCGGCGAGATCGCCACGATTCCAGTCGGACGCCGAGCGCTGCAACATCGCGGCGATTTCCTGCGGAGGATTCCCGAGCGGGATTTTTGGGGCGGAGCAGGCGACTGCTATCGAGAGCAGCACGACGCACGACGTACGACGCACGATGTTCTTCTCCTTAACGTGGCCGCGGGAGCGTCTCGTCGAGACGCTCCCGCGGGTGTCATAGCGAGCTGGGTTAGCGGCGGCGTTTCTTCTTGGCGGCCTTTTTCTTTTTCTTCGCCGGCTTTTTCTTAGCTTTTGGCCGAGACAGGATGGTGTCGGCGCAGGACTCGGCGCCGACGGGAACATCGGCTCCATGAACCCCGGTCCGGGCCAACTACTCTCCGTTACATCCATCTGCTCAAGCATCGGATCTTCTCCTATGCTGTGGAGGTGCGGGGGCGTCGTGGGTGGCCTATAGCTTACCGCGGGATTCGGACCTCGCAAGTGACACGTGCTACCGCGTTTTGGGTCTCACCGGTAGCGGTCCGCTGTGACAAGTTGGCTTGACAACGGCATTTAGCCGGACACACATTCGCCCACCATGATAAGACGCGGACTCAGCGTCGCCCTCGCGTGCGTGCTACCAGGCGCAGCGGCGGCGCAAAACGTCGCCGAAGTCCAGGTGGCGCCTCCTTCGGTGACTATTCGCGTCGGCGAGCGCACCGGTTTGCTCGCCACGGCCTTCGATCGGATCGGCAATGTGATCCCGACCGTGCGGATCATCTGGTCGTCGAACAACCTGAACGTTGCGAAAGTCGACAACAATGGCACCGTGACCGGCGTCGCCAACGGGGTCGCCCTCATCGAAGGCCGGGTGGGCGCACGGCGCGGCCAGGCCGCGGTACAGGTCACGGGGGGGGCATCACAACCGCCTCCGCCGACTGCCCCACCGGCAGCGCCTCCACCCCCTTCTGGCGCCGACCCGCTCGCCGGGCAACCCGCCGGTAGTGGACCGCCTGCCGCCCTGCGGCTCGAGCCCGGGGTCGTCTACCTGCTGCCGTCTGAGAACACGCGGGTTTCGCCGCGGGCGCTGCGAGAGGACGGCAATCCGGCCGCCCCCCTCTTGGTTACGTGGACATCGCTGCGCCCCGACGTGGCGAGCGTCGACCAGAGCGGTAACGTCGTCGCGCTCTCGCCGGGGCAAGGCACGATCCAGGCGACCGCCCCCGGCGGTGGCGGGCTGACGGCGACCGCGCCCGTTGTGGTACAGCAGGCGGAGTTCGCCGTGCAGGAGGGCTCCCCGGTGATGCTTTCGCCGGGCGAAGTCGATACGCTGCATGTGATCGTCGCCGCGCAGAACAACAGAAAGGTCAACCCGCTCGTGTTGCAGTGGGCGTCGAGTGATCAGGGCGTGGCGCGCGTGAGCCTCGCGGGCGTAGTGACCGGAGCCGGGCCGGGCAAAGCGATCCTGACCGTCTCAGGGTTGCTGCAGAGCAAGAGCGTCGAAGTGTCGGTGCATCAGGTCGTGGACAAGCTGGCGGTGCGTCCCCGCTCGTCCGCTGAAGTCCAGGTCCCGCTGACCGGCACCGTGAAGTTCGAAGCGCAGGCACTGACCGCCGACAACGCACCGGTTCCGGAAGCGCCGTTCCGCTGGACCGTGACGGATCCTGGGATCGCGAGCTTCGACGTGAAGACCGGACTCCTGACGGGTCGCGCGGTGGGGAAGACGCAGCTGATGGTGCGGGGGCCGGGCGCTGGTCTCGTGGTGACCTGGAATGTCAGCGTGATCGCCGGCTCGGTGAAGTTCACCGATGCCCGCGTTGGGCTCGGCGTGAATCAACGGCGCACCCTGCGCGCCAACTACGCCGACGACCAGGGGAACGTGCTCGGCCCCGCCTCGAACCTCACCTGGAACAGCGATGGTCCGCAGGTGGCGACCGTCGGGGAAGACGGCACGGTTGCCGGCGCCGGGTACGGGCATGCCAAGATCACGGCGACTGCCGCTGGCGGGAAGACCGCAGTGGCGGACGTGTACGTCGTCGGCGAGATCCTCGTCGCCAGCTCGCGAGGGAACCCGCCCGGCAAGTTCCAGCTCTATGCCGTCGAGCGGTCCAATCTGGCACAGCTCACCAAGCTGACGCCGGACACGACCTCGGCGAGCGATCCCGCCTTTTCGCCGGATGGCGCGCGTCTCGCATTCGTTTCCCAGCGCGATGGCAACCCCGAGATCTACGTCATGAATGCGGACGGGACCGGGGCGACCCGCATCACGAACGACCCGCAGGCCGATGGCCGACCCTCGTTCACACCCGACGGGCAGGCGCTGGTGTTTCAATCCTCCCGCACGGCGGGCAAGCAGCAGATCTGGATGGTGAACGTGGACGGGACGAGCCTCACGCAGTTGACGCGCGACTCGGTGAATTCGTCACCGGCGGCGTCACCGGATGGGCAGACCATCGCCTACGTGTCGACCCGCAACAAAGACTCGGACATCTGGCTGATGGGACGCGATGGATCGAATCAGCGGCAATTCACGCGCTCGCCGCAGCAGCGCGAGTCGGAGCCCCGCTTCCTCCGCGACGGCACGTTGGCCTATCTCGTGGAGCGGCGTGAAGGGAACCGCACGGTGCAACAGGTGATGCGCGCCGATCTCGCGACTGGGGCAACGACCGCTCTGACGGGCATCGATCTCGCGATCGCCTCGTTCGCGGTCTCGCCCGCGGGCGATGTCCTGGCATTGGTGGTGAACGCCGAGCCGCAGAACCGCCGCAATCCCACCTATCGCGTGTACATCCAGCCGGTCAGCTCGGGGACCCCGATACCCGTGCCCACCGCGGGTACGGAGCAGATGATTACGCCGACATTCCGGCCGTAACAGGGGCGTGCGCGCCTGCGTTCTCACCGCCGCCGGGGGCGACGGCTTCGACAAACTCGAGATCACCGACGTTCCTGACGCACCCGCTCCCCGGGCGGGAGAAGTGCGCGTCGCGATTCGCGCGGCGGCGTTGAATCATCTCGATCTGTTCGTAGCGGAAGGCCTGCCCGGAGCAGTCGGAGAATTCCCGCATATCGTGGGCGCGGACGGGGCCGGCGTCGTGGAGACGGTCGGCCCCGGCGTCACGAGCGTGCAGCCGGGCGATCGCGTGCTCATCAATCCGGGCATCTCCGATTACTCCTGCGAGTTCTGTCGGGCGGGCGAGCATTCGCTGTGCGTCAATTACCGGCTGCTGGGCGAGCACCTCTCAGGGACGATGGCCGAGCTGGTCACGGTACCTGCGCAGAACGTGGTGCGGGGACCGAATCTCTCACCGGCCCTCACGTGGGCGGAGGCAGCCGCGTTTTCGCTCGTCACGCTGACGGCGTGGCGGATGCTCGTGACGCGGGCACAGCTCAAACCGGGAGAGACCGCGCTCATCTGGGGAATCGGTGGGGGTGTGTCCCTGACCGCGCTGCGCATCGCCAAGCTGGTCGGGGCGCACGTGATCGTGACGTCTTCGGACGACGCCAAGCTCGCTGCGGCGAAACAGCTCGGCGCCGATGTGACCCTGAACCACCGCACCCAGAAGGTGGCCACAGAAGTGCGTACTCTCACCAACAAGCGCGGCGTGGACGTCGTGGTCGAGAATGTCGGCGCCGCGACGTGGGACAACTCACTGCGCTGTCTCAGACGCGGGGGAAGACTGGTGACCTGCGGCGCGACGTCCGGGCCGCTCGTCAATCTCGATCTGCGGCGATTGTTCTGGCATCACTGGAGTCTGCTCGGATCCACGATGGGGAACGCGGCGGAGTACGCGGAGATCGTCCGCCGGTTGGGAAGAGGCGAGCTCAGACCGGTTGTGGATCGTGTGTATCCGCTGTCGGAGGCACGAGTTGCATTCGAACGATTGGCAAAAGGGGAGCAGCTCGGGAAGGTCGTAGTGGAGTTGCCTTCCAGGGCCTAAGTGTTTAATTTTTATCAACTTAGCCCTATTCCAGCACAACCTGACACCAAACACCTGACACCGGAAACCGCCTTTTCATGACCGGTCCTAACGTCCGCGAACGCATTCTTCCGCGCCTCATCGAAGACGAATTAAAGGAATCATTCCTCGACTATTCGATGAGCGTCATCGTGCAGCGCGCGCTGCCCGATGTACGCGATGGCCTGAAGCCCGTGCACCGCCGCATCCTCTACGCGATGAACGAGCTGGGGCTCGTTCCCGGCCGTCCGTACAAGAAGAGCGCGACGGTCGTGGGTGATGTGCTCGGCAAATACCACCCCCATGGCGACGTGGCGCTGTACGACACCCTGGTGCGCATGGTCCAGGACTTCTCGCTGCGCTACCCGCTGGTGGATGGGCAGGGGAATTTCGGATCGGTCGACGGCGACTCCGCCGCGGCGTACCGCTACACCGAAGCGCGCCTCACCCGCGTCGCGATGACGATGCTGGAGGACATCGACAAGAACACCGTCGCGTTCGTCCCCAACTTCGACGACCGGCTGCAGGAGCCGACGGTGTTGCCCGGGCGGCTGCCCAACCTGCTCGTCAACGGTTCCGCGGGCATCGCGGTCGGCATGACCACGAACATCCCGCCGCACAACCTGAGCGAGGTCGTGCAGGCCGTGGTGCATCTGGTCGATCACCCGAACGCCACCATCAAGGACATCAGGAAGTTCGTCAAAGGCCCCGACTTCCCGACCGGGGCGATCATCTACGGCCGCGACGGGATCAAGGAGTGTTACGAGAAGGGTCGTGGCCGCATCGTCATCCGTGCTCGCGCCATCGCGGAGGAGAAGGAATCGACCGGCAAGCAACAGATCGTCGTCACGGAGTTCCCCTATCAGGTCAGTCCCGAGCGCGTGCACGAGCAGATCCGCGACCTCGCGCTCGCCAAGAAGCTCGAGGGCATCAGCGACGTCCGGAACGAGTCCGATAAGGAAGGGATCCGGCTCGTGATCGAGCTGAAGCGCGACGTCATTCCCATGGTCGTGCTCAATCAGCTCTACAAGCACACGCAGATGCAGCAGACGTTCGGCGCCATCATGCTGGCGCTGGTGGACGGCACGCCGAAGGAGCTGACGCTCCTCGAGCTGCTGCAGCACTTCATCGAGCACCGCCATACCGTCATCACCCGGCGCACCGAGTTCGAGCTGCAGCGCGCGCAGGATCGCGAGCACATCCTCGAAGGCTTGAAGATCGCCGTCGACCACATCGACGAAGTCATCAGGATCATCAAGAAATCGAAGGACACGCCGAGCGCCGATGCGGCGTTGCGGAAGCGGTTCAAGCTGTCGGAGAAACAGTCGGCCGAAATCCTGAACATGCGGCTGGCGCGACTCACCGCGCTCGAGATCACGAAGCTCGAGGAGGAGCTGAAGGACGTCCGCAAATTCATCAAGGAGTGCAGGGAGATCCTGGCGTCCAAGCCGCGCCGCATGAAGATCCTGAAGGAGGAGCTGACGGAGCTGGCTCAGGGCTTCGGCGACGAGCGACGCACGGAGATCGTCGCCGACCAGGGCGAATTCTCGATCGAGGATCTGATCGCCGAAGAGGACATGGTGATCACCGTGTCCCACGCCGGCTACATCAAGCGGCTGCCGGTCTCGGCGTACCGCCGCCAGCGGCGCGGCGGCAAGGGTGTCATTGCCGCGCATCAGAAGGAAGACGACTGGGTCGAGCATCTCTTCATCGCGTCGACCCACGACTACGTCATGTTCTTCACCGAGCAGGGCCAATGCTACTGGCTCAAGGTGCACGAGGTCCCGCAGGCACAGCGGTCTGCCCGCGGCAAGCCGATCCTTTCTTGCGTCGCGATGAAGCCCGACGAGAAGGTCGCGGCGCTCGTGCCGGTCCGCGAGTTCTCCGAAGATCAGTTCCTGCTCTTCGCCACCAAGGACGGCCTCGTCAAGAAGACGGTGCTGTCGGAATTCGGGAATCCGCGCTCGGTCGGGATTCGCGCCATCAACATCGAAAAGGGCGACGAGCTGATCGACGTGCAGGTCACGGACGGCAAGAACGACATCGTCCTCGCGACCGGGCACGGTATGAGCATTCGCTTCCACGAGAAGGACGTGCGCGACATGGGACGCACGGCCACAGGGGTGAAGGGCATCGAGCTCGACAAGAAAGACCACGTCATCGACATGGTCGTGGTGCGCCGCAAGTCCACACTCCTCACGGTCACCGAAAAGGGCATGGGGAAGCGCTCCGAGCTCGACGAGTACCGGGTGCAGCATCGCGGCGGCCGCGGCATCATCACGCTGAAACGCAACGAGAAGACGGGCAACATCGTGGCGCTGAAAGAAGTGCTGCCGGACGACGAGCTGATGATGATCACCAAGAAGGGGATCATGATCCGCGTGCCGGTCGAGGGGATCCGCATCTCCGGCCGGAACACGCAAGGCGTGAAGGTCATGAACCTGACGCCCGGGGATCTGGTCGTGGATGTGGCGCGCGTGGTGAAGGAGGATGAGGACGACGACGTCGAGGGGGGCGACGACGACGATACGCCGTCTCCCGCGCCCAAGTCCAAGGCCAAGGCCCCCAAGCCCAAGTCCCCGAAGCCCAAGAAGTAGCGTGGTCACTTCCCGGGACATCACGGAAGCCGCAGACGGCCTGCGGGGCATCGCGCGCCGCACGCAGCTCGTGTACGTCGAGGAGCTGGGTGCGCATCTCAAGCTCGAGAACGAGCAGCCGATCGGCGCGTTCAAGATCCGCGGCGCCTACAACGCCATCCGCAAACTCTCTGACGCCGCGCGGCAGCGCGGCGTGATCACCTACTCCTCCGGCAATCACGGCCAGGCCGTAGCGTTTGCCGCGAAGCAATTCGGCGTGCGCGCCGTGATCGTGATGCCCGAAACGACGCCGGCCGTGAAAATCGCAGGCGTCAAGAAATGGGGCGGCGAGGTCGTATTCGCGGGCCGCACGTCCGAGGACCGGCGCATCAAGGCGGAGGAGATCGCTCGCACGGAGCAGCTCGCGATCGTCCCGCCGTTCGATCACCCCGACATCGTGGCGGGCCAGGCGACCATCGCGCTCGAAATCGTCGAGCAGCTGCCTGAGGTCGAGACGGTGGTCGTTCCGGTGGGCGGCGGCGGCCTGATTTCCGGCATCGTGACGGGGCTCGCGGCCGCCCACAGCCGCGCGGTCGTGTGGGGCGTGGAGCCCGCCGGCGCGCCCAAGCTGCATCATTCGCTCGCCGCCGGAAAAGTGGTTCGCCTCGAGCGCACCGGGAGCATCGCCGACGGCCTGATCACGTTGAATGTCGGCGAGATCCCGTTTGCCGAGCTGGCGCGGGAGAAAGACCGCCTGCGGGGCGTCGTATTAGTGGAGGATGACAGCATCCGCGCCGCCGTGCAGTTTCTATGGCGCACCTGCCGGCTCGCCGTCGAGCCGTCGGGCGCGGCCACGACCGCCGCATTGCTCGCCGGTCTGGTCCCGCGCGCCCGGACCACGGTGCTCGTGGTCAGCGGTGGCAATGTGGATC
>WNGB01012736.1_pt2 | contig 11390 bp, 9 predicted proteins | sample 5400681 | NCBI WGS metagenome assembly WNGB01 (sample SAMN13153367, study PRJNA577476) | soil metagenome | isolation source: 115 cm soil or saprolite under grassland replicate 2 | place: USA:California | collected 2016-06-15 | reverse complement strand
AGCGTGCCCGTGTCCGCGATGAGGATGTTCCCTCCGGTGATGCCGATGTCGGCCTTGAGGAACGAGGCGCGCAGCTCGCTGCGCGCGATGGCGACGAGCGCGGCCGGATCGTCGCTCACCGGATGTCCGACGACCTTCGCGAAGAGCGCCGCGATCTCCTCGCGCGTCTTGTGGATCGCCGGCGCGATGAGGTGCGACGGTCGCTCGCCCGCGAGCTGGATGATCCACTCGCCGAGATCGGTCTCGATCGCGGTGATGCCGTTCGCCGCGAGGTGCTCGTTGAGCTGGATCTCCTCGGTGGCCATGGACTTCGACTTCACGACGAGCTTCGCCTTCTTCGCTCGGCAGATCGCCGTCACCACGCGCCGCGCCTCTTCCGCGTCGACGGCGCGGTACACCTTCGCGCCGACCGCTTCCGCCTCTCGCGTGAAGCGCTCGATGAGCGCCGGCATATCGTCGATCGCGCGCTTCTTGCGCTTGGTGAGGTCCGCGCGCAGACCTGGCCAATCGACCTCGCGCATGCGGTCGGCGCGCCGCAGGCCGAGGGCCGGAAGCGCGCGGTGGAGGGCGACGCGCAGCCGATCCGAGTCGAGCGCGCGGTCCAGCTTGCGGCGGAACTCGGTCTTCGAGGCGGTCATCAGGACAGGATGAGGTACCGGAGCCAGATGTCGATGGTCGCGACGACCATCGTGAGCAGCGTGGCCGGTACGCCGTAGCGCAGGTAGGTGAGGAAGCTGATGGGATGGCCGCGCGATTCGCTGATACTGCTGACGACGACGTTCGCAGAGGCGCCGACGATGGTTGCATTGCCACCGAGGTTCGCGCCGAGCACGAGCGCCCAGACGAGCGGCTCGGTATTGACGTTCTGCCCGAGCTCCTGCACCAGCGGGATCATCGTGATCGTGTATGGAATGTTGTCCACGATCGCCGAAAGGAAACCGCTCATCCACAGGACAAGGAGGGCCGCGAGGTCCGTGCGCCCGCCGGTGACCTCGAGAGCTGCCTTCGCGAGATCGCTGATCAGTCCGGCTTTCACCACCGCTCCGACAACGATGAACAGGCCGACAAAGAACAGCAACGTCGACCACTCGACCGTCTTCAAGATCTCGTGCACGTCCTCCTTGGCTAGGATCATCAGCACGACGGCACCGGCGAGCGCGATGGTGGCGCCCTCGAGACCGAGCGCGCGGGCGAGCAGGAATCCCACGATGGTGACCGCGAGCACGCCGAGGCCGAGGCGCATGAGGTGCGGATCCTCGATCCGTCGCTCCTCGGTCACGAGGCGCTCGATGTCGTCAGGCTCGAGCGCCGTTACCGCGCTGGCGAGCTCTTTTCGGAATAGCCAGCGCGCGAACGCGAGATAGGCGAGCAGGGCCGCGATCGCGGCGGGTGCTGCGTTGAGGAGGAAGTCGTTGAAGTCCTTGTCGAGCCGGCTGCCGATGATGATGTTGGGCGGATCGCCGATCAGCGTCGCCATGCCGCCGATGTTCGACGCAAGCACTTGCGAGATGAGGAACGGCACCGGGCTCATTCCGAGACGCTCGGCGACGAAGAACGTGACCGGTGTCATGAGGACGACGGTCGTGACGTTGTCGAGGAACATGCTCGCGACCGCGGTGATGAGCGAGATCATCACGAGCAAGCGATAGGGCCGGCCCTCGGCTCGGCGGACCGCCTCGACGGCGAGCCACTGGAAGATACCGGTCTTCCCGAGGATGTTCGCGATGATCATCATGCCCGCGAGCAGGAAGATCACGTTGAAGTCGACGATCGCCTCGGAGAACGCCTCGTGCTGGTCGACGAGCTTCAGCGCGATGACGACGACGGCGCCGAGCAGCGCCGCGAGCGTGCGATGGAGTCGCTCGGTGACGATCAGCGCGTAGATGACAAGGAAGACGCCGCCGGCGAGGATCTCTTCCGATCTCATCCCGCGCCAGTATCGCCGCCGCGCTGCGCGTACGCGCGGTCGAGGAGATCCATGAGATGAACGACCTCGACCGGGGCGCGCGCGGCGCGCAGCCCGGCCGCGATCTGCATCTGACAGCCCGGGTTCGCGGTGACGAGCAGCTCGGCGCCGCTGCTCGTGATGTTGCCGATCTTTCGCTGGAGGAGCTTGGCGGAGAGCTCGGGCTGCGTGACGTTGTACGTGCCCGCACTTCCGCAGCACCAGTCAGCCTCATTGAGCGGCATCACGCTGAGCTCGGGTATCGCGGCGAGCAGGGTGCGTGGCTGCTCGCGGATCCGCTGCCCGTGCAGGAGATGGCACGGATCGTCGTACGTCACGCGGGCACGGATAGGGCCCGGTGGCGCGCTCAGGCCGGCGTCGGCCAGGAACTCGCTCGCGTCCTTCACGCGTGACGCGAAGAGCCTGGCGCGCTCCGACCACGCGGGGTCGTCCTTCAGGAGCCAACCGTATTCCTTCAGCGCGGCGCCGCAGCCCGCCGCGTTCACGACGAATGCCTCCACGTCCAGTTGTTCGAGCGACGCGATATTCAGCCGGGCGAGCGCGCGGGCAGCGGTCCGCTCGCCCGCGTGCGCGTGGAGCGCCCCGCAGCACGTCTGCCTCGGCGGCACGACCACTTCGAATCCGTTGCGCGACAGCACGCGCGCCGTCGCGGCGTTCGTGTCGGCAAAGGCCGCGCGCATGACGCAACCGGTGAACAGCGCGACCGTCCCTCGCCGCTCGCCGCGGGCCGGATACCTCGGGGGCAGCGCTCGAGACGACGCACGCGCGGGAACGAGCTCGAGCAGGCTGGCGAGCCGCCGGGCGACGGGCACGGGTCTCCCGATGGCGCGCAGGACCGCCGCGACGCCCAGCCGCTTCGACAGCACCGAGAAGTGCGCGAACGTACCGAGCACCGCCGGCCGTGGCAGGAGGAAGCGGAATGCGAGGGTGCGGATCAGGCGTTCCGCGTGCGATCGCGGCCGCGCGGCCTCGATCTGCGATCGCGCACCTTCCATCAGCTTGCCGAACTCGACGCCCGATGGGCACGCCGTCTCGCACGCGCGGCAGTCGAGGCAGCCGTACATGTGTTGCTCGAACGGATCGCTCGCGACGTCCACGCGGCCCTGCCACACCGTCTCCATGAGCCGGATGCGGCCGCGCGGGGAGTCCATCTCCACGCCGAGCACCGCGTACGTCGGACACGTCGGGAGACAGAAGCCGCAGTGCACGCAGCGCTGCAGCAGATCCGTCGACGGGGCGTCTGCGTTCGGATAGCCGGTCACGCGGCGAACTTGCCGTCCGCGGCGCATCGACCGGGCTCCAGGACGCCGCGCGGGTCGAACGCAGCCTTCAGCCGGAGCATGAGCTCGAGGCCCGACGGCGCGGTCCACCATGGGCGCAGACGGCGGTGCAGCTCGCGTGGCCTTCGCTCGGCCTGCGCGGAGCCGCCGCAGACATGCGCCGCGGCCATCAACGCGTTCGCGCCTTCCATCTCGACGTAGTCGTCGCCGCGGATACGCACGCGCACGATGCCGGTCGCGGCATCACCGACGAGCTGCGCAAAGCCGTCCAGCCGAGCCGCGCTCTCGGCATACGCGCCTTGCGCCGCGACGGGAATGGATGCGCGGACGATCACTCCCTCTGTATTGGCGGGCATCTCTCGCAGCGTGGACAACGAGACTGCAATCGCGTCGTCGCGCTGCGCACTTCCGCCACTGTCTCGCGCCGCGGACGCGAACAGCTCGAGCGTTCGGGCCACCGGCGCCCGGTCGCCGTCCGCCTGGAGGAGCAGCTCCCACCCGCCGTCGCCACCACCAACGACCACCAGCGCCGCGGGCCGCGCGGATGTTCGCGCGACCTGGTCCGCGGCCGCGAACGCATCCGCGCTCTGTGTGAAGCGCGCGCGCACACCCGCGGTCGCGCTCGGCACGGGGACGACCTTGAAGGTGCACTCGACGAGGACGCCGAGCGTGCCGAGCGAACCCACGAAGAGCTTGTTGAGGTCGTAGCCGGCGACGTTCTTCACGACCCGGCCGCCGGAGTGCGCGAGGGTCCCGTCGCCGAGCACCGCGGTCGTACCGATGAGGAGGTCACGCACTCCGCCGTACCGGGCACGCCAGAAGCCGGTGCTGTTCGCGGCGACGATGCCGCCGATCGTGGCGGTGTCGCTGTGTGGCGGGTCGAGCGGCAGGAACTGCCCGGCCTTCGCGAGAACGGACCGCAGATCGGTGAAGGGAGTACCGGCCGCGACGCTGACCGTCAGGTCCGCGGGAACGTGCGCGATGATGCCGCTCAGCGCGGTCGTCTCAAGTACCGCATCGGTCGGCATCATCTCGCCGAGGTAATCCTTCGTGCCCGCTCCGCGGACCCGGAGAGTCTGTGAGGCGGCCGCGGATTCCGTGACGGCGCGCGCGCAGGCAGCGGCGTCCACCGGACGGATGCGCTCCGGCGTCATCGCCTGGCGGCGAGCTGGAACTCGCGACAGCGGCCCGGTGTGGGGAAGATCTTGCCCGGATTCGCAAGGCCGGCGGGATCGAATACGGTCTTCACGCGCGCCATCGTGGCGAGATCATCCGCGCCGAACTGCAGCGGCATGAAGCAGTTCTTCTCCATGCCGACGCCATGCTCGCCGGTGATCGAACCGCCCGCCGCGACACAGGCCTCGAGGATCTCGAGACCGGCCTGCTTCACGCCCTCGAGCTCGCTGTCCTTCGCGAAGAGGATGAGGGGGTGGAGGTTGCCGTCGCCGGCGTGAAAGACGTTCGCGATGCGCACGCCATAACGCTGCGCGACCTCGCGGACCGTGCGCAGGACGTCGGGCAGGCGCGTCCGGGGGATCACGCCGTCCTGCACGTAGTACGCAGGTGCGAGGCGCCCCATCGCGGCGAATGCGCCTTTCCGTCCCGCCCACAGTCGGTCCCGCTCGAAGGTCGTCGCCGCCCGACGTAGCGTCGTCGCGCCGTTCTCCCGGCAGATCCGCTCGATCCGTGTCGCCACGTCATCGAGACCATCGCGCAGGCCGTCGACCTCCATGAGCAGGATCCCGCCCGCGTCGAGCGGGTAACCGGCGCCGACCGCGGCCTCGACCGCCTCGGTCGCGAGCTGATCCATGAGCTCGATGGCGCTCGGCACGATGCCGGCGCCGATGATGGCCGAGACAGTCTCCGACGCGCCGTCGATCGTGGGGAAGGCTGCCAGGATCGTGCGTTTGTCCTCGGGCAGCGGCGTGAGACGCACGGTGATCTCTGTGACGATCCCGAGCGTTCCCTCCGAGCCGACGAACGCGCCGATGAGGTCGTAGCCGTCGTACTCGATGGCCTTCCCGCCGAGGCGCACGACGTTGCCATCGGACAGGACGATCTCGAGGCCGGTGACGTGGTTGGTCGTGACGCCGTACGCGAGCGTGTGCGGACCGCCCGAGTTCTCCGCGACGTTGCCACCGAGCGTGCAGGCCTTCTGGCTCGACGGATCGGGCACGAAGTAAAGCCCGTGTGGCGCGACCGAGGTGGACAGATGCAGGTTCACCAGGCCCGGCTGCACGACCGCGCGCAGGTTCGGCACGTCGATCTCGAGGATCCGCGACATGCGAGCGAACGACACGACGACGCCGCCTTCGACCGGGATCGCGCCGCCCGAGAGACCGGTGCCCGCGCCACGCGGGACGATCGGCACGTCGTGCTGGTGGCAGAAGCGCGACAGCCTCGCCACGTCCGCAGTGTCGTTCGGCAGCACGACGGCGTCAGGCGTCGCGGTGTCGACCGCGCCGTCGTACTCGTAGATGAGGAGGTCCTCCCGCGTGCCGAGGACTTTGTCCGGTCCGAGGAGGTCGGTGAGCGCGGACACGAGCGCCTCTCCGCGCAGCCCGGCGCGCACGGTCACGCCGGCGGCTCGGTCTTGTCGCGCACCGCGGCGGCCAGCTCGAGCGCGGAGCGCCGCAGGAGCGGAACGAGCTCTGTGCAACGCTGGCGCGTCAGTCGGTTCGCGGGCGCCGAGATCGAGATCGCTCCGATGAGCTCGTTCGGCCCGCCGATGACCGGCACCGCCACGCAACGCACCCCGTCGTCGTATTCCTCGTCGTCGATGGCGTAGCCGCGCTCGCGTATCTCCTCGAGCGCGCGTCGCAAGGCTGCTGGGTCGACGATCGTGTGGGGCGTGTACGGCCGGAGCTCGATCCGCTCGAGGACGCCGTCGCGCCGGGCGGCCGGGAGCGCGGCGAGGAGCGTCTTGCCCGCGCCGGTGGCGTGCAGCGGAACGCGGTTGCCCGCCTGCGTGAAGAGGCGCACGACCTGCGGGCTCGGGATCGTCTCGATGTAGACAGCGGCGAGGTCGTCCAGCACGACGAGGTTCGCGGTCTCGCGCGTCGCCTCCGTGATCGCGCGGAGGACCGGGCGGACGCGGAGCCTGAGCTCGCCGAAGCGTGACCGGCCTTCGGAGAGCGTCGCGAGCTTCGCCCCGGCGTAATAGCGGCTCGTGTCCGGGTTCTGGCGGACGTACCCGCGACGCAGGAGCGTGGATAGGAGACGATGGACGGTAGAAACGTGAAGGCTGGTGCGTGCCGCGAGCGCGGTGATCGAGACCTCACCCTCGGCCGCCGCGAGCGCCTCGAGCAGGTCGAGCGCGCGATCGACCGACTGGACCGATCGGCGCGCTCGCTTCGGCGTCGCGTTGTTGTCTTTCGCTTCGCGCAATCTTCCCTCTACTACGTGAAAGGATAGCCGTTGGGTTGCCAGGCATGAATAAGGAAGAGCGGCGAGAGAGCCTCGAGGCCCAGGTCGCGTCGTTCCCCGACGCTCCCGGCGTCTACCTGTTCAAGGACGCCCGCGGCCGTGTCCTTTATGTCGGCAAGGCCGACGTGCTGCGGGATCGCGTCCGGGCCTACTTCGGCCCGAGCCTCGACGTACGCCACATCCGGATGGTCGAGCGCGCCGACCGGGTCGAATTCGCGGTGACCGGTTCGATCTCGGAGGCCTTCCTTCTGGAAGCGAACCTCATCAAGCAGCACAAACCGCGCTACAACATCCGGCTCAAAGACGACAAGTCCTATCCCTACGTCAAGATCACGCTCGGGGAGGACTTCCCGCGGATCCTTCGCACGCGCGCGCTCGGCGACCGCACCGCGCGGTACTTCGGCCCGTTCGCGAATGCAAAGTCCGTCGATCAGTCGCTGGACCTGCTGCAGAAGCTCTTCCCTTATCGCACCTGCAAGCTGACGATCCTTGCTGACGGCGAGGGCCGCGGGCGCACGGTCCCGCCGAGCGCGCTTCCGGGCGGGCGCCCATGCCTGCTCTTCCATCTGAAGCGCTGCACGGCTCCGTGCGTGGGCAACACCACGAAGGAGGAGTACCGCGCGACCATCGACAAGAGCGTCCTCTTCCTGGAGGGACGGTACGAGACGCTCGCGCGGTCGACGCGAAAGGAAATGGAATCCGCGGCGGAGACGCTCGAGTTCGAACGCGCGGCCGCGCTGCGCGACCGACTGAGCGCGATCGACCGCACGCTCGAGCGTCAGGAAGTGCATGCGTACCAGGGCGACGACTTCGACGTTCTCGCGGGATCGACCGATGAGGGGGACGCGGTCGTCCAGCTCTTCCGCGTGCGGGACGGCACGATCGTCGGGCGCGATCACTTCGCGCTCGAGGGTTCGGAGGGCGCCAGCGCTGCCGAGGTCATCGCCTCGTTCCTGCGGCAGCACTACAGCGCGGCGACGATGCTACCGCCGGAGATCGTGACGCCGACGACGCTCCCCGACGCCACATCGCTCGAAGCGTTCCTCACCGAGCGGCGCGGCGGCCCCGCCCGCCTGCACGTGCCGCAGCGAGGAAAAAAGCGGCATCTGGTCGAGCTTGCCGAGCGGAACGCGAAGGACGCGCTCGATCAGGAGCGCGTGCGCTGGCTCGCAGACCGTGGGAAGACGGAGACGGCGCTGCACGAGCTTCAGGACGCGATCGGTCTCGAGGGGCCGCCGAAACGCATCGAGTGCTATGACGTGAGCCACGTCCAGGGCACGAGCGTGGTCAGCTCGATGGTCGTCTTCGAGGACGGTCGGCCCGCGAAGTCGCAGTACCGCCGGTTCCGCGCGCGCATCGGCGACCGCAACGATGACTTCAGGAACATGCGCGACACGCTGAGGCGCCGCTTCGCCCGCTCCGCAGCGCCCGATTCGCAGGCGTCGTGGCCGCTTCCGGATCTCGTCATCCTCGACGGCGGGAAGGGCCAGCTCTCAGCAGGTCTGGAGGCACTCGCCGATGCGGGCCGTCTTCAGATCCCGATAGCCGCGCTCGCGAAGGAGCGCGAGGAGCTATTCGTGCCGAACCGACCCGATCCGATCGTCCTGCCGCGCACCGCACAGGGCCTCTACCTGGTGCAGCGCATCCGCGACGAGGCACACCGTTTCGCCGTGACCTATCACCAGAACGTGCGGTCGCGACGTGCCGTTCGCTCGATCCTGGACGAGATCGCGGGCGTAGGTCCGGCGCGTAAGCGGGCGCTGCTGCGCAAGTTCGGCTCGGTGCGAGCGATGCAGGAAGCGCCCGTCGAGGAGCTCGCCGCCGTGGGCGGCGTGGGCGCCGCGCTCGCCGAGCGCATCAAACAGGCGCTCACGACCGCAGTGTGATCCCCGACGCGGTCCGTCACCTCATCGTTTCGATATCTCGGCTACAGAACCCTTAGGAAGGCTTGACTTTCATTTAGGTCGCGTCGCATCTTCGAACCATGCCAAATCCGGTGGTCGCGAAATGCCCGATCTGTTCGGAGCAGCTGAAGGTCGTGCGCCTCGAGTGCGATAGCTGCGGGACCCGCCTCGAGGGTTCGTTCTCACTGGGACGCTTCCACGCCCTCGCAGCAGAGCAGCTCGAGTTCCTCGAGACGTTCATCCGGGCCCGCGGCAACTTCAAAGATGTCGAGCGCGAGCTCGGCATCTCGTATCCGACGGTGCGTTCGCGGCTCGACGCGGTCATCCGCGCGCTGGGCTTTCCATCGCAGGCGGCGCCTGACCGGGAAAGCGAGCGGCGCAAGGAGATCCTCCGCGAGCTCGCCGAGGGCCGCATCGCGGCCGACGATGCCGCGAATCTTCTCGAGAGCGAGCCGAGCGCATGAGCGACGAGCGCAACGCCCGCGACGAAGGCGACGCCGGCCGCGATGAGCGTGATGCCGAGCACGACGAACGGGGCGCCGAGAAGGACGAGGCGAGCGCGAGCCAGGACCCGCGGCACGAACAGCGCCGAGCTGAGCGAGAGGCGCGACGCGCCGGGCGCGACGCCGAGCGGGAGGCGCGCCACGCCGAGCACGCATCGCGGCGGGCGGAGCACCAGTCGCACAAGTTCGAGTTCCGATCGAGCGGCGGCGGGTTCACGCTCGACGGCAAGGAATTCGATCCGGGGCATTTCGCGCGCGCCTTCGTCGGCGACTTCGTTGGCGACGTCGCGGGCGAGAGCTACTCCGACACCGTGGAGGAGCGCTTCGCGTTCAAGGGCCCACCGAGACTGCGCGTGCGGAACGTTTCCGGCGAGACCTCGATCATCGCGGCGGGCGCGTCCGGTGAGATCAGGGTCGTCGCGCGCAAGCGCGTGAGCGCCGCTAGCGAGGACCGCGCGAAGCGCCTCTTGCAGAATCTCGAGGTGCGCATGGAGAAGCGCGGTGACGAGCTTCTCGTCGAGCCGCACCTATACGAGCAGGAGCGTGGCTGGCTGGATCTCTTCCGCGGCAAGCGGTTCCGCGTCGATTTCGAGATCACCGTCCCGACCGAATGCGCCATCGATGCGCAGACCGTGAGCGGCGAGATGGTGATCGAAGGAGTCCGCGGTCCGCTCGAGGTGCAGACCGTCTCCGGCGATGTTCGCCTGGAGGACGTGAAGGGACCGATGCGCCTGAAGTCCGTGAGCGGCGACATCGACTGCCGGCGCTACGTCGGCCACCTCGAAGGGAACACCGTGAGCGGCGACGTCACGATCGGCGCGGCCCGGCTCCGCTCGAGCCAGCTCCACACCGTCAGCGGGGATGTCCTCATCGAAGGTCGGCTCGATCCCCGTAAGGAACACCGGTTCAAGACGATCAGCGGCGACGTCGAGCTCGCGCTATTAGAGCCCGACGCGACGATCGACTACCGCACCGCGAGCGGCGATGTCGAGTGCGAGCTTCCCGCTCGCATCGTGCGTCGCGGCCGCAAGGAGTACAGCGTCGTGGTGGGCACAGGGCACGGCCGTATCGACGTGAAGACCGTCAGCGGGGATCTCACCATCCACGGCACGACCGCTGTCGCGCCAGACGATACCGGGCTGGAAGAATCCAGCTCCGAGGAGGCGCCGTCGCCCGACGTCGAGCGGACCGAGCCGATGGACTTGTCCTCGCGCGAAGAGGTGCGTTCCGTTCTCGAGCGCCTCGCGCGCGGCGAGCTCGGCGTCGAAGACGCCGCGGCCGCGCTGGATGCCGCCCGTCGAGGGCGCTGAGATGCCGAGCGACGAAGGGAAGCAGGTCCTGAAGCTTCTCGGTGAGGGCAAGATCGACGTGGAGCAGGCGTACCGCCTGTTGCGCGCGCTCGGCGACATCAACGAGCGGCCACGCGGCCCGACGCCTCCGATGCCGGCCGTGCCGCCCGTGGTGGCGGAGCCACAGACGCCGGGCGCGCGCGGACGCATCCTCCGGATCCGCGTGACCGAGAGCGGCCAGCAGAAGGTCAATGTCGCCATCCCGCTCGCGATCGCGCGGGTGGGGAAGATGAAGCTCGCATCGAGCGGCCTCGTCCGTGGCCATCTGTCGAAGTTCGGCATCGATCTCGACGAGCTGCTCCGCTCGATCGACTACCCCGGCAAGTTCGTCGACATCGCCGACGACGAGGACCGAGTGGAGATCTTCGTCGAATGAAACGAGAGCCGACCTAGAGTGACGTCCGCCGTCGTGGCGACGGGGCTGGTCAAGGAATTCGAGAAAGGTCGTCACACGCTCTGGCAGCGGCTGCGCCGCGAACCGGATCGGCGCACGCGTTTCCGCGCCGTCGATGGCATCGATCTCAGGGTGGAGACCGGCGAGATCTTCGGCCTCCTCGGTCCGAACGGCGCCGGAAAGACGACCACGATGAAGATGCTGTCGACGCTGCTCGAGCCCACCAGCGGGAGCATCGAGGTCCTGGGCATCGACGTCGCGCGCCGTCCGCGCGAAGTCCGCGCAAGGCTCGGCGCGATGCTGTCGGGCGAGCGCAGCCTGTACTGGAAGCTCACCGGTCGCGAGAACCTCGAATACTTCGCCGCGCTCTATCACGTGCCGCCGAGGGAAACGAGGGCGCGCATCGATAGATCGCTCGCGGCCGTGAAGCTGAGCGATCGCGAGGACGACTACGTCGAGCGCTACTCGACCGGCATGCGCCAGCGTCTCGCGCTCGCCCGAGCGCTGCTGCCGGACCCACCGCTCGTGATCCTTGACGAGCCCACTGTCGGTCTCGATCCGCAGTCGG
>WNGB01016756.1_pt1 | contig 11391 bp, 7 predicted proteins | sample 5400681 | NCBI WGS metagenome assembly WNGB01 (sample SAMN13153367, study PRJNA577476) | soil metagenome | isolation source: 115 cm soil or saprolite under grassland replicate 2 | place: USA:California | collected 2016-06-15 | reverse complement strand
GATTGGAGCAACCTCCTCTTCGACCAGGCGCTCCTCGCCGAGGGCGGACAGCTCGAAGACCCCGCCGGATTCGTCCGCCGCATGAACGAGCTGATGCTCGAGATGGCGGGCGAGGGCAGCCGCATCATCGTTCCGGGGCGTTAAATCGCAAAGCTCCCTCTCCCCCGCGCTTGCGGGGGAGAGGGCTGGGGTGAGGGGGTGCGTGATACCCTTCAACGCGATGCCTCGCTTCCTTCGAGAACTCAGCGTCTTCGCAGCAGTCGGGGTTTTCGCGTCCAGCCTGTGGGCGCAACCCGCTCCCGAGTCTGCAACTCCCCTCGCGCGCAAGCAGCTCGTCACCGCGCGGCAATTCATGGTGGTCGCTGCACATCCGCTCGCCGCTCGCGCGGGATACGACATTCTGAAGCGCGGCGGCAGCGCAGTCGATGCCGCGATCGCGACGCAGCTCGTGCTCAGCCTCGTGGAGCCGCAATCCTCAGGGATCGGCGGGGGAGGGTTCCTGCTCCACTACGCGGCTCGCGAAGAAAAGCTCTCGGCGTATGACGGCAGGGAAACCGCGCCGACCGCGGCGAAGCCCGAGCGTTTTCTCGGCGCGAACGGCCGTCCGCTCGACTGGCCCGCTGCGGTCGTCAGCGGAAAATCGGTGGGCGTGCCGGGGCTCCTGCGGCTGCTCGAGCTTGCGCACCGCAGACACGGCAAGCTCCCCTGGGCGGAGCTGTTCGAGCCGGCGATCAGGCTGGCGGAGAAAGGATTCCCGATCTCGCCGCGGCTGCACGCGCTCCTCGCCGCCGACCGGTTTCTTTCGCAGGACCGCAATGCTCGCCGCTATTTCTACTTGCCGAACGGGAAAGCCAAGCCCGCCGGCGCGCTGCTCAAGAATCCGGAATTCGCCGCGGTGCTTAAGCGCGTCGCGGCGGAGGGCGCCGGCGCCTTTTACCGCGGCGACATCGCACGCGACGTAGTCGCCACCGCGCGCAGCCACAAGAGCGCAGCTGGCGACCTCGCCGAGGCGGACCTTTCCGCCTATGCGGCGAAGCAGCGCGAGCCGCTTTGCGGCGCGTATCGCAACTGGAAAGTGTGCGGCATGCCGCCGCCGAGCTCGGGCGGCTTCGCGGTGCTGCAAATCCTGAAGATCCTCGAGCGGTTCGACCTCCGGAGGATCAAACCGGAGTCGGTGGAAGCGGTGCACCTGTTCGCCGAAGCGGGGCGGCTCGCCTACGCCGACCGCAATCTCTATATCGCCGACCCGGATTTCGTCGCCGCGCCGCTCGCCGCGCTGCTCGATTCGCGTTATCTCGATTCGCGGGCAAAGCTGATCGACCGCAGACATTCTATGGGACGGGCGCGCGCGGGTACTCCCACGGAGGTCGCGGCGACCCACGGGATTTCCGAGCCGCTTGAGCTGCCTGCGACGACGCACGTCTCGATCGTCGATGCCGAAGGCAACGCGGTGGCGATGACCGCGAGCATCGAAGCCGCGTTCGGCAATCGCCAGATGGTGCGGGGATTTCTCCTCAACAACCAGCTCACGGATTTTTCCTGGACGCCCGAAGAGGGCGGCAAGCCCGTTGCGAATCGCGTAGAGGCGCGCAAGCGCCCGCGCAGCTCGATGGCGCCGACCATGGTCTTCGACGAAAAGGGGCGCTTGTATACAGTGATCGGCTCGCCCGGCGGCCATTCGATCATCAACTACGTCGCTTTGACGCTCGTCAACGTGCTCGACTGGAACATGGACATCCAGCAGGCGATCGACAGCCCGCATATGGGCAGCCGCAATGGTCCGACTGACCTCGAGCAAGGCACGAGGCTCGAGCGGCTTGCGCCGGAGTTGCAGCGCATGGGCCATACCGTGCGCATCCGGTCGGAGACGAGCGGCCTGCACGGGATCATGCGCACGAGCGAAGGTTGGGCGGGCGGCGCCGATCCGCGGCGCGAGGGCGTGGCGCTCGGGGATTGAAAAACTTTCTTGCAATCCGAACTCAAGAATCAAGCCATTTTTGTATCTCACGACGATGTCATAAATAAAAATAATAGATAAAAATAACCCCTTAGCGCCAATGCGCGACATGTTGAGTGAAAAGAGCGCGATTAACTTCTGATTCGATGCGCGAATCGAACGGACACGCCTCCGTGGGGTTAAACAGGTTGACACGCGAACCTCACTCTGCAATCATTTCTGCGACCTAGGAGCTCTGTCGCAACGGGCGAGCGATCGTCCGGTAAAAACCTAGGCGTGGGAGGGAAAAAATGATTGCTTGCGTCAGAGGCAAGACGTTGCGCGTCTTGCTGTTTTTGTTTACCGCGCTGGCGGCGTTCTTCATCCCGATCGCTTTTCCGGAGTTGACCGTTATGAAGCGCCGTCTGCGCTCGGCGTTGTTCGCGTTCGCGTGCCTGGCGTGGTCGGGAGCTGCCGGCGCGCATTTTCCGCCTGCGCCAGACCCGGCGACCGACAGATGGTTTACGGTTTCTTCGGGCGAGGTTTGCGTAGAAACCAGTACCAAACGTGACGGGTTGGCTCCTTGTCCAGTGAACTACGCTTCGGCTTTCGAAGCTTGTGCCGTCACGGTCGATAGCAAATTGCCGCCGCCGTTAACCAATATTGTTGTTCTCGGGCCGTTCGGCGACGCTCCCTATCGCGTAGCTGCGTGTCAATACTCTTTTGGCATCCCCGGCGGATTTGGGTGCCTCGCGCCTTTTTCTTGTGGCGTCGGCTGGAATGCCGAGGAGAGCGGCGAACTTATTTGCCCGGCGAACAGTACGCTGATAGCGCCCGGAGTCTGTCACTGCACCTCCGGCTTCATCGAGCCGGATGGCTCGTGCAGCGCCGGCAAGAACAACGGCACTCCGGATCGCTGCTGCGGCAATCCGGCCAACATTGCGAACGGCGGCAAGTTCGAACAACAGCCGGTCTACAGCGGACCGAATGGTTTTGCGCTCGCGCTCGCTTTCAATACGTTCGACGACTACCCGACCCGTTTCGGGCGGCGCTGGCGCGATTCCTTCGATCGGCGCATTTCGGTCAACGGCAGCAACGCTTTTGCGTATCGCGCGGACGGCAAAGCATTTCAGTTCGTGTCCGGGGGCGGGGGATGGGTTCCAGACGCCGACACCAACGATCGGCTGACCGAGTTGCAAAATCCTCCGGGGACCCGGACCGGCTGGCAGCTCGCGGTCGCCGGAGGCGATGAGCTCGAAACCTATGACGCCGCGGGCAGGCTCTTGTCGATCCGCTCCAGGGTCGGGCTGACCCAGACGCTCACCTACAGCGACGGCACCAATGGTCCCGACGGCGGTTTTCTCCTGGATGCGAGCGGGCTGCCCACCACCGTTGCGCTTCCTGCGGGTCTGCTCATACGCGCCGCCGACAATTTCGGGCGTACACTCGCCTTCGGCTACGGCATGGCTTTGCGCGTAGTGAGCTCACCGACCCTGCAGGAGGCGTGTACCAGTTTGCCTACGGAGCGAACAACAATCTCGCCTCGATCGTTTTCCCCGATAACGCGACACGCACTTATATCTACAACGAGCCGGCGAACACGGGCGGCGCGAATCTTTTCACCGCCCTGACCGGCATCGTCGACGAGAACGGCGCCCGTTTCGCCACGTTCCAATACGACGCGCAGGAGCGCGTCGTGGCGACCGAGCATGCGGGCGGCGCGCAGCGCTACACGCTAACGTATGGCGCGAGCGGCACGACGGTTACCGACCCTTTGGGCGCCACTCGCAGCTACGGTTTCCAGCTGACCCTGGGAGCATACAAGAACACCGGCGTCTCGGGCCCGGCGTGTCCCGCCTGCGGCCCCGCCGGCCAGAGCTTTGACGCCAACGGCAATGTCTCTTCCCGTGCCGACTGGAACGGCAACGTCACGAACTACGGCTACGACCTTGCGCGCAATCTCGAGACGTCAAGGACCGAGGCCTTCGGCACGCCGCAGGCGCGCACGGTCAGCACGCTGTGGCACGCCACGCTCCGTCTGCCGGTCCGGATCGCCGAGCCGCTGCGCGTCACGAGCTACGTCTACAACGGCGACGGGGTGAACTGCGGTCTGATGGCCGACGGCGTAACGCCCGTTCCCGGCGTGCTGTGCTCGAAGACGATCCAACCGACATCGGATGCAACCGGCGCTGCGGGATTCGGCGCCGCGGCGGCGGGGGCTCCGCGCACCTGGAGCTACACCTACAACGCGAACGGCTCGGTGCTGACGATGGACGGACCACGCACAGACGTCGCGGACGTCACCTCTTACGCCTATTACGCCAACAACGACGCGGACCCGGGCAAGCGCGGCAACGTTGCCGCCATTCAGAACGCGCTGGGGCACACGACCCAGATCCTCGCCTACAACGCGCACGGCCAGCCGCTGGCCATCGTCGATCCGAACGGCTTGAGCACGACGCTCAGCTACGACAGCCGCCAGCGGCTGACTTCGCGCAACGTGGGCGAGGAGGTTACCAGCTACAGCTACGACGGCGTGGGGCAGCTCATCCGGGTCACGCTGCCTGACGGGAGCTTCCTCGCGTACGGCTACGACGCGGCGCATCGTCTCACGGTGATCGCCGACAACCTCGGCAACCGCATCGCCTACACGCTCGATGCGATGGGCAACCGCACGCGGGAGCAGGTGTTCGATCCGGTCAACAACCTCGCGCAGACCCGCGCCCGCGTCTACGACGCGCTCAACCGCCTCGCGCAGGAAATCGGCGCGCAGGCCCAGACGACGCAGTACGCCTACGACGCTCAAGGGAATCTCACCGGCGTCACCGATCCGCTGGGCCACGCCACCGCCAACGCCTACGACGCGCTCAATCGCCTGGTGCGGGTCACCGATCCGGGCAGCGGCCAGACGCTGTACGCCTACGACGGCATCGATCAGCTGGTCGCGGTGAGCGACCCGCGCAACCTCACCACCGCCTACAACTACGACGGCCTCGCGAACTTGAACGCGCAGCTGAGCCCGGACACCGGCGCGACGGCCAACACCTACGACGCGGCCGGCAATCTCCTCACCCAGACCGACGCCAAGGGCCAGACCACGAGCTACGCGTACGACGCCTTGAACCGCGTCACCTCGATCACCTTCGCCGACGGCTCCAAGCACAGCTACGGCTACGACCAGGGCGCGAACGGCGCGGGGCGCCTCACTTTCATCGCCGAGGCCAATTCCCTGAACGTGGTCACCGACCTGATCGACTACGCCTACGAGCCGCACGGGAGGACCCTCACCGAGAACCGCACCATCAACGGGGTCACCTACACCACGCGCTACAGCTACGACGGCGCGGGACGCATGAATGGCGTGACCTATCCGAGCGGCAGGACGGTCGCCTACGACTTCGACGCCCTGGGGCGGGTGAGCCAGGTGAGCACGACCCCGCCGCCGGCGACGGGCGGGGCCACGCAGATCGTCGCCTCGGGCATCACCTACCAGCCCTTCGGCGGGGTGAAGAGCTATACGCTCGGCAACGGCCAGAGCTACACGCGCGGCTACGACCAGGACGGGAGGATCGCGAGCTACGGCTTCGGCAACCAGCTCTTTTCGCTGGGTTACGACGCGGCCGGGCGCATCGTGTCGATCGGCGACGCCACCACCCCGCTCAACTCCACGAGCTACGGCTACGACAGCCTGGATCGGTTGACGGGCGCCGCAACGCCCGGAGGTCCGTTCGCCTACAGCTACGACGCGGTGGGGAACCGCCTGACGAAGAGCGCGGGCGCCTCCACCGAGAGCTACACATATGCGGCGGCGAGCAACCGCTTGGCCTCCATCGCGGGCGGGGCGAGCCGCAGCTTCAGCTACGACGCCGACGGTTCGACCACGAGCGACGGCGCGAAGCAGTACGCCTACGACGCGCGCGGGCGCATGGTGCAGTCGGTGGGCCCGCTGGGCGCGACCGCCTACCGGGTGAACGCGCTGGGGCAGCGCGTCCGGAAGAGCAACTCGACCGACGACCGCGTGTTCCTCTACGACACGCGCGGGCGGCTGATCGCCGAGAGCGCGCCCTCCGGGCAGCCGCTGCGCGAGTACCTGTACCTGAACGACCTGCCGCTCGCGGTGATCCAATGAGGCCCGCCGCGAGAACGATCATGCAGCGGGCGCTCGCAGGGCTTCTGCTCTTCGGTGCGCTCCTTGGCGCGGGATCGGTGCAGGCGCAAAGCGCAGGGACGCTGGTCGCAGGGCCGTTCACGGTCACGCTGCCCAACTCAAGCCTGTTCGCTTTCTCGAAGAGCTTCAACGTTCCGCCGCCGCTCGCCCAGTCGTACCTGCTGCGCGTGGAGCTCGGTACCCCCAACAGCCTCACTACCCTTTCGGTACGGCTCAACAATGTTCAGGTGCTCGCCCTTTCGGACTTCGCCGGGGGCGTCACGCGCGTTGACAAGGTGGCGACCTTGCTCCTGAGCGACACCCTCGCGCTGCAACTGGCGGGAGCGACCGGCACCCGCATCACCGTTACGGTGTTCACCGTGGTGATGCCCAAGCCGGTAGCGCTCAGTCCCAATCCGCTCGCGCTCGCCGCGGGCACGAGCGGCACGCTCACCGCGACCCTGTCGCCCACGCCGACCGCCGCAGGGACGCTGAATGTCACGAGCAGCAACCCGCAAGCGGCCACGGTGCCGGCGAGTGTGAGTTTTAGCTCGGGGCAGGGGAGCGTGGCGATACTGGTGAGCGCGCAGGGTGCAGGGAGCGCCACGATCACCGCTTCGGCCAACGGCGGGCAGGCCAGCGCAACGGTCACGGTGAAAGCCGAGGCCAAGGTCTATTACATCCATCCGGATCACCTGAACACACCACGATTCATCGCCGACGAAACCCAGAAGATCGTGTGGCGGTGGGATCAGCGGGAGCCGTTCGGGGTCACGCCACCGAATGACGATCCGGACGGAGACGGAGTAAAGTTCGACTTCCCCTTGAGATTCCCGGGGCAGTACTTCGATCGGGAGACGAATCTCGCATACAACTACTTCCGAGATTACGATCCAGCAATCGGCCGTTATATTGAAAGCGATCCTTTGGGGTTGCCTGTTGGCCTAACCACGTATGCCTATGTTGTCGATAATCCCCTAGACAACTCCGATTTCTTTGGCTTGTGTCCGCCTTCTATCGACGTTAAGAGTGGGTCTATCCGCTTCTACGGCCCGTTAGTCAAGCAGACAGGCAAATGCATATGCCCTACTGATACGGTGATATGTACTTATGACCTGGTGACCGAAATATGTCGCCGAGGACAATGTGTTCCCGGCGCACCGAGGTTACTCGACGTTCCGCTTGACTGCAGAACAGGACAGCTTTTCTCGCCGAGACTTGGCCGACCATAACCTGACAAAATGAGTAGGACAATGATTCCACGTCGATGGTTTGAAATCCCTAGCCGCTATCAAAAACTAGCTATAACAACGTCAAGCTCGTTATTCGTACTCGCTGTAGCGGTCAGTAGTAGTGGTTTTGCTCAGACTTCGGGGACTGCGGGGGAGTCAGGCGTGGTGATCGACCCGGCTTTCGGAGGCAAAGACCACGGTCCAATCATCGAACAGCATTATTTTAGTAAAACGTTCACCCTTGAAATGGGGCGCAGTATCAATGAAGAAATTCGAAAAACCGGAGTTACCGCTAAACTAACAAGAAGTGATGATGTTTCCTTTCCGTATGATGAAATACTGTTGCGAACCGGAGGCATCGGAATTCGACCGCGGGCGTACGTGGTTGTCTCAGTTGGCGGAACTCCAGCAAACTGCCTGCATATTCTTCATCCAGAGCGGAGAGGAAAAACATCTGCGGCGAATAAGGCCGAGCTTGGAGACGTCATTAGAGCGGTCACCGAGGATCAGTATTGGACGGATGGCACGAATTTGGCGGAGGCAATAAGGACTCAACTGAAAACGCAGTCTCCTAAAACTTGCGTCAGAGTAATCAGTCGGGGCTCGTATGCGGCCAGTGAGAGTGTTAACCTGCTTCCATCTCTCTTTATTGCGCCCGTCGTGATTATCGAATTTGGCAAAGAATTGGCAAAAACACTGAAGACGAATAGCAGCGACAAGGATCGCGGAAGCATTTCAAGTGGCGTCGCAATGGGCGTTGTGAACTACCTGCGGGCCAGTGAGCAGGAGTCTACAAGAAAGCCGAAGACAAAATAAGCCGTGTGCGCGGGTGGGTCGATCTATTACACTCACCCCGACCATCTGAACACACCGCGGTTCATCGCCGACGAAACGCAGAAGATCGTGTGGCGGTGGGATCAGCAAGAGCCGTTCGGCGCCACGCCCCCGAATGACGATCCTGACGCAGACGGGATAAAGTTCGACTTCCCACTGAGATTCCCCGGGCAGTATTTCGATCGGGAAACGAGTCTCGCGTACAACTGGATGAGAGACTATGACCCGGCGATCGGCCGATACGTGGAAAGTGATCCGATAGGAATCCGGGCCGGTCTAAACACCTACGCGTACGTTGGGAGTGGCCCTATTGACAGGTTCGATCCAGAGGGACTGTCAACTTGTGAGGGCGTCTGGTCTCGCGTGAAATGGGAACAAGACGATTCGCTGATCGCCAAAATCACCCATAAGTTCCCAACAGCGTGTCGTTGCGACTGGACTTGTATTACATGTAATGGATCACCTGGAAGCAACGATGTAACATATGGAACGATCATTCTCAAGAACCCGCCAGTCTGGGTAAAACCTCGTGTCCTCCTTCCTGGCCCGCCCCCAAATGACTGCGATTGCCCTGAACCTGGACCATCGTCACACTGTCAATGCAGACCATAGAGCCTGAGATGAGCTACCGACTGACAACTGGAGCTGTTGTTTCAATACTGCTTGTGTGCTTTGGAATGTGCGAAGCGGCAATAGCATCGCAGCCCAGTGAATTCGATATTTTGATAGTAAGGGGCGCAACTCGAGTGGAGCATCACGATCTTCAGGGAATGAATGCGAAACAGATCAACTACACTATCGACCTAGATTACCCAAACGTGGCTATTGGCAAAAATCAGTACGATCAAATCAGAAAACTCGGGTGGACCGAGTGTACTGGAAGGAGCGAGCAGTGGGGTTATTACGTGGACAATATTGATCCGAAAAATCCCTACTGCGAATACAAGATCGGAAAATACTTCGTCAAGGGTAATAGTCTGATGCTGATATCTCTGATGTACCATGCAAAACCTGGCGCGAACTTGAACTGCGCTTCTAAACCAGGCAATTCCACTCAGGTGGTTCTCGCAGTAATCTACGAGCATAGCAACCGTCAAAGCATGCAGCTCGACAAGCTCGGCCTGTCATGCGGTAAGTAACAGACCGATCATCTGAACACATCGAGGTTCATCGCCGACGAAACGCAGAAGATCGTGTGGCGGTGGGACCAGCAGGAACCCTTCGGAGCAACGCCTCCCAATGACGACCCGGACGCAGACGGAGTAAAGTTTGACTTCCCCTTGAGATTCCCGGCGCAGTACTTCGACAAGGAGACGAGTCTCAACTACAACTGCTTCAGGGACTATGACTCCTCGATTGGCCGATATGTGCAGAGCGATCCGATTGGGTTGCGTGGTGGGCTTAACACGTACGCCTACGTCAACTCTAATCCAATTCGCTCTGTCGATCCTCGTGGATTGCTTGCATGCGAGCTGAGGTGCGCGCTCGATTACACCCGTTTGATTCTAGGTTGCGTTTGGGAGAGAGAACTGCGTACAGGTAATTGTGAGGATCGCTTCAACTTCCCAAACCCGCTCTGGAGGCAATGTATGCAGGACTGTGATAAGAAATTCGAAGCGTGCAGGAAGCCGTATCTCGAATGTCTGAGCAGTTGTAAATGCTGAGGGGACTAGCCATGTTGGAGAGTGTCAACTCTATCTTGTTCGGGCTCGAAGTGTTGGCCGTTCTAGTACTAGCAGTCCTTAGCTACTTTCTGCATCGAAGACTGCGGACGCCAAGCACATTGTATCTTCTATTGGGGCTAGCTCTGATGGTCATTGCAAAGTTGACGTCATTTTCCTTGGCGTTTTTTGCAGCATCACCATCTGCGGGGAATGGTGTGCCCGGACATCTAGTAATCGAGAAGGGAATCTTTTGTGCGGGTTTGCTGGTTGTAGTTGCTTCCTTTGCTGCGATCGCACTAGGAACGCGTATCAGGATCGATACGAAGCAGTAGGGACGTGCTGCCTTACCTGTAGATCTGGATCATCTGAACACGCCGCGGTTCATCGCCGACCAAACCCAGAAGATCGTGTGGCGGTGGGATCAGCAGGAACCGTTCGGGAGTAATCCACTCAATGATGATTCGGATACCGCAAGGAGCCTCGCGTGCAGCAGGCGGGCGGTGGATTGAAGCGTCCGGAAACATGCGCTAGAGTAATCGCCACCGGAGCTGCAACTTCAGAAAACTCTCATGTCCGCTGCGTACCAAGTCATCCCCACCGGCACCGTCGGCGCCGAAGTAAAAGGCGTCGATCTCGCGGCCGTGACCGCGTCGGAAGTCGAGGCGATCAAGCGCGCCTGGTACAAGCACGACGTCCTGGTCTTCCGCAAGCAGAGGCTGACCGACGACGATCTGCTCGCCTTCTCCCGGCACTTCGGCGCGCTCGACTCGCCGCCGAACCAGGGCGCCGGGCGCAGGTCGCCTCCGGGCTATCCGGACATCTATGTCATTTCGAACGTGCGGGACGAGGCCGGCGAGCCGATCGGCGCGCTGGGCGACGGTGAGGCCGCATGGCACACCGACATGAGCTACCTGGCCCGGCCGCCCGATGCCTCGATGCTCTATTCGCTCGAGATTCCGGCCGCGGGTGGAGACACCTACTTCTGCGGCATGAAGGCGGCGCTCGCAGCGATGCCCCGGGAACTGGTGGCACGGATCAAGGACCTCGATATCAAGCACGACGGCACCTACGATTCCGGCGGCAACCTGCGCAAGGGGTTGACGGCGACGCGCGATGCACGCCGCACCCGATCGTCATCCGCCACCCCGAATCGGGCGAGCGTGGGCTCTACCTCGGGCGCAGGCTCAACGCCTACGTCGTAGGCCTCGCGATCGAGGAGTCGGAGCGGCTGCTCGACGAGATCTGGTCCTACGTCGAGACGGCGGTCTACCGGCACCGATGGGCGCTCGGCGATCTGGTGCTCTGGGACAACCGCACGACCATGCATCGCCGCGATGCGTTCGACTCCAAAGCGCGCCGCGTGATGCACCGCACGCAGATCAAAGGCTCGAGCGCGCCCGTCCGCGCCGCTCTCTAGTTTCGCCTACTCCAGCTTGATCCCGGCGTCGCGGATCACCGCGGCCCAGCTCTTGAGCTCGGTTCTCACGACGCGGTCGAGCTCCTCCGGGCTGCTGCCCACCGGGTCCGCACCCTGCTCGACGAGCTTCTGCTTAACCTCCGGCAGGTGCACCACGCGGG
>WNGB01012733.1_pt1 | contig 11392 bp, 10 predicted proteins | sample 5400681 | NCBI WGS metagenome assembly WNGB01 (sample SAMN13153367, study PRJNA577476) | soil metagenome | isolation source: 115 cm soil or saprolite under grassland replicate 2 | place: USA:California | collected 2016-06-15 | reverse complement strand
CGACAGGGTGCAGTCGTCAGCTCACGTACTCGTAGTTGGTCTCCATCGGCACGTAGGCGAGGCTCTGCCAGCCGCCCACCTTCCGGCTCATCGCCCACGTGATCGATTTCACCCCGAGCATCACCCCGTGGTACCCGTCGTAGAGCTTCTGGCCGAGGTCGTGGGTCAGCTTGGCCCGCCGCTCGGCGTCCAGCTCCCTCGCGATGGTGTCGATGTCCTCGTCGTACGGCCCCTCGCAGAGGAGGTTGAAGGCGCCCTTGGTGTGGATGATCCGCTGCCACGCGAGGACCGGCTCGTCGAACGGCGGCGAGCCGTACACCCAGTGCGTCCTGCCCGTCTTCCGGTTCCGGCTCTTCGGGCCGAAGGTGCTGATGGCCTCCGGGATGCGCTTGGACTTGATGCCGACCTTCTCCCAGTCGAGCGCGACCGCCTCCATGACGTCCGGCCCGTCGAGCGCGTAGACCATGACCATGGGGTTGACCCGGACCTCGAAGCCCCCCGCCTGGCCCGCCTCGGCCAGGAGCTTCTTGGCGCGCTCCGGATCGTAGGGCGGGATCTTCCAGTCCGTGCTGTAGCCCTTGTTGAAGGGATAGTAGTAGTACGAGAACGGCGTCTCCCCGCCCCGTCCCTTCCAGAGCGCGCTGATGATCGCCTTCTTGTTGACCGCCAGGTTCATGGCCAGCCGCACCTTGCGGGCGTTCTCGCGGCTCTTCGGGTCGTTCCCGTCGCCGACCCACGGACACGCCGGGCAATAGTCCTCGCGATCCGGCGCCGTCTGGCCGCTCAAGATCACCCAGTAGCAGGCGGAGTTGGGCACCTCGTGGATGCGGAGCCCGGCCTTCTGCGCCTGGTCGAGGTAGTCGCCGAACACCGGAGCGATGTCGATCTCGCCCGCCCGCACGCCGGACATGCGGGTGGCGGGATCGGGGATGCGCCGGATGACCAGCTCCTTGAACGCGGGTGTCTTGCGCCAGTGGTTCGCCACCGCCTCGAAGCGGTGGTAGTCGCCCTGCCGGCCCTCGACGTGCCGGTAGGGGCCGGTGCCGATCGGGTGGAGCGTCGCCTTCTCCTCGCCCACCTTCTCCAGATATTTCTTCGAGGTCGGGTTCTGGTAGCCGACGAACTGGCTGAACAGGGAGGGGACTTCCCACACCTTGTCCTTGAAGTGCATCACCACCGTGAGCTTGTCGGGCGTCTCGACACGATCGAGGTACCTGCGGAAGAACGGCGCCGAGCCTCCCTGCGAGTCGGGCTTGAGATTCTGCTCGACCGTGAACTTGACGTCCTCGGCGGCGAGCTCGCCCCACCCCTCGTGGAACTTGACGCCCGGGCGGAGCTTGAACGTCCACGTCCTGAGCTCGTTCGACGGCTTCCATTCCATCGCGAGCCCCGGCCGGTACTCGAAGGTCTTCGGGTCGCGCTGGATCAGGGGGTCGTACACGCAGTCCCAGAGGCACTTCTCGGACTGCACCGAGCGCCAGGCGAACGGCGTCTCGATCCCCCACTGGCCGACCGCCACCACCAGGCGGTCCCCGGCGGCGGCGGCGCGCGAGGGGCCGACGAGCGGCGCGCCCATGAGCGCGACGGCCGCCGTCCCCGCTCGCTTGAGAAATCTCCGACGATCGACCGATGGCGTCATCGCAAGGCCTCCTTCGGCCAACTCACGTCCTCGTAGGTGTTCTCGAGCGGGATGTACCGGAGCGTCTGCCAGCCACCCACCCTCTTGCTCACCGCCCAGGTGGTCGACTTCATCCCCAGCATGACGCCGTGGTACCCGTCGTAGAGCTTCTGCCCGAGATCGTAGGATCGACGCGCCCATTGGATCCCTCCTCGGTGACGCGTTGGGCCTCGGCTGATCCTCGACGCGGGGGGTGTGGGCCGGATGGTAAGCGGACGCTTCTCGAGTGTCAATGCCTTTGCAGTGGGCAACGCCTGGGTTGACCGGGATACTGCGCGTGACCGCCGCGCAGAGACTTGCTGCGATGCAACGAGTGTCAGATGGACGTGTGCTTCCGGACGCCCAAGGACGAGTCGGCCGATGCGCGGGCGTCGAGGTCGTGGAGATGCCTGACGCACGGCACCAGCATCATCTCCGGCTGGCTGGCCGAGAAGGCCGGCGACTTCCAACCCGGACCCCTCATTCGTGAGCGCGGTCCGGCGTGACCCGGCTCGGGGTTGACTCCTGCGTTTCGCGCGACGGGCAGGATCTCCCGCGGTGTGCGGGCTTCACGGGGCCCCCGAGGCCGAGCGGCCGATAAAGGCTCGATTTTGTTAGCCTCCCAGTGACCCACCGTCAGGACGGACGGGAGCGTGGCGAGAGAGTATTCGTGGGCGAGAACGGAATGCGTGTAACATGGATGACCTGAGTCCTGGCGCATCGTAGTAGAGGGATCCCGCAACGCAAGTGCTCCGATCTCGTTCAAGGAGGGTGTTCGTGGGCCGGGAAAGAGCTTCACATCACTCCGGAAAGGCGGCGCTCCACGTTCGCGGGAACCACGTGGTCTTCCCTTCCGGGAGAATCGCCGACATGCGCAAGGGAGCGTAGGTGACGAACGACTCCACCCGTCCCGAGGGCGCCCCATCTTCGAGCCCGGCCGGCGGCAGGAAGGGCTCGGAGTCGAGGGCGGAGCCTCTCCGCATCCTTTACCTCGAGGACGACTCGGCCGACGTCGAGCTGGTCAGGCGCGAGCTCAAGAAGGCGGGTCTCGACTTCATCCTCAGGCACGTCGCAACGCGCGAGAGCTACACGAGCACGCTCCGCGAGTTCAGGCCCGAGCTGGTTCTCTCCGACCACGGCCTGCCTGCCTTCGACAGCCACGCGGCGCTCTCGATCCTCAAGGAAGAGAGCCCGGAGACCCCCTTCATCGTCGTGTCGGGCACCCTGGGCGAAGAACGCGCGATCGAGGTCCTGAAGGGAGGCGTCACGGATTACGTCCTCAAGGACCGGCTCTCGCGCCTCTCACCCGCCGTGCGCCGCGCCCTCGACGAGGCTGTCGAGCGAGCGGAGCGCAGGCGCGCCGAGGAGGCCCTCCGCGAGAGCGAGGAACGCTACACGCTCGCGGTCCAGGGCGCCCGAGACGGACTCTGGGATTGGGACTTGAGGAGCGGCGAGCTCTATCTCTCCCCGCGCTGGAAGGAGATGCTGGGATACGACGAGCACGAGATCGGCGCCGCTCCCGAGGAGTGGCTCGGCCGGGTGCATCCCAACGAGACCGACCGGCTCGACGCCCAGCTCCGCGCGCATCTCGACGGCCGGACCCCCCACTTCGAGTTCGAGCATCGCCTGCGGCAGCGGGACGGCTCCTACCGGTGGGTGCTGGCCCGCGGACTGGCCGTCGGGAGCGGGACGGACAGGGCGCACCGGATCGCGGGCTCTCTGACCGACATCTCCGAGCGGAAGAAGGCGGAGGAGGAGCTCCTCCGCAACGCCTTCTTCGACCGGCTGACGAACCTTCCCAGCCGGGCCCTCTTCGAGAACCGGCTGGACCGCGCCCTCCGGATCGCCGGCCGGCGCAAGGATTATACGTTCGCCGTCCTCTTCCTCGACATCGACCGCTTCAAGGACGTCAACGACAGCCTGGGGCACCCCGCGGGCGATCAGCTGCTCGCCGCGTTCGCCCGGAAGCTGGAAGGCTTCCTGAGACCGGGGGACACGGTGGCGCGCTTTGGAGGCGACGAGTTCGCCATGCTCCTCGAGGACATCCGGGACGAGGCCCACGCGACGATGATCGCCGATCGGATTCTCAAGGGCGTGTCGGAGCCCTTCCCGGTCGGCGGGCACGAGCTGATGGTCACCGCCTCGATCGGGCTCGTCCTGAACTCCCCGGCGCACGATGGCGCGGGGGCCTATCTCCGGAGCGCCGACGCCGCCATGTACCGGGCCAAGTCGCTCGGCCGAGCCCGCCTGGAAGTCTTCGATGACAAGATGCACGCCCGCTCGCTCGAGTTGCTCACCCTGGAGAAGGATCTCCGACACGCGCTGGAACGCTCCGAGTTCGTGCTCTACTACCAGCCGTTCGTGTCGCTCGAGAGGGGAGCGATCACCGGCTGCGAGGCCCTCCTGCGCTGGATCCACCCGACGCGCGGTCTCCTCCTTCCGGGCGAGTTCATTCCGATCGCGGAGGAGACGGGCCTCATCGTCCCGATCGGCGAATGGGTCCTGCAAACGGCGTGCGCCCAGCTCCAGAGATGGCTCCGGGCGGGACTCCCCCGGCTCGACCTCGCCGTCAACCTTTCCGCCCGCCAGTTCAACCATCGGGACCTGGGGGCGGTGGTGACGAGGGCCCTCGACGAGTCGGGTCTCGACCCGGCGCGTCTCAAGCTGGAGCTCACGGAGAGCATGGTGATGGGGTACTCGCCGCAGACGCTCCAGACGATCGAAATCCTCAAGTCCCTCGGGATCGAGCTTTCGATCGACGACTTCGGGACGGGGTACTCCTCGCTCGCCTACCTCAAGCGATTCCCGTGCACGTCGCTGAAGATCGACCGCTCGTTCGTGCAGGACGTGACGACCGATCGCGACGACGCGGCGATCGCCACCGCCATCATCTCGCTCGCCCACAACCTGAACATGCGGGTGATCGCGGAGGGCATCGAGACGGAGGGGCAGCGTCAGTTCCTCGAGCGCGAACGGTGCGACGAAGGCCAGGGGTTCTTCTTCAGCCGACCGGTTCCGGCCGACGAGTTTCTCCTGTTCGTGAAGCGGACCTGATCCGCCTCCGGAGGGGAGCGGCCGTCCTCCCGCGTATCACCCGGGCCTTCCCCGCCGGGCCCGCAAGAACCCGCCGCGCGGACTCCGGGGACGACGATGGGAGCGTCGGCATCGTCCACCGCCCGGTCCGCGCCATCCCCCCTGCCCTGCTCGCTTCGAGCGGCCCGCGCTCCCGCCGCGACGGCCTCACCGCTCGCCGGCATGAGGGGGCCGGATGACGGAGGGATCACGGATCGAGGGGGTCATCCCGACGCGGGGACACCTCCGCCAGACACTCGTCCCCTGGCTGATCCTGTTCCTCTCGCTGTCCCTGACCCTGTGGGCGTGGCGCACGTTCGATGCGCCCATCGACCGGCGCGAGCGGCTCTGGGTCCTGTCGTTCGGGCTGGCGGTCAGCCTTCTCCTGTTCGGCGTGCTCCGGTCGAGCGCCAACGTCCGGACGCGCGCCCTGGCCCTGGCCCGCGCGATGACCGAGGAGCTGCGGGAAAGCCGCGAGCAGTTCCTTGCCGTCGCCGACACGGCGAACGACGCCATCGTCTCCGCGGACGACCAAGGCCGGATCATCTACCTCAACCGCGGCGCCGAGCGCATGTTCGGGTATGCCAGCGAGGACGCGGCCGGCCGGCCGCTGACCACCCTCATGCCGGAACGGTTCCACGAGGCGCACCGGGCCGGGTTCGGACGGTTCCTTTCCACCGGGCGATCCCGCATCCTCGGCGAGACGCTCGAGCTGACGGCGGTGAACAGGGCCGGCCATGAATTCCCGATCGAGCTGTCCATCGCGAGCTGGACGACGGCCAAGGGCAGGTTCTTCACGGCGATCCTGCGGGACATCACGGCCCGAAAGGCCGCCGAGGAGGCGCTACGGAGGACCAACGAAGAGCTCGACCGGCGGATCAGTGAGCAGGCCCTCCACAAGAGCGAGATGCGCTTCCGCGCCCTGATCGAGAACAGCTCGGACGCGATCGCGCTGTTCGGCGCCGACGGAACCATCCTGTACGGCAGCGCGGCCACCACGCGGGTCCTCGGCTACGCGCTCGCCGAATTCGTCGGACGCAACGCCTTCGAGCTGATCCATCCGGACGATCACGCATTCGTGCAGACGAGACTGGCGGAGGCGATGCAGAGGCCGCGGGAGAGGGTCGACGTCCATGCTCGCGTCCGCCACCGGGACGGCGCCTGGCGTCTGCTCGAGGGGGTCTTCACCAACCTGCTCGACGAGCCGGCCGTCGGCGCCATCGTCACCAACTACCGCGACGCCACCGAGCGCGTGCAGGCCGAAGAGGAGGTGCGTCGGCTCAACGAGCACCTGGAACAGCGCGTGCTCGAGCGGACCGCCCAGCTCGAGGCGATGACCCGGGAGCTGGAGGCGTTCTCCTACTCGGTCTCGCATGACCTGCGCGCGCCGCTCCGGCACGTGCATGGCTTCGCGAGGCTGCTCCTGGAGGGGGCGGAGGGGCTCGACGAGACCAGCGTTCGATACCTGACCATCATCTCGAAGGCGGCGGCGAAGATGGGAGAGCTGATCGACGGCCTCCTGGCGCTGTCCCGGACCGGGCGCGCCGAGTTGCGCGCCGAGCCGGTGGATCTGAACCGTCTCGTGAGCGAGGTGAGCGCGGAATGCGCGCAGGGGGCGCAGGACCGTCGCATCACGTGGAAGCGGGGGGATCTCCCGCGCGTCAGGGGCGACGCCGCCTTGCTCCGGATCGTCTTCGTCAACCTGGTCTCGAACGCGGTCAAGTTCACGGCGAAGCGCGATGAGGCCGTGATCGAAGTGGGCGGGTGGCGTGGCGAGGATGGCGAAGTGATCGTCCGCGTCCAGGACAACGGCGCCGGCTTCGACAGCCGCTATACGGGCAAGCTGTTCGGCGTGTTCCAGCGTCTGCACCGGGAGGACGAGTTCGAGGGCACGGGCATCGGGCTCGCCACCGTGCGGCGCATCGTCCATCGTCACGGCGGGCGCGTCTGGGCGGAAGGCGAAGTCGATCGGGGCGCCGCGTTCTACATCGCCCTCACTGGCGCGCCGGCACCAACCGATGCCGGATAGGCACATCCTGCTCGTCGAGGACAGCGAGAACGACATCGAGCTCACGCTCGCCGCGCTGGCGAAGTACGTCGCCAGCGAGGTGGTCGTGGCGCGGGACGGAGCCGAGGCGCTCGATTACCTCTAGTACAGGTGGCAGGCGACGAGGCGGTCGCCCTCGCGCCGGAGCGGCGGCTCCTCGCTCGCGCACCGGGGCATGACGTAGGGACAGCGCGGATGGAAGCGGCACCCGCTCGGAGGATCGAGCGGGCTCGGCACCTCGCCCGAGAGGACGACCTCCTCCCGCGCCCGGTCGAGGTCGATGGGGAGCGCCGCCGTGAAGAGCGCTTTCGTGTACGGGTGCTTCGGCGCGAGCGCCACCGCCGTCGCCTCGCCCAGCTCCACGATCTTGCCCAGGTACATCACCGCGATGGTGTGGCTCATGTGGGCGACGGCGGCGAGGTCGTGGGCGATGAAGAGGTACGAGACGCCCAGGCGCTTCTGCACGTCGCGCAGGAGGTTGAGGATCTGGGCCCGGATCGACACGTCGAGCGCGGAGACCGGCTCGTCGAGGACGATCAGCTTGGGCGACAGCGCCAGCGCACGCGCGACGGCGATGCGCTGGCGCTGGCCGCCCGAGAACTCGTGGGGGAAGAGGTCGGCCGATCGCCCGGCGAGACCGACGAGGTCCAGCAGCTCGGCCACGCGCCGGCGGCGCTCGCCCGCGCTCAGTCGCTCGTTGATCACCAGCGGCTCGGCGATGATGGAGCCGGCGCGCATCCGGGGATCGAGCGAGGCGTAGGGGTCCTGGAACACGGCCTGGAGGGCGCGCCGGTAGCGCCGCCGCCCCTCGGCGCCGACGGCGAGGACGTCCTCGCCCTGGAAGCGGATGGTGCCGGCCGTCGGGCGCTCGAGGCCGAGGACCAGCTTGGACGTCGTCGTCTTGCCGCAGCCCGACTCGCCGACCAGTCCGAGCGTGGCGCCGGGGTCGATGCTGAACGAGATGGAGTCGACGGCGCGCACCAGGCCGACCGACCAGCCGAGCGTCCCGCGGCGCACCGGGAAGTGCTTGGTGAGGCCCGACACCTCGAGAAGCGGCGTTCCGTCGCTCATCGCGCTGCTCTCACATCAGCCTACAAGACCTTGCGCAATTCCGCAGGGCGCTGAGAAAGGTCCAGCTGCGAGGCGGCGCCCGAAGGGCCGCACGCGAGGCGTACTCTCTGTACGTTCCACTCGGAGGGGGGCTTCGCCCCCCTTCCGAACCCTCCCCCCAGGATTCGTTGCGCCGGCAAAGCCGGCGCTCGGAAGTGGAACACTCACACGTCGAGAGACGGGCACAGGATCGGAAATCGCGCGGCACGGCGTTGAATGTTCCGCTTCGAGCGCGGGCTTTGCCCGCGCCCCGAACGGGGGGAGGCTTCGGAGGGGGCCGTCGAGGCCCCCTCCGATAGAACGTTGCAGATGGGCCTTTATCAGCGCCCTGCGAGCCAGCAGCGGCTCACCTGCCCTTCGCTCACCACGAACTCGGGAGGCGCCTCGGCGCGGCATCGGTCCATCACCTGCGGGCAGCGCGGCGCGAAGGCGCACCCGTCCGGCAGCCGGGCGAGATCGGGCGGCTGACCGTCGATGGCGGCGAGCCGCTCGAGCTTGGCGCCGAGCCGTGGGATCGACTCCAGGAGCGCCCGCGTGTAGGGATGGGCGGGCGCCGCGAAGAGCTGCCGGACGGGCCCCATCTCGACGATCCGTCCCGCGTACATCACCGCCACGCGGTCGCAGATCCGGGAGACGATGCCGAGGTTGTGCGTGATGAAGATCAGGGCCAACCGGTGCCGCTCCTGCAGCTCCTCGAGCAGCGCGAGGTACTGAGCCTGGATGGTGAGGTCGAGGCTCGTGGTCGGCTCGTCGGCGATCAGCAGGCGCGGCGGCGCGGCAATGGCCATGGCCCCGACCACTCGCTGGCGCATGCCGCCCGAGAGCTGATGGGGAAACGCGCGGAGCCGGGCTCCCGGGGATGGGATCCGCACCGAGGCGAGCAGGTCGGCGGCGCGCTCGACGAGCGCGCGGCCGCGCAGCTTGTGGTACATGGCCACGGGCTCCCGGACCTGCATGCCGATGGAGAACACGGGGTTGAGCGAGCTCATCGGATCCTGCAGGATCATGGCGACCTTCCGGCCCCGGATCCGCTGCATCTCCGGCTCGCTCTTGGTCAGCAGGTCCTCTCCGTCCAGGAGCACCGTTCCCCCCAGGATGCGCGCGGCCGGTCGTGGCACGAGCCGGACGATGCTGAGGCAGGTCATGCTCTTGCCCGAGCCCGACTCGCCGACCAGCCCGAGCGTCTCGCCCTCGGAGACGCTGAACGAGACGCCGTCCACGGCCCTGACGGTCCCCCACCGAGTGACGAGGTGGGTGCGGAGGCCCCGGACGTCGAGCACGGGTTGGGACATGCGCCGGGCCGGGCTCAGAGTTGCCGCAGCTTCGGGTCGAAGGTGTCGCGCAACCAGTCCCCGAGCAGGTTGAAGGCCAGCACCACGAGCAGGATCGCGAGCCCCGGGAACATCGAGACCCACCAGGCGCTGGTCACGAACTCGCGCCCCTCGGCGATCATCGAGCCCCAGGCCGGCGTGGGCGGCGGGATCCCCGCGCCCAGGAAGGAGAGGGACGCCTCCACGATGATGACGTAGCCGATCTGGAGCGTCACGAGGACCACCAGCGTGTTGAGCGTGTTCGGGAACAGGTGCCGGGTGATGATGCGGCCGGCGCCGGCGCCGGCGACGCGGGCCTGGGCGATGAAATCGAGCTGCATCAAGGTCAGCACCTGCCCGCGGATCACGCGCGCGTAGCGGGCCCAGAGAATCACGGCGATGGCCACCACCACGTTGGTGAAGCTCGGGCCCACCGTGACGGCCAGGATCAGCGCGAGGAGGATGACCGGGAAGGACATCGTGGCATCGGTGATCCGCATGAGCGCCGCGTCGACCCGCCCCCCGTAGTAGCCCGCCACCAGCCCGATGGCGGCGCCGAACGCGCTCGCGAGGAGCACCGTGATCACGCCGGCCGCCAGCGAGACCCGCGACCCCCAGATGATGCGCGAGAGCATGTCGCGGCCCAGCCGGTCGGTCCCGAGCGGGTACTTCCAGCTCCCGCCCTCCTCCCACACGGGCGGCTTGAAGCGGTTTCGCAGCGACTGATCGTGCGGGTCGGCCGGGCTCAGCAGGGGCGCCAGGATCGCCACCAGCACGAACGCCGCGATGATGCCGAGCGAGATGGTCGGGAGTCTCCGGTCGCGCGGAGCCGCGACCGCCGGGACCTCCTCGGGCAGGACGAGCGCGCCCCCCGCGGGCTCAGCGGACATGGCGCCCCCATGGGGTCAGGCTTTGACATCGAGACATTCGGGAAGCGATGGTCATCGCCGATGTCAAGAAGTCAAGGCCTGACCCCGATGCGGAGGCGGGGATCGATGACGGCATACAGACAGTCCACGCCGAGGTTCACCGCGGCCACGATCGCCGCGGTGGTCAGCACCACCGCCTGGATGACCGGGAAATCACGCGAGCTGATCCCCTCGTAGGCGAGCCGCCCGAGCCCGGGCCACGCGAACACCGTCTCCACCACGATGGCGGTGGTCACCAGGATCGCGAAGTAGATGCCGGCGAAGGTCACCACCGGGATGAGCGCGTTCTTGAGGGCGTGAAGCCACACCACCCGGCGCTCGGTGACGCCCTTGACCCGCGCCAGCTTGACGTACTCCGAGTCGAGCACCTCGAGCATGCCCGACCGCAGCAGGCGCATGAGTCCGGCCACCACGAACCAGCCCAGCGTGAAGCCGGGCAGGATGTAGCTGGCGAAGCCGTCGATGCCGCCCGCGGGCAGCCACTGCAGTCGACCGGCCACGAACTCGACGAGGACGATGGCCACCCAGAAGGTCGGGAGCGATTGCCCGAGCACGGCGATCACCTGCGCCGTCCGGTCGAGGGCGGTACCCTTCTTCACCGCGGCCATCACGCCGAGAGGGAACGCGATGGCGAGGGAGATGCCCATGGCGAACGCGGCGAGCCGGAGTGAGTTGGGGAGGCGCTCCCGGATCAGCTCGCTGACCGGCCTCCGCGCGCGGAGCGACATGCCGAAGTCGCCGGTGACGGCCCTGCCCACGAACGAGACATATTGCTCGAGATACGGGCGGTCGAGGCCGAGGTAGCGCCGGGCATTGGCGTAGTCCTCCTCGCTCGCCGACATGGGGAGAATCAGGTGGAGGGGGTCGCCAGTGGCCCTGGCCAGGATGAAGACGACGACGGACAGGATGGCAAGCGCCACCAGCGACTGGAGCAGCCGGGCGAGGACGAAGCGGACCACGGGCGCTACCCCGCCCTGTTCGCCTGCGCGCTACTTGCCCGAGGCCAGCTCGTCGAAGAAGAGGTCGTACATGACCGAGCCCGGGTTCCACTTGCCGAGCTTCTTGGAGGTCGCGTAGGGCGAGTGGAGGTAGACAACCGGCATGCCGTAGTGCTCGCTCCGGAGCCGGGTGAAGATGTTGCGCATCAGGGCGTTGATCTTCTCCTTGTCGGTCTGCCGCATCACCTGGGCGATCATGCCGTCGATCTCGGCGTCGTTCACGGTGTCATTGGCCTTCGAGGGCGTGTACGCCATCTTCTCGAGGAGCG
>WNGB01018169.1_pt1 | contig 11393 bp, 6 predicted proteins | sample 5400681 | NCBI WGS metagenome assembly WNGB01 (sample SAMN13153367, study PRJNA577476) | soil metagenome | isolation source: 115 cm soil or saprolite under grassland replicate 2 | place: USA:California | collected 2016-06-15 | reverse complement strand
AGCCGACGCCGCGGTGCACGCCCTCGCCGTGCGTGAGGTTGCCGGCGCCACCCGGCAGGTCCAACGGGTCGTGCGACACGCGCTCGGACGGCAGGGGCAGCGCCGCGCACCGCTCGATGATCTCGGCGACGGGCGCCGATCCCTCGACGAGCTGATCGGTGACGATGCGGTCGCCGTTCGCGAGCGCATTGCGCGCCCGCAGCTCGATCGGATCGATGCCGAGCGCCGCGGCGAGCTTGTCCATCTGCGCCTCGTAGCCGAAGCACGACTGCACCGCGCCGAAACCACGCATCGCGCCGGTCGGCGGATTGTTGGTGTACGCGCCGACGGCGTGGACGAGCGCGTTCGGCACGCGATACGGTCCGGCGCCGAAGCACGCGGCATTCGCGACGACCGCGAACGTCGACGACGCATAGGCGCCGCCGTCGAGCACGATCGTCGCGCGCACGAAGACGAGCCGGCCATCGCGCGTCGCGCCATGCCGGTACCACATGCGCGCGGGGTGCCGGTGCACGTGACCGTAGAAGGACTCCTCGCGCCCATACGTCATGCGCACCGCGCGCCTCGTCGCGAGCGCCAGGAGGCACGCGTGGATCTGTAGCGTGACGTCCTCTCGCGCGCCGAACGCGCCGCCGACGCCGGCGAGCACGAGACGCACCTTCTCCTCCGGCAGGCCGAGACAGGGCGCGATCTGCCGGAGGTCCTCGTGCAGCCACTGCGTCGCGACGTGGAGCGTCACGCCGCCGTCCTGACCGGGGATCGCGAGGCCCGCTTCGGGCCCGAGCGCTGCTTGGTCCTGCATCGCGACCTCGTACTCGCCCTCGACCACGACGTCCGCCCTCGCGTCGGGATCGCCATGCACCACACGGACGTCCTCGATGACGTTGCCATCCTTCGGGTCGTGGAGCTTCGGCGCGTCGGGCTGCAGCGCCGCGACCGCGTCGGTGACCGCCGGCAGCGGCTCGTACTCGACGTGGATCGCCTTCGCCGCCAGACGCGCCTGGTCGCGAGCACCGGCTGGTCGGCGCGCATGAGGCCGAACTTCTCCCGGGTCGGCAGATTGTCGGACGTGATCACCGCACGGACTCCCGGCATGCGGCGCGCGGGCGCGACGTCGACTCGCACGATTCGCGCGTGCGCGTGCGGGCTGCGGAGCGTCGCGCCGTACAGCATGCCCTCGCGCGAGAGATCGCTCGCGTACAGGAACTCTCCCTTGACCTTGGGCGGCGCGTCGGCGCGCGGAGTGGATTCGCCGACGATCCCCCGCAGCCGCGACTTCGTCGACGCGATCGTCACGACGTATAGCCCTGGGACGCCGAGCGGCGCACCGCCTCGAGGATCTTCCCGTAACCGGTACAGCGGCAGATGTTGCCCGATAGCGCCTCGCGGATCTCCGCGTCGGTCGGCTCGGGGTTGTCACGCAGCAGCGCTGCGGTCGCGACGATGAAGCCCGGCGTGCAGAAGCCGCACTGCACGGCGCCGGCGTCGACGAACGCGCGCTGCACCGGATGCATGTGTTCGCCGTCCGCGAGATCCTCCACGGTGCGGACGTCGCGGCCCTCGACGGCGTGTGCGAGCACGAGGCACGCGCAGACGAGCTGGCCGTCCATGAGCACGGAGCACGATCCGCATTCGCCCTGCTCGCACGCGTTCTTGCTGCCCCACAGGCCGAGCCGCTCGCGCAGCACGGTGAGCAGGCTCTCGTGCTCGCGCGCCTCCACCTCGCGCTCGCCACCGTTCACGCGAAGCCGCAGCCTCACGGGAGGATGCGTCCCACGCGCGCGAGCGCGCGAGCGCCCATCACCGCGAGGACGTGGCGGCGATAGGCGGCGGTGCCGCGGACGTCGTCGATCGGACGGGCCGCACCCGCGATGAGCTCGCCGAACTCGCGGCCCTCAGCATCGCTCGGCTCGAGAGCGCGATCCCAGCCGTGTGCCGCGAAGAGCGCGGCAGCGAACGCCTCGGCGCGTGGCGCGCGGAGGATGGTGGGCCCGCAGGACCCGAGGCCGACGCCGACGCGCCCGCCCACGCGGTCCACCACGAGCGCGAGCCCCGCCACAGCGATCACCATCGCGTTGCGCGTGCCGACCTTCATGAACGTCTGCGTCGGCCCGGCGTCGTCCCACTCGGCACCCATCACGAGCTCGTCGGCGCGCCGCACGTTCTTCTTGGGGCCGGTCATGAACTCGGTGAACGGCACGCGACGCTCGCCGGTCCTGGAGCGCAGGACGACGGTCGCGTCGAGCGCGGCCAGGACCGGGAGCGTGTCGCCGGCCGGCGAGCTCGTGGCGATGTTGCCGCCCAGCGTGCCCGCGTTGCGTATCTGCGGCGAGCCCACGGTCCTCGCGGCCTCGCGGAGCGCCGCTGACCCGACGTCTGCGTGGAGCATCCGCGTGAACGTGACCCCGGCGCCCATCCGCACGCGGCCGTTACGTTCGAGCTGAGCGAGCTCGGGCACGCGATCGATCACGACGACACGCTCGGGCCGTTTGCGGCCGAAGTTGATGTCGACGAGGAGATCGGTCCCGCCGGCGAGAAGTGTCACCTCGGTGGCGCTGGAAATGTGATCGAGTACGTTGTCCACACTGCGCGCGACCACAACGCTCACGCCAGGATTATCTCTTTCGCCTCTCCGAACCGGTCAGTACGATTGCCGCCACCCGGGAGGAACGGTTGGGCAAAGTCTCCACAGGGACGGCATCAGCGGACGACCGGCTGGCAGAAGCGCGCGCGTACAACGCCGCGCTGGCGGACGTTCTACGGGCAATCGCGCGGTCACCCTCGGAGCCCGAGTCCGTCCTGGCTTCCGTGCTCGAGCACGCGATGCGGCTATGCCACTCCTCGTCAGGGGTGCTGTGGCGGCGCGAAGGTGAAAAGTTCGCGGTCGCGGTGAGTCGGGCGGCTTCGCCCGATTTCGAACGCGCGGCCGCCGAGGGTCAGCCGACGACCTCCGGCGGGGGCGTCACGGCCCGCGTTACCCGCGAGAAGCGACCGATCCAGATCCGCGACATGCTTGAGGACCCCGCGCACGGCGACAAGGACAACGCTCGACTTGGAGGCTACCGCACGCTCCTGGGTGTTCCGCTGATGCGCGGTGAGGAGGTCATCGGCGTCATCGCGCTGGCTCGACTCGAGGTGCGTGACTTCAGCGAGGAGGAGATCGCGCTCGTCGCGTCCTTCGCGGACCAGGCGGCCATCGCGATCCAAAGCGTGCGCCTCCTGGGCGAGGTCGAAGGGTCCCTCGATCAGCAGACCGCCGTTGCGGAGATCCTGAAGTCCATCAGCGCGTCGGGCTTTGACCTGGGCCGGGTCCTGCAGACCGTGACCGAACACGCCACGCGCCTTTCGGGTGCCACTCAGGGCATCCTGTATCGACGCGACGGCGAGGTGCTGGTTTTCGCCGCGGGTTTCGGCCCCTCAGGCGAGCTCATGGAGTTGAGTCGCCGCCACCCGATCGCGGTGGGCGACCGCGGCACCCTCTTGGGCCGCGTGGCGACCGACAGGCGAACGATCCACCTTCCGGACGTTCTCCAGGATCCGGAGTACACGTATTACGAAGCCCAGCGGCTCGGCGGATTCCGCGCGATGCTCGGCGTTCCACTCCTGAGCGGTGATGAGGTGCTCGGCACGATGTCACTCTGGCGCACCGAACCGCTGCCTTTCACCGACGCGCAGATCGCGATCGTCGAGACCTTCGCGCGGCAGGCTTCGGTCGCGATGCAGAACGTGCGGCTCTGGAGCGAGACAAATGAAGCGCTCGGTCAGCAAACGGCCATCAGCGAGGTGCTGCGGACGATCAGCCGCTCCGCCTTCGACCTGGATGCTGTCCTTCAGACCATCGTCGAACGCGCCGCCGCTCTGGGAGGTGCCGACTCGGCCTTGATCGCCCGACGTGACGGCGACATGGCGGTCGTGCTGGCCCAGTTCGGACCTGTACTCCCGTCGTCGCTGAGACCCGGAATGCAGATCCCGGTGAGCCACGGGACGATCATCGGTCGTGCGCTACTCACGGGACAGCGGCAGTACATCCCTGACTCGATCAAACACCCGGACCTTCCTCAAGACGGCCCGCGCACGCGTCTGGCGATCCCGTTCCTGCGCGACGGCAATGCGACCGGCGTCTTGAGCGTGTCGCACGTTCTGGCGCAGCCCTTCAGCGACCGCGAGCTTGGGATGCTGGAGACGTTCGCCGACCAGGCCGCGATCGCGATGGAGAATGTGCGCCTCTTTAGCGAGACCAAGGAGGCGCTCGAGCAGCAGACCGCGACGGCGGACGTCCTCACGACAATCAGCCGGTCCGCGTTCGACCTTCAATCGGTCTTCGACGTCGTGGTCGAGAACGCCACGAAGCTGTGTCGCGGTGACTGGGGCTACCTCTTCCGCCGCGACGGTGACGTGTTCCGGATCGTCAGCTCTTTTGGCGGCACGGCGGAGCTGCTTGACTACGAGAGGGCCCATCCGACACCACTCTCGCGCAGTACGCTCATCGGCCGCGTCGCCCTCGATCGCGCCGTGGTCCACCTGCCGGATCTCTTCGAGGATCCCGCGTACGACTGGCCGTCGAATCGCGCCGCGGGCGTGCACACGGTCCTCGGGGTGCCGATCTTCAAGGACAACGAAGTCGTCGGCGCGATCGGCGTCGCGCGCAACGAGAAACGTCCCTTCACCGATGCGGAGATCCGCCTGGTGCGCACGTTCGCCGATCAAGCCGCGATCGCGATGGAGAACGTGCGCCTCTTCAACGAAACGAAGGCCGCACTCGAGCGTCAGACCGCGATCTCCGAGATCCTCCGCGTGATCGCCAGCTCGCCAAGTGATGAAAAGCCGGTGCTCGACACGATCGCGAAGAGCGCGACGCGCTTCTGCGGCGCCAACGACGCCGTGGTGTTCCTCGTGAACGGGGACCACTTCGACATGGCTGCGCACCACGGATCCGTGCCGCTTTGGCGCGACCGCATTGCACAGGCTGACGTGCCGAGCATGACAGTGTCGCGAGAGACCCTCGTGGGTCGTGCCGTGCTTGACAGGCGAACGATGACGATGACGGACGCGCTCGGTCCGGAGGCTGATCCGTTTCCGCATGCACGACACAGCGCTCGGGAGTTGGGACAGCGCGCGATACTCGCGACGCCCCTCATCCGAGAGGACCGGCCGATCGGTGCGATCGTTCTCCGGAAGGCCGAACCGATCGCCTTCACGACGGACCAGATCAGTCTCGTCGAGGCCTTCGCGGACCAGGCAGTCATCGCGATCGAGAACGTGCGTCTTTTCAATGAAACGAAGGAAGCCCTAGCCCAGCAGACCGCGACGGCGGACGTGCTCGACGTCGTCAGCAAGTCGGCCTTCGCGATCGAGCCGGTGTTCCAAGCGATCGTCGATCGTGCAGCGCATCTCTTCGTCCCGCCCCCATTTGCGATCATCCTGCAGCGCGACGGCACGGACCTCATCGTGAGGGCGCTGTTCCCCGTCGAAGAAGAGAGCCACTTCGACGTCGGCCAGCGGATCACCCCCGACCGGACCACCGGCTTCGGCCGGGCCTTTCTGGACGGCTCGGTCGCGCACATCGCTGATCCCGCGACGGATCCCGAGACCCGGCGAATGAACGGAACGCGGCTTGGCGTTCCGATCATCCGGAACCGCGAAGTCTTTGGCGTCATAGGCTTGGCGCGCGACGGAGTCCATCCGTTCAGCGAGGGCGAGATCCGCCTGGTCCAGACCTTTGCCTCTCAGGCGGCGATCGCGATCGCGAACGTGAGCCTCTTCAACGATACGAAGGCAGCGCTGGAGCGCCAGACCGCCACCGCCGGCATCCTCGAGGTCATCAGCCGGTCGACATCGGACCTGCAACCGGTGCTCGACACGGTCGTGGCTCATGCCGAACGTCTCTGCGCAGCCGACTACTCCTTCGTGTTCCTGCGCGGCGAGGACGGCTTCCACATTGCCGCGTGGTCGGGCGGATCGCCGGAGCTGGTGGCGCTCGAGAAGATGCTGACGGTGCAGCCAAGCCGCGCGTTCCTGGTGGGCCGTGTCGCGCTCGAAGGCCGGCCGGTGCAGATCCCTGACGTGCTCGCCGATCCGGAGTACGGCTGGCACGAGGGTCAGAAGGTGGGCGGCTATCGCACGATGCTGGGTGTCCCGCTGCTGCGCGGCGGGACGGTGGCCGGCGTCGTCGGCGTGTTCCGCAACGAGGTCGCGCCTTTCACCACCGAGCAGATCGAGCTGCTGCGGACGTTCGCGGACCAAGCGGTCATCGCCATCGAGAACGTCCGCCTCTTCAACGAGACCAAAGACGCCTTGGAACGCCAGACCGCCACGAGTTCCATCCTCAATGTGATCAGCCGCTCGCCGGCCGACCAGCAGCCGACGCTCGACGCGATCGTAAAGAGCGGGGCCCGTCTATGCGATGCCGACATGGCGTTCATCTACGTCGTCGAGGGGGGATTCTTCAAGCTCCGGGCCGGCTACAAGGTGCCCGCGGCGTTCGTCGAATACACGAACTCCGAGCCCGTGCCAGTGGCGCCGCACCGCGGCTCGCTCAGCGGTCGGGTCGTCGCGGAGCGTCGTGCGGTCCAGATACCCGACGTGCTCGCAGATCCGGAGTACACGTATCTCGAGGGCCAACGGCTGGTCGGCTACCGCGCGATGTTGAACGTTCCGATGTTCAGCAAGGGCGAGCTGATCGGGTTGATCGGCCTCTGGCGGACGGCGCCCGTCCCCTTCACGACGAAGCAGATCGATCTGATGAGCACGTTTGCCGACCAGGCTGTCATCGCGATCGAGAACACCAGGCTGTTCAACGAGACGAAGGAGGCGCTTGAGCGACAGACGTCGATCAGCGACGTCCTCCAGACGATCGGTCGCTCCGCCTTCGATCTCCAGCCGGTGCTCGACACCGTTGCGGAGCGGGCGGTGAAGCTCTGCGACGCTCAAGACGGATCGATCAGCACGCTGGAAGGGGATGTTTACCGAACCCGAGCGTTCTGGAGCGTCAGCTCGTTGCCGCCGGAGTACATCGATTTCATGCGGCAGGAAGTTCGGACGCCCGAGCGTGGGAGCCTCGTAGGCCGGACCGCCCTGGAGGGCCGCGTCGTTCAGATCGTCGACGTGCTGGAAGATCCGGAGTACAAGGCGATGGACATGCAGCAGGCCGCGGGATACAGGACGGTGCTGGGCGTCCCGCTGCTGCGTGACGGCAGCGTCATCGGCGTGTTCGCGCTGACCCGGGGCGAGGTGCGACCGTTCACCGACCGCCAGATCGAGCTCGTTCGGACCTTCGCCGATCAGGCCGCGATCGCGATCGAGAACACGCGACTCTTCGTCGCTACCAAGGAGGCGCTCGAGCAGCAGACGGCTGTGGCCGAGGTGCTCAAGACGATCAGTCGCTCGACCTTCGACCTTCAGCCGGTACTCGACATCGTGCTGAACAATGCCGTTCGTCTCGCGGGGGCGGACATCGGGTGGATGTCACGGGTGGAGGATGACCAGTTCCTGACCGTCGCGTACAGCAGCGAGTTCCCGGCGACCGTGAGAGACGAGCTGATCCGCCAGCGCGCCCACGGCCACATCGGTGGACCGTGGGTCCCTCTGGGAACACGCGGGGGGGTGATGGGCTTCACGCTTTCGGAAGGGCGCACCATCCACGTGCCCGACCTCCGGAAAGACCCGGAACTGAAGGACTCTGTCGTCGCGAAGCTCTCCGAATCGCGCACCGTCATCGGCGTTCCGATGCTCCGCGAGGGTCAGACCATCGGAGGGATGGTCCTGGCCCGCTATGACGTCAGACCTTTCAGCGAGCGCGAGGTCGAGCTTGTGCAGACCTTTGCCGACCAGGCCGCGATCGCGATCGGGAACGTCCGGCTCTTCAACGAGATCCAGGACAAGAGTCAGCAGCTCGAAGCCGCGAGCCGGCACAAGAGCGAGTTTCTCGCGAACATGTCGCATGAGCTCCGCACGCCGTTGAATGCGATCATCGGGTTTTCCGAGGTGCTGCTGCAGGGAATCTTCGGCGACGTGAACGAGAAGCAGCGCGAGTACCTACAGGATGTGCTCGGCTCCGGCCAGCACCTCCTCTCGCTCATCAACGATATCCTCGATCTCTCCAAGATCGAGGCCGGTCGCATGGACCTGGAATTGACGACGTTCTCCGTGCGCGACGCGCTCGAGAGCGGCCTCACGATCGTGCGCGAGCGCGCGGCGCGGCACGGGATCGCGCTGAAAACGGTCCTCGCCTCCAACGTCGGGACGATCGAAGCTGACGAACGCAAGGTGAAGCAGATCCTCTACAACCTGCTGAGCAATGCGGTGAAGTTCACGCCGGATGGAGGTCGCGTCGACATCAACGTTCGCGCCGAGAACAGCGATGTTCGCGTCGAGGTCCGCGACACGGGGATCGGCATCGCGCCGGCGGATCAGGAACGCATCTTCGAGGAATTCCAGCAGGTCGGGCGCGAGCGGTCGCGGGAGGGCACCGGGCTTGGCCTGACGCTCACGAAACGATTCGTCGAGCTCCACGGCGGCCGCATCTGGCTCGAGAGCGCACCCGGCGAGGGCAGCACGTTCGGGTTCACCATACCGCTGCGCCGCGCGGCGGCGGTGAACGCGTGAAGGACCTGATCCTCATCGTCGAGGACAACGACAAGAACCTCAAGCTCGCGCGCGACCTCCTGCGGTATCACGGCTTCGACACCATCGAGGCCACCAGCGCCGAGGACGGCATTCCACTCGCGGTCGCACGCAAGCCCAGCTTGGTCCTGATGGACATCCAGCTACCCGGTATGGACGGCGTCAGCGCGCTCCAGAAGCTCCGCGCCGACGCATCGACCGCCGCGATCCCGATCGTGGCGATGACGGCATCCGTAATGAAGGAGGACCGCGAGCGCTTCGACACGGCGGGCTTCGACGGTTTCATCACGAAGCCGATCGACGTGAAGAGCTTCCCCGAACAGATCCGCGGTCACATCCGAGCGGGCCGGTCGTGAAGGCGCAGCGGAAGATCCTCGCCGTCGACGACACGCCCGAGAACCTCAGGCTTCTCGATGCGATCCTCGGACCCCGCGGCTATCAGCTCGTCACCGCCGACTCCGGCACGGCGGGGCTCGAGGCGGTGCATCGGGAGCATCCCGACCTCGTGCTCCTGGACATCGTGATGCCGGGGCTCAACGGCTACGACGTGTGCCGCCGCCTGCGCGTTGATCCGGGGACGCGTTATCTGCCGATCGTGATGATCACCGCGAGCGGCGACCAGGAGCGCGTGCAGGCGCTCGAGGCCGGCGCCGACGACTTCATCGCGAAGCCGTTCAACCAGCTCGAGCTCCTGGCCCGCGTGCGCTCGCTCCTTCGTCTGAAGGAGTACCACGACACGATCGAGCAGCAGTCGCACGAGCTCTCGGAATGGAATCGCGTGCTCGAGGGTCGCGTCCGGGACCAGGTCGAGGAGATCGAGCGCGTTGGCAGGCTGCGGCGGTTCCTGTCGCCGCAGATCGCCGAGCTCGTGCTGTCGGAGGAATCGTTGCTGCAGCCACATCGTCGCGAGATCAGCGTCGTCTTTTGCGACCTCCGCGGCTTTACGACCTTCTCGGAGACCGCCGAGCCGGAGGAGTCCCTTGCGGTGCTTCGCGACTATCACCAGGCCGTGGGCGCTGCGGTGTTCCGCCACGAAGGGACCCTCGAGCATTTCGCGGGCGATGGTGTGATGATCTGGTTCAACGACCCGATCCCGCAGGAAGATCACGCGCTTCGCGCGGTCCGTATGGCGGTCGCCGTGCGTGAGCGGATGGCAGAGCATTTCGAGAAGTGGCAGAAGCACGGTGGGCACAAGATCGGGTTCGGCGCGGGCATCGCCATGGGACACGCAACGCTCGGGCGGATCGGCTTTGAGGGCCGGTACGACTATGGAGCGGTCGGCAACGTCACGAATCTGGCGCAGCGCCTATCCGCCGAGGCGAAGGCGGGACAAATACTCGTAAGCCAACGAGTGTTCGCGGCGGTCGAACATGCGGTCGAGCTAGCACCCCTCGGCGACCTCGCACTGAAGGGCTACTCGCGCCCCACCCCGACGTACGCGGTGGTGACCCGAAACAGCGCGACGCGTGTTGATCGTCGAGGACGTCGCGGACCTGCGCGACTTCTACGCGATCCTCCTGCGCGAGGAAGGCTATGAGGTGGCCTGCGCCTGCGACGGCAGCGATGCGCTTCGCTGGCTGTCCTGGGATCCCGACGTGATCCTGCTCGATCTGATGATGCCCGTCATGGACGGCTACGAGTTCTACGCGCGCCTGCGCGACCTCCCGGGCGAGCATCCACCGGTGATCGTCGTGTCCGCGGTCGCGCCGACCCGCGCCGCGCTCCCCGGCATCCACGCGACGCTGCCGAAACCGTTCGACTTCGTTCAGCTTCTGCACCGCGTCGCGACTGCCGCGACGCGCAGCGCCAGCGCGAGCTAGCCGACCTGCGCCCGCTGCAGTAACGCGGGCAACGCCTCCGCCGCCTTCGCGCGCACCTCGGTCGGATCGAAGAGCACCGGAACGCCTCCACGAACGAGGAGCGTCCCGTCGACGAGGACGTCGCGCACGCCGCGCGAGCCGCCGCCGAACACGACGCGTGCGACCGGGTCGCCGCCCGGCCCCGCGAGCCGCTGACTGTCGATCACGACGATGTCGGCCCGCCGTCCGACCGCGAGCGTCCCGATCTCCTCCTCCAGGTGCAGTGCGCGCGCTCCGTCGCGGGTCGCCATGACGAGCGCGTCCGCCGCGGTGAGCGCGCGCTGCCCGCGCAGCGTTCGCGCGAGGAGGGTCGCGAGGCGCACCTCGGTGAAACCGTCGAGCTCGTTGTTGCAGGCGGCGCCGTCGGTGCCGATGCCAACCGTGACGCGCGACTGCCGCAGCCGCACCACGTCGGCGACACCCGAGCCCAGCTTGAGATTCGACGATGGGCAGTGCGTCACGGCGCTGCCGCTCTCGCGCAGGATCGCGAGCTCCGCCTCGTCGATGTGGACGCCGTGCGCGATCACGGTCCGCGGCGTGGCGATCCCGACCTCCGCGAGGTAGCCGAGCGGCGACATGCCCGTCACGCCCTGGACCGCGACGCGCTCCTCCGCGCTCTCGTTCGAGTGCGTGTGCACGAGCACCTCGCTCATCTTCGCCAGCATGCCGACGGCCTCGAGCAGCTCCCGCGTGCACGAGAGCGCGAAGCGCGGCGCGTACGCGTATCCGATCCGTCCGGCTCCGGCCTTGCTCCAGCGCTTCACGAGGCCGGCGCTCGCGTCGAGCGAGGAGCGCGTGGTCTCCACGAGATCGGCCGGCACGTGTTCGCCCATGTCCATCATCGCCTGGCCAAAACGCGCGCGGATCCCCGAGCGCACGAGCTCTTCCGCGACGACGTCGCCCCAGCGCGTC
>WNGB01028530.1_pt1 | contig 11394 bp, 9 predicted proteins | sample 5400681 | NCBI WGS metagenome assembly WNGB01 (sample SAMN13153367, study PRJNA577476) | soil metagenome | isolation source: 115 cm soil or saprolite under grassland replicate 2 | place: USA:California | collected 2016-06-15 | reverse complement strand
GGGTGGCGCAGGCAGGGACACGCTCCGCTGTGGCCCCGGAAAAGACAGAGCGGTAGCGGACGCGAGCGATACGGTCGGCAGGGACTGCGAGGTCGTCACGGGACTGCCGGCGACGCTGCCTGCCGAACCGCCCCCGGCACCGCCTCCGCCAGCGCCTCCAGCGCCCCCGGCCGGGCCGAAGGCAAAGAGTGGCCACTACTGCGGATTTACGAACCAGGGCAAGAGCATCTGCTTCGACGTCTCGCAGGACTCGACTCGGGTGGCCAACTTCGAGACGACGTCGGACGTCACCTGTGGAGACGTCGGCATCCTCCGGGACGTCGGGCTCTCGTTCGGGGGCTCGACGCAGATCCAGCCGGACCTCAGCTTCTCGTTCACATACAACGGGTCTCTCCAGACCGGTAGCGGCTCGCCGGTAACGAACGTCACAACGAGCTACACCGTGAGCGGGAAACTGGATACCGATGGGAATGCGACGGGAATGCTGAATCTCAACCGCTTCTCGTTCGACTACAGCGGCACGCACTACGACTGCGCCGCGGCCGGATACGCCTGGCAGGCCAAGGCCGGCGCTTAGCGACACCCGCAATGCGAAGGGGCCGCTTGTGAATCGGGCGGCCCTCTTCGTCTCCGACGGGGGAAAGCATTGTGTAGCTTCCTTGGTGGTGGAAGCCAGGCACGACGTCCTTATCGTCGGTGCGGGCTGCGCGGGGATGCGCGCGGCCATCGAAGCGCACGACGAGGGCGCCGACGTCGCGCTTCTCTCCAAGATCCATCCCGTCCGGAGCCACTCCGGGGCGGCGGAGGGAGGCATCAACGCGGCGCTCGGCAACGCCTCCGAGGACAACCCCGAGCTCCACGCCTTCGACACGGTCAAAGGCTCCGACTACCTCGGCGACCAGGACGCGATCGAGATCCTCTGCAACGAGGCGCCGGACGACGTCTACCAGCTCGAGAACTGGGGTGCGGTGTTCTCGCGCACGGACGACGGCCGCATCGCGCAGCGCCCGTTCGGCGCCGCGGGGGAGCCGCGCACCGCGTACGCGGCCGACATCACGGGTCACGTGCTCGTGCACGTCCTCTACGAGCAGGTGATGAAACGCGAGATCCGGACGTACGAGGAGTACTTCGCCTGGAAGCTCGTCATGGACGACGACCGCTGCCAGGGCGTGATCGCCTGGGATCTCGTCAACGGCGGCCTCAAGTCGATCGGGGCCAAGACGGTGATCCTCGCCACGGGCGGCGCGGGCCGACTCTACGTCGGGACGACGAACGCGTACGCCTGCACCGGCGACGGCATGGCGATGGCGCTACGCGTCGGTGTGGCACTCGAGGACATGGAGATGATGCAGTTCCATCCGACGACGCTCGCGCCGACCGGAGTCCTCATCACCGAGGGCTGTCGCGGGGAGGGGGCGTATCTGCTCAACTCCGAGAACGACCGCTTTCTCAAGCGCTACGCGCCGACCGCGATGGAGCTCGCCTCTCGCGACGTCATTTCCCGGGCCGAGCAGACCGAGATCGACGAGGGGCGCGGAGTCGACGGCAACGTCCTGCTGGACCTGCGGCACCTCGGCGCCGACCGCATCCTCGAGCGGCTGCACGGAACGCGCGAGCTGTCGATGACGTTCGCGGGCGTCGATCCGATCTACGAGCCGATCCCCGTGAGGCCCGGCGCGCATTACCACATGGGCGGCGTGGACACCGATGTGTGGGGACTGACGTCGGTCGAAGGCCTGTATGCCGCCGGCGAGTGCGCCTGCGTCTCCGTCCACGGGGCCAACCGCCTGGGCGGCAACGCGCTGATGGAGACGATCACCTTCGGCAAGCGCGCCGGTCAGCATGCTGCGGACTGGGCTCTGTCGCACACGACGGTCGAGGTGCCGCCGTCCACGGAGACCGACGCCGAGCGTGAGCTGAAGGAGCTGCTCGACCGCACCGACGGCGAGCGGCCCTGGAAGATCCGTGACGAGCTCGCGCAGACGATGCACGAGAACTTCGGAGTCTTCCGGCGCGAGGACCAGATGGAGCAGCAGGGGGAGATCGTGGCGTCGCTGCGCGAGCGCTACGAACGGGTCGTCGTGGAGGACAAGGGCCAGATCTTCAACAACGACCTCACCCAGGCACTCGAGCTCGGGTTCCTGCTCGAGCTCGCGGAGAGCATGATCGTCGCCGGTCTGGCGCGGAAAGAGAGCCGCGGCGCCCACGCGCGCCCGCACGACTATCCCGCCCGAGACGACGAGAACTACATGAAGCACACGCTCGTCACGCTGGTCGACGGCCGCCCGCAGCCGGACTGGAAGCCGGTGACCATGACCAAGTGGCAGCCGCAGGAGCGCACGTACTAGTGAAACGTGCGCTCGCACTCCTCCTGATCGTCCTACCGCTCTGCGCCTGCGGGGGAGACGTCGCGTCGCTCGACCCGATCGCAGAGGCGGCGGAGAAGACGACCAACGTGCCGGGTGCGCACTTCGTGCTGAGCGCTCGGATTTCCGAGCAGGGAGGCGAGACCGTCGAGTTCCGCGGCCCGGGGGAGATCGCCGACCACGGCCGCAAGCTGCACATGCGTATGACGATGCCGGCCGAGATCCTGGGCATGAAGGGCCTTCGAGGCAAGGACGTCACGTTCGAGGCGATCGGCGCCGGCCACGACTTCTATTTCCGCGGCGGACCGTTCACGCAGCTCGTGGGCCGGAAGTGGGTCGTGATCCCGGATGACGAGTCGGGCTTCGACATCGGCCAGAACGACCCGTCGAAGATGCTCGAATACCTTCGGGCCACGTCGAACGTCGAGGAGCACGGCCAGGAGACGGTGCGCGGGGTCGAGACGACGCATTACGAGGCGCGGATCCAGCTCGACAAGGTCGCGAAGCGCGTCTCGCCCGAGGCGGCGAAGGCGTTGAGACAGGTGACGCAAGGCGCCGGCATCAAGGAGATCCCGCTCGAGGTCTGGGTCGACGGCTCGAGTCTCGTCCGACGCCTGAAGATGGACTGGCATCCGAGCGGCGGTTCGTTCGTCCTCGAGATGGAACTGTTCGATTTCGGCGACGTCGAGATCGACGTTCCCAAGGCATCCGAGACGACGACGCTCAAGAAGATCCTGGGCGGAGGCTGATCCTATGCACAGCGATCTCGCACCTGCTCCCGGCTCGACGACGATCGAGCTCGCGCTGAAGATCTGGCGCTACGACGCCGAGACCGGCGACAAGGAGCTGAAGCGCTACGAGGTCGAGGCGCCCGACTGGGTGACGCTGCTCGACGTGCTCGACATCATCAAGGACCGCTACGACGGCACCCTTTCGTACCGCAAGAGCTGCCGCATGATGATCTGCGGCTCGTGCGGGATGCGGATGGACGGGGCCGCCGTGCTCGCCTGCAAGACGCGCATGTACGACATCGCCAAGTCCGGGCACGAGCCGGTGATCTCGCCGATGGGGAATCTCCCGGTCCTGAAGGACCTCGTCGTCGACATGAATCCGTTCTGGGGAAAGATCCGCGCGATCAAGCCCTGGCTCGATCCTGGTTACGACGAGGTCGCCGAGAAGGAGCGGGTCGTCTCGCAGCAGCAGATGAACGTGATCCACAAGGAGGCGCTGTGCATCATGTGCGGCTGCTGCGTCTCCGAGTGCAATTCGATGGAGTCCGACCCCGAGTTTCTCGGCCCGGCGGCGCTCGCCAAGGGCATGCGCTTCGTCGGCGACACGCGCGACAAGGCGGACGTCGAGCGTCTCAACGCGTACAACGAGGAGCACGGCATCTGGGACTGCACGCGCTGCTACTTCTGCAATGAGCGCTGCCCCAAGGGCGTCGACCCGCGTGACGCGATCGCGAAGCTCGGCGCCGAGTCGATCCGGCAGGGCGTCGACCACGACATCGGTGCCAAGCACGCGAAGTGGTTCGTCACCTCGGCGAAGACGACCGGCTGGCTGCGGGAGATGGAGCTCGTCCCGAAGAGCCAGGGGATCGTTTCCGCGATCAAGCAGACGAAGTTCGCGCTTGGGCTCGCGCGGCACGGAAAGATCCCGCCGCCGGTGCCGCCCCACGTCGCCAAGGACGTGACGCAGTCCCGCGCCCTCTACAACCTCGTCAAGGAACAGGGCCGCGACGGCGCGCTCGGGATCGTCCAGGGCGAGCACGCGCTCGGCCGGATCGAGTTCGCCGAGCAGGCCGGCGTGAAGACGAGCGATCCGGAAGTGCAACCAGGCGTGGAGCCGCCTCCGGCCGAGGGATGAGAAGGGTCGCTTACTACAAGGGCTGCCTGGCTTCCCTCTCCGCGAAGGAGCTGGACTCCTCCACGCAGGCCCTCGCACCCAAAGTCGGACTCGAGCTCGTGGAGCTCGAGTCAGTGACGTGCTGCGGCGCCGGCGACATCCACGAGGCCGAGCCCGACTACTACCTCCACCTGAACGCCCGGATCCTCGCCTACGCGGAAGCCGCCGGTTGCGACACGCTCCTTACGATCTGCAACGTCTGCACGCTGAATCTGAGGCAGGCGAACTGGCAGCTGAAGAACGACGATGCGCTGCGCGCGCGCGTGAGCGAGAACCTCCAGCGCGTCCGTGTACCGCCGTACAGCGGCAACGTCGAGGTGCGTCACCTGCTCTGGGAGATCGCGGAGGGCGAGGGCTACGAGCTGCTCAAGCAGGCGGCGCACAAGGGCCTGAAGGGATTGAAGATCGCCCCCTTCTACGGTTGCCAGATCCTGCGGCCCTCGAAGCTCCTCGGGTTCGAGGATCCCGACCGGCCCTGGTCGCTCGAGCGCATCATCGAAGCCTGCGGCGGCGAGGCCGTCGACTACCCGGCCAAGATCAAGTGCTGCGGCTTCCCGATCATCCAGGCGCGCGAGGAGACGGCGCTCGGTGAGCTGATCCAACCGATCGAGCAGGCGCAGGAGGCGGGCGCTGATGCGATGGTGACGCCGTGCCCGCTGTGCCACCTCTCGCTCGATGCCTGGCAGTCGAAGCTCAAGGCCGTGACGGGAAAGGACTTCCGCATGCCCATTCTGCACCTCTCCCAGCTGGTCGGAGTCGCGGCGGGGTTCGAGGAATCCGAGCTCAAGTTCAAGCGCCACGTGGTCTCCGTCGCGCCTGTTCTCGAGCAGCTCGAGGTCTGAGCTCACCCGCGCGCAAGATCCGGACCTCGGCGGCGTCTATCCCTACGGAGGGGCGGTTTCCGGCGCGATGATCTCCCGAAGATCTCGCGCCGGAGCCTTGTTGGGCGCCATTGCTAGTGCCGGTGTCGGCTGGGGGTGGTTCGAGGCGGGCTGGGTGCGGTTGCGGACGCTCGAGGTCGCCTTGCCGGGATTGCCGGAGCAGCTCGCGGGAGTGCGGATCGCACACCTCTCCGATTTCCACCTCGGACTGCCCTCACGCGGCTCGCGCGCGGTGGAGCGCGCGATCGAATGGGTGGCGCAACGTGAGCCCGACCTCGTGCTGATCACCGGCGACCTCGTCTCGAGGCCACGCGGCGAGCCGGTCCTGCGCGATCTCCTTCGACGTCTCGGCCCGGCGTTCGTCGTCCTCGGGAACCACGACGTCGAGCACAGCCGCGATCCGTTCTCACGCGCCGCCGGGCTGACTGAGCTCGCTCCCGCGCGCTTGTTGCTGGACGAGAGCGAGACGGTCGAGCTGCGCGGGCTCCGTGTACAGGTCGTCGGTGTCGACCCGCGCGCCTATCGGCAACGCCGGTCTCAGCCCTGGCGGCTCGTCGACGACTCCGCCGACCTTCGCATTCTTCTGTGTCACTTCCCCTACGTCCTCGATTTCCTGCCGGCGGGAGCCTTCCAGCTCGTCCTCGCCGGCCACATGCACGACGGCCAGATCTCGCTCCCGCTCGGCCGAACGCGGAAGTTCCGTTTCGCGCACCCGCACATGCGCTACACCACCGGTCTGTACGAGGAGCCGGGCGGGACGATGCACGTGTCGCCCGGGCTCGGCACGACGTTCGTCCCGTTCCGGTTCTTCGCGCGTCCCGAGGCGACCGAGCTGGTGCTACAACGCGCCTGATGGCCACGATCTCGAGCGACATCCTCGCCAGCTATGCGGCCGATGCGGCGCGCGAGGTCGAGGGCGTGGGCGGCCTCGTCGAGAGCGCGCTGCACCGGCACAAGGGCGTGCGCGTGCTTGGGGAGGATGGTCGGCTGCGCGTCGAGTTGCACCTTGCCGTGGAGTGGGGAGCCTCCATCCCCGACGTCGGCCGCGAGGTTCAGCGGCGCGTCGGCGGATATCTCAGGCGGATGGCAAACGTCGAGCCGGAGGCCGTCGACGTGATCGTCGACGAAATCGGATCAGAGTGAGCGGTCCGCGCATCACGGGGCTGACGGGCGTAACGCTGCAGGACGCGCCGACCGTCTGCCACGAGTGCATCTGGTGGCAGACCCGCGAGGGACGCGAGACGGACAAGCGGAAGTGGATCGAGAAGGCCGAGACGGAGTGGGGGCCGTGGGGAACGGTGTACTACGACGGTGACGGGCGCGTGCTCGGCTCGATGCAGTACGGGCCGGCGGGCCTGTTCCCGCGGGCAGCGGAGTTGCCTGGCGGCGATCGGGGATTCGAAGGACAAGGGCGCGAGGGCGCTCGAGACGTTCGCGTACCGCTACCGCGAGGGGGAGTCGCAGTACGAACGCTTTCAGGTGCACAAGACGATCTTTCCTGCCGACTTCCTCGCCGACCTGGGTTTCCAGACCCTGCGCCGCTCGGGGCTCGTCGAGCTCGCGCGACTGGAGTTCGGCGGTCTGCAGCCGGTCGCGGAGGGACGGCGTGCCAAGGTTCTTCGGCTCGTGAAGGAGGCGTTTACCCCGGCCCCGGCGCCTGTTCCGCCGGGTCCGTAGCCGCCCGTTGCATCCCAGCCGACTCGCAGCACGCTCTCGCCATTGACCATTGAACCCGCGCGTGCGAAAATCGGTGTTACTGCGGCGGCGTAAGAGTTGCTTCGGGCGTAGCCTACGCCCGATTACCGGTAGGGGAGAAGTGAAGAGAAGGAAGACTTGGGGGCGCGCGCTCGGGCCCCTCGTGGCCGGTCTGGCGCTTGCCCTCGTTCCGGGATCGCTGAGCGCAGCAACCGGTCCGGTTCTGTACGTCGACCGAGCGAATCCCGCTTGCTCGGACGCCGGCTCAGGAACCGTAGACCAGCCGTTCTGCACGATCAGTGCCGCCGCGTCGAAGGTCGTGGCCGGGCAGAGCGTCCAGGTTGCCGCCGGTACCTACTCAGAGAACGTCAGCGTCACGACGTCAGGAACCTCCACCGCGCCGATCGTGTTCACGACCGCCCCAGGAGCGAGCGTGACTCTGAGCGGAAAGGTCAACGGTTTTACCGTTTCGAGCAAGAGCTGGATCACGATCAGCGGCTTCACCGTCACCAACATGAGCGGCAACGGCATCTATGTCTCGAACTCCTCGTTCATCACGATCGCCGGGAACCACGTCAGCTACTCCGGGCAACCGATCAGCGGCTCCACCAAGGCCGGAATCTCGCTGAGTAACAGCACCGATTCGCTGATAGCGGGGAACACCGCCGACCACAACACGCACGCCGGGATCGAGCTGAAGGCTGGATCGACCCGCAACGAGGTGCGGAACAACGTCACCTTCGACAACGCCAGGCAATACGTGCGGGCGGCACCGGGCATCAAGCTCTATGACGCACCCGGAAACACCATCGACGGCAACATCACCCACGACAACGAGGATACCGGGATCGAGGCCTACGCCGGCTCGAACAACACACTCATCTACAACAACGTCGCCTACGACAACGGCGACCACGGCATCGACGATCTGACATGCACCGGCCAGCGCATCATCGGCAACACCGTCTACAAGAACGTCGCTGCGGGCATCAATGTGGAGGGCACCTCCACAGGGGCGACCCTCGCCAACAACATCAGCGTCGACAACGGCATCAAGAGCCCTCGCACACACGGCGACATCCGAATCGAGTCGGGCTCGACCGCCGGGACGACCATGGACTACGACCTCGTCTATCTGACGACGCCGGACACCATCCTGATCTGGAATTCCGTGAGCTACTCGTCGCTCAAGGCCTTCCAAACGGCCACTGGGCAGGAGGTGCACGGCATCGAAGGCGACCCCAGTTGGCAGAGCGCGGCGACGGGTGACTTTCACCTCACCGCCGCCTCCCCGGCGATCGATTCCGCGAACTCGGGTGCAAACGGTCAGCCCAGCACCGACGTCGACGGAAGCCCCCGTGTCGACGATCCGGCCACACCGAACACCGGCACCGGGCCAAGGGCCTACGACGACCGCGGGGCCTACGAGTTTCAGGCCGGGGCCCCACCCACCGATAGGGCTCCCACTGCCGCCCTCGCCGTAGTGCCTTCGTCCGGCTCCGCCCCACTCACGGTCACCGCGGACGCTTCCGCGTCCACGGACGCTGACGCGACGCCGATCTCGAGCTACAGCTTCGACTTCGGCGACGGATCGGCGCTCGTGGGGCCGCAGGCCGGCGCTACGGCGACACATACCTACACTGCGCCGGGCACCCATACGGTGACGGTGACGGTGACGGACACGGGCGGGCTGGCGTCGACTGCCACGGGGATGGTTCAGGTTACGGCCGTCGGCCAGGATGCTGCGCCCACCGCCGCGCTGAGCGTGAGTCCTATTTCCGGGACGATCAATCTGTCGGTGACTGCGGACGCTTCCGCGTCCACGGACGCTGACGCGACGCCGATCTCGAGCTACAGCTTCGACTTTGGCGACGGGTCGGCGCTCGTGGGGCCGCAGGCCGGCGCTACGGCGACCCATACCTACACCGCGCCGGGCACGTATACGGTGACCGTGACGGTGACGGACACGGGCGGGCTGGCGTCTACGGCGAGCGCGCAGGTGACGGTGACGGACGGTGCTCCGGCGGCGCGCCTGAGCGTGCAGGCGTCAGGGCTGTCGGCGACTGCGGACGCTTCCGCGTCCACGGACGCTGACGCGACGCCGATCTCGAGCTACAGCTTCGACTTCGGCGACGGGTCGGCGCTCGTAGGGCCGCAGGCCGGCGCGACGGCGAACCACACCTATGCCGCCGCCGGCGGCTACACAGTAATAGTGACGGTCACGGATACGGCCGGTCTCTCCTCGACGGCCAAGAAGCGGATCAAGCTGCACTAGCGGCTATCGGCGCCGAATGACGTAGGAGTCAATCGTCTTGCCGACCGGGCAGGAACTGCCATCGGCTGAGCTGGCAGGTCCGCAGACCGCCTGGATCCGCATGGCGGTCGAGGTGACGTTCACGCGGACGTGCTCGAGGTGGAGCGCGCGATATTCGGTGCGGGAGTCGGTGGTCGCCCACGGCTCCAGGGAAGCGCCGCCCCCAGCGGCCGTTATGTGTACGACGTGGTGGATGGGCGCGAACCGCTCGTAATTGTGAGAGTGGCCGTTGAGGTTCAAGACGTATTTCGAATAGCGGTCGCCGAATGTGTCCAGGATCCCTGCGAGGGTCGACTCGCCCGAATGGTGCCCGGTGGAATAGGCCGGGCGATGGCCGAAAGTCACGATGAAATGGATGCGCGGGTTAGCCTGAGCCGAGGCCATTAGCCGCTCGACTTGCGACCGCCAGTCCGGCCATGTCGCACGTGTGTACGGCTCCGGGTACGAGATGAATCGGACCACGCCAGCATCGAACCAGCCCCAGTCTTCACCGCAACAGCCCTGACTCGGCGCTCCTGGTGAGGCGTGCCCATGGGGGATCGCGAAGCGGCCCTTGTAATTGCGCAGGTCATCGGCCGACGTATCCCACTCGTGGTTTCCCCAGGCGGGCATGTACGCCGCCCGCCGGCTCCACACCATGACGTCGTTGAAGTGCCGATCGACCGCTGATTGGCCATGGGCGTTTCCGTACGAAAGATCGCCGGCGACGATTACGAAGGCCGGCTTGTCAGCAGCGATTTGCTCCTGCGTCGAGCGGACGTTGCCGTAGCTGCCAGAGTCGCCGACGTCGGCTTCGACGTCAAAGCGAAAGCCCTTTGTTGGGGCCGTGGCCATGAGGCGATCCGGACCTCCCCCGATCGAATAGTGGTAGCTCCTCCCCCGCTTCAGCCCCGTGATCCTGGCCTCCCAGAACAGGCCCGCGGAGGAAAACGGGGCCGGCGTCGCACGGTGGGCGCGGACGGTCTTGCCATATCGTGACGTTCGACCGAAGCGAATGGTGTTCGCGCTGCCTCTCCAGTCGAAAGCGAGCGAGGCGGGGCCTGTGAACGTGTAATGGATCTCATCCGCCGTTCCCGCGAGCGCCCGACGCTTGGCCGCCGGGGCCGGACTCCGAAGCGCGCCTCGGTTGAAACGCTTGAACACTGCCAGCAGGCGAGGGCGGCTGTGCAGACTGCGCCCCGCCCACTTCCACGCGAAGGTCATATATCCCGCCTGCCGCGAGTGCGCCCACTGCGTCAGCATGTGCCTCGCTTCGGCCGGTGTGGGCCAGCGCCAGGTGGAATCCTCGAACGCTTGCGCCATTCCCCAGTAGCGCAGGCCCGCGCGATTGGCAGCGGCGATGATCGTGTCGATCCAACCGTAGTTGCACGGCTTGCCTTGGTAGCAGGGGTAGGGATCAAGGGCGACGTAGTCTGCGACGCCGACCCAGCTCGGAACCTGGTCGAGGCTGGCCTGGCGCGAATTGGAGTCCATCGCCATGATCGTCAGCTTGCCGGGGTCGAGCGTGTGGATCAGGCCCGAGCGCGCCTTGTGCTCGGCGGGAGCGTCGGGACAGGCGCGGGGATCGGGCTCATCGGAGAAGTAGTAGCCCGCGACCTTGGGATCGCCGGCCATCCCTCTGAGCTTCTTGACCAGTGCGGCGTCCGGCATCTCCCAGGCGCATTTCGTGTTGTCGTAGTCGCCGACCCAGACGAGTGCGCGCGTTCCTGCCGGGAGCGCGTCGGCCGCCTCCTTGTAGGTGACGTCGAGAAGGTTGTAGCCATAGGAGGCGACAGTCGCTTGATTGCCATGATCGGAGTTGATCATGAAGCGGTAGCGAGGCGGCTTGATGTTGCCGCGCGTGATTGCCGAAAACCGAGCGTGGGATGGTGCAAGGCGCGGCAGTGTGGGAGCGCCGGCGCCGGGGTCCACGTGCGACCCGGCGCAGCATGCAGCGAGGGCGATTGCCGCGAGTGGACCCAGCGGCTTCATCGCCATGCCGCCGGACGACATCTATCGGCGACTGCTGGACGAGACGAAATCACGCTGAGAGAGCTTGGGGCCGCGGGACAGCACGGTCCGTTCGTCGCCGGCCAGCGAGACCACCTCCGAGGCGAGTGCTTCGACATCGGCTCCGAGAGCCTGGGGATCATCTGTGCGCAGGCGTCGCAGGGCAGGCCCGAAACATCCGCCCACCAGCCCTACCTCCTCTGAGAGGACCTCGGAGAGGAGATCCGCGCCGCGTAGCAACGCC
>WNGB01014509.1_pt1 | contig 11394 bp, 11 predicted proteins | sample 5400681 | NCBI WGS metagenome assembly WNGB01 (sample SAMN13153367, study PRJNA577476) | soil metagenome | isolation source: 115 cm soil or saprolite under grassland replicate 2 | place: USA:California | collected 2016-06-15 | reverse complement strand
ACGATCTCGGGCAGCTCCGCGATCTTGCGCAGCAGGTCGAGCTCGGCCTCGTGCACGAGCTCCTCCGGCGAGGCCTCATCGAAGGGCCGCACCCCGATCCCCCGTTCCTCCGCCGTCCGGACGATGCCCGCGATGCGGGCGTGGGCGTACTGCACGTAGTAGACGGGGTTCTCCATGGTTTGCCGCTTCACGGCCTCGATGTCGAAATCGAGGGGCGTGTCCGGCGAGCGCGACACGAACGTGTACCGCGCGGCGTCCACGCCCACCTCGTCCACCAGCTCGTCCAGCGAGATCAGCTCGCCCGTCCGCTTGCTCATGCGCACCGGCACGCCGTCCCGGTAGAGCGCCACCAGCTGGTAGAGGATGATCTCGATCCTCCCCGGGTCGAACCCCAGCGCCTCCGCCGCCCCCAGCAGTCGTTTCACCGCGCCGTGGTGGTCGGCACCCCACACGTACATCAGGCGCTGGAACCCCCGCTCGAACTTCACCAGCAGGTACGCACAGTCCGACGCGAAGTACGTCGGCTCGCCGTTGGCCCGGATCAGCACGCGATCCTTGTCGTCGCCATACGCGGTGGCCCGGAACCACACCGCTCCGTCCTCGTCGTAGGCGGCGCCCGCCTCGCGCAGACGCCCGATCGCGCGGGCGATCCCGTCGGGGTGGAGCGTGGACTCGCGGAACCACACGTCGAACCGCACGCGGAACCGGTCGAGCGTCGCCCGGATGTCCTCGATCGTCAGGCGCTGGGCTTCCTGGCCCAGCGCCCGCCGGCGCTCGGCGGATGGCAGCTCCAGGAACCGGTCCCCCTGCCGGGCCGCGATGCGTTCGGCCAGCTCGACGACCGCACGGCCCCCGTAGCCCTCTTCCGGGACCTCCGCCTCCGTACTCGCGCTCGACGCTTCGCCCCGTCGCGGCGAGCACGTTCGCCAGTGAGTCCCCGATGGCCGCGTTCCGGCCGTGCCCCACGTGCAGCGGACCGGTCGGATTGATCGAGACGAACTCGACCTGGACCCGCTCGCCGCCGCCGTCGTCGATCCGGCCGTAGCGCTTCCCCTCGCGGATCACCTGCTCGAGCACCCGGTAGAGCCAGGCGTGGGCCACGTGGAAGTTGATGAAGCCAGGCCCCGCCACCTCGACCTTGGCGATGAGGTCGTCGGGATCGCGCTCCAGGTTGCGCATGATGGCCTCCGCCACCTCCCGCGGGTCCTTCCCCACGCGGCGCGCCACCGCCAGCGCCACGTTGGTGGCGAAGTCGCCGTGCTCCTTCAGCCGGGGGCGCGACAGCTCGACGGCCACGCTCTCGCCGGCCTGGGCCAGGCCGGGTTCGGCTGCGGCCAGGGCGTCGCGGATGCGGCCTGCGAGGTGCTCCTCGATCATCGGCGTGCGGGAGTCGAGGAGCCGCTCAGCCCCGCGTGATGACCGAGCGCTTCACCACCTGCATCAGGTGGCCCGGATCGAACGGCTTCACGACGTAGTCCACCACGCCGAGGGAGAGACCCCGGCGGCGGTCCTCCTCCTGGGCGCGGGCGGAGAGGAAGATGACCGGCACGTCCCGCGTGGCGACCTCCTCCTTCAACCGGCGACACACCTCCCACCCGTCCATGCGCGGCATCATGACATCTAGCACGACGACATCGGGAGAGGAGGAACGGGCTTTCTCCAGGGCCTCGATGCCGTGCCAGATCGACCTCGTATCCCTCGGGTTCGAAGTTCAACTCGAGCAAGCGCAGGGTGACGGGGTCGTCATCGGCGACGAGGATCCGCGTCGACCGGCTCATCCGCGCGTGCTCGGCATCGTAGCCCATGGTCCCGCACCCCGTCCCCGGGACGGCGCCGATCGCTGCGCTACGATGGGTGGATGAGGCCCCCGTAGCTCAGGGGATAGAGCACGCGCCTCCGGAGCGCGGTGCGCAGGTTCGAATCCTGCCGGGGGCACGACCTTGACGGTGTGCGAACCTTCGAGCCCCGATCGAGTCCCTATTCTTCGTCTAAGGGTCGACAGGGGGAAAGCCGCTGATCGTTCCCATTCGGCCTGGTCTCGTGCCATGGGAGGACGCTTGCCACCCTCGAAGGCTGGGGACAGTATTCGCTCATGGAATCTCGGGAGCCGCGCTACGCGAAGACCATGGACGGCACTCACATCGCCTACGCGGTGATGGGGGACGGGCCTATCGACCTCGTGTACGCCTTCGGGTACCTGTCGAACATAGACGCGGATGCCGAGGTGCCGTTCCACGCAGCCTTTCGACGGCGACTCGCCTCCCTCTCCCGGTTGATCGTGTTCGATCGCCGAGGCACTGGTTTATCCGACCGATCAGGGATCGGGGACGCGGGGTCGCTGGAAGCCGGCATGGACGACATCCGCGCCGTGATGGACGCCGCCGGGAGCGAGCGTGCGCTTCTCTTCGGGCTCCAGGACGGCGGGATGCTCTGCGCGCTCTTCACTGCCGCCCATCCCGATCGGACCCTGGGACTGGTGCTCTGGGGCAGCCGCGCCCGCGGGAGGTGGTCTGAGGATTACCCCTGGGCCCGGACGGACGAAGAGTGGACCGCGCGCCTCGAGGAAGTGGAGCGACTGTGGGGGTCGGTCGAATTCGCGGAAAGCGAGATGCGCGCCGTGGCCCCTGGGGTTCCGATGGATCCCAGGACGATCGAAGGGGTCACTCGGATGTATCGGGCGGCGGCGAGCCCCGGATCCGCCGTCGCGATCCACCGGACGCGTCGCGACTTCGACCTTCGGGCGGTCCTGCCCGCCATTCAGGTACCGACGCTTGTGATGCAAGCCGCCGACGATCCCTGGGTCGAAGGAGGACGCCACACCGCCTCCATGATCCCGGGTGCCAGATTCGTCGAAATCCCTGGCGCCGAGCTCTTACCCCTTTGGAGAACCTCGGATCGCGCCGTCGAGGAAATCCAGCGGTTCATCACGGTGATCCGGCACGAAGAGGCTGCGCTCGACCGAGTGCTCGCCACGGTTCTGTTCACCGACATCGTAGGAGCGACGACACGAGCCACGGAGCTGGGAGATCTCGCCTGGAAACATGTCATCGAACGACACCACTCTGTTGTCCGAGCGATGCTCGGACGTTATAGAGGCTCCGAGGTCGACACTGCGGGCGACGGGTTCTTCGCAACGTTCGACGGCCCCGCCCGAGGCGTGAGGTGCGCCCTAGCGATCAAGGAGGCAGTGCGCCCGCTTGGTCTGGAGATTCGTGCGGGCCTTCACACGGGCGAGGTAGAGACGATCAACTACAAGGTCGGCGGAATCGCGGTGCACATAGGCGCTCGCGTTGGAGCCCTCGCCGGAGCAGGCGAGATTCTCGTCTCCAGCACGGTGAAGGACCTCGTCGTGGGCTCTGGTCTGATGTTCGAAGATGCGGGCGAGCACGAGTTGAAGGGCGTCCCTGACCGGTGGCACCTGTACCGAGTCGTGCACGATACCGTGTAGAGCTCGCGAGCCAATCGGGAAGAGACTCAGCGCAGCCGGCTGTCAAGCTAGCCTCTTCTCCATGAACACCCAGAAGGACTTGTACTCGTCAGGAATCTCGCTTTCGGAGTAGGGCCTGATGTCTATGAACCCACTGGAGCGGTACAAGCGGTGGGCCGCCGTCATGAACTCGGGGCTATCAAGCCGCATGCGCGCGTACCCGGCCGTCCCCGCCTCTCGGATCAGTCGATCGAGCATCGCGCGACCGATGCCGCCGCGCCGATGCGCCGGGTCCACCCACATGCGTTTGATCTCGCAGGTCTCCGCTCCGATCCGGCGCATACAGGCCGTGCCGATAGGCACGTCGTCCTCGAAGGCGAGCAAGAGGCGACCGTCTGGCGGCTGGAACTTGCCGATCGTGGCGACGTCGTGATCCACGGCTTCCGCTACTGGGAGCCGGAACCCGTGTCTCGCGTCCAACTCATCGTTGCCCCATGTGAGGTAGTCGAGCCACATTTGACGGACGACCTCCAGATCGCGTGCTAGCTCAGCGTCCCGCACATCAGCCATGTAGTGCTGGACAGTAGTGCAGAAGGGCCCTGCCGCCGGGGCGGCCCGGCGATGGAAGCCGGCCACATGGACAATGTCATGTCGAGCGAAGGGCCGAGGGTGAACCCACCGTCTTGAGATATCCGGACCGTCGAGCCTTGCTGTAAAACGGAGCAAGCATGAGCGTCGGCCCTTCTACCATCGGGTTTGGGTTCGTATTGTGTAAAGCCAAGTGCACGGATTGGACCTCCGCAACTTCCTTGCGGCGGTCTGACGGTTCATCGGCGAACAGCGCGACTCGTCACCCAGACCCCCGCGGGTCCGACGGGCTCGGTAGAGTTGACAACAGACGGGAGCAGGCACAACAGGATTCCGAGGTCGACATGATAGATGGCATCCCTCTCATCGATGCTCATGTGCATGCTGGGCGGTTCTCCTCCCTCAACCCTGCCATAAGCGAGTGGGCCGCCAGCTTCCACGCTGTGGCGCTGCTCAGGCGCCTGCACGACGAGGCCGGTGATTTGGTCCCCGGGCGATTTGCCACTTATCTCAGGGCAGAGGGAGTGGACATGGCCATCCTGGTGCCTGAATACAGCCCCAAAGTCATCGGCATCCAAGCAGTAGAGGATCTCTTCCCCTTTGTCGAATATGATCCAAAGCTGTTCCGGTTCATGGCCAATCTGAACCCGCACCTCCACGACCCGATCGCGGCGGAGCTGGACCGTCAGATCGAGTTAGGAGCGATAGCTCTGAAGATCCATCCCGTTCATGGTGGGTTTGCTCCGGACGATATTGCCCTGTACCCCGCTTACAGCCTCTGCGAGGAACTCGGCCTCCCCATTGTGTTCCACACGGGAATCAGCATCTTCCCGGGCGCAACCAATCGCTACGCCGACCCGGAGTTGATCGAGCCGGTGGCCCGAGATTTCCCGGAACTCACGATTGTGCTGGCCCACGGTGGGCGCCGATGGTGGTATGAAGGCGCGGCCGCCCAAGCGCTGGCCCGACCCAAGACATGGATCGAGATCTCAGGCCTGCCGCCGAGAAAGATCAGCAGCTACTGGAAGCAGTCCGATCTGCCGCTCTTGGCAACCAAGTTCATCTTCGGCTCCGATTGGCCCGGGGTGCCGGGGATCCGCGCGAATGCTCTCGGAATCGCCAGCTTGGGTCTCCCACGTGACACTCTTGAGCGAGTGTTTTACCTGAACGCGTTGTCTGTCTACCGCTTGAGCGACGTATGGGAGTCGAAAACGCCTGCGTAGAAAGACGCCTGCATGGAAAGGAGGGGGGCCGCCAAGGCGTGGAGACGGGACGATCATCTCTGTCCGGCCTACTCTGAAGCGCCCCGGCTTTCCTGGAGGCTCTGAAGTGGGGGAACATCAAAAGGGACTTCTCCGCGTCCCGGCCCAACCAGCTGTGGGTGGCCGATCTCTCCTACGCGGCCACGTGGTCGGGCTTCTGCTACGTGGCCTTCGTGATCGAGGCCTACAGCCGGTTCATCGTGGGTGGCAGACCTCCCGGTCGCTCCGGACCGACCTGGCCCTGGACGCCCTGGAGATGGCGATGTGGCACCGGCGGTAGGACCTGGAGGGCCTGGCGCACCATTTCGACCGAGGGAGCCCGGTCAGTACCTGTCGATCCGCTACACCGAGCGCCTGCCCGAAGCGGGTGCGGTGACCTCGGTCGGCAGCCGAGGGATTCGTACGACAACGCCCTGGCCGAGACCATCATCGGGCTGTACAAGACCGAGCTCATCCGCCGGCGCGGTCCGTGGAAGGGGATCGACGACGTCGAGTACGCCACCTTGGAGTAGGTCGACTGGTTCAGCCACCGGCGGTTGCTCGAGCCGATCGGCAACGTCCCGCCCGCCGAGTTCGAGGCCGCCTACCACGGAGAGGACGACCCCAACTACACTGCAGGACTCAAGCCCCTGAGTCTTCGGTAAACCCAGAGCGGTTCAGCCGACCTGGCGGGAGCGCTGGACGACCTGGTGGACGCCAGTACCGCTACGCGTGCACGGCGCCCGAGCCGTGGGTGATGCCATCTCTGCCCTGCGGGGTATGCAGGAGGAGATCTTCGGGCCTGTGAGCTATGTGGCCCGGTTCGACTCGCCCGAGGAGGCGGTAGCCAGCCACCGCCCGCGGCAATCGCTATGCACTCCGGGCATCCGTGTGGGGAGGCGGCCGAGGAGTCGGCGAGGGCCTTGAAGGAGACGGGCTACCTCGAGGCGGTGCCGGACTTCACCTTGGCCGCTTTGGCATGCGAGCCTGAACCAGCCACGCCGGGAGTCCTGACGCCCAGCGCTCATCGCGATGCCCGTCGGCGGGTACGGGTACTCGGGATGGGTCTGGGAGGCAGGCGACGACGCCCTCGTCCTGAAACAGGGACCGAAGCTGCTCAGTCCAGACACGTCCATCGCGGAACGGCGCGAGGTACCGACGCTGCTGGAAGCCGCCGAGAAGCCCGCCGGCAGCCGAGTCGCCCGACCCCCGGGGAGCAGGCGGACCCAGGGACAGCCCTCTCCCGGGAGCACCACCGTCAATGAAGCCTTCCCGGCTCCATCCGTGGACGCCTTCCCGCTAAGATTCGGTTGCAAGCTGGTTCGGTTCCCAAGACATGAGAGGGGGTTAATCGCGATACCCAGTCAATCAACCGCGGGAGGGCCGAAAGAGACCCTGATCATCACGGACAGCCGCACGGGGCGGACGTACGAGGTGCCGATCGAGGACGGGGCGATCAAGACCACCGCTCTCCGCCAGATCAAGGTGTCGGAGGAAGACTTCGGTGTCATGTCCTACGACCCTGCCTTCCTCAATACGGCGAGCTGCCGCAGCGCCATCACCTACATCGACGGGGAGCAGGGGATCCTGCGATATCGGGGCTACCCAATCGAGGAGCTAGCGGAGCAAAGCACGTTCCTGGAGGTGGCCTACCTCCTGCTCCGGGGCGAGCTGCCCAACAAGGCCGAGCTGGACGCCTGGACGGAGGAGATCACCCACCACACGTACATCCACGAGAACCTCAAGCAGTTCATCGACGGGTTCCACCACGACGCGCACCCCATGGGCATCCTTGTGAGCACGGTGGCGGCCCTATCCACGTTCTACCCGGAGGCCAAGCAGATCCACGACGCCGAGTGTCGGCGGAGGCAGATCGTCCGGCTGATCGCCAAGATACCTACGCTGGCCGCCTTTGCCTATCGCCACGCCATCGGCTGGTATTACGCCTATCCGGACAACGAGCTGTCCTACGCCGGCAACTTCCTGAACATGATGTGGAAGGCTACTGAGCTCGCCTACCATCCCGACCCAGCCCTGGAGCACGCCCTCGACGTGCTGTTCATCCTGCACGCCGATCACGAGCAGAACTGCTCCGCGAACGTGATGCGCTCCGTTGGCAGCTCGCACGCTGACCCGTACTCGGCCACGGCGGCGGCGGCGGCTGCGCTGTACGGGCCGCTCCACGGCGGAGCCAATGAGCAGGTGCTGCGGATGCTCCAGCAGATCGGCTCCGTGGACCGCGTTCCCGAGTACATCCGCCGTGTCAAGGCTGAGGGGATCCGCCTGATGGGTTTTGGGCACCGCGTCTACAAGAACTACGACCCGCGGGCCAAGATCATCAAGCAGGTGGCGGCCGGGGTATTCGAGGTCACCGGCCGTAACCCGCTGCTGGACATTGCCCTCGAGCTCGAGAAGGTGGCCCTGGAGGACGAGTACTTCGTCACGCACAAGCTGTACCCGAACGTGGACTTCTACTCCGGGATCATCTACCAGGCCATGGGCTTCCCGGTCGAGATATTTCCCGTTCTGTTCGCCATCGGGCGGACCCCGGGCTGGCTTTCCCAGTGGGGGGAGGGACTCCTGGACGAGGAGCAGAAGATCTCCCGTCCCCGCCAGCTCTACATCGGGCCCGGCGAGCGGCACCTCGGCCCACTGGAGAATCGCGAGTAGCGGCCCCCGTCGGCGGGCCTATTCCTTCCGGTCACAATGGCTCGCAGCATCGGACCCCCGGGGCCTTCTGATCTTCTGGAGCGATGCCCTACGGTGCCCGTGGGATCTCCAGGAGCTGGATGAGAACCCCATTGGCCTGTCGCGGATTGACGAAGGCCTCCTCAGGCCATGTCCTTCACGGCTCGGCCGTCCAGGGCTCGCTTGAGGATGGCCATGATCCCGATGGTGCCGTAGGCGACGCCGTCGCGGTTCGGCGCAACAAGGGGTACTGCGCTCACCAGCTCCCACTCCTCCTTCCCCGCATCCACCAGCCACTCCATGGGCTGGGTGAGCCCCTCGTCGGTCTCCTCGAAGAGCACCATCTCGGATCGGTACTCCCAGCGCATCTCTCCTCCTTGGAATCGTTCCGACCAGCCGAAGACGGGCGCGGGTAACCTTACCGGGACGTGACCGAGGACGCCGATTACATCGTCGTGAGGGCGGTCGGAAGAGAGGATCTCATGGCGGTGGCCAGGCTGTGGGTCGACATGCGGCTGGAGGAAGCCGGCATCACAAACCGCAGGGCGAGCGCGTCCGAGCTTGGCTCCGTCTACCGGCTCGTCGCCCGGCGTTTCCGAGAGCCGGAGAGGATCCTCCTCATCGCGTACCTGAGCCGCCGGGCGGTGGGGTTCTACTCTGGCCGAATCAGGGGCCGGGTCGGGGGAGGCCTGGACCTGTACGTGACGGCGGGTGCGCGCCGCCGGGGGGTCGGGAGGCGCCTGGTCGAGGCAGCATTGGCCAGCTACCAGGAACGGGGGGCCGATCGGATCGCGGGAGCCCTGAGGGGGAGCCAGGCGTCCCACCCCTTCTGGGCCAGTATTTGGACAGCGCGTCCTTCTCGCCTCCTCAGCACGAGGGAGGCGGCCGGGGTCGAGTGGAGGACGAGGTCTCTGGCGTCGATGGCGGTCAATCCGGATGGCGGAACTCAGACGGGCCAGGGACAGCCGGCCGGCCAATCGAACTCGAAGTAGTCCGACCCCATCCACTCTTTGATGTGGACCCGGGTTTCGGAGAGGATGGCGTAGTCCGGCGAGAACTGCAACACCACTACGCGCCTGTCCTCGCCATCGAAGAACCTCACGGCCCAGCGTTTGCCCTCCTCCACGGTAACGAGGTCTATGGCGTCGATGCCCTCGGCCCAAACGCCCAGCCGCGTCAGCACCTCCGGCCCAGCGAGGGTCTCCCCTCCCAGGGTGATTTCCTGCGCCCCCGAACCCAGCGGCCCGAACGTCATTTCCACCCACTCCCGGGATGTCTCTCGCACGGGAGCATCCGACGCGGCTGGCTCCTCCGGTGGGAGGTCGGGCACCGTCCCGGGCTCCGAGAGACCGCGCACCACTGCGTAGATCGCTTCCTCGGCCCGCCGGTTGTCCTTGCCGCCTCCCAGCACGACGAGCAGCCGACCCTCCGTCATCTGGTCGGCCAGAGACGCCAGGGCCTGTGCCAGCCGGTGGAGCACGTCAGTTCCGAACCCCAGCGACGCATACTCACCCTCCAGCACGTCGAAGCCCATGTACCACACGAGCATGTCCGGCCGGAACCTCCGCACCCTGGGGATGAAGGCCGCCAGGGTGGTCTCCACGTAGGCATCGGCCGAGATCCCCGGCCCGACCCTCACGTCGAACTTCTCCGGGTAGGATGGAGAAAAGCCCTCGGTGCACACGCAGACGTACAACGTGTCAGCATCCGGACCGAGCGTGTCCATGCTGCCGTCCGCGTGGTGCGCGTCGGTGTCAAGCACGGCTGCCCGCCAGGGCCCCAGCGTCCGCAGGTCCGACAGCGCGATCGCCACGTCGTTCAAGAGGCACATCCCGCCGAAGAACGCCCGACCGGCATGGTGCCCGCCCACTGCTGGCAGGGCCATCGCCTTGCCTCCTCGGGTCCGAACTTCCCTTGCCGCGGACATCACCACGGCGGAGGAGAGCAGGGCGAGGTCCCAATACTTACCCCGCTCGACACGCTGCACGAGGCTCGGCGAATGAACACGAAGTAATGCGTCATAGCCCGGAACTTCGGTCACCTGGGGAGCGGGGAGGTCGCGCAGGGGCCCCGGGACCCAGGAGAGCCTGGGCCTTGCCCGGAAGGAGGGATGGAAAAACACACGCACCTCGTCCGCGCTGCCCGTCGCCTCGTACTGCTTCAACCGCCCTCCCTATTCCCGACTGACCGGGAGAACGCGCTCCGCCCACCTGACGACTTCGGTCGCTACCTCCCGGGTCGTGGGCATTGCCGAATGGTTCATCCAGTGCTTGAGGTAGGAACCGAAGCCCGGCGGCGGCTCCTCCGCCTCGAGGACCATCCCCTCGGTCACGTTCACCAGGTCGGCCTCATCTAGCGAGGACACGAGATCTTCAGCTGCTCGCCTGATGCCCGGAACGTCTCCTTCCCCGAGGACCACGAGGACCGGCACATGGTCGGCCGTGTGCATCGGGAAGTCGCGCAAGACTTCTACGACCTGTGCGGGCCTGGCCTGCCTCACCTTCGGGGTAGAGAAGGTCTGGAGCGCGTACATCCCTTCGGCCGACGGCTGCATGGGGAGAGCCGGGGAAATGGCTACGACCGCGTCGGCCCCCGAGAGCAGGGCGAGCCGGCCGCCCATGCTATGTCCGATCGCCAAGACCGACCCATGGGCCCTGGCGTGCTCCACGGTTGCCCGAACCTCCCCGAGGACCGACGGGCCGAACGGCTCGGGGTGCTCACCGTGCCCGGGGAGGTCCGGAACCGTGCAGACGAGGCCCGCCTCGGCCAGGGCAAGGGCCAAGCCAAGCATGCTCTCCTTGTTCGATCCATAACTGTGAACGACCACGGCCCCGGCGCGGGGGGTGGATTCGGGAGAAACCTCCCAGGCTGGCCTGGACGGACCTCCAACGTTCAGTTCGATACGCCGAACCAACATGGGTAGGGCCTCGTAAGAACCTTCGGCAAGTCTACTCCCCCGCGGATCCGATGATGGTGCCAACGCTCGGGCCCGCCGGGGCGCTCGCACAAGGAGGAAAGCATTCACCGTCAGCCCTTCCAGTGCTGGCACGTCAGCGGCAAGGCCTCAAGCGTTCCCGGCTAGCTCCCTCCTGAGAACGTCGACGAGCCGAGCCCGTCGCTCGGCATCCAATATCCAGTGCACCTGCACCGGTCCCTCCCCCGGCATGTCCGAGATGTGGCTCACAGCCACATGTTCCGGTGGCCCAGCCGGAGGTCCGGCCACGTCCGAGACGGCCTCGACCAGGAAGCGGAGGCCATCGCCGGACGCATCGGTGTCCAGGGCGGCGTAGTCGTCACCCACCACGATGAGGTACGGGCTGCGGTGCCCGGCCCAGACGACCGCCCCCTCCAGGAAGAGCCGCCCCTTCCGGTCGTCCACGGAGCCAGGCTCGAGGCGAATAGGTTGGGACATACAGCCTCCTGGGGCTGCCTAGCCCAAGCGAGACCGAA
>WNGB01012730.1_pt1 | contig 11394 bp, 5 predicted proteins | sample 5400681 | NCBI WGS metagenome assembly WNGB01 (sample SAMN13153367, study PRJNA577476) | soil metagenome | isolation source: 115 cm soil or saprolite under grassland replicate 2 | place: USA:California | collected 2016-06-15 | reverse complement strand
CGGATGGACGGAGAAGACTGTCGGAGCGGAGTAAGCGAAGGTAATCTGGGGTACGTGTTGTTTACGTCGGGATCGACCGGGAGGCCGAAGGGAGTGGCGATCGAGCATCGGAGCGCAGTCGAGTTGATCAGGTGGGCACAGAAGGTACACAGCCGCGAGGAGTTGAGCTCGGTGTTGGCCTCGACTTCAATCTGTTTTGATCTGTCGGTGTTCGAACTCTTCGCCCCGCTGTGTACGGGTGGTAAAACGGTGGTGGTAAAGAGCGCGATAGAGACGGAGTGTATGATTATTGAAGAAGAAGTACAGGTAATCGGCGTTGCCCCAAGTGCGATAACGGAAATGATCAGCATAGGGACGGATCTGCGGAAAGTATCGGTTATAAACCTGGGAGGGGAAGCATTGCGGAGGGATGTGGTGGAGAATGTCTACAGCAAGACCGGGGTGAATCGAGTAGTAAATCTGTATGGGCCGTGTGAAGACACGACCTGTAGTACCTATGCGGAGTTGATTCGAGGAAAGAGAGAGGTCCCGACGATCGGTAAACCGATAAGCAACACCCAAATATATATCTTGGATAAAGGCGGCGCGCCGATGCCGATTGGAGTGGCAGGTGAGATTTATCTTGGCGGGAAAGGAACGGCTCGCGGCTATCTCGGTGACAGCGTGAAAACTGCCGAGAGATTTGTGCCGGATCCCTATGGAAAAGCGGGAGGGCGCCGATTGTATCGGACCGGAGACCTGGGAATGTGGAACGAGAACGGTGAAATCGAATTTCTCAGGCGGATGGATTATCAGATAAAGATCCGCGGTTACCGGATAGAGTTGGGCGAGGTCGAGACGGCGCTGCGCCAATATCCGGGTGTCCGCGAGGCCGTGGTTACAATGCGCGAAGATCACCCGGGCGAGAAGTATCTGGCAGCTTATCTTGTAGAAAATACCCCCTCTGAGTTGGAATCCCGCTACCTTATGAATGATCTAAAATCATACCTCAGAAGCAAATTACCTGAGTATATGATTCCTGCGGTTTATATCCTTCTGTCGTCATTACCACTGACCGAAAACGGAAAGATCGATCGTTATGCGCTCCCCGCCCCCAATCGTGAAATCGCAACAGCAGATTACGTCCCACCCCGCGACGAGGTCGAAGGGGTGGTGGCGCGAGTCTGTGGGGATATCTTAAAGGTCGAGCGAATAGGCATTCACGACAGCTTCTTTGATTTAGGCGGCCACTCGTTGACGGCTGTAAGAGTTATTTCGCGCTTGCGCAGCATATTCGCATCGGATCTGCCGCTGCAACAGTTGTTTCAAACACCTACAATCGCGGGGCTGGCTGAGGCGCTTGTACTGAATCGAGCCTCCAATCCTGCAGGAGTGATCCGTGAAGTGGAGTTACTTTATCGCGGAAACAAGGGATTGGATCAATTATTGGTCGATTTGAGTCAGCTCACTGAAGACGAGGCACAATCGGCTCTCATTGAAGAAACGGGGCAATCCTTTGGTGCGTGATTATGAACGATTACCTGAAACCTTCACCGGTTTGCATTACCCGGCATTCGTTATCTTGATGTTAAAGGACGTTGCGGAAGTAATCGCCTAAAGTTAATAACACACTCTAAGTATCTTTATTGAGTTTCGAGCGGCAAATGGAGATTAACCTCAACAAGACAGACAACGGTGTTGACTATCTAATTATTGGAGCAGGTCCGGCTGGATTGCAGCTAGGTTACTTTCTTGAGAAGGCGGGCCGGAATTATCTCATCCTTGAGTCAGGCGCCAGCCCCGGCACTTTTTTCAAGAAATTCCCCAGGCACCGGACCTTGATCTCAATCAACAAAATATATACGGGCTACGATGATATTGAACTCAACTTGAGATGGGACTGGAACTCGCTGTTATGCGACAGCAAAGGGCTGTTTTTCAAAAACTACAGCAAGCAGTACTTCCCGCCAGCGGACGAACTCGTCCGCTACCTCACAGATTTTGCCGACACCTACGAACTCAAAATCAAGTATCAAACCAAAGCTGTCAAGATCAGTAAGAACGGTGCCTTCATAGTCTTCGATCAGAATGGGGTTAGCTATTCCTGTAAGCTCCTGATCATCGCCGCCGGTTTTACGAAACCGTATGTGCCGCCGATCCCCGGCATAGAGCTTGTCGAGCTTTATACGGATGTCTCAGTGGACCCTAATGACTTCGTCAACCAAGAAGTGCTGATCTTGGGCAAGGGTAACTCGGGATTTGAAACTGCTGAAAACTTAATCCCCACGGCGGCAGTCATTCACATTGCGAGCCCGAACCCGCTCTCTTTTGCATGGAAGACGCACTTTGTCGGCCATCTTCGAGCGGTCAATAATAACCTGCTCGACACCTACCATCTGAAATCTCAAAACGCCGTACTCGATGCTTCAGTAGAAAAGATCAAGCGCAGGGAAGACGGAAAATACGTGGTTTCTTTCAGCTACACTCATGCGAACGGAGAAAAAGAAGAGCTCATCTATGATCGCGTGATCGCGTGCACAGGTTTCCGCTTTGATCCTTCAATTTTCGACGAGACCTGTCGACCGGAGCTTGTCATCAATAATCGCTTCCCCGATCTGACGAGCGCGTGGGAGTCAGCTAATGTCAAAGACATGTATTTCGTAGGCACCCTGACACAGGCGCGAGATTTTAAGAAGACTGCATCCGGATTTATTCATGGGTACAGGTACAACGCACGCACTCTTCACCTGATGCTTGAACAAAAGTATCATGGGAATCCACTGCCGAGTTACCCAGTACGGTCTACCCCACAGGGGCTGGTTGACGCCATTATAAAGAGGGTCAACAAATCTTCTGCGCTATGGCAGCAATTTGGTTTTCTCGCTGATCTCATCGTGGTACCCGGCAACGGAGACAGTGCCCGCTACTACGAGGAACTGCCGGCCGATTACGTGCAAGATACTGAGCTTGGGTGTAATGATCATTACTACCTGTTGACGCTGGAATTCGGCAAGATAATGGATGATCCATTCAATGTCGAAAGATGCCCTGACCCAAATCAGGCGGCGCGGAGCTCTTTTCTACATCCAGTGATCAGGAGATTTTCCGGCAATAACCTGATCTCCGAGCACCATATCCTTGAAGATCTGTACGGCGAATGGCTGAAAGAAGAAGAGCACATTCGCCCGCTTTATGAATACTTCGAGCACGCGATGTGTGAACCGCCTCAGTCCTTAAAAGCACTTGCCGAAGGGCATTATTAATTGATGTTACGCAGCCGGTGTAGGTCATAACGCTTTACCGATAAACACAGCGATTTTTCTTGACTGTGATAAGCTTGACTGCTTCTTGCATCCGTTTACGACTGTCAATCGGAACACGTATCCAAGGACCTTAACGGACGCGCCTTCGCTGAAGGATTATAACCAACACCGCATTCTTGTTTTGCAAATCATGGTGACCCCGGCGGTTTCCGGAGCGGTATCCTGCTCCGGGGGCGCTGGAATTGTCAGCAGCGGTAAGCCAATTCGGCCGGCCAACGAAAACTTGCCGGAATATCGGCTTAGAAATGAGCCACCTCAGGGGAAACTAGGTCATGAATAACTTAGATTGCATCGTGATAGGTTACAATGCCATGCCTTTTGCCAAGCTGGCTGAAAAACACAAGCTTCTCCAGAAGCATTCGGGTATGTATAGTGAGTTGAAAACCAATTCGGTACTGCTTGGTGAAGAGCGAAAGGATTATATGGAGCTCCTGAACCATATAATCATGAAAACTCACGGCTCAGATCCTCGTCTCAATGCTTTTGAAGCCCCAAACCTCGGCGCAATTTATTTGACTAATTATCTTCGTCGTCGAGGTTTTTCTGCGGAGCTGATTAATTTTTTCAACTTCGAAAAGCAGCGATTGTCCGATCTCTTAAAAGAGTTACCCCGCGCCGTCGCCATTACCACGACCTACTATATCGAGGACGAACCGATCAGAGAGATTATCGAATTTATCCGTGAAAGACAGCCGGAAACATATATTATCCTGGGAGGACCGTTCGTCTACAACACGTGCACTGCCCACAATCCGGAGTTGCTGAAAGTCCTTTTCACCTCTATCGGAGCGGATCTCTACATTATCGATTCTCAAGGAGAGGCGACGCTGGCGAAGGTTCTTGAAGCTCTCCGGAGTGGCACAGATCAAATGCTCATCCCAAACCTAGTCTATCTGGATGATAATGTTCTTGTGCAGACTCAGCGTATTGTAGAAAGTAACAGTCTTGACGAGAATGCTCTTGACTGGCGCGTCTTCGACCGGAGTTTATTCACCCCCACTACCTATATGCGAACCGCCCGAAGTTGTCCATTCAAGTGCGCCTTCTGTAGCTATCCCGCCATGGCGGGCGACCATACCCTGGCAAGCCTTGAAACTATCCGCAGTGAGCTCAGGTTTCTGGTAGATTCCGGCTTGAGGTATCTCATTTTTGTTGATGATACTCTTAATGTCCCCTTGTCACGCTTCAAGCAGCTCTGCCGGATGATGATCGAAGAGAAACTTAATCTCCGATGGATATCTTTCTTTCGTTGCTCGAATGCAGATGATGAATGCTTCGATTTAATGGAGGAGAGCGGGTGCCTGGGAGTTTATCTGGGAATCGAATCAGGCGACGGACATATTCTCAAAAACATGGATAAGTTCGCGGATGTGGAGAGCTATAAAAAGGGGATCCGTAAGCTTCATGAGCGGAATATTCTCACCTTCGGTTCTTTCATCACCGGATATCCGGGTGAAACGCGTCAATCGGTAATGAATACCCTTGAGTTCATCGAAGACACATCGCCAACCTTCTTTAACGTCCAACTCTACTTCCACAACACGATTGCTCCAATCAATAAAAGGCGTGAGGAATTCGGCATTCAGGGTAATCATTATAGCTGGCGACACAATACAATGGGGTGGGAAGAAGGCGCACAATGGGTGGAATATTTGCTCCGAAACGTCAGCAATTCTATCCTGCTCACACTTAATGGATTCAGTCTTTGGTCGATTCCTTATCTACTGCAGAACAATTTCTCGATTGAACAGATCAAATCATTCGCGCGTGTTGCGGGGAGAGTGCTGATCAAAGGGATGGGCGACACCGAGATCGATTGTCGGCAGGAAGAGGCGGAGATGATGGATATCTTTTCAAACTGGCAGCGACCTCTGATGTATAAGGGAAGCCTTTGCCACAGCACCCATTGAAAGCCATTTAAGAAGATATCTCTTACTGCGTTTCCAAGATAGAAGTTGTGGAGGGTGTTATGTTGCCTGGCAAGTGTTTGCATGAGGTTTTGGAGGTAAGAGCACGTAACATTTCCGATCGTATTGCCGTCAGTACCCTCGAGGAACAAATCACGTATGGTAATCTCAATATTCTGGCTGATCGACTTGCCCAAAGACTGAGAACTTTGGGGGTCGGCCCGGATGTCTTGGTTGGATTATGTATCGATCGGAGTATTGAGATGGTGATCGCCGTTCTGGCAATCCTCAAGGCGGGCGGCGCATACGTACCTATCGATCCGACTTATCCCAGTAAACGTATTCAATTCCTGCTTACCGACAGCAGTGTTGACATCGTGGTTACGATATCGCATGTGGCGGCATGTTTGGGTGAGTGCAGAGCTACGGTTGTATGCCTTGATGAAGAGCAGGTTCTTACAATGGGCGCCGCCGTAACACCAACGTCCCCAACAGAGGTTGATCCGAAAAACTTGGCATATGTGATCTATACATCAGGTTCGACGGGAGTCCCTAAGGGAGTGCTGGTTGAACATCATCACGTCCTTCGATTGTTTGAGCAAACCGATCACTGGTTCCAATTTGACGAGCATGATATCTGGACCCTCTTCCACTCACCAAGTTTCGATTTCTCAGTCTGGGAAATGTGGGGTGCGTTGCTTTACGGAGGGCGCCTGATTATTGTCCCTTATGATATTACGCGATCACCGGTGCAATTCTACACACTTCTGAGGACTGCAGAGGTCACGATCCTTAATCAAACACCTTCGGCATTTCGCCGGTTGGTTGCTTCAAATATCAGCCGGGTAGAATCTGCCGACCTCGGTCTACGGCTCGTGATTTTCGGTGGTGAAGCGCTTGACATCAACATCCTCAAGCCGTGGATTGCTGGCTATGGAGAGAGTCGGCCGGTATTGGTGAATATGTATGGGATCACAGAAACTACGGTACATGTAACCTACAAACGTATACTTAAAGAAGGTCTTGAGCGTCATAATCTGAGCCCGATAGGCCGTCGGATTCCGGATCTACAAATCCATATACTGGCTGCAAACGGCGAGCCTGTAGAAGATGGGGTGCCCGGGGAACTATATGTTGGCGGTTCGGGAGTGACACGTGGTTATCTCAATCGGCCGGAGCTTACTGCAGACCGCTTCGTACCGGGGCCGGGCCTCACACCGGATGAATCCCGTCTGTATTATTCCGGTGATCGTATCATGCGGATGCCTGACGGTGAACTTACATATTATGGACGCAGTGACGACCAAATGAAGGTGCGTGGATTTCGCATCGAGCCGAGGGAAGTTGAGTTGTGCCTGCGCGGCCATCCGGATATTTCAAGTGCAACAGTGGTTCCTCACGATTACGGTGACGGCGATATCCGTCTTATGGCTTACGTTGTTCCAAAGCCCGGTCTCGTACTGGATGAGCATGAGACCAATAATTTGACTGCTGATCTGATTAGGAGAGCGGCCACAGAACTCCCCATATACATGCGACCTTCGGCTTATTTTATCTGCTCCGAGATTCCAATTACGGCCCATGGTAAAGTGGATCGAGAGGCTCTCCGGCAGGAGCCTAGGTTATGCCGTGATTCCAATGGAAATACCACCGGATTTACAATAACTGAGGCAATTACGGAAGAAGTAATCACCGGAATCTGGGAAAATATTTTGCAACGTAAAGGGATTGGAAGGCAGGACGATTTCTTCGATTCGGGCGGTACCTCTCTGGCATTGATTCTCATCTTCGAGTCTGTGAATAAATATTTCAATCTTTCCTTAGACCCCGGAGTATTGTCGGAGGAGGCAACGATCGCACGTTTATCGGATTGTGTTGCCAGCCGGTTACGGAGTGGTCAGGCTCAATACGTGGGGAGGCATAAGGCATGAAGAAGAGTGTCCAAGAATTTGCTCGGAAATTTTCTCTCAGTAACGAGGAACTGGCGAATTTCAATACCCTGGGATATTTAGGCCCTTTCACCTTGTACCAACCTCATGAGATGAAAGCTCTTTGGCGGTCCGAGCGTCTGCGACTGTTGGATCGGACCCAGGCCGTTTACAGGGTTGACGGCGCAGTTTCTGCTATTACAAATATCTCGAACTATGATCGCCATCTCGACTCGGCTTTTCTAGCCGAGCACATCTGTCAACCTGGAATCGTCGATAGAGTGGTCAGTGTTTTGGGACCGAATGTATTGTGTTGGCGTACTGAATTCTTTCCAAAATATCCGGGAGATGAAGGGACTGATTGGCATCAAGCTGACACTTTTGCCAATGCTTCGGGAAAACCACAAATTCTCTGGCCTCAAGGGGCGGAGCATTTTTGCGGCACAATTACAGTCTGGACAGCATTTACCGAGGCGACCGAGGAAAATGGCTGCCTTCAATTTATCCCCGGAACGCACAAAACGATGTATTACGACGAGACCAAAGGAATGCACTACGATCCGGATCAAATTAACCAGAAAGAAAAGGGCGGTCTTCCGCGGGGATTCTTCGGCTATGACTATCGCAGGTTGCAGAAAGATCCCGATTGGGCTCCTGATGAATCAAAGGCCGTATCCATGGTGATGCTCCCCGGACAGGCACTTATGTTCTGGTCAACTATGATGCATGCTTCCTATTCTAATAGGAGTAAGAAAAACGAGGTGCGAATTGGTTTTGCCGCCCGTTATGTGCCCACTTCAGTAAGAATCTATCCCGATACGGAGATGATTGAGGAATATGGGGGCCGAATCAGTCTGGAAAGATACGGTGCGGTATTAGTCTCAGGTCGAAATGGTTTTACCCACAATCGCATCGCCACACATACAACGCGAGGACATGCCTTCATTGTCAGGTAAATCGCAATTAGTTGCCTGGGCAAAATAATAGAGTGGCGCTATTTTTCAGTTGTCCTTGGGCAAATATCACATGGCATTTTAGTTCGATTCGGATGTTTTAAGCGAACGCGCATCAATTCCATGCTTACTCCAGAGCACAGACAGGTGGTGGCGAATCTGGCCAATACAGTAATATCCATTCGGCCATTGATAGATGTTTTAACACCTCCAGTACGTATAAATCCCGCAAGAGGGAGCCGCGGATCCATACCGTCATCGTCTGAGCAAACTGTTGAAGACCATTCCAAGATAGAACAATTGATCAACAGAGTGTCGGCGCGGTTAGGTACGTGTAGATTCACTTTGTGCCAAACTATCGAGGACTTTACAGTCTTTGAGGAAGCGATAAGCAATCGGTTGGCCATAGAGACATGCTATGAATTTGCCTTGCGACTACCGACGTCGGCGCTGCCGGAGATAGATCAGGTGGTTAAAGATGTGATTGCGGATAGCTTTGACAGTAAATATAGTTGCACAAAATTGGTATCATTCGACGGAGCACAGCTGAAAGCATATGCTGCCGGGACAAATCGGAAGAAAGCAGTAGTTATTGTCCCCGCGTGCGGTATGCCTGCGAAGCTTTGCGAGCACTGGATGAAATTCTTAGGAAAGGAATTCTTCGTTGTTACCTGGGAAAACCGGGGGCTTTTTGGAGAAACGCAAGATTTCGATGTAATGGCTTATGACGTGGTCGCCCAAATGGAAGATCTGTTCAGTGTTATGGATCATTTTGGGATAGAGATTGCGCACCTCATGGGATTTTGCGGTGGAGCGGTTCTCGCGCTTATAGCCACATCGACGCGACCCGCGCGGGTATCGTCGATGAGTCTTTGGCATGGAGCCTATCGACTCAACCCTGATTGTCCGAAGACAATGCACCAACTTAACTTTGAAACTTTGATGTCGATGGCCGCGACGGGTCGACCGCAAGCTACATCGATACACAAATTAATCAATCAATCCATTCTCTCAAATGTCCATAGCAATGTCGCTCACCTTGTCCTATACCCCTTCGCTACTGCCGAGCTTCTCTTTCGCTATGGGAAAATAAACGGATGCATTATTGATACCGATATAAGTCATGTTCTTAGGAAGATAGTTCAGCCGACCCTGGTCGTCACGAGTGAAAACGACAGCACAGCTCATCCAGCCGGATCCGAACGCGTAGCTAAAGGTCTTTGCAAGGCATTTCTGCATGTGGAACCGCATAATGATCACCTATCATTATTTTACCCAAAAACGGACATTTTCCGGCTTGCTGCACGTTTCATTTCTGATGAATGGTATTCAGGCCAGGCCAGTTCGTAGTCAATACCTGACTTTCATTAGGTTAATAAAGTCACCGACAGCTTGAGTTAATTGCCTAACAACTTCAATAAGCCCGGTCTTCAATTACTTAACGGTTCCGGGCGGCTTTGTTGCACGAATATAAAATCGCAAAGTTTTTCTCGTTTTTGCCGAAGAATCTTCAGTACATGAAGCCGTACTTTATAAAGTGAATGGAAGTCTTCGCCTTAAAAAGTAAATTCGTGCAACAACGCCGTTCCGGGCTGATAGTGACTTACCTTCTCCTCCGCTCTCTAAAATCAACAACCCAGACAACAGCAGCGAAATGGGATACCAAATCTACTCCTTAAAATGATTTGCTCTTAACATTCGCCCGGGAAAAACGGTATGACAGCACCGGTAAAAGGGTTTCGAGTATCTTCGCAACAAGCAAGGCTCTGGTCGTTACAGAAGAACGGACCAATCTGGGCAGCACAATGTGTTGTACAGGTTGACGGCGATCTGTACAAAAACATATTAGTTGAGGCATTGCGTCAAATAATCCGTAGACATGAAATTCTGCGCACCGGCTTTTACTGCGTTCCCGAATCGAGTTTACCGTTTCAGATTATCGGAGAGGACGGCTTTCTCGGCTTGCCCGCTGTTGATCTCAGCAGTTTTGATGATCATGAACAAAAGCATGAAATAGAACAACTTATCCTGGAAGACAAGCAGGCTCTTTCAGATCAGAGACAAAGCCTATCCCTCCGATCAAAATTACTTATTCTCTCGCCCGACAGACATCTTTTACTGCTCACATTACCCTCACTCTGGGCGGATAGTCGTACCCTCAAGAACCTGGTAATCGAGATCGGCCGGACTTACGCTGCATTGCTGCAAGACGATATATGCTTTGAAGAGCCGCTCCAATATACCCAGTTTTCCGAGTGGCAGAATGAAATAATAAAAGAGAACATAGATACAGGATATGCAGGTAAGCATCGTGCTTTCATCCGTACTCAGTTAACGCTCCCGCAAGAAAGAAATCGCGAAGACAAAGAAAGTTTCTCCCCATTATGTTCATCGTTAGAGGCCAAGCCGGAAATCGCAGCTAAGGCGGATCAGACAGCCCAAGAGTACGGCACATCACCGGAAATATTCTTACTGACTTGCTGGATGGTATTGTTGCGGCGGCTTACCGGAGAAAACGATATTGTCGTAGCGACAGTTTTTGACGGAAGAAAATACGATGAATTACAACAGGCCATCGGTTTATTCGCCAAAATCCTGCCGATTCATTGCAACTTTCATGATGAAACCCGCTTCAGCCGTATTCTCAATGCCGTCGCCGAATATAAACAGAATGCTGATAATCGCCAGGAATACCTTACCTGGTACCAAAGCGATGCCCTAGAAGCATTCGAGGGAGATCCAGATATTGGGTTTGAGTATGAGGAATGGTTAGGAAAGATCGCAGCACACAATATCTCGCTTTCGGTTTGTAGGCTCTCCGTTGATCTCGAGAGACTGAAGGTCAAACTCTCGTGTATCAGAAAAGCCGATTCTCTGAGTATTGAGATTCAGTATGACCCGAGGCTGTTCGAGAAAGGGGCAATCGGGCGTTTAAATAGGCGGTTCCAGGTGCTGCTTGAGAGTGCGACGAATGATCCTGAGGCCGATATCAGGGATTTGGAGGTGTTGACCGAGACTGAACGTTATCAGTTGTTGGTTGAATTCAATCATACCGAGAGTGACTACGCTGTCGAGGGCTGCGTTCATGAACTGTTTGAAAGTCAAGTCGAGCGCAGGCCAAATCTAACTGCTCTTGTATTTGAAGGACGGCAATTGACGTATGCAGAGCTGAACGAGAGAGCGAATCGAATCGGGAGGTATCTGAAGGGAAAGGGAGTGGGGAGGGAAGAGGTGGTGGGAGTCTGTTTGGAACGAGGGGTGGAGATGATCGCGGCGCTGCTGGGCATCTGGAAGGCCGGGGCAG
>WNGB01026025.1_pt1 | contig 11396 bp, 10 predicted proteins | sample 5400681 | NCBI WGS metagenome assembly WNGB01 (sample SAMN13153367, study PRJNA577476) | soil metagenome | isolation source: 115 cm soil or saprolite under grassland replicate 2 | place: USA:California | collected 2016-06-15 | reverse complement strand
GCTCGTGCTGGTCGGACTTATCTTCGCGGCCAATCTCCTGCTCGCTCGACCAATCATTGACTCGCTTTTGTTCTCGGTGGCACTCGCGGTCGGACTGACTCCGCAGCTGCTGCCGGCGATTGTCAGTGTCAGCCTGTCATTGGGGGCGCGGCAGATGGCGCGGGCCAAAGTCATCGTTAAACGCTTGAGCGCAATCGAAGACTTTGGCGGGATGAACGTACTGTGCACGGACAAGACGGGCACTCTCACCCAAGGCACCGTACGTCTGGCGAGCGCCCTCGACATCCATGGCAGACCAAGTCCGCGAGTGCTCGAGACGGCGTATCTGAACAGTCTGTATCACACAGGTTTCAGCAATCCGATCGACGAGGCAATTCTCCACGCTCGCCACATCGACACGGCTGGAACGACGCGGCTGGACGAGTTGCCTTACGACTTCGAGCGGCGCCGGCTGAGCGTCCTCGTTGCGCGCGACGGTGAGCGCGTGCTGATCACGAAGGGCGCCGTAGACAGCATCGCGGCGGTGTGTGACACGGCGCAGATTGACGACGACAGCGTGGCCCCGCTCGCCGACACACGGGTGCTCATTGACGAGCGCTTCGAAGCCTTGAGCCTGCAGGGCTATCGAGTGTTGGGTGTTGCGTCCAGGGTCATGCTCGACCGAGCGACGTTGGACATAGCCGACGAAGCTGGTATGACGTTTCTCGGCTTCGTCACCTTTCGCGATCCACCGAAACGAGGCATCAAGCACACGCTCCGCGAGCTGGCGTCCCTGGGCATCTCATTGCGCATGGTCACCGGTGACAACCGTCTGGCGGCCGCCCACATCGCCCACGCCGTGGAACTCGACGTCCGCGAGGTAATGACAGGTGCAGAGTTGAGCGACCTCAGCGAGGACGAGCTGCCGAAGCGCATTCATGATGTCGCTGTCTTCGCCGAGGTCGATCCGATGCAGAAGGTGCGCGTCATCCGCGCATTGCAGCACGCGGGCTCCGACGTCGGCTATTTGGGGGATGGGATCAACGATGCACCAGCCCTGCACGCCGCGGACGTCGGGATTTCGGTGGAGAGCGCCGTCGACGTAGCCAAAGACGCTGCCAGCATCGTGCTGCTCGAAAAGAACCTGGATGTGCTGGTGGAGGGCGTTCGCCTCGGCCGCCGCACCTTCGCCAACACGCTCAAGTACATCTTCGTCACCACCAGCGCGAACTTCGGCAATATGGCCAGCATGGCGGCAGTGAGCGTGCTGCTACCGTTCCTGCCACTGCTGCCGCTGCAAATTCTGCTGATCAATTTCCTGACCGACCTGCCAGGCACCACGATTGCCACGGATCGTGTGGACCCCGAGCAATTGCGCCGACCGGGTGTTTGGGATCTACGCGGCATCCGCAACTTCATGATCGTGTTCGGCCTGGTCAGCAGTGCCTTCGATTTCCTCACGTTCGGCGTCTTGCGGCTCGGCTTCGCGGCCGGCGCCGATCTCTTTCGCAGTGCCTGGCTGATCGAGTCGGTCGCGACGGAGCTTGCGGTCATGCTCGTCCTGCGTTCGCATCGACCGTTCTTCCGCAGCCGACCCGGCGCCGCGCTGCTGTGGAGCTCCATCGTTGTGGCCGTGCTGGCCGTGGCGATTCCCTACAGCCCTGTTGCCGGATCACTCGGCCTCGTACCGCTGCCCGCGCCCGTGCTGCTGGCGTTGGCCGTCATTACTGCTGGGTACGTTGCAGTCACCGAGATTGCCAAAGCCGTCTTCTACTCGTTCAAGCCGCGGGGCAGTAACGCTCAATTGAGTCGCGCCAACGTCCGGGCCACGTAACCCTCCGTTTACCTCCGGCCACTCCCTGGTCAACCTGCCTGACGGACATTACCCGCAGCGAGGTGCCTCATGGTTCACGCAACGGCGACAACCCCGGCGGGTGTCAGGTCGGTTGCATCGGCCGGCGGAGCAGGCGACCGAGAAGGACCAGCGGGAACGTGATGCCATCGCCGTCCAGGCTTGATGCTCCGTCGTCCGCGTCGCCTCGGCCAATGGCGGACGCGATCTTCGCGGCGCACATGGACGAACTGCGCCATCCCGACCCCGGCGGTGCCCGCCGACTGTGCTTTCTCCAGGCGGTCAGCGCAGAGCCTAGAGATGGCGTACTGACTGCTGCTCCACGCCGAGCAGCCATGGCAGCAGATCAGGCTGGACCAAACAGGATGTCAACGGTCGCTGGAAAAACGAGTTCGCCTCCAACGGCAGGACGTGGATCGACTTCGAGCGCCAAGGTGCACCAAGCAAAGCAGCATCGGCCCCGTCAGATTCACCGCGAACACATGGTTCCAAGGTCGAGCGCATGCGGTAGGTGCGCCTCGCGCGCCGACTATCCACCAGGACCAACTGTTTACGGGGCGTTTACGCGCTGCTACCTGAACCGCAGCGGAGACGCCGCAGCATGTCCTCGCCGGAGCCGCTGATTTGTACGCACTCTGGGGCCCGGCGAAGGAGAATCGACATGCACACGCGGAGCAAGAATGCGCTGCGCCGTGGGCTCGCCCGGCGAGTCACGATGGCACTTTTCGGCACGCTTCTGCTTTCAGCGGGAGCGGCGCCAGCACTCGCCGCCGAAGTCCGCCAGGGTGACAGCGTTGTGGTCGGCCCCAACGAGACCATTAATGACGACTTGTACGCTTTCGGTTCCACCGTGACCATTCTGGGCACGGTCAACGGCGACGTCTTCACGGCTGGAAGCACCATCACAGTCGGTGGCCACGTGTCGGGCGACGTGTTCGCCGCGGGCAGCACGACCACGATCAACGGGCAGGTTCGCCAGAGTGTTCGAGCCGCGGGCGGAACGGTCACACTCAGCGGACCCATTGGCGAGGACGCATTGATCGCCGGCGGCACCGCGAACCTCGGACCATCAGCACGCGTCGGCCGCGACCTGCTGGCGGGCACTGGATCGGCGTATATCAACGGACCTGTCACGCGCAACGTGCTCATGGCCGGTGGCGAGGTCACGCTGGCTGCTCCGGTCGGCGGCAACGTGCAGGCTCAGGCCGATACGCTTCGCCTCTCGAGCGGGGCACACATCGCAGGTGGACTCGCGTACACCAGCGAGCGTGGGGCGGAGATCGCATCCGGGGCCACCGTGGGCGGTGCCATCCAGCGCACGGAACCCCAACTCCGACAGCAACCGACCGGTCCCTTCGGCGGACCAGGTGCGGCCGTCATCGACTGGATTCGTGCGCTCGTTGGCCTGACAGCGCTCGGCCTGGCGATCGTCTTCTTGTTCCCGCGCTTCACGCAGCGCACGCTCGGTGTCGCTAGCAGGTCGGCTTGGGCCAGCCTTGGTCTTGGCTTTGCACTGCTGGTTGGCCTCCCTATCCTCGCGATCATAGTCCTCGTCGTCGGCGCCATCCTTGGTGGTTGGTGGCTGGCACTGCTGCTGCTTGCTGCCTATGCCGTCGCTATTGTCACTGGCTACACGCTCGCGGCGGTGTTCGTCGGTCACTCTGCAATCCAAGTGCTTCGTCTCTCGCAGCAGCATCTCGCGTGGTATCTGGTGGAAGGGCTGGCATTGATCGGGCTCGTGGCTCTCGTCCCATTCGTCGGAGGGCTCATCGTCTTTACGGCGACTGTCTTCGGACTGGGCGCTCTCGCGCTCGCTGTGGTTGACGCCTATCGCGCGCGGCCTGTGGCAGTAGCGGCGGCCGCGGTGGAGCCCATCCGGTCTGGTTCAGCGTTGACGCCGGTGACCAGCACGCCTTAACTGAGGAGTGGTGGCATGATCAAGCACATTCTCGTTCCGCTGGATGGCACCCCCCAGTCGAACTCGGCGTTGCCATTGACGAGGACCCTTGCTCGTGCCACCGGCGCCAGCGTGACGCTGCTGCGCGTGCGGCTGCCAGGCGAGGACCGACAACAGCTTGCCGCACTCCAGCGCGTCGAGGCCGAATTGTCCAGTTCGGATATACAGGTCAACTCCGTTGTGCGCGACGGCGATCCGGTGGACCAGATCATCGACCAGGTGCGCGCCGATTCCACCGACCTGGTGGTTATGCGGACGCATGGGCGGTCGGGCATTGGGCGCGCTGTGCTGGGCAGTGTTACTGAACGTGTCGTCGCTGAGGGTGGCGCGCCGGTGATACTGCTGCGTGCCGGTGGTCGTCGAATAAACCAGCTGCGGAGCATACTGGTGCCGCTCGACGGCTCACCCGGCAGTTTGGTGGCGTTGGGGTTGGCCATTCCGCTGGCTGATGATGCCCTGACAGGCGCCGCCAGAGCGCTGCTGGGCAGCGTCACCGACTCTGTCGTGCGTAAGTCGGATTGTCCGGTGCTGGTGGTGCACCGGGCTCACCCCACTGCTCACACCCAGGCAGGCGCTCCAACTTAGGTTTCACACGTCTACCTGACGTTCACCAGGCGCCACCGTACGCGTAACGGAGCCGCCCTATGTTGGACATGAAAGGCAGGGTTGCCATGCTCCAGAACATTCTCGTACCACTGGATGGATCGCCGGTCAGCGAGACGGCTTTGCCATACGCCGAGGCGTTGGCAGCACGTTCGCACGCACGGTTGACGCTAATGCGCGCTGCGCTGGCGCCGCTCGTGCCATCCGGAGAGGCGCAGCTTCGCAAGCTGAAGCAGGCCGAAGAGTACCTCGAGGGACATGCCGCCGAGTTGAGATTGCGCGGCTTGCGGGTCGAAACGGGAGTGCCGTACGGGCTCTCAGCCTCCTCGTGGATCGCGGAGGAGGTGGATCTGCGCCTCGCCGACATCGTTGTCATGGCGACGCACGATCGGGTTGGTCCCGATCGATGGCTGCACGGCAGCGTGGCCGAAGCGGTGGTCAGCCGCGGCGTTGCGCCCGTGATGCTTGTGCGCGCAGCGGACGGCATGCGCGCTGCCGACAGCCTCGCCTGGCAAGAGCCCGTCTTGATTGTTCCGCTCGACGGTTCGGAGCTGGCCCAAGCGGCAGTACCAGTGGCCCTTGAGCTGGCTCGGTCGCTGACGGCGAAGCTGGTGCTGGCGAGTGTCGTGCCCATGGCAGGGCAGCTGGTGGCGAACGAGGCGGGTATTGGCACGTACGCGGGCCACAGTCACGAGCGACTCATCGCCGATGCGCACGCATATCTCAACGCCATCGTGGCGCGGGTACCAGCATCCGAGCTCGTGGTCCACGCGCTTGTGCGCGAGGGAGAGCCGGCAACAGAGATTGCGCTGGTTGCACACGAGCACCATGCCGTGGCCATTGTCATGGCGACGCATGGTCGCACTGGTGTGGCGCGTTCGATTCTCGGGAGCGTCGCCGGAAAGGTACTCCACTGCAGCACCACTCCGGTGGTTCTGATTCGCCCAGCCGAGCTGCGGCCATCTGAACACCCAGTCCCGATCGAGGGGCTCGCCACGACCGCACAGCCCGCGTAGCGTACTGCAACACCTCCGGCAACGGGCGTGCGCGAATGTTGGGGCGAAGGAGCCGATCCGATGTCCGCAACGTTTCTGGTCCCGCTCGACGGCTCGCTGTTGGCAGAACGTGCACTCTTGCTGGCCGGCCGCCTCGGCAGTGCAGCCGCGGGGCGGCTGGCGCTGGTCCGTGTCATCGCGGGCGCGAACCATTCGCCCTGGTGCATGATCTGACCCTGGCAGCGAAGCACAGGCGTACCTTCGCTACGCCGCGGGCGGCTCAACTACAGCGCCTGAATCACTAGTTGGGCGTGTTCGATGTGCGCGGCGTGCTCGGGCTCGATGGACTGTCCTGAGAGTGCCCGGACTTGCTGGATAAAGGCTTCGAGCAAGGCGACTGCAACGCGCGGGTGACCTCGATCCAGTGCTAACTGGGCCGCTTGCAGCTCGGCCAGCAGAGCGCGGGTGACACCGGGTTTGGTGATGTGTCCCATCTCCGCGGCGTCCCGAACGCAGTCCTCGAGCGCCGAGATCGTGGGTGTCATCGGACACGACGGCGCCGCCTGCGCCGAGACGACGGTGGTGCTCAGCAACGCCGTAATGAGGACCGCCAATAACGTCAGGCGGATTATTGTGAGCTCTTTTCGATTCGACCGTTACGGGCGGATGCTCATACGTGAGTCAAGTGGCGCGGGCACAGCAGCAGGTGTGACAGTGAGCTGTGGGTGCACGACCAGCACGGGCGTGCTGCCATCGCGCAGAACTGCACCCGTCACGCTGCCGAAGACCGCCCGACGAAGACCAGTCCGGCCATGGCTGGCCATAACGACCAGGTCGGAGACGTGGTCAACGGCCGCCATGATAATGCCGGCTGCAGGCGCTCCAAGCCGCACGTCTACACTTGCCCGTAGCGTTGGATATTGGGTCAGGACGTGGTGCAGGTAGTCACGCGCTTCGCGCGTCAGTGCCTCCTCCTGCTGATCAAGGTACGCGCGCACGAACCCGTTCTGATCGCGCTCAACGTGCTGCGGCGGCTCGACCACAGTGACAAGCGCCAGCTCACCACCTGAACCAACCAGCTCCGCGGCGGTCGGGAGCGCCGCCTCCGCGAACGGCGAACCATCCAGCGGTACCAGAACGCGAGCATGCATCGGATCGAAGGGCGCCGGCGGCGCCTCGCCTGGCCGGGCGTACGTCACAAACACGGGCACCGGGCTGCCGGCGATCACGGCCTCGGCAACGCTGCCAACCAGCAAGTGGCGCACACCGGTCCGCCCATGTGTGGCCATGACGACGGCGTCGGCACCCGTCTCCGTGATGCTGTCCAGGATCAAGTGCGCCGCACGGCCGTAGGGCACGCTCGTTTCAACTGGCACGCGTGTACGCAGCTTGGTGGCCACTTCGGCCAGGTACTGCTCGGCCTCGGCGACCGCCTCCGATTGCTCCTGTACCCAGGAGGCGCCGTCCAGCGTGGCAGGTGGCGGTGCTAGAGCCACCCGCACCAGGATCAACTTGCCGCGACCGGCACTTGCCAGCTTGGTCGCGTATGGCAGCGCGCGTTCGGCGAGCTCTGAACCGTCGAGAGGAACCAGCAGGGTACGAAACATGGCACGTGTCCTTTCTTAGCGCCGCGCGCCCAATGGCCGCGGAGAATCGACGTTTTCGACTCGAATACGGGCATCGACGGCAACGGCACCGGACTCCGTCACGATCACTGGATTGGAGTCAAGCTCGGCGATCTGCGGGTGGTCTTCGGCGAGCGCACTGATGCGCAGCAGCACGTCCAAACGCGGAGCGCCGCGATAGCCGTCGAGTAAGGGAAAGCTGCGTAGCTCGCGCAGCATGCTGGTTGCGTCGGCGCGCCCGAGCGGGGCCAAGCGGACGCTGACATCCTTGAGGAGCTCGACGATCGTTCCGCCCGCGCCACACGCGATCGTGGGTCCAAACTGGCGGTCGTTGACCAGGCCGACCAGCATCTCCACGCCTGGCGGAGCCATGGCCTGAACGAGGAAGCCGGTCGGAGCATGGCCCGTGGCACGCTCGACGCGCGCGGCCATGGCTTCGGCGGCATCTTTGATCTCGTCGAACCCTGCCAGGCCGAGTCGTACGCCGCCTGCATCTAACTTGTGCACGAGACCAGGCGCAATTGCTTTGAGTGCCACTCTGCCAGTGCCCAGCGCTGCCGCGGCGTCGCCCGCCTCGGCAGGGGTCGAAGCCACACGCTGCTCGACCAGCGGCAAGCCATAGCAGCTCAGGAGCTGTTGAACCTGCTGCGGTTCGAGCCAGCCACCACCGCAACGCACGGCCTCGGCGAGCAGCTGTGCCGCTTCGGTGCGACGTACCTCAGGAAAACGCGGTACATCATCTTCGCCGGCGGTCGCGCGCCACCTGGCGTACCGCTCCACGTGGGCGAGCGCCTTCACCGCCGGTTCGGGCAAGGCGTACAACGGCACATTGCCGGCGTGCGGAGTCGGTAGCCCTTGCGCAGTCATGAATACGCCCAACACGAGCTTCGCGGCTCCGGGCTGGGCGATGGCGCGGGCGACGTCCTCAGAGCGATTGGCCAGCGGCGGCAGGAAGATGCTGATCACCGCATCCACACCAGGGTCGGACGCGACGATGCGGACGGCGTGGCCGAATTGCTGGGCGCTGGCGGCGGCGAGCATGTCGACCGGATTCAGCACGCTCGCTTCAGCAGGCAACATCGCTCGCAGCTGCGCTTGCGTGTCAGCGGAGAGCGTTGACACCTCCAAACCATGCGCCTCGCATGCGTCAGCGCACATAACTGCCGGGCCACCCACGTTGGTGATAATTGCTACGCGCCGACCCTGCGGCAACGGCTGAGAGGTAAGCAGTTGCGCCACGTCCAGCATCTCGTCCAGGCTGTCGGTGCGGATCACGCCCGTTTGCCGAAACAGTGCATCGACTGTCACATCGGAGGCCGCTAAGAGGGCACCGGTATGTGATGAGGTGGCGCGCGCTCCGACCGCGGAACGCCCGGACTTGAGCGCGACGATTGGCTTTGTGCGGCCTACGGAGCGTGCAAAGTGGCCGAACTTGCGTGGGTTGCCAAACGACTCCAGATACAACAGGACCACGTCCGTCCGCGGGTCGGAATGCCAGTAGCCAAGCAAGTCATTGCCCGAAATATCAGCCTTGTTGCCCATCGAGACCACGCTCGAAAAACCCAGACCACGCGTGGTGGCGAAGTCCATGGCTGCGAGACCGAGTGCGCCGCTCTGGGTAGCAAGGCCGATGCGCCCAGCCGGTGGCAGCAATGGCGCGAACGTCGCATTGAGCAGCGCACTCGGATCGGTGTTGATGACGCCGATGCAGTTCGGGCCAATCAGGCGCATGCCGTACATGCGGCACACCTGGAGTAGCTCGCGCTGGCGTTGTAGTCCCTCGGGTCCGACCTCGGCAAATCCAGCCGACAGCACGACCAGCGCGCGCACGCCCTTGCGCCCGCACTGGTTCGCCACGTCGACAACGGCCGGTGCTGGAACCGCGATGACGGCCAGGTCAACCTCAACTGGAACCTGTCCAAGAGCTGAGAAGCAGGGCAGCCCGCGGATCTCATTCGCACTGGGATTCACGGGGTAGATTGGGCCACGGAAGCCACCGCCGACCAGGTTGCGCACGACAGCGTCCCCAATACTGCCTGCGCGGCGTGAGGCGCCAATGACAGCCACCGAGCGCGGGTAGAGCACACGGCGCAGCGCATTCGCAGCGGACTTTTCCTCGCGCTGCTCGAACCGGGCCAGACCCTCAGGTGTCAGCTCCGTCGGGAAAGTGACCTCGACGGCGTCCCAGGCGAAGTGAGTCTGCACGGGGAAGCCTGACTCACGAAAGACCTCGAGCATGCGCCGGTTCTCCGGCTTGGCGACGGCTTCGAACGTGTGAATGCCGTTGCTCGCCGCCGCCTGCGCGAGCTGCCCGAGTAGGGTGCTCGCCAGGCCCTGGCCCTGATACTCGCGTGCGATCGTGAACGCCACTTCGGCGCGGCCCTCACCGGTCGGTGCGTACAGTGCGTGGCCGACGATGCGCTGATCGGGCCCGACCGTCACGACCAGGCCGTACGAACGGACGTAGTCGACGGTGGCCTCATCGCGCGCGGTGCGCTCCAGGCTCGTGCCCAGCGAGAAGAAGCGCAGCAGGCGATCATCAGGTGAAAGCGCCTGCAGCAACTCGAGCAGCGCCGCTTCGTCGTCCGGTCGGATCGGCCGGACATGCGCAACAGATCCATTGCGGAGCGCGATGTCCGCCTCGCGCCCAGCCGGATACGCCGGTTGCGGTTCAATTGCGGTGGCCATATGACTACTGAGACTCCGTGTGACGGAGTAGGTATCTCAAGAGGTGGACGTGCTTCTCACCATCTCGGGCGAAGGTGTCCAGGAGGATCCCGAAGAAGCCCTCGTAGAGCTCGGCATCTTGCCGTGCGAGGTGGCGCAGATAGCGGGCACCCTCCTGCTCATTGCGGATAAGCGTGCGCAATGTCGCCACTGTCTCCGGTGCGCCAGCGAACGCGTCCAAGCCTGGGACAGGTAATGCGTTCGGCGACTCCGTGACCTCCACCTCTCCGCGCAGGCGCGCGACCATCCGATTCAGCAGCGCCTCGTGCCGCTGTGCGTCTTCGACAATGAGCTCGAGTAGCACGTTGACTGCGCTATCCGTGGTGGTTTCGGCGAGTCGCCTCGAGTGCGCGAGGTCATCTGCCTCCGCTGCAATGTGCGCCTCCAGGGCTCGAATCAGACGCTCCGAGACGGGCGGTGGAGTACCTTCTGTGAGCGGATGGACCCGCGGGTTCTGGGTTTCAAAGAGCGGCGTGGTGATAGTCATTAGCTGTTCCTCGGTTTGCAGCATGCGCCTCCGAGCTGAGGCGGGCCACGTCCCGACGGGTGGTCTTGCGTCCAACCCCATCGGGTGGGCCCACCGGGTGCCCTAACTGCGCGTGAAGGCTTCGAAGACGAGAGGAAACGTGCCCACGAGGCCGAGCGCGATCAGGATCAAGGTCGCCACGTAGACGGTGTCAAACGGTATGGTCTTGCCGCGCCAGGCGTAAGCCAGATGGCCTCGCTGAGGATGACCAGCAGCCCCAGCGCAAAGCAACCGATGCCGGCCGCCAGGATGGCCGCGGCCGCGGGCCCATTCGCTTTCGGCGGCGCCACGATCGGGGGCTCCGAGGAGGCTACGCGAACCTCGACTGTCGTTCGTTCAAACGTCGTAGTCATGGCTGGTCTTCCTCTCAAATGGTCGGGGCGACTTTGTTGATGAAGGCGCCGAACAGACCAGCTATGGCCGCCGCCATGAAGGCGACAACAAAGAGCGTCATCAGCGCGCGGCGCACCTTCGGCTCCTGGGCCAGGCGCGGACCGTAGTAAATGACGACGAACGCCACTGCCGTTGCCAACAGGGGCGCCATCCAGGCAACGTGTTCCTTCCACTCCATGCCGAACGTGTGCCATAACGCTCTGGCGGGGTCCGCCAGCAACACTGATCGAGGACTCGTCGGCAACGCAGCGCGGTACCACGGGTTCACAATCCAGGTCCCAGTGATCACGGTCATCCAGGCCGCCAGGGCCATAACGGACGTGCCGATCTCAAGCCTGGGCAACCGCTCACGCACGCCCGTGGGCGTTACCAGGTTCCAGCGGAAGCTGTACAACCCGGCCAGGCCGCCAGCGAACGCCAGCAGGAACAGCGAGCCGAGCACCATGCCGTGGATGACCGTCCACAATTCGCGATCCGTTAGCGCCATGCGTGAGCTCCTTTCGAAAGGTCTCTGCTCAGTGTCACGGCCGACCTGGACTTACTCAACGCCCAGCGGAGTAGTCCGCTGCGCGCGGCGGGGTAGTCCCCGCACCCACCCGATGGAGTAGGACGGCGCTGCCAGTCCGACAATTGCCAAGGACCAGTCGCGGAGTGCACCGTCGCCTGACGGTTACCTGTTTGACGACAGCCGGTGGGTGTGACTCGCTGACTGCGACGACGCACCTACCCGCGCGAGGCG